>Ga0187865_1000540_pt1 | contig 51750 bp, 43 predicted proteins | sample June2016WEW_11_1_2_FD_132989 | JGI IMG/M metagenome (GOLD analysis project Ga0187865, IMG submission 132989) | Peatland microbial communities from SPRUCE experiment site at the Marcell Experimental Forest, Minnesota, USA - June2016WEW_11_100 | ecosystem: Environmental > Terrestrial > Soil >...
CCAGGACGTCTACCGCACCCTGTTCCAGCCTACTAAGCCGCAGAAAGGAGTGCCTGCCCCGGTAACATTATCATTTGATAGAACCATGCGCCCTCGGTAACATTATCATTTGACTTGACACGGGGTGGCGGAACCTGAGGGTTCCTCTTTCCGCACACGTGACGCGAGTGCAGCGGCATGCCGCCAACGCGGCAGCAGACGTATCGCCGGGGCAGAGGGAGAGGGGACTCGCAAGCTGAGGCGTGAGCATCAAGGTTCGCATCGGCGTGCCGAAAGACAGCGGATTCGCGCAGCCCGGCGCAGGCCGGCGACCGACCTGCCGACCACCATGACATCATGGTCTACGGGCTGCAACTCCAGCCTCCACAAGATTGCCAGTTGCGTTGCCCCAGCGCGGTCGGACCTGGCCGGCCCGCCTGAGGAGGTATCGCGACCCCCGGACGGACTCTGTTCTCCTGGTCGCCTACTACACCCGCCTGCTCCTCGAGCAGGTCCGTTTCGGCTACAAGCCCTACCTGAGGCCTGGGGCGATGCTATTCCTGGCCCATTTTGTGTGGCCGGCGTACGAGGTGTTGGTCGGCCGGCTACCACCTCTTCCAGGGGACCGCAGCCTCTCCGCCTGCCTTTCCTGGCTCACCGCTCCGGGCTGGCTTGCCTCCACCCTCCGGGACCTGGACCTCACGGACCCCGAGGCTCCGCAGCTACGGGTCTCCGAGCACGACCTCGACCGTGATCTGTCGACCCCCTACAGATAGCTTGCACAAGCGCGCGACGCCGTGTATCGCCAGATCCGGCAGGAACTCAATTGGGACGGCCGCTCGATTCGCGAACCGACGGATCGGGCATCCGCAGCCTTCCTCCTCATGATGCCCGAGGCTCCAGAAAGCTACTTGAGCGCGATCAACAATGGTCCTTACGGCGAGCTTCCGGCCGCCTCCAGGCGAGCCCGGGGCGGGTCCATTCATCGCATTCCCCGATGCGCTCATCGCCGAAAGAACATTGATCGCACGGACCCGGAGGCTATAATGCCCTCAATGGTCTGCCGGAATGATTTGGCGGCGGGCGAGGGAGCCAAGGGAATATGAAATCCACGAAAGGGACATCCGGCCTGGCGGCGGCACTTTCCACATTTGACTCGGGATCCGGGCGGGAACACCTCTTCCGCCTGGAGGCCCTCGAGAAGGAGGGCATCGGGGGCCATCTCCAGCGCCTGCCCTACTCGATCCGCATCCTGCTGGAGTCGCTTCTCCGCAACCTCGACAGCGTCCAGGTCACGGAAGCAGACGTCGAACACCTGGCGGGATGGGACCCCAAGTCGTCCCCCGACTACGAAGTGCCCTTCAAGCCAGCCCGGGTGCTTCTACAGGACTTCACAGGTGTCCCGGCTGTGGTGGATCTGGCCGCCATGCGTTCCGCCATGAAGCGCATGGGCGGGGATCCCAGACGGATCAATCCGCTAATTCCCGTTGATCTGGTGATCGACCACTCGGTGCAGGTCGATGAGTTCGGAACGGCCTCGGCCCTATTTCGCAACGCTCAAATCGAATTCGAGCGCAACCGCGAGCGCTACCAGTTTCTGCGCTGGGGCCAGCAGGCCTTCCGCGATTTCCGCGTTGTGCCCCCGGCCACGGGCATTGTCCACCAGGTGAACCTGGAATACCTGGGCGGGGTTGTTCTCTCCCGCCGCCTTCCCGGCCGAGACTTGCCTCTTGCGATTCCCGATACTCTGGTGGGCACCGACTCCCACACGACGATGATTAACGGGCTCGGGGTCCTGGGCTGGGGAGTCGGAGGCATCGAAGCCGAGGCGGTGATGCTCGGCCAGCCGCTCTATTTCCTTGCCCCACGGGTCGTGGGTTTCCGACTGCAGGGGGAACTGCGTGAGGGCGTAACCGCCACCGATCTCGTCCTCACGGTGGCCCAGAGGCTGCGCCAGAAGGGTGTGGTCGACCAGTTCGTCGAGTTCTACGGGCCAGGCGTTTCCCGGATTGCCCTTCCGGACCGCGCGACCATCGGCAACATGTCGCCCGAGTACGGTGCGACCTGCGCTTTCTTCCCGGTGGATGAGGAGACGCTCGCTTATCTGCGCCGCACCGGGCGGCCGGAGCAGCAGGTGGTCCGGGTGGAGAGGTACTGTAAGGAACAGGGGCTCTTTCGCAGCGACCGCTCCGCCGATCCCGAGTTCTCTGACACGCTGGAACTGGATCTGGGAACGGTTGAGCCCTCGCTCGCCGGTCCTCGCCGACCGCAGGACCGGGTTCCCCTGCGTGACATGAAGAAGTCCTTTCAGGTCGCCCTTCATGACCTTTATGGGAAAGACGGGAAAACCGGAGAAAGGGATCAGACACAAGGAAAAGCAGGCGACGTCCCCAGCCGGGACGGGGACGTGGTGATCGCGGCCATCACCTCCTGCACCAATACCTCCAATCCCTCAGTGATGGTTGCCGCCGGCCTCCTCGCCAAGAAGGCGGTCGAGCGCGGGCTACGCGTCCCGGGATATGTGAAGACCAGCCTGGCCCCAGGCTCGAAGGTCGTCAGCCAGTACCTTCAGGCCGCCGGTCTCCAGAAATACCTTGACCAGCTGGGATTCAACGTGGTCGGATACGGCTGCACCACCTGCATTGGGAACTCCGGACCTCTCTCGGACCCCGTGGCCAACTCCATCCGCGACCACGATCTGGTCGCCGCCGCCGTGCTCTCCGGGAATCGCAACTTCGAGGGCCGGATCCACCCGCTCACCCGAGCCAACTACCTGGCCTCGCCGCCCCTGGTCGTCGCCTTTGCCCTGGCGGGCACGATAGCCGTGGATCTCGAAAGCGAGCCCCTGGGGCGCGATCCGGAAGGGAAGCCCGTCTTCCTGCGCGAGATCTGGCCCTCCTCCAAAGAGATCCTGACCGCGCTTCGGGTAATTGACCCGGACATGTTCCGCGACGCCTACGCCCACGTGTTTGAGGGCAACGAGGCCTGGAATCGGATTGCAGGGGCCAGCGGCGACCTCTATGCCTGGGATCCGGCCTCTTCATACATCCAAGAGCCTCCCTTCTTCGAAGCGATGGAGTTGGAGCCAAGCCCCATTACGCCGCTCCGCAATGCCCGCATCCTCGCGATCTTTGGTGATTCCGTGACCACCGACCACATCTCTCCGGCGGGAGACATCCCTCCGGATGGCCCGGCCGGCGCCTATCTGCGCGCCCGGGGAATTGACAAGCCCGACTTCAATTCCTTCGGCGCTCGCCGCGGCAACCACGAGGTGATGCTGCGCGGGACCTTCGCCAACATCCGCATACGGAACCAGATGGTCCCGGGAAAAGAAGGCGGGTACACCCTTCATCTTCCGGAGGGCAAGTTGCTGCCCATCTATGAGGCGGCGATGAACTACAAGTCCCACGGTGTTCCGCTGGTCGTCCTGGCGGGCAAGGAGTACGGGACCGGCTCGTCCCGCGACTGGGCCGCTAAGGGGACCGCTCTCCTGGGAGTGCGCGCAGTCATTGCCCAGTCCTTCGAACGCATCCACCGCGCCAACCTGGTGGGAATGGGAGTCCTGCCCCTCCAGTTCCACGAAGGGGAGAGTGCCAACTTTCATGGCCTGACTGGAAGGGAGCTGATCTCGATTCTGGGAATCGGCGATTCGCTCCAGCCGGGTGCGGAACTCGAGGTGGAAGCCAAGCGCGAGGACGGAAGCATTTCCAGCTTCAAGGCCCTTGCGCGCCTCGATACTCCAGTCGACCTGGAGTACTACCGCAACGGCGGCATCCTCCCGACCGTGCTGCGGCAGATCCTGCGCACCTCCCGGTAGAGACCCTATTTGGTCTCAATCGAGACCTGGCCAGATTCCCATGCTCCTCCGGGGCGAAACTCTAAGGGCACCCCCCAGGCGACAAGCCTTCCAGCATTCCCTCAACCCGCCGCAACCTGCCGCAGCGAGAGCCGCTAGCGCGCAGCATTGTTCCCTGGTCGGCCCAAGGACACCATCCGCGGCAAGCGGACCAAATGGTCGGGCAGGCCATGGTATAATCCGCTCGCCGTCCAAGAAACCGGTGGGCGGCGAATTGCTGAATGCGGGGTATTCAATGACTGATCTAATGAGGGCACTGGAGCCCCCTGCCAATCCCGAGGTGCCGGAGCTGCGAGCGGGCGACACAGTCAACGTTCACGTTCGCATCAAAGAGGGCGACAAAGAGCGCATCCAGGAATTCCGCGGGACCATTATCCGGGTGCGCAAGGGGGGCAGCCAGGCCTCCTTTACCGTGCGCCGCGTAGCCGCCCACGGCATCGGCGTGGAGCGGACCTTTGCTCTGCGCTCTCCGAATATCGAGCGTGTCCTGGTCCAGAGGCGCTCCCGGGTGCGCCGTGCGCAGCTCTACTTCCTGCGCGGCCTTCGCGGCAAGCGGGCGCGCCTGCGCAGCAAGACCGAGACTCCTCAAGAGTAACTGTTGCCCGCTCCGCCCGCTGCGGAAGGGTTCGTCGGGTTGGAGGCATCCAGGGCGGGGCCGCAAGGCCGCGCCCTTTCTCGTCCCATGTCCTTTCCCCTGATCGGCGTCACCTCCCGATCGACAAACGGGCCGCGCAACCTGACCGGCGTCTCGCGCTCCTACCTGGACGCCCTGACCCAGGCCGGGGCCGCCCCGCTCATGATTCCCGTGGGGCTGGCCGAGGATGCGCTGCGAGAGGTGTTCGACAGAGTCGACGGCCTGCTCTTCCCAGGGGGAGGGGACATTTCGCACCTGCGGCTGGGCATTCCACCGCACCCGCAGCTCTACCAGCCGGATGAGCCGCGCGACGCCCTCGAGTTTGCCCTCGTGCGCTGGGCGGCTGCCGAGGGCAAGCCGTTTCTCGGCATCTGTCGAGGAGTTCAGGTGCTCAACGCCGCCCTGGGCGGCAGCCTGATCCTCGATATCGCGAGCGAAGTCCCCGGGGCGCTGCCCCACGACGCCCCAGATACTTCCCCCCGCGACCATCTCGCGCACTCGATTGCGGTGGATCCCTCGTCTTGTCTGGCCGCGGTCCTCGGCGAGCAGGATCTCCAGGTCAACAGCCTTCATCATCAGGCTGTGCTCGCCCCAGCACCCGGCCTGCGGGTCGTTGCCCGTGCACCCGACGGCGTCATCGAGGCCCTGGAACTCCCCGATCATCCCTACGGCCTGGGGGTCCAATGGCACCCCGAGGAACTCCTGCGCCAAGCATCCATGCAGCGCCTGTTTGCGGGTTTGGTGCAAGCGGCCGGCTCGAACTGAGCCGCGCGGACCCGGCCCCGCGAGAATTCCTGCCGGCCTCCCGGGCCCATTGGGCCCGAATATAATCAGCCTATGTCCAACGCTCCCATTGGCGTCTTCGATTCCGGCGTCGGCGGTCTGTCCGTCCTGCGTGAGATCCGCGCCCTGCTCCCGGCGGAGGCGCTGATCTACTTCGCCGATCAGGCCCATGTCCCCTATGGACCTAGGTCCCTAGAGCAGGTGCGCTCTTTCGCCGTGGGCATTGCGCGCTTCTTGCTCCAGCAGAGCAGCAAGATCATCGTCGTGGCTTGCAATACGGCCTCCGCGGCCGCCCTCAAGCACCTGCGCTCGACCTTCCCCGATACCCCCTTCGTGGGAATGGAACCCGCCGTGAAACCTGCGGCCGAGCGCAGCCGCAGACGCACGATCGGCGTCCTCGCCACCCCGGCCACCTTTGAGGGGGACCTCTTTGCCAGCGTCGTCGACCGCCACGCCCAAGGCGTGCGTGTGCTGACCCAGACTTGTCCGGGCCTGGTGGAAGAGATCGAGCGCGGCAACGTGGACGGAGAGGATGTACGCCAGCTGCTCCAGGACTGCCTCACACCCCTGCGTGAGGCGGGCATCGATTCCCTGGTGCTGGGATGCACGCATTACCCCTTTGCCCTGAAGGCCATCCGCGAAGCGGCCGGTCCCGGGGTGGAGATCATTGACCCGGCCCCGGCCGTGGCGCGTCAGGTGCGGCGGGTGCTCGAGGAGCGAGGGCTTTTGTGTTCCTCACAGAGCAGCGCCGAGCCGGTTTACGTTACCAGCGGGGACCCCGCCGCACTCGAAGCCGCGCTCGATGGGCTTCTGGGCCTACACGCCAAGCCCTTGGCCGCCCACTGGGCAGGATCCGTCCTGACATTACGTTGACCGCCCGAACAGCGCACCGGCACCCCAACCGCAAGGGAGAGCTTGGCCCTCGGCCCTCGGGTAGCGCCTCTCACAAGTGGTTCGCAAGTAGATCAGGGGAGATGTTCGAGGTCGCTGAGATCCTGATGGCGGCCGGCGGCCTTTTTGGTCGCTTTGAGGTCCGCCAGGCTGATCAGGCTGACCGGGACACCATCCAGAGTTTTCGTTTGCCTTCGGGCGTAGCATGAGGGGAAGTCAACCCCGGAGATGGTCGTGAGGATCTCGATCCGGACGGGCGGCACCCCCATACGCACGACCCGGTCCGGCTGGAGGAAAAGGCCGGGGGAAAGCTGAGGCGGATTGAAGCCGAACTTCTCAAGAACTTCCACCAGGCGCCCTGCGTTTTCCTCGCCGAGGCCCACCCAGACATCCAGGCCCGCCGTGGCCCGGGGATGTCCATGCAGGCCGACCGCGTAACCGCCCACGAGAAGGTACTCAACCCCGTGGGAATGGAGCAATTTCAAGAACTCTTTGAAGTCGGGCGGAAGACCAGTCGTAGCCATAGACCATGCGGCGGGAGACCTCAATCGCCCCGAGGCGGTCCTCGTGGCTCCGCACCAGCCAGAATTCCAGATCATCGGAACGATCGTGGAGAGAAACCACGCTGAACACCGATCGGTCGAGCGGCGGGAACGCGGCGGAGGTCATAGGGCAAGTATACTCGAGGGCGGTGAGGGCGGCAGCGCACGGACCGAGCCGCGTCCAGCTCCGAACTGATCTCTCTGCCTTGACCGGCGTGTGGGTTCAGAGTGGCTGTTGGGCCCGGCCAATCCGCAAATTGGGCCCCCTGGGCTAAGGGACGTCACCTCAGGCGGGTATGCCACCGCGCATTGGCTGCGGCTTGCCAAAGCTGTACGAGGGTGTCAGAATGAACCCTTGAGGCTCATCTGAGTGGCGGAGGGCGCTGCGGCCCCAGAGGGCGTGAGGAGGTCGTTCGCTGATGAATTGGCGCCGGAGGATCAATCCCGTATTCATGGAAAAGGCCGCTGTTCTGGCCTTCTTCATTGCCCTGGCTCTGCTCCTGCGCTTGCTTCTTTCGCCCTTCATGAGCCACGACATGTCGTCGCTCCTGACCTGGCTCCTTCATGTCAAGAAGCATGGAATCCTGGCTTACGGTACGACGTTCACGACCTACCCCCCTCTATACAGCTACCTGTTGGGCCTGGTGAGCCTGATCACACCCCCCATCTCCAGCGTCCTGGCCATCAAGCTGATCTCGATCGCCTTCGACTTCGTTTGCTCCTTTTTCGTCTACCGCGTCGTGTCCCTCCGCTTTCGAGACGGATATGCCCCCATCCTCGCCCTGATCGCCTTCCTGTTCGCCCCGACCGTGATTCTCAATTCCTCCGTGTGGGGCCAGAACGACATGGTGTATACCGTCTGGCTCGTCGCCTGCGTCTACTTCCTGGCCACCGAACACCATTGGGCCGCGACGCTCTGTTTTGGACTAGCCCTCGCCGTGAAACTCCAGGCGATCTTTCTTGCCCCCCTCTTGATCGTGCTCTGCCTGCGCCGCGCTCTTCCCTGGAAGACCCTACTGCTCATCCCCGTCCCCTACCTCGTCTCGATTGTGCCCGCTTGGGCTCTGGGCTCCCCTCTTCACGATCTTTTGACCGTCTACTTTGGACAAACCGCAGCCTTCCCCCTATTATCCGATAACGCGGCCAGCCTTTACGCCTGGATTCCGAATCGGTTCTTCGCCGAGTTGCTTCCCGCAAGCCTGGTTTTCGCCTTCGCCATGGTCTGTCTGTACATCCTGGTCGCCTCCAGGAGACGCACCCCGCTGACCACCCCGGTCGTGGTCCAACTCGCTACCTTCTCCGTCCTTCTTATGCCCTTCGTCCTGCCCGAAATGCATGAACGCTTCTTTTTTGCCGCGGATGTGCTCTCCATCCTCTTCGCCTTCTATTTCCCCTCCTACTTCTTCGTCCCGATCCTGGTGGGCGGCGTTTCTCTCTTTTCCTACCTGCCTTACCTGTTCGCGGTCACGCCTGTCTCCTATTCGGTCTTGGCCTTCGTTCAGCTGGGCACGATCGTGATCCTGGCCCGGCACCTGATGACCACCCTCTTCCCCCACGGACCCAACCCCCTCGTGGGGTAGCCCGGCGGCTCTCGCGCGACCTCAGCGGCGGTCAATCATCGGCCCGCCACCTGGCGGATTCTCCCTCGCCCCAACGCGGATCGTCAGCCCGGCCTGGGACAGCTCTCGCCACATTTCCTCGTGGCATTGAGCTTCCTTATCTTGCAGCCAGGGGCCGGCAGCCCATGATCCTTCGATATTCCGCGCGAAAAAGAAACCCCGCCTCTTCTGAGGCGGGGCAAACTCCAGAAAGGGTCCCCCTCCACCCTGATCCCCCTGCGACTATCCGCGGCGGTTTAGTTGTCGGCGCCTTCGCTTGGCGCCGCCGGAGGCGCCTCCGGAACCGTGTCCTGCAGGCCTTCACCGCCCTCGTTGCCGTTCTCATCCGGCAGGTCTTCGGCCGCGATGCGGGCCAGCGAGGCGACGGAATCCCCTTCCTTGAGCTTCATCACCCGGGTCCCCATCGTCGCGCGTCCCGCGCGGCGGATCTGCTTGACCCGAACCCGCAGGGCGACCCCGCCCGAGGTAATGACCATGACCTCGTCATCCTCGTGGACCACGCGTGCGGATGCAATCGTCCCCGTGACGCCGATGAACTTTTGAGCCAGGGTCGCGACCCCGCCGGTGGCGCGGCCCTTGGGGGCGTATTCCTTCAGAGGCGTGCGCTTGCCGTACCCGCCGGTTGTCACCACCAGCAGATCGGCTCGCAGATCGACCACATCCATAGAGGTGACGAAGTCCTCCGGCCCCAATCGAATCGCATTCACCCCGGCCGCCTGCCGGCCCATGGACCGCACCAACTTCTCCGAGTAGCGCAGGGCGCGCCCCTTTTCCGTCACCAGGATGATCTCTTGAGTTCCGTCCGTAACCCGGACCCATCCCAGCGTGTCGCCCGTCTCCAAGGAGAGGGCCACCAGGCCGGAGGGCCGCACCGACTCAAATTCCGAGAGGGCGACGCGCTTGATCCGTCCCCGGCGGGTCACCATGATGCAGAAGCCCTTGGCCTGGAAGCTCCGCACGGCAACCGCCGCCGTGATCGTTTCGCCTCCCGAAATTGCCAGCACGTTCGCAATGGGACTGCCTCGGTCGGCCCGGTCGGCCTCCGGAATGCGGTGGGCCTTCTCAGAGTAGACCTTGCCGCGATCGGAAAAGAAAAGCACCGAGTCGAGGGAACGAGCCGGGAAGAGAGAGGTCACCTCGTCTTCCTCGCGCAGCTCATGGCCGGTAACCCCCTTGCCGCCCCGCCCTTGGGTGCGATACAGCCGGGCCGGAACGCGCTTGATGTATCCGCGCTGGGTCACGGAGATGACCACGGCCTCGTCGCGAACCAGGTCCTCCTCGCGCAGCTCTTCGGTGGCCCCCGCCGCCACGCGAGTGCGGCGGTCGTCCCCGTACTTCGCGGACAGTTCCCCGAGGTCCTTCTGGATCAGCGCCAGGATCTTCTTGGGGTGGGCCAGCAGGTCCTCCAGGTAAGCAATGGTCTTGAGGAGCTCCTTGTGCTCCTCCTCGATCTTCTGCCGCTCCAGGGCCGCCAGCCGCCGTAGCTGCATCTCCAGGATGGCCTGCGCCTGGATCTCGGAAAGCTTGAAGCGCTGCATCAGGTGGGTCTTGGCCACCTCGGCATCCTTGGACTCGCGGATAGTCTTGATGACCGCGTCCAGGTTCGTCAGCGCCAGCAGCAGCCCGTCCAGGACATGGGCCCGGGCGCGCGCCTTCGCCAGATCGAACTGCGAGCGGCGGGTGATCACGCTCTGGCGGTGCTGGATATAGATCTGCAGGGCGTGCTTGAGGGTCAGCAACCGCGGCTCGCCGTCCACCAGAGCCAGCATCTGGACCCCGAACGTGCTTTGCAGCGGGGTGTACTTGTAGAGCTGGTTGAGGACCTGGCGCGGCGCCGCCGTGCGCTTGAGTTCCAGCACGATGCTCATCCCGCGCCGGTCGGACTCGTCGCGCAGGTCGGAGATGGAATCGATGCGCCCCTCCCGCGCCAGCTCCGCGATGCGCTCGATCAGGGTGCCTTTGCCGATCTGGTAGGGGATCTCGGAGATCACGATGCGGAAGCGGCCGCCGCTCATCTCCTCGATCCGCGCCACCCCGCGCACCACAACCCGACCGCGGCCGGTGGCGTAGGTCGAAATAATCCCCTCGGTCCCCACAATCACCCCGCCGGTGGGGAAGTCGGGGCCGCGCAGGTGCTGCATCAGGTCCTCGACCGTGACCTCGTCCATCTCATCGTAGCGCTCGATCAGGTAATTGATGGCGGAGGCCAGCTCGCGCAGGTTGTGGGGGGGAACATTGGTGGCCATGCCCACCGCGATCCCGGAGGAGCCGTTGAGGAGCAGATTAGGGAGGCGGGAGGGCAGGACCAGCGGCTCGCGCAGGGTCCCGTCGAAATTATCCGCAAAGTCGACGGTCTCCTTGTCGATGTCCAGCAGCATCTCCTCCGCCAGGTGGGACAGGCGCGCCTCGGTATAGCGCATGGCCGCGGGAGCGTCCCCGTCGATCGAGCCGAAGTTCCCCTGGCCGTCCACCAGCGGGTAGCGCATGGAGAAATCCTGCGCCAGGCGCGCCATCGCGTCGTAGATTGCCATATCGCCGTGGGGGTGGTACTTGCCCAGCACGTCGCCGACGATGCGGGCGGATTTCCGGTGGGCGCCGGTCGCGCGCACCCCCATGTCGTACATGGCGTAGAGGATGCGCCGGTGCACCGGCTTGAGGCCATCGCGTGAATCGGGCAGGGCGCGGGCCACGATCACGCTCATGGCGTAGTCGAGGTAGGCGCTGCGCACCTGCCGGTCGATGTCCACTATCTGGACCGTGCCGATATCCAAACCGCCGTTCCCTTTGGGGTCAGCCATGTTAAGCGATTATACCGTGGAGGCGGAAAACCAGGGGATTCTCAGGCTATCTCAAGACCTTATCCGAAACCTGCTGGAGGCTTCTCAGTCTGTGTTGCTCCTATTATCCTTCCAACAATTTACGGTGCGACCCTTCCAAAGCAGCTTCTGAACGCCAAGCCCTCTCACGGCTGGCGCCAGAGGATGCAAACCACAGACTCAAAGGCCCTACTGGTAGAGGTTCATTCCGGAGGTGTCAGGGCGCCCTCAGGGTGAACCCCGCAGCCAGGTCCCCTGGTGTCCTTAACCTCAAGTCTTTGCTGAAGTTCGGAGTGCAGGGCAGCGGGGCATCCCAACACTCATCACCGGTACTCGGAACGTAAACCAAGAGCCCGGAGTCCGTCACGCGCTCGGCCAATGGCGCTCGCGGCACTTTCGTCCAGCGTTCTTTGCGGATGCAGACCGTTTGGAAACGAGTAACCGACGAGATGCAGGGCCGGTACCACGTCACATGGCCGGCGACAAACTGGAAAAGGTAAAAATTGCCAACCAAAAAGGCCATGAGGAAGAGGACAGCAAACGCCGGCTTGCTTACGATCCCCTGGATCGACAGGAGAAAAAGAACGGCAAAGGCGGTCGCCAGGAGGTAGAAAAGCGCATTCGCAAACCGCGGATCGGGGGCCGTGAAGAACCAATACAGCAGGCCAAGGATGAGCGGGGCCAGAATCCCCCACTCCAGGGCGCGAGGACGGCTCTTCCGGTTGAAGAGGATCGCAAGGAGGGCGGCAAGGCAGAACAGCCCGGATACCTTGAGCGGATCCACAACGGCGACAAAGTCCGTCGACTCCTTTTGCAACCAAGGCCCGAGCCAATTCCAGTTCCCGAGAACTTTGCTCGGATCTTGTCCCGGAGTCCTCGCCCAGCTGTAAATCCAGTCCGCGTCGCTGATGGCCTGTGCCTTGGGTACGGCCCAGTCGACCGGAATGTATCCGATGGTGGAAGGATAGAGCGGGGCGCCCGAAAGCACAAACCCCTGAAGCAACCAGACGAGCGTCAAAAAGGCCGGAGGCACGAACATCCGTGCAGCGCTTTGAATAGCTGGACGGGATGCGCTCAGCCAGTAAGCGACCACGAAGCCCGCGAGGGTCACCGCAAACACCAGGTTGCTCAGCTTGATCGTTACGGCGGTGGCCGCCAGAATCAGCATCACCGCCGCGCGGTAGCTCTGATTGCGGTTTCCTCGGATCCATTGCGCGATCCCCTGGCACAACACCACAAACAACACCAATTCAATCAGCGTGGAGGCTAAGTCGGCGTCGGGGGAAGCGATCTCACCCGTGGCAACGTATGCCAGCCACGGAAGCGCGAAGAGGGCGGGGGCATACTCAAAGGGATGGGAACGTAGCAGAGAGGCCGGGTGCTTGACGACCGGGGCCAGGACCTCGAACAAAGTCGCAATGGTGAGGACAAAAAGGAAGCTGACGGCGATCGAGAACCCATGGTCAAAGAACGGGTGAAAGTTGAGCGCCGAAGCAAAAGTTAAAAAGGAGGAGTTGAAGGCCAACCGGCCGTGAAGATTGCCCAGTCCGGGGACGGTCGCAAAGGTTTCGATCCAACGGATCGCACTGAGGCCGTAAAGACCCGCATCATACAAGTCCGTGCCCAACGTAATGGACTTCACGATGAACCAGCCAGCCGCGGCGAGCCACAAGACAAGCTCTCCAATGACCCCCACCCAAATTGGGTGCCGTTTCGCCCACTGGAACACCGCGCGCTTGATGGGAAGAATAGAGAAGGCAATCCCGAGCACCAAGACGGGGACGACCACGTAGGCCGTTACAGGCAGTACAAAATGGAGAATCTGGAAGATGAGAAGTGCGACCGCCCACCCCAACCAGACCGAGATAAGCCACGAGCCATTGCCTTCCTCTCCCAGATGCAAGGCGCCCTCGGTGGCCCTTCCCCAGCCCAGGAAGGCAAGACCCAGGAGCAGGTAAAGGAGGAGCACCTCCAACAACAACGACATCCGCGCCTCCACTCCCCTCTTGAGTTCACTGACCCTGTGGCGCAGCGGCTGCGTGTGCGGCCCCAAGCGGGAGGTCCAACGCAGGGTAAATGCGGTGAACTTGAGCGAGTTTATCACAGGGGAACGGAGCCATCGCCTGCTGCGAAGAGCGCAGACGATGGCGGCCCTTCATCGTTTCTTTCTTTTTCCTGGCCCCCGCCTCGTTTCCTCGATGAGCCGCGGGACACCCGCTCGGCCGAAGCCGGGGCGGAACCAGCCAGACCGGATTGACTCCATGAATTGCCGGTGCTACAAACCCATTCCATCCGCGCAAGTCCCATTCCGGGGGAAACCCTATGGCCAGCAAAGCCGTCCGCAGCCTGGTCCGAGCTCTGATCATCACCCTTGTGGTTGTCCTGATCCTGTGCGGCTTCGGGGTGTACATCGCCAGGCGCTCCTTCCCGCAGACCTCGGGATCGCTTGCGGTGGCCGCCCTGCACGGGCCGGTGCAGGTGTACCGCGATGCTCAGGGCATTCCCCAGATCTATGCCCAGGACGAGCATGACCTCTTTTTCGCGCAGGGCTACGTCCAAGCCCAGGACCGCTTCTGGCAAATGGACTTTTGGCGCCACATCGGCAGCGGCACCCTGTCGGAGATGTTCGGGGACAGCGAGGTTAAGACCGATCTCTTCCTGCGCACCCTGGGCTGGGCCCGGGTCAGCCAGCAGGAGGTCGCCCAGATGGACCCGGCGACCCTGGCCATGCTGCAGGACTACGCCGACGGGGTGAATTCCTACCTGGCCGGACATCAGGGCAGCGCCCTCAGCCTCGAGTACTCGGTCCTCAGCCTGCTCAATCCAGCCTACCGGCCCGCGCCCTGGGAACCCGTCAACACCTTGACCTGGGCTAAGGTCATGTCCTGGGACCTGGGCGGCAACATGGACAGCGAGATCGAACGCTCGATTCTGCTCAAGACCCTCGGGCCGGACCTGACGGCCCAGATCGTCCCCAGCACGTATCCTTCGAACAACCCGACCATTCTGCCCAATTCTCCCTTTGGCCCGGGGGGCGCGCCCCTGGCGGACACCGAGACGGCCAGCCTACTGGCAACCAATCCCCAGTTGTATTCCAGCCTGACCGCGCTCAGTTCCCAGATTGCGTCCGTAAACGCGCTGACCGGAGGGGGCCAGCGCGGCCTGGGGTCGAATGACTGGACCGTCAGCGGCTCGCGCACGACCACCGGCATGCCGATCGTGGCGAACGATCCCCACCTGGACATCCAAATGCCTTCGATCTGGTACCAGATGGGCCTGCACTGCGCTCCCAAGACCGCTGCCTGCCCCTTTGACGTGGTCGGGTTCACCTTCGCCGGCGCGCCGGGGGTCATCATCGGCCACAACGACCAGATCGCCTGGGGCGTCACCAATGTCAATCCGGATGTCCAGGATCTCTACATTGAAAAGATCAACCCGAGCAATCCCGACCAGTACCAGGTCAACGGAAAGTGGGTCGACATGACCCTGGTGAAGGAGACGATCCATGTAGCGGGCGGGAAGGACGTTCCGCTGACCGTGCGCTACACGCGCCACGGACCGATCGTCTCAGACACCTATGCCTCCCTGCAGGGATTTGGCCAAAAAGCCGGCCTGGCTTTGCCCGCCAAGTTCGCGCTCGCTCTGCGCTGGACGGCTCTGGAGCCTTCCATGACCTGGAGCGCGATCCTCAAGTTGGACCAGGCCACGAATTTCCAGCAGTTCCGCGATGCGCTGCGCGGCTGGGATGTCCCCTCCCAGAACTTCGTGTACGCCGATGTGCAGGGGAATATCGGCTACCAGGTACCGGGCAAGATCCCCATTCGGGCCCACGGGAACGGGCTGATGCCGGTGCCGGGCTGGACCGATGAGTACGAGTGGACCGGCTACATTCCGTTCGACCAGCTACCCTATTCCTACAACCCTCCCCAGGGTTTCATCGTCAGCGCCAACAATCAGGTGGTCGGGAGCAACTATCCCTATCTGATCACGCTCGAATGGGACAAGGGATACCGGGCGGCGCGCATCACCCAGATGATCGAAGCCAAACCCAAGCTCTCGCTGCAGGATATGGAGGCCATCCAGGGGGACGACTACGATGCCTCGGCGGCCGAGACCCTTCCGTACCTGGAAGCGCTGACCTGGTCGGTCCCGGAGGAGCAGCAGGCCGTGCAGCTCTTGAAGGGCTGGGATCTCCAGGACCGGATGGATTCCACGCCTGCCGCGATCTACAACGCCTTCTACAACGCCCTCTTGGCCGACACCTTCCACAACAAGCTCCCCAAGGACTACTGGCCCGAGGGGGATGACACCTACTTCTACATCGTCGGAGAGCTGCTCACCCAGCCGAACAGCCCCTGGTGGGATGACCCGTCGACACCGCAGGTCGAGCGACGGGACGACATCTTGCGGCGCGCGCTGAATGACGGCCTGGCGGATCTGCAGGCGCGGCTGGGCGGGAACATGAACGACTGGCAATGGGGGCAATTCCACACGGCCACGTTCCAGAACCAATCCCTGGGCGAATCCGGGGTTGGGCCGATTGAGGCGCTCTTCAACCGCGGTCCCTATGCCGTTTCCGGCAGTGCGGCGGTCCCCAACGCCACGGCCTGGGAAGCCAATCAGGGATATGCGGTGACCTCCCTACCCTCGATGAGGATGCTTGTCGACCTTTCCAATTTCGACAACTCGCTGACCGTGAACACCACGGGCCAATCCGGGCATGCCTACAACCCTCACTATGATGATCTGATCAACCTGTGGCGCACGATCCAGTACTACCCGATGCTGTGGAGCCAGAACCGCGTGATCTCCTCCAGCCCGCAGCATCTCACCCTGACGCCGTAGGCCGCATTCTCGCCTAACACGAGAAAAGCGAAGGGCACGCTGCGCCCTTCGCTTTGGATTCCGCGGCCGCTCGGCTTTTCGGTCAGAACGGAAGAAAGACACGCTGGGTCACCAGCAGGCAGAGGGCTCCCAGCACGCAGACGTCGAGAAAAAGGAAAACCGCCAGGAGCAGGCTTTGCGCCGGGGTCAGGTGAAAGCGCAAGGGACGGCGCGTTTCCTCGGGAGGCAACTCGTCTTCCGGAGGCTCATACCCGGCACGCTCGCGAAGGTTATCCAGCATCGATCCCTCCCATTCTGCTCCGCTTGCTTCCATCCGGCGTCCGCCCGGTCCCCGATCACCATCAGGGAGTGGGCGTAGGCACGGTCCCCACGAGGATTTGTACCCAGAACGGGACCCGCCCGCTCAGTTCGGTCCCGAACGTGATCCCGGACGGGTCGCTGAGCAGCCACTCGCCCTTGTACGACCCGTCCGTGCTCGGGGCAGTCATCTTGAACGAAATGTTGACCGTTCCCCCGGGGGCCACCTGACCACTCAGGGCTTGGCTCGAGTCCGCCCCCATCTGGTCGCCGCTGTAGAAGACCACCTTGTAGTTGTTGGTCCAGGTGCAGGTGCCGGAATTCTTCAGCTGCCAGCCCTTCGTGAATTTCTGACCCGCTTTCATCTGGGTGCCGTCCGGAACAGTCAAATCCGACACAAAAGAGGCATCCAGGGTGCACCCGCCGCTCCCTGTCGGGGGCTGCAGCAGGACGGCCGTCGGGGCCAGCGTCGCGGCACTGGTCGGGGTGACGCTGGGGACGGGAGTATTCGTCGGCGCGGAGGGCGTTTCCGAAGCAGTGCTGGTTGGGCTGGGGGCATTGAGCGTCTGAAAGAAGGTCGTCGCCATCTGGTCGGAGGACGAGGTCGGGGTGGCGGCCGCAGCGGTCGGAGCAGATTGACCGCAGGCGCAAAGCGCCACAGCCAGCAACAGTCCCATTCCCAGCAAGAGTTTCCGATTCATGGGTCCTCCTGACGAACTCTGTTGCGCGCACCCTGCCATGACCACATCCTGATCCACCGGGCGCATCCGCCCGAGGCCAATTTCCTCGGGCCTTTCACTGATTCCGCCGTTCCGCAAACATCCCCCTCGAACGGCCAGAATTATACCAACCTTAACGCTTTCCAACACCAAGCGCCGGACGACAAGGGGCACCCTGGACAGCTTCCCTTTGGAAGAATGCGTCAGAGAACCCCCGGTCAAGGCTTCGTGAGCGGCGGTCAGAAGATTCGGCTCCAGCCGCAGGCCGTCCTGAGCCTCCCCCCAGTCCGGATCTCATCCCGTCACCGTCGAACGAGACCCTTCCCCAGGGCCCATTGCCGGGATCCCTCTCTCACCCCGGAATCGCTGCCCGACAAGCAACATGCCTGCTGCGGCCCGCCGTCCTGGAGCGAATCCCCATCGTCAGCGAATCGAATGAAGTTGGAGAGAACCTCGGAATCGCCCCGGTCGACCTTCTCTCCCCTGAGAGAGGGCCGGAAGATCGGGGGCGACCAACCCTGGGCAGCTGAGATTGGACTCGTCGTCAGCGGGCGACAGAAGCCAGCGATCGGGGAGGGCAGCGGATGGATCGGGTATCAGACTGGGGGCGTGGCGCTGCTGGACGGCGGTCCCACCCTGATTTTCACCCAGAAGTTGCTCGTCCCGCTGGCCCCCGTCCCAAACAATACCCCGGCGTTGTTGCGCAGTTTCCAGTTTCCCTGGTAGTACCCGCTGCTGGCGGGCGCGTCCAGGTTCGCCGAAACATCGACGCCTGCGCCCGGCGGGACGTCCGCGGCGAAGGCAATCACCGATGGCGCACTCATCTGATCCCCGCTGAAGAAGACCAGGGCGTAGCGGCTGGTCCAGGTGCAGGTGCCGGCGTTCTTGAGCCGCCACGTCTTGGTGAAGGTGGTGCCGGCGCTGAAGAGGGTCCCATCCGGAACCGTCACGTCCGCGACAAAACCGGCCCGATCCGTGCAACCCACGGTGGGGGCCGGGCTGGGCGGGGCGGAAGTCGCGCTCGCAACGGGAGCGGCGGGCGGGGGAGTACCCGAGGGCATCGCTGTGGGAGGGAACACGGGCTGGGAGGCTTGTTGGGTCCCCAGCAGCGCGGCCAGCGTCGCGCCCGCCGCCTGCCCCGGCGGGATCGTGGGAACCCCGCGTGTTTCCAGACCCAGATTGCAGGCGGTCAGCAGGAAAGTCAAGAGGACAGTAGTGGTGGCGGACACTCGAGGGGACATCCCAGGCCTCCCCTGAGCGGCGGGCGACGGCCGCCCCGGCTCCGGGTTCGATCGCGCAGGATTATACCTGCCGGACCCGCCTCGGGCCCGGCCCGGTTCGGGCCGCCGTTCGGGCGGGTATAATCGTTTTAGACGCCAAGGAGAAGTGGAACAAACCATGCCCGCCGAAGATGTGTCACGCCAAGTGAAATGGTTGGACGAAGAGCGCCGCAAAGAGAAGGCGGATCGCGCCCGGCTGGAAGAAAAACTGGCGGGCCTGGAGGCCCAGCTCGCGGACCAGGCCAACCGGGTTGGCGAGCTGAGCGATCAATATGCCAAGTCCGGCGGCAAGATCAAGCCCGGGCAAGTGGAGGAGCTGCTGGCGCGCCATCGCCAGGAAACGTCTCGCGCCATCGAGGATCTGGAGAAGAAACGCCTCCAGGCCGAGGAGCAGGCCGGCCGCGCTCGGGCGGCGGAGCGCGAACGCCTGGACAAGAGCCTGGCCGATATCTACCGGCAACTCAGCCTGGTCGGGGAGATCCAGAAGGACCTCGAGGTGCGGCGGGAGGATGCCGGCAGGCTCTCGGCCGCGGTCCAGGACATGCAAAAGGCCGTGGAGCGCGCGGAACGCCACGAGGAAGACCGTTCCCGGACGATCGCGTCCATGGAGGAGGCCCGCCGGCAGGACATCCGCCGCTTGGGAGAGGTCCAGGGGGAAAGCCAAGCCCTGCGGCAGAAGAACAGCGAGAACGATGCCCGCCTGGAAACCCTCGAGTCAGCTTCCCGCCGAATCGAGGCCCGGGTCTCGGAACTGGCGGCCGCGGACGTGGAGCGGCGCAGTTCGCTGGCCGCCTGGCAGGAGCAGCAGAGCGCGACGTTTACCGAGCGCGAACGGCAGTGGCGGGATTGGGACAAAGTTCTCTCGGCGGCGGCCCTGCAAGTAAAAGAGCTTGCCGAACGCACGGAAACCTACGCCGAGACCAACCGCGTCATGCGCCAGACCCTTGAGGATCTTCGGGATCAAAGGGAGCGCATGGACCAGCACCTGCACGAGATCGAGGAGATCGTTCGTCTTGACGCCGACCGTGTGCATCAGGAGTGGTCCACTTTTCTTGCCGATGATCAGAAGCGCTGGACGTCGCACGACCTCACGCGCACGGACGAGTGGCAGGAACACGACCGCCAGGACAAGAAGAACCTCGAACGACTCGCTCGTCTGGACGAGCAGGTGACCGAATCGCTGGAGCTGGTGCGCGCGCTGGAGGAGACGGATCGCCTGCGCCTGGAGGCCATGGCCAACCTCCTGCGCGAATGGCTCGCCCGCGTGGAGCAGCCGCTTTAGCCCTCCCCCCGAGTGCCCAGCGATGCGTGTGATCGCGACGGCCGGTCATGTCGATCACGGGAAATCCGCGCTGGTGGAAGCGCTCACCGGCACTCACCCCGATCGTCTCATCGAAGAGAAAGAACGCGAGATGACCATCGATCTCGGCTTCGCCTATTTCCAGCTGCCCGGGGGCGAGCCGGTGGCGATTATTGACGTGCCCGGTCACCGCGATTTTGTCGAGAACATGCTGGCCGGAGTCGGCGGGGTGGACGCGGCGCTTCTGGTCATTGCCGCCGATGAAGGCGTGATGCCCCAGACCCGCGAGCACCTGGCCATCCTGGACCTGTTGGGAATCCGCTCCGCTGTCGTGGCCCTCACCAAAGTGGATCTGGTTGCGGACCGCGAGTGGCTGGAGATGGTCCGCGAGGAGGTGCAGCGCCTGCTGGCCCCGACGGAGCTCGCCTCCTCCCCGATCCTTCCGGTTTCTGCCCGCACGCGCCAGGGCCTCGAGCCTCTGACACGAGCTCTCACCCAGGTGCTGGCGGACCAGCCCCGCCGGCCGGACCTTGGCCGGCCCCGTCTGCCCGTCGACCGGGCTTTCACCCTCCCCGGTTTTGGCACCCTGGTCACCGGAACACTGCTCGACGGAGCCTTCCGGCTAGGCGAGGAGGTTGAGGTGCTCCCCGAAGGCCGGCGGGCCCGCATCCGGGGGCTCGAGTCGCATCACCAGCGGATCGAACGGGCCGTCCCCGGGAGCCGCGTCGCAATCAACCTGAGCGGGGTCGAGGTCGAGCAGGTCCGCCGCGGGCATCTGATCGCGCATCCCGGCGACTACCTTCCCACTCGAAGACTGGATCTGCACGTGCGCCAGCTGAGGGAAACGGAACGGCCCCTGGAGCACAACGAGGCAGTCAAGCTGTTCCTGGGAACGAGCGAAGTCCTCGCGCGGACCAGAATCCTGGGAGCAGATCGGGTAGCTCCCGGGGAAGAGGGCTGGGTCCAACTCGAGCTCAGCCGGCCGCTGGTCGCGGCCCGCGGGGACCGTTTTGTCCTGCGCCGCCCCTCTCCAGGGATGACGCTGGGCGGAGGGACCGTGGTCGAGCCTCATCCCACTCGCCGCTACCGCCGCTCGGACCCGTCCGTTCTAGATCGACTCAAGGCGCTTGACCGCGGCACCCCGGTCGACCTCCTCTGGCAATCCGCCCTGGCCCTGGGCCTCACCGGCGCCTCGGAACTTCTCGCGCGGGCGCGGCTGGATGAGGGTCCGGGCCGCTCCGCGCTGGGCGAACTGCTGGCCCAGGGAAAGCTGATCGTCCTGGGGGAAGGGGCGGATCCGGATCGGGCCGGACTGCTGATCGCCCAGCCCCGCTGGGAATCGCTCATGGGGGACCTGGTGCGGCTGCTCTCCGACTATCACCAGGCCCATCCCCTGCGGTCGGGGATGCCGCGCGAGGAAGCGAGAAGCCGCCTCGGCCTCGCGCAGAAATTTCTGGCTCCTGTCCTCGCCCGGGCCGCTTTGGAAAACCGCCTTCAGGAGGGTCCGCGTGGCATCCGGCTCCCGGAGTTCTCGGTCCGCTTCAACCCGGCGCAGCAGGAGCAGATCAACCAGTGCCTCGCCCTTTTCGCCCGCGATCCATTCAACCCCCCTTCGGTGAAAGCCTGCCAGGAGGCCATCGGGGAGGAGGTTTTCACAGCCCTGCTGGAACAGGACAGGCTGCGGCAAGCGTCTTCCGAGGTGGTTTTCCTGCGGGAAACCGATGAGAGAATGGAGGCGGAGATTCGCGAAATGCTCCGGCAAAAGGGGACGACCACCGTGGCCGAAGTCCGGGATCACTTCGGCACCTCACGCAAGTATGCCGTGGCTTATCTCGAGCACCTGGATGCCGCCGGCGTCACGCGGCGGGTCGGGGACGCGCGCCAGCTGCGGAATCCCCCCTCGCCCTAGCCTCAGCGAATCCGCATCTCAGAAGTCACGCCACTTCCACACCCCGCCGACCATGGTCCCCAAAGGCCGGGTGACGGCAATCTCCATCGCCTCCCGGGAGAACAGGTCCCCATCCAGGACCAACAGGTCGGCCAGTTTCCCCGGGGACAGGCTGCCCAGGTCGTTCTCCAATCCCGCCGCGAAGGCCGGCCCCTGGGTGTATCCCTCCAACGCTTCCTCCAGGGAAAGGCGCTCGTGGGGATACCAGCCCGCTGGGCCGGGGGCGCCGTCCAGCCGGCGGCGGGTGACCGCCGCGTGGAGTCCCAGGAAAGGATTGGCGCTCTCCACCGGGGCGTCCGACCCAAACGCCAGGACAGCCCCCAGATCGCGCTGGCTGCGCCAGGCGTAAGCGCCCGAGCAGCGGCTTCCCCAGTGGCGCTCGGCCAGGAGCATGTCAGAGGTGGCGTGAATCGGCTGCATGGAAACCACCAGGCCCAGCTGAGCCGGACGAGGCAGGTCCTGAGGGCTCAGAAGCTGAAGGTGTTCCACGCGGTGCCGCCGCCGCGAGGCCGGGATTCCAAGTCTGGCCTCCTCGGCCCGCAGGGCTGCAAACACATCCAGTACGTCGCGGTTGGCGCGGTCGCCGATGGCGTGCACGGCCAGGCTCAGACCGTGCGTCGTGGCCCGCCGCCCCTTTTCGAGGAGCTCCGCCTTGTCCGTGACCACCACCCCGCGGTTCCCGGGATTCCCCTCATACGGCTCGAGCAGCGCGGCCGTCTGCGGCCCCAAGGCCCCGTCCGCGAACATCTTCAGGCTGCCGAGGCGCAGCCAGGAGTCGCCCCGCCCCGATTGCCACCCCTCGGCCACAGCCGACTCCAGCAACTCGACCGGCAGGTTCTTCACCACGCGCAGGTCGAGCTGGCCCTGTTCGTGCAGGCTGCGCAATGCCTGCAGGCATGAGGAGCCATCGAAATCGTGCACTCCGGTGAGGCCCAGCTGGAGCAGGGCTTGCTGGGCGCGCCTGAGCTGTTCGACCAGGGAATCCTTGCCCACCTGCGGCAACGCGGACTCAACCGCCTGCATGGCTTTTTCGAAGAGCAGACCATTCAGCTGCCCTCCCTCATCGCGTCCAATCCGTCCTCCCTGCGGATCGGGGGTCGTCGCGCAAACGCCGGCGCGTTCCAATGTCAAGTGGTTGACCCAGGCCGCATGCCCGGACTTTGCGGTCAAGTAGACCGGATGGAGCGGCGCGGCCTCGTCCAGTTCGCGCGCCGTGCCGAACCTTCCCCCCCAATCATTCTGGTTCCATCCGTGGCCCGTGATCCAGAGCCCGGGCGGGGTCTCCCGGGCTCGGGCCGCGACTCGCCTCAAGCATTCCTCCAGCGTGGGCGTTCCAGCCGGCACGCCCTCCAGGGAGCGCGCCAGCCACTCCAGGTGCAGATGCGCATCCACCAAGCCGGGGACCACGGTTCGCCCGCCCAGATCCACCCTTTCCGTCGCGGGGCCTTCCAGGTGGCCCAGATCGCCTTCACCGCCCAGCGCCAGCACGCGTTCGCCCAGGACCGCCAGGGCGGAAACCATTGGCCATCGAGTGTCGAGTGTATGAATCTTGCCGTGCCGCAAGAGCAGGGAGGCCGGTCGGGCAGTCGGCTCAGGAGAAATCGATAGAGGGCGGGAACTTCGGGGAGGCAATTATTCTTTGCCGAGGAGTCGGCGGGCCAGCGCGTCCAGCTCCTCATCGGAGTAATAGTGCAGGACCAGAGTGCCTCCGCGCTTGCTGTGCCGCAGGGTGACTCTTGTCCCCAGCGTCTCCTGAAGGCGCTTCACCAGGGCCCGCAGGTCCGCGGCCAGCCGCTGGGGGGCGGGGCGAACCGGTCGCTGGCCGAGCAACTTGCGGACCAGCTCTTCGGTCTGGCGGACATTCAGGCCCCTGCGGATCACGCTGTCGGCGGCGGCCGCCTGCGCGTGAGCGGAGGGCAGGGAAAGCAACGCCCGAGCGTGGCCTTCGCTCAGCCGCCCGTCGGTCAGAGCCTGGCGGACCGAAGCGGGGAGCCTAAGGAGCCGCAGCGTGTTGGTCACCGAGACGCGGCTCTTGCTGACCCGCGTAGCGATCTCTTCGTGCGAAAGTCCGAACTCCTCGCTCAACTGCCGATAGGCCTCCGCCATCTCCAGCGGCGCCAAATCCTCCCGCTGAGCGTTCTCAATCAGAGCCAGCTCCAGCTGCTCCCGATCCGACACCTCGCGGACGACCACCGGAACGGTGACCAGCCCGGCTCGTCGGGCGGCCTCCAGGCGTCGTTCGCCCGCGACCAGGGTGTACTCGCCGGGAAGCGGGCCGGGCGAAACGATGAGCGGCTGCAGCACGCCGTGCAGACGGACGGAAGCGGTGAGCTCCTCTAGCTCGGCGGATTTCAGGGCGGTCCGCGGCTGGCGGGGATTGCGATGCAACCGGGAGGGCGCCACCTGGACGACCCCCTCCCGGGCCTGCTCCGCGGGCAGCAAGGCCTCCAGACCCCGGCCCAGGCCGAGTTTTTTAGACGGCATGGTCTTCCCTTCTTTCGGCCACAGCCGAGGAAGCCTCGACCATCGCCGCCGGCACAGGCAGGCCGTCCCCGTGCAGCACCTCCTCGGCCAGCCAGCGATACGCCACCCCTCCGGCGGAGGAAGGGGCATAAGCGGAGATGGGCAGTCCGTGAGAGGGGGCCTCTGCCAGCCGAACGCTGCGGGGAATAATGGTCTCAAAGACGCGGTCGGGGAAGTGCTTGCGCACCTCGGCCACAACCTGGTTGGCGAGGTTCGCCCGGCCGTCGAACATGGTCATCACCACCCCGCGCACGACCAAGCCCGGATGGTATGCGCTGCGCACGCGGGCGATGGTGTCGGTCAGCTGGCTCAGCCCTTCCAGGGCCAGATACTCGCACTGGACGGGGATGATCACTCCCGAGCTGGCGGCGACCAGGCAGTTCAGGGTCAGCAGTCCCAGGGAGGGCGGCGAGTCGATCAGAACATAATCGAAGGAGGGGGCCAGCTCCGCCAGGGCACCCTTGAGACGGGACTCGCGCCCGATCTCCGACACCAGTTCAATCTCCGCCCCGACCAGGTCGGGCGAGGAGGGCAACAGGGTGAGCTTAAGCTTTTCGTTCTGGAGCATGGCCGCCGCGGGAGGAATCTGGCCGATGAGGACCTCATAGGTTCCGCGTTCCACCCGCCGCTTGTCCACCCCCAAGCAGGAAGTCGCATTGGCCTGAGGGTCCAGGTCCACAACCAGGACCCGCTGTCCGTTGAGCGCAAAGAGGGCGGCCAGGTTGATGGCCGTGGTCGTTTTGCCCACGCCGCCTTTCTGGTTGACCAGAGCATAGATGCGTGTCATCGGGCCTCCACGACCATCTTGCTCGCGGCCACCTCTTGGGGGGTCGGCACCCCGCGCAGGCCCGGGCGGCCCACCGAAGCGGCCGCGAGCTGGTTGGCCAGGCGGCCCGCTTCCCAGGGATCACGAGTCTCCAGAAGGCGGATGAAGAAGGCGGCGGCGAAAATGTCACCGGCCCCGGTCGAATCGACCTCTTCCACCGAGGAAGCCGCCAGGTGACGGACGTGCCCGTTCCAATAGACCCGGCATCCGGCACGGCCCTCGGTGACCGCGGTAATCGGGCAGAGCTCCGCCAGACGCGCGATCCATCCTTCGTCCCCGCCCACGTCTTCGAGCGAGAAGACCTGAGCCGAGGCCTGGCCGGCCGCTGCCTCGGCCTGCGAGGTCCGTTGCGGCGAGATGCGGCCGCCGGCATCCCAGCTCCTCATCCAGCCCTGAGGCGTGATCCCGCGAAAAGAGTCAGGGAAGAGGGCCAGCAGGCCCGCGTCCACCTCGCCCGCGACGGGCCCCAGGTGCACGAGGCGAGGCCGTCGCCACTCCGAGGGAATCGCCGTTCCCAGGAGGGGGGCGGCGACCGATTCCATCCGCTGCCAGCGGACTCCGCTCTGGGTGAGGTTTTCAAACACGGTGGTGCGATCCGAGGCGACCCGCCGCACCTGCATTCCCCGAAGATCCGCCAGCTCCTCGTCGGAGGAACAAGCCGTCAGCGCCGCGGCGCGAAACCCAAAGGCCGCTGCCGTGAGGCCGGAGTAGGCCACCGTTCCTCCCGGGTGCAGGGCGCCCGCCGCGCGATCCCGGGTGAGGTGGCCGATGACGAGATAGTCCACCGGGGCAACAACCCGCTGGTCGCTCACGCAAAGATTATACACGCGCCCCTCCCGCCGCGGCCGGTATAATCGGGGCTGATTCCAATGCCCGAGCTCCCCGAAGTCGAAACGATTGCCCGCTCGCTGCGCGGGCCGCGCCCGGATCAACCGGCTATCCTCGGACGCACGATCCAGTCGGTGACCCTGCGCTGGCCGCGCCATGTCGCCGCACCCTCGCCCGAGGCCTTCGCCCGCGACCTGCGCGGCCTGCCCATTGAGGCCGTCGGCCGGCGCGGCAAGTACCTCCTGCTGAGGCTGGACGGACTGTGGCTGCTCCTGCACCTGCGCATGAGCGGCGACCTGCGGGTTCTTCCCTCCGATGCCCCGCTGGAGAAACACGACCTGACGCTTCTCCATCTTTCGGGAGGAGTTGACCTGCGCTTTCACGATCCCCGCCGCTTCGGCCGCCTCTGGCTGGTGAGCGATCCCGCCCAGATCCTGGGATCTCTCGGCCCCGAGCCCCTGGAGGAAGCCTTCACGGCCCAGGACCTGGCTCGGCGGTTGCGGGGACGCCGCCGTCTGCTCAAGCCCCTGCTCCTTGATCAGACCTTCCTGGCCGGCCTGGGAAACATCTATGCGGATGAGGCCCTGCATCGGGCCGGGCTGCATCCTTTGCGCCGGAGCGACACGCTGCGCCCCGAGGAAACCCGTGCCTTGTGGCGCGGGATCCGGGCGGCCCTGCGGGCCGGGTTGCGCCATAATGGGGCAAGCATAGACTGGGTGTACCGCGGCGGCGATTTCCAGAACCACTTCCGGGTCTATGGACGCGCCGGGGAGCCCTGCCCGGCCTGCGGTGCCTCCATCCGCCGCATCCGTGTGGGCCAGCGCTCCACCCACTATTGCCCGCACTGCCAGCCCTGGCGGGGGGCCGGTCCTCCCAGGGCAGGCAGGTCCTCCGGCCGTGATTCAAAGGTGAACTTTCGGTGACAAGCTGCGGGCTCGGTATTGAAATCCTCAGCCGTGGGTGGTAAGAATCAAGCAGGGCTAGGTAGGAATCCCATGCTCAAATCATTGCGCGCGCGTGTGCGAGGGCAGAGTCTGGTCGAGACCGCGTTTCTGCTGCCGGTCCTGTTGATCCTGCTCTCCGGCCTGGTTGAGCTGGGCTTCATGCTCAACCAGTATTTGACCGTCCTGGATGCGGAACGCAACGCGGCTCGTTTTGCGGCGGACGGGTCGTACGACGTCACCGACGCGGATCCCAGCTGCGCCACCACGCGCGACTTCTACCGCCAGACCGCCTGCCTCGTCCTTGAGGAGCTCGGTCAGGAACAGCCGACCGTTACCCTGAATCCGTCGACGGATGACATCGTCGTTTCGGCGTTTGCCGCCACCACGGGCGGCACAATCTCCGCTCGCTTCCCCTCCGCAAGCGGGTGGTCCTATTACGGCAACGACACCTCGACCATCAGCGATGCCACCTTGGGTGGCGAGCTCAACTCTACGGCGAACAATGATGGGTATGTGCTGGTTGAGGTTTTTTACACCTACCACCAGATTTTGAGGCTTCCATGGATCACCCCCTTTATCCCCGACCCGGTGCTGCTGCACATCTTCACCGTGATGCCTCTGGCCTCGGTCCAGCCGACCCCGACGCCCTGATGAAGGCCGGGGCGCGGGGACTGCGGCGCTGGGCGCAGACCGGTCAGGCGCTGGTCCTGATCGCGCTGAGCTTCGTCGGTCTGCTGGCGATCGTCGGGCTGGCGGTGGATGGCGGACAGCTTTTTATCGGGGTCGACAATCTGCGCCGCGCGACGGATGCGGCTGCCCTGGACGCGGCCAATCAGCTGCGCAACACGCCCGGCATTGGGGTCGCGCAACTCCAGCCTTCCGCGGCGCAGGCCATTGCTCTCAACGGGATCACGCCGACCAACGTCACCGTCGAGACCTGCGCGACCAATCCGGGGGATCCTGGCCTGTGCCAGTACTTTGCGGGAACGACGATCCTGCGCCAGCTGGTACGGGTCACGGCCCAAAGCACGGTGCCGATGTCCTTCCTTACCATCATCGGGATCTCCAGCATCACCATCTCGGCGGACTCCATTGCGGAGGCGGCCTCCCTGGACGTGGTTCTGGCCATCGATATTTCCGAGTCCATGACCTATGACGCCCCCACGGGCAATCCCAACCGGGATCCGAACCAGTGCAACCCGGGGAACACTTGCGAGCCGTTTGCGAAAGTCAAAGCGGCGGCGGAAAGTTTTGCCAATCAGATCCTCTGGAGTCCAATTGCGGCCAACAACTCCGATCGCGTATCCGTGGTTTACTTCTCCGACGGGTGGACGAATTCCAGCGGCTGGGCCGGGACGGACGTCCTGGCCCCCGGCTGGACCACGGACCAGTCTGTGGCCGATGCCAATATCTCCTCGCTCCAGGTGATCGATCCGCCCCGCTGCGACGATCCCATCGGCATGCCCCCCGGCGCCCCCGGCCCCTGCCGCAATTACGATGTCTCAGATAATTACCTCGGGTTTGACTGCCCGCTGTTCCGCTCAACCGGCGATGTTTCCTCGTGCACGACGACCGATACCGGGGGCGCTCTGCGCATAGCGGGCAACATGTTCAGCCTGCAGCCCCGCAAGGACGCGGTCTGGGTTGTCGTCCTGCTCACCGACGGGGCCTCCGACGCCTCCGACGCCCACCCTCCGAGCTTTCCCTACGGGTACTGCCCCGGTACGCCGGGGAACGCAGACTGGATGCCGCCCTTCTGCCGCGACAACAATAACAGCACCCGCCATCCAGGCACCAGCGCGCACTACGACGCGGAAGACTATGCTCAGGACATGGCGGACTATGTGGCCTGCGCCCCGGTCAACCCCGACGCAAATTGCAGCCAGCCGGGGCAGGGAGCCACCATCTTCACCATCGGCCTGGGCAACGAGGTGCTTAACCCGGTCGATGTCAACGGTGTGCCCTTCGGCGCCTACATGCTTCGCTACGTTGCCGACGTGGGCTATGAGGGGATCCCCAACGACCCGAACGATCCCTGCACAGGCGCGAGCAACTGGACCCAGGACTGCGGAAACTATTTCTACGCACCCAGCGGTGATGAGCTTCAAGCCATATTCAACATCATCGCCAGCCGCATCTTCACTCGCCTCACCCACTGAGTTGCGGACACCCTCGTCTTTACCCGAGGCCCCTCGCCCCGGGAAGAGGCCGTCCCGACCCCGGCAAGCCCCAAGGAAAACCGCCCGTTCCCGCCGTTTCCTCATCCGTGGCCGGGCATCGTGCTCCTGGACCCTGGGGCCTGCCTCGCTGATGGGCGGGGCCGAAGAAATGAAAGGCCCCGGAGGTCCGACCCCCGGCTGTGGCCCTATGAGGGCGGGAGGGGCATAGGCTTGGGAGAGCTCTGCCCTGTCAGTTCGCCCGAGCCGAAATCGGCCCTCGGTTTGCGTTCAATTCCGATTCTCCGCAAGAAATGGCGGAGACTTCGGACCCGATTGCGGTTCTTCAAAAGTGAATGGACGGTGAAAACCGGGTTACAGTGTCGCTTCGGTTTCTTGGGCGCCTGGGTTCTCCTCCGTTACACTGTATGACAGCAGGGTGGAGAAAGTTGTCCGTCTTTCGATCAGGACCCTTGTCCCGGTTCCTCAGCTGGCCTCGCGCTTCCCGCCGCGCACAGGGGCTGGTGGAGTTCGCCCTGATCCTGCCCGCGCTGCTGGTCACGCTGTTCCTGCTGATCGAAGCGGCGCGCGTTTTCCAAGCCTGGCTCACGGTTCAGAATGCGGCCCGCATGGGCATGCGCTATGCCGTGACCGGGGAGTACAACCCGGTATATTGCCCCGACTACAACCCTCTCGCGCCCGCAAACGCCTGCGGCAGCGGAACCGACACCAGCATGATCGACCAGGCCCGGCTGCCGAGCACCGAGGACGTGGTCAACGGGGTGGCCACGGGCATCCTGCGCGACTCGACGGCGGTCTGGGGCCAGCCCGGATACTTCCACGTCACGGTCTGCAGCTCAGACCCCGGCTATCTGTTCTTTCCGATACAGCGCGCTTCGCCCCCGGACCCCGGCCACGACAGCCAGTGCTCCCCCAACGACAACGCGGGCAACCCCGACCTGGGGGAGGAGCGGGTCATCGTGGCGGTCACCTTTGAACATCCTGTGCTGATGCCAATCCTGAGCGGCATCGTTCCCTCGATCACCCTGTATGCCGACCGCACCGGGATTCTCGAGCGCTTCCGCACGGCCCGGACCCTGGGATTGCCGCCCGTGATCCCCGTCCCGACGGACACAGCGACGGAAACTCCCATTGCCAGCGACACGCCGATCCCGAGCACGACGCCGACCGCAACCGCGTCGCGCACTCCGACGCCCACCCAAACCCCGACCCCGACCTTCACCCCCACCCCGTCCTGGACGCCGACCTCCACGTCGACCCCGTCCGAGTCGCCCACCCCCACCCCGCTGCCCATCCACATCGACATTACAGTGCCGGGCTCGGACGGAACGTTGATCACTAGCAGGAACCAGACGAGATTCGAGGCCGAGGCCTGGGATCCGAACGTGGGGCTTTCCAACGGCGACGGGATCGCCGAGGTCGACCTCTGGGTGTATTACCCGGATGGCAGTTTGCTCCGAGCCCAGAACGAATTCAGTTTGCACTACTGCGCCTTCGATCATAATGGAGGCGGGAATTGCCGTCGCATGCCCGCCGCGCAGTTCAGCGGTCTCTACGACGGAACCTACACCATTGACGCCCGGGCCCGGGCGACCTCTGGGCAAATCTCGGTCACGGTCGTGCGCACCTTCATCATCGGGGTCGCGTCCACCGCAACCTACACGCCTACGCCCACCCCGACCCGGACCTACACGCCCACCACGGTGCCGTCCAGCACGATGGTGCCGAGCAACACCCCGACCAAGACCAATACGCCCACGCCGAGCAACACGCCGACCATGACCTACACCCCGACCATGACCTACACGCCGAGCATGACCCCGACGCCCAGCGACACCCCGACCCCCAGCAACACGCCGACGCCCAGCAACACGCCGACGGCGACCTCGACGAAGACGCCGACCCCTCCGGCGACCTCGACCCCTACCCCTAGCCCGACCTGGACCCCCTCCCCGACTCCTTCCTACTGCTTCGACTGTTAGGCAAAGGGGGGTCACCGCGATTTGCTCCCGAGCCGAGGGAGAGATCCGCCGGAGAATCGTCCGAGGCAGGCTGGGGCGGGGACATGCCGTTTTGTCACCGCCCCTTCACTTTGCGGTCACACAAACCGCCGCGCGGCGCCAAGAATTCGGCAAGAGAACTGCAAGCAGGCCCCAACCGCCCCTCCCATAGAATGTAGGCGAAGGATGCTTGAGTTCCCGGACCGGCGCGGTGGCGCCTGCGCCGCCGGAGGCGAGTTCCCATCGGCGGACCCGGGACCGAAAGCCAAGCCAAAATGGGCATAGCGCGAGAGGCATCACCAATCCAGCCGAAAACCAGGGCCCACGCGGTCCGAAGAAGTCGCGCCCGCGGCCACGCCCAGCGCGGTGCCCGCCGGGGCCAGGGGCTGGTGGAATTCGCCCTGGTCCTGCCCGGCTTGCTGGTCCTGCTCTTCCTGCTGATTGAGGTGGCTCGGACCTTCGAGGCCTGGCTCGTGGTGGACAACACCTCGCGCATGGCCATGCGTTACGCCCTTACCGGAGAGTACAACCCCGTCCACTGCCCGGACTACGACCCCCTCGCGCCCGCAAACGCATGCGGCAGCGGAACCAACGACAATATGATCGATACGGCCCGTCTCCTGAGCACTTACGATGTGGCCAACGAGACGGCGGCCGGCATCCTGCGCAGCACGACAGCCCTGTGGGGCCAACCGGGATATTTCCACACCACTGTGTGTAGCTCGAACACCGGGAATGTTTACTTCACGTTGCTCCGCCCCGCGGGGGTGAATCCCGGCCACGACAGTGAGTGCCAGCCCGGCGATAGTGCCGGCGATCCCTCCCTGGGGACCACCCGGGTGATTGTTGCGGTGACCTTCGATGAGCCGGTCATCATGCCGATCCTGAGCAGCATTGCGCCGCTCCTGACCCTGCACGCGGAGCGCACCGGCATCCTTGAGGCGTTCCGCACGGCCCGCGTCTTGGGGCTGCCTCCGGCCATCCCGGTGCCGACCGACACGCCGACGATTACCCCCACGCCCAGCATCACGCCCACGCCCACCAACACGCCCACGGCCAGTGCTACGCCCACGTACACGCCGACCCCCACCTACACGCCGACCAATACGGCGACACCCTCCTACACGCCGACCAACACGGCGACACCCTCCTACACGCCGTCCAACACGCCCACCAACACCGCGACGGCCACGCCGACCATCACGCCGACCAAGACCAACACGCCGACCAAGACCTATACGCCGACACCGAGCAACACACCGACGATCACCAACACGCCGACCAAGACTCTGACGCCGACCATTACCTACACGCCGTCGAAGACTCCCACCCCGACGCCGAGCAAGACGCCCACCCCAATCCCGCCGCCCAGCAACACGCCACTGCCGACCAACACGCCGACCAAGACCAACACGCCGACCAAGACCTACACGCCGACCATCACCTACACACCGTCGAAGACTCCCACCCCAACGCCCAGCAAGACGCCGACCAACACGCCGACTAAGACTCTGACGCCGACCATCACCAACACGCCGACCAAGACCTTGACGCCGACCCCGGTGACTCCGACCAACACGCCGATCCCGTCGAGCACACCGACCCCAACCAACACCTACACGCCAACACCCAGCCGCACGCCCACCCCGGTGAACTCGCCGACCCCAACCCCATCACCAACGCGGACGCCTTCCCCGACCCCCTCCTACTGCTTCGACTGCTAAGTCAACGACCTTCAGGCGGGCTGCCAGGGGTAGTTGACTCGTGCCTCGAGCCTGTGGACATTCCGCCAGGCTTGCGCCCGCGTCTCCAAGGATGACAACTGGTCCACCCACCCAAGACCTTCTTCACCGGGCAGGCTTCCAAGGGAAACTCCGTGGAAAGCCAAGAGATTCACGAACCGCAACCACAGCAGGGTCCTCGAATTGCAACCGAGATGTCACCGCTAGGTCACAACCTGCTTGGCTAGAATGAGGGTGCGGGAAGGCCTCTTCCGGTTTGCCCACGCGAGCGGCCTCGCTCCCGGGCAACGGAAGGGATGGTGGAGCAAGCGCGAGGCGGGGGGGCGGCATGGATCCCGCGGCCGCTGGGCCCCGCGCGACCGTTGTAGAATACGCACACTTCGGTTCCGCCGATGTAGGCATTTCACGATCGGAAGGTGCCGGCGCGGCTCCATGGGAATTGTGACCCTTCGCCCACCCCGGCCGAGAATCACGGCGTTCCAGTTGCTGTTGAGCTGGGGCATCTGGATTCTGCTCTATGCGCTGGGGCTGGTATTCCTTCCCCGCTTCAACTTGGCCGCTACCGTTCTCGGCGAAGTTCTCCTCTGGGCGCCCGGCGTTGTCGCCTTGATTCTTTGCCTGATCCGCGCCTTTTCTTCCGGGGAGGGGAAAGAGCCGGCCTGGCGATTCCTCTCGGCCGCTTTGGGCGCGCTACTCCTGGGAGACTTTCTTCGCTGGTGGGGGACAAGCTCGGGAACGAGCGTGGCGGCTTTCCTGCTGGCTGGATCCGACGGATTCCACCTGCTCTTTTTCCCGCTCGCCTTGCTGGCCATCTTTTATCTGCCGGGAATTCCCCGGGCCGGGTTTCGGCGGCTGCTGTTTGGGATCGACCTGGTGATCTATGCGGTCGCCTGGGGCATCCTGCTTTGGGCTCTCTTCGTTCTCCCCTTTTTGCAACAGGCCCAGGCTGAACCGGGCAGCCTTTCCGGGACGGCCCTCTTCCCCACCTTTTATCTGGTCCTGCTGATGCTCGCGGTCTGGTGGCAGGGACAGGCCGAGCGCGCGCTCCCGGAACTTTGGTTGATCGCGCCCGCGATGTTCCTTTTTTCGGTATACAGCCTGGTGAACGGCTGGCTTCAGGTCCAGGGATACAACTCGTTCGGTTCCTGGCTGGACTTCTTCTGGATGGGGGGATACGGATTGATGGCGGCCAGCACGGTCGCGGCCGCGTCCACCCCGGCCCGCTCGCGCCGGACGCGCCCGGGGCGGTTCCGGCGCCGCTGGCAACAGGCAGAGAACCGCTGGCTGCCCCTGGCGTCGGGTTTGGCGCTCCTGGTCTATGTCCTGACCACCTGGCGGGAATCTCAGGAAATCCAACCGCTCGCCCTGTGGGGAGCGGTGACGATCTTCGTGCTGCTGATCTTGCGCGAAGGGGTTCTTGCCGGTCAGGCCGAACTGGCGGGCTACGCCACCCTGGTTCACAATCTCGGCGATCCCTCCTTCATCTGTACTCCGGACGGGAAACTCCTGCTGCACAACCCGGTTCTTGAGAAGGCCTTGGGATCGGCCGATTTCCAAAGGCTGCAGGAATTCATCTCGCTCCCCGATAGTCCACCGGGAGGCGCCGCCCGGGTGGAAGACATTCTCCGTCAGGCACGCGAGGGGGAGTGGCAGGGCGAGGTCACCGTGGGCACGGACGGGGGGCACGAGCGCAGCGGAGCACGCAAGGTGTGGCCCGCCGTTCCGCCCGCCGACCCGCTTTCCCCCTCTCCCCCCGGATTCCCCGCCTGGCTGATTCTGCGTCCACTGAGCGAGGACGTGGCGGGCCGGGCGCGCTTGGCAGGTCTGCTGCACGACCTGAGCCCCCAGCGGCGTCAGGAGAAGGTTCTGGAGGGGGCGTACCAGGAGGCCGAAGAAGCCCGGCAGCAATTGCTCAAGCTGAAGGACGAGCTGGAGGAGCGCGTTCGCGAACAAACCAGCGACCTTTCTCGTGCGCTGACCCAGCTGGAAGAACAGAACCAGGAACTTCGCTCGCTCGACCAGCTCAAGTCGGAATTTGTCGCGCTGACGTCGCACGAGCTGCGCAGTCCTCTGGCCACTATCCAAGCCGGCCTGGAGCTGAGCCTGACGGACTCGCGGCGCATGCCCGCCCGGGTCCGGACCACTCTGGGTCTGGTACGCAAGGAAAGCCAGCGCCTCTCGCGCTTCGTAGAGAACATCCTCAACCTCTCGGCTCTGGAGGCGGGGCGCCTGCCGATCCAGGCCGCCCCGCTCGAGATCGCCGAATTCCTGCGATCCTTGGTTGCCTCCATCGTCCCGGCCGGCCTGCGCGGCTCCCAGGCAGACCGCTTGCAGCTCCAGGTGGAATCCGGCCTTCCCGAAGTCGTGGCGGACGAGCAGATGCTGACCAGCGCCCTGTATCACCTCCTTGACAACGCCTTCAAGTACGCCCCCTCCGGCCCGATTTTCCTGACGGCGGCCGGGGAGGGCGAGAGGGTCGAAATCTCGGTCTGCGACCGGGGGCCCGGCCTTTCCGCAGAAGAGATCAAGCACCTGTTCCAGATGTTCTCCCGCCTGGAAAGCCCGGACGCTCCTCGTGTCCGCGGCTACGGACTGGGCCTATACACCTCCAAGAGGTTTGTGGAGGCCATGGGCGGCGAGATTGCCGTTACGTCCCTCCCCGGCCAGGGGCTGACCGTTTCGATCCGCTTGCCCGTTGCGAAGGAGGAGCCATGAGCCCCCGCGCTCTCGTCGTCGACGATGATGAATCGCTGCGCACGATGCTTAACCAGTATTTCCAGCGGGAGGGGTTCGCGGTCTCAACCGCCGCCAACGGAAACGAGGCGCTGCGCCGCTTCTACGAGGACCGGCCGGATGTGGTCATCCTCGATTTGATGCTGCCGGGAATGGACGGCTGGGAGGTGTGCGCCCGGCTGCGGGAGTTATCGGATGTGCCGATTCTCCTGCTGAGCGCGCGGACGGCCCAAACCGACAAGCTGCGGGGGTTCCGCCTCGGGGTGGACGACTACATCGCCAAGCCCTTCAGCCTGGCGGAACTGGTCGCCCGGGTGCGGGCGGTGCTGGCCCGCAGTTCCCGGGCCCGAGAACAGCCCGAACAGAGTTTCAACTGGTACGACCTGAAGGTGGATCTCGCCAAGCGCCAGGTGCGCCTGAAGAATGAGGTCGTCCCCCTCACCCCAACGGAATTCCGCCTGCTGGTCTCCCTCATCCAGCGCAAAGGGGGCGTGGTTTCCGAAGAGGAACTGCGGGAGGAGGTTTGGGGAAAGGAGCGCCTGATCGACGCCTCGGCCCTGCGTCGCTACATCTGGCTCCTGCGGCAGAAGATCGAGGAAGATCCTGCCAACCCTCACCGGGTGCTGGCCGTGCGCGGATCAGGTTACCGGCTGGGCACGGGCGTCCTCGGTTCGCTTCCTGACGAAGAACCCGAGGAGCCTCCCAAGACCTAGGCCGCCGACTCCTCGCCAGCCCACCAAGCTTGGTCCCGCCTCCCCCAGCAGGGGTCCCGGATCGGGCCCAATCGCCCTCTCCAAGGAAAATCTAACGCGCTTCTTACGGCCCTCTGACGCCCGCGGGCTAAGATGCTCCTAGTTTCTTTATCCGTGACCAAGTGCCAGGAGGTGCTGTGAATACCACGGTTGCTTTGGAATGCGGTCCGCGCTGGGCGCTCAGGCGCCGGGATTGGCGCTGGGCCGAGGACGAGGATGTCGCCTATATGCCCATTCCGGTCGATCTCCGCGAGGGGGCCGAGGAATACATCCTCACGACTTCGCTGGTCGGCGCGAAGCCCGAAGACATCAGCGTCCGCATCGAGGACGATACCCTCTCGCTGCGCGCCGAAGTCCACCCGGGCCAGGCCGAGCCGGATGAATTCCTGATGCACGAACGCTACGTGGGCAAGGTCGGGCGGACCATTCGGCTGCCCATCGCGGTGGACGCGGAGAACGCGCAGGCGACGCTGGAGGCGGGTCTCCTGACGCTGCGGATCCCCAAGGCAGCTTCCGCTCGATCCAAGACCATCAAGGTCAGCGTCAAGGCCTAGCGCGCCCAAGCCGCGCAGCGCCACATTCATCGTTTGACTCGATCGGGCCGGCCTCACCGCCGGCCCGATCGAGTTCCTCAGCACTCCATCTGGCCGCGAGGGTCAGGTGGGAACCTTCTCGCGCAACAGCTCTGGCAGCCTCTGGGTCAAGGTTGCGACCAACTTTTCCGCGGAAGAGTTGACCGTCCGCCGTTTTTCCCGGACCAAGGCAATCTGCCAGTCCAGCATGGCCTTCTTATCCAGGTGTAGGGGGACCAGCTCTCCGGCCTCAGCGGTTTCTGTGATTCGATTTCGTGCCGCCGGGCGCGCAGGTGGGCAGAGCCCGCGTTCGATTCTGCAGCGGGGAGCCCTCATCCCGGGGGTCCGCGCGGTGATCACCCAGTCCTTTGAACGCATCCACCGGGTCAACCTGATGGGCCTGGGCGTCCTCTCCCCCTTCAGGTCCCGCAAGGCCAGAATGTCAGCCGCTTCGGCCTGAGCGGAAGAGGACCGATCTCGATCCGGGGAACCACGGCAGCCCTTCGGCCGGCTGCGCAGTCCGCGCGCCGGCCGGGCGCGGGGACGGAAGCATAGTAAACTTCACAGGAGTGGCCCGCCTGGAGGCACCCGTCGACCTGGAGTACTACGACAACGCCGGGATCCTCCGAACGATCGTGCGGCAGATCCCGCGTGCCGCCAGGGTGTAGCCCAAAACGAACCGGCTGGCTCAGGGACCCGGCCGGGCCTCCCAGTGCGAGAGAGATTTCTACCCCTTTCGAAGGCACGGTCGAGAAGGCTAGAGCGAGGTCGCAGCCCCCCCCGGAAGAGAGTCGCGTGCGGCCCAACCGGTGTCGGTCCGGCTTGCTCCTCGCCTCACAGGCTGTTGGCACTCCTTTCAAGCGGCGACCCCGCATGCGCGGAGGGGAAACCATGCAGAAATCGCCGGTTGCCGCGGCGCCTGCGGCCAGTGCGGTGATTCTTCTCTATCATCGGGTGGGCACCATCGACCCGCGTCTCTCCCATCTTGGGGTCAGCCCGGAGCATTTCGAGGAACAGCTGCTCGTGCTCCTCAAGGCCTTCGTTCCCATCCGCCTCCAGGAGCTTCTGGAGGGATTGGCCCGCGGAGTGCTGCAGGATCGCTCCGTTGTGCTCACCTTCGACGACGGGTACGCCGATAATTTCACTCGGGTGCTTCCGCTGCTCAAACGATACTCGGTCCCAGCGACAGTGTTTGTCGCCACGGGCTATCTCGACGGGAAGAGGGAGTTCTGGTGGGACGCCCTCCAGCGGATCGTATTCGATGCCGCAGGGGATCCCTCGCAATGGTCGCTGGGTTGGGTGACATCGAAGGGACTGCCCCTCGCCTGGCCAAAGGGCACGCCGCGGGAAGGGATTCTTCGCGATCTGCACGAGGCCTTGCAGTTCATGGACCCTGGGACCATTGAGGCGCACCTGGCGCAACTCTCCGACCTGGCCCGCGTGGAACCAAAGGTGCGATCCTCCGTGCGGCCCATGACCGCAGGGGAATGCGCGGCGCTGGCGGCGGACGGACTGGTTGAGATCGGGGCGCACACCGTCAACCATCCCTGGATGGCAAACCTATCCGCCGAGGCGCAGAAACGTGAGATGGAGGACAGTCGGGCGGCGCTCGAGGAACTGCTGCCGGTACCTGTGCGCTACTTGGCCTACCCATACGGCAGACCAGATTCCGTGACGGCGGATACCCTGCGTCTGGCGCGCGAGGCTGGATTCCAGGCGGCTTGCGCCCTCGTCCGCAACTGCGTGACGATCGGGGCGGACCCCTTCTGGCTCCCCCGCTGCCACCCTCACGACCTGGGCGGGGAAGACTTCCTTCGACGGATGGAGTCGACCTTCAAAAAATTCGGGGCCTCGACCCGGTCCACAGGCCCCAGAGCCGCAGCCTCCCGGACCGGAGGCAAACTCAGCCTTCACGTGCTGGCCAGAGGAATTCTGCGCCGGACCGGAATCCGCCGCAAGGCCTCCTCGAAGCGAAGGCCCCCCCGCGCGCTCCCCACCTGACCCGCCTCACGGCTCCTCCGCGGCCAAGCCTTTGGGGCCGGACCTCCTGGGCTGTGACCGCAACCCACCATGGGCCGGCGGTTCGCTCATCTTCTCTTAACGGGGTCGTGTGGAAGACCCGCGACCGAAGCGCAGGCTGATTTCCTGATACCCGGATTGATCTGATCCCCAGCGCCAAGGCTAACGCAACCTCAGCAGCTGGGCGCTTTTGGGCCAGAGATGCGCCGCCGCCACCCTCCGGCCACGGTCATCTTTCGGGATGGAGTAGGGGCTCTTTGAAACCTATTCTTCCGTCCAACGTCTTCGCGAGGCTGACCGCTTTGCGACGCAAGGTCAGGCCCAAAGGGGGTCTCGACGCCTCGCCGCTTGCTTTTCCGAGGATAGTCTGCCCAGGGGGACTAGGCGGGGACCTTCTCACGCAACAGCTCGGGCAACACCTCGGCCAAGGTCGCGACCAACTTTTCCGCGGAGGCGTTGACAGCCCGCCGCCTCTTCCGGACCAGGGCAATCTGCCAGTCCGGCATGGCCTCCTCTTCCAGGCGGAGGCGAACCAGCTCCCCGGCCTCAATTTCACGGCGCACGGCAATGGCCGGCACGATGCTCACCCCGGCTCCCGCCGCGACCATCCCCTTGACCAGTTCGACCGGACTGACCTCAAGCCACAGCAGGCTTTCCGGCCCGCTCTCTTTGCGCAGATCCGCCAGAAAGGACTGGTAGGCCGCCCCCCAAAAGGACAGCAGCAGTCGCTCGCGGGCCAGCTCATCACGCCGGATGGACCCGCGCGATGCCAGGGCGTGACCGGGCGCCGCAATCAATGCCAGCGGACCTCGGAATTCTTGCAAGGTCTCGATCATGGGATGCGTGACCGGCCCCGAGAGCAGGGCCAGGTGAACCACTTCGTCCAGCAGGAGCCCGGGGGAATCCCAGGAATGAGCCGAACGCACCTGAACCTCGATCTGCGGGTTCGCGCGCTCAAACGCGACCAGCGCCGGCGCCAGCAGATAGGCCCCGGCCGTCACCGTCACCGCCACGATGACCCGGCCCGCGGCTCCACTGCGTTCATCCCAGACAGCCTGCTCTCCCTCGCGCAGGATCTCCAGGGCTCTCTCCGCGTACGGCAGGAAAGCCTCTCCGGCGCGGGTCAGCGCCAGCCCCCGCCCCTGTCGGTGCACGAGCGGGGCCCCGACCTCGCTTTCCAAGGCGCGCAGGCGATCCGAGGCGGTTGGTTGAGCGATGCTCAGCTCCACCGCGGCCCGACTGAGGTGCCGGTAGCGCGCCACCAGAACAAACAACTGAAGCTGATCCCGTTGCATGGCAAGGATTGTATACAGATTTCCGTCTCGCGCTAGATCGGGTCGGGGAGCCGCCGGCCTGGTTTGCCCTCAGGCCTGAATCTCGAGCACGCGGCCGTGGCCGCCTAGATCCGGAACGATCTCAATGCGCGCGGAAGGAAACCGAGAGCGGGCCAAGTTCAGTGCGGCGGAACCTTCCGAGGCCTCAATCTCCAGCAAAGCCAGAGAACCCGGGCGCAACCGGGTGCGGACCTGCTCGAGAAGGCGGGCGATGGGCTGCAGTCCATCTTCTCCGCCGTCCAGAGCCAGGCGCGGCTCAAACCGCGAAGAGGGCAGGACGGCCAGCTGGTCCGAGGGCACATAGGGGAGGTTGGCCAGGATCAGATCAAGGGGTCCGGCCAGGGAAGTCAGGAGATCCATTTGCAGGAGGGCGACCCGGTCCGCGACCTGATGGCGCCGAGCATTGCGGCCGGCGACCTCCAAGGCTTCCCAAGAGAGGTCGCTGGCGACGATCCTCAGCGTCTTGCGACCGGCCGCCAGGCTGACGGCGATGCAACCCGATCCGGTGCCGACATCCACCACGCGAAGCGAGTCGGGGGTTCCGCGACCTTCGGCCTTGATCCAGGAGAGGGCCCGTTCGACAAGCAGTTCGGTTTCCGGCCGGGGGATGAGAACCGCGGGATTGACCTCGAACTCCAGGCCGAAGAACTCCTGGTGGCCCGTCAAGTACGCCAGGGGCATCCCGGCGGCACAGCGGCGCACTTGACGGCCGAACGTATCCGCAAGCGAGGGGGCCAAACTGGCTTCCGGGTGCGCCAGGACCCAGGCCCGGGATTGGCCCAGGAGATGGGAGAGGAGGACCTGGGCTTCCAGGCCTCCGGCCCCGCTGGGGCGAAGTTCTCCCCGCGCCCACTCCAGGGCCTGCCCCATCGTGCGCAGGGCGACCCCGTCCCAGGGATGGCTGTCTAAGGGGAGATCTCGGCTTCTTGAAGACGCAGGCTCTGCTCCTGAAGCGCAAGCTCGTCGATGAGGGGATCGATCTCGCCGTCGAGCACCGCCTCCAAATTGTGCAGGGAAACGCCGATGCGGTGGTCCGTCACCCGCGATTGGGGGAAGTTGTATGTGCGGATCTTCTCAGACCGCTCCCCGGTCCCCACCTGGGCCCGGCGCGACTGCTCAATCTCCGCACGCTGCTTCTGGGATTCGATCTCGTACAGCCGGGCGCGGAGGATGGCCAGCGCCCGGGTTCGGTTCTGCAGCTGGGAGCGCTCATCCTGGCACTGAACCACCATCCCGGTGGGCAGATGGGTGAGGCGAACGGCCGTCGAGTTCTTCTGGACGTTCTGCCCCCCCGCCCCGGAAGACCGATAGACTTCAAGCTTGATGTCCTTTTCGGGAATCTCGATTTCTACCTCATCCGCCTCCGCCAGGACGGCGACCGTGGCGGTCGAGGTGTGAATCCGGCCCTGGGCCTCGGTCACGGGGATGCGCTGCACGCGATGGACCCCAGACTCGAACTTCAGCCGCGAGAACGCCCCCTGGCCCTTCACCTGAAAGATGATCTCCTTGAACCCGCCGATGCCGGTCTCGTTTTGAGACAGGATCTCGATCTTCCAGCCGTGCCGTTCCCCATAGCGGCTGTACAGGCGGAACAGGTCGGCCGCAAAGAGGGCCGCCTCCTCCCCGCCCGTGCCCGCGCGAATTTCCATGATCACATTCTTGGCATCCCGCGGGTCTTTGGGCAGGAGCATGGCCTTGAGGTCCTTTTCCATCTCCGCCCGCCGTGCCTCCAGGCCCGCCAGCTCGTTCTCCGCGAGCTCCCGCAGCTCCGGATCCGGGTCGGCGCGCATGGCTCGGGTCTGCTCCAGGGTGCTGGAGATTTCCTGGTAGGCACGAAATCTCATCGCCAGCGGCTCGATCTCGGCCCGCTCGCGGGCGTATTCTGCGACCCGGGCGTATTCCGCCGCGTGCTCGGCCATCAGGCGCGTGAGTTCCTGATAGCGCGCTTCGATCCCCGTCAGCTTGTCAAACATTTTCCCTGCCCCGGCATTAAAAGCCCCTCCGCTTCTGGAGGGCTTCTTCAATTATATATCGCCTCGGACCCGCCGCCTTCTCTTTCCGGTCATGCGTTGACAAACGCCCTGCGAATCCCAGCGGGGCTCGGCTCCTGCCGGGAGAAGAGACCCGCAGGGCGAGGGCCCGGGTTTGAGCCTCCCCAGGAGGCAGTCCCGGGGCAGCTCACGTCAAATGATCATGATGGAAGGAAGGCGCTGCCCCCCCTGGGGAGACTGGGTGGTGAGAACAATCATTCCCCAGGAGGTAAAGCCTAGCAATAGGCGGGCCGTGCGCTGAGAACAGACTGCGACGCGCGCCCTGGCCTACCGCACAGGATAGTCAAATGCTCCTCTGATCTTGAGGCCCATAACCAAGAGCAATACCCCTACCGTCAGACCAGAGTCGACCTTCGGCGGGGCGCTTTCAAGGAATATCTCTCTCTGGGTTCCCGGAGGGGCACCCGTAGTGGTGGAAAGCGTCGGCATCCTCTGCCAATCGCCCCCCAAGCGATCAAGAAGGAGAAGCCGGAAGCTTGTCGTTGACTCTCCGCTGTGTTATACTTTGTCCATCAAATGTAGGCCCCAGATGTGACAAACGATACCCAAAATATATGGGCTGAGCCACTCGGACGACTGGAATCGGAGTTCCTGATCCAAGCCGGACCCCTTGGCATCTTCACCCTCAAAGAAGCAACCCACATCCTTGGCCGCGCCCAAGCCAAGCACGCCCGGACTTTCATGGACCGCCTCGTGCGAAAAGGGTGGATCGGCCGGATCAAGCCTGGCCTCTTTGCCGTGATCCCCCTCTCGTCTGGGACATTGCGCACGCCCCAAATCCACGAGTTCCTTGTCGCCATGGAACTCGTCAGGCCGGCGACGATTGCGTTCTTCTCGGCGATGAACTACCACGGTCTCACCGAACAACTCCCACAACTAGTCTATGTCGCGACCAATCACAAGGTGGCACGACTGGGCAGGGTCTCACTGGGAGTCCAATACAGGATCATTTGCGTCCGGCCAGCGCGTTTCTTTGGCATGCGGAAGGAGTGGATCAACGAACACCCCTTTCTGGTCACCGACCAGGAGAAAACGATCATTGACGGGCTGGCTTTGCCGCAATATGTCGGCGGCGTCGGAACTGTTGCCCGCGCCCTCGCCACCTCCTGGACGAGCCTGGACGAGAAAAGGCTCCACGGCTATGCCGCAAGGTTCGGCACCTCCGCCGTAGCCAAGCGGTTGGGCTACCTCCAGGAGACGCTCGAGCTCGGAAAGCCGGATGAACTCCGGCGCTCGACGGGTCTCTCCTCCGGGTTCCCCCGGCTCGACCCGACGCTTCCGGCGGAAGGGGCGCTTAACCGCCGCTGGGGAATCCTTGTCAACGCGCAGGTCCGTCCATGATCACAACCGCCGAGCTCCATCGGTGGGCGAAACGCGATGGGTTGCGGTTTGACCAAGCCGAGAAAGACTATGCCATCCTCCTCATCCTTGCCTCCCTCGCCGAGACCCTCGACCGCAACCTCCCGTGGGTGCTGAAGGGCGGGACATGCCTCCGCCATTGCTACTATCCCGGGTACCGCTTCTCCGAGGACATCGATTTCACCTGCCCTGGACCGGATCAAGACCTCCCGAAGTCGCTCAATCTCCTCACCCGGATGGCAACCTCGATCACTGCGGAAACTGGCATCCTGTTCAGGTGCAAGGATTCGCTTGCAGCAGGCGACGACGCCCAGGTCGAGGTCCCGATCGAATATTCCCGTGGCGGGCCTCGCAGGCAGGGTCTCCCGGCTGTGAAGATTCACCTCACTTTCGATGAACCGCTGCTTACGCCTCCCGCGCGTCTCACGGTAACCCCATCCTGGCCCGGCATCAAGCCGTTCACCGTCTTGGCCTACAGCAAGATCGAAATCGTCGCGGAGAAAATGCGGGCGCTGATCCAGCAGCAAGAAAGGTGGCCTCGTGCTCGGCACCTTTTTGATCTCTGGTACATGACCTGCTCCCAAGGCGAGTCCTACGACCGCGCTCAACTTCGGGATCTGTTTGACAAGAAGTGCGGAGTGCGACATGTCTCTGCCGATCCCAGCCTTTTGAACTCCGGGCACTTGCAAGAATGGATCCGCGAGGCTTGGGCCTCGCAGATCGTCCCCATGCTGAAGGCCGCCCCGGAGTACGACAAGGTCTGGACTGAGTGGACCGCAAGGTGTAAGGAGCTCCTCTGACCCATCGATTCGCGGAGTCGATCGCCGAGCAGGGACACTCGACTGGCTGGAGGGGCTGCGCGATCTCGTGAAGAACAGGCCGGATCTTGCCCTCGGGCGGCCCAGGCGGAACGGCACACCCACCGGCATAGCGAGGTAACTTTGGCCGGGCGAAACCCTTGATGCGAGGCCGAGTGGGATGGCGTCCTCGACCCCCTGCTGCGACCCAACCGCTACGCACCGCAAGTCGCGGGACGATGCGCAGTACGTGACGATAGGCGAGGATCCCGTCCTCAGGGCGACCAAGCCCAGCAACGGGTAAAGGGTTTGCCTTCATGACTCGCGTAATCAGCATGCGCGAGAAGGATAAACCTCTCATCCCGGAGAAGACCAGCCTCTCCTATTTGGGCGATGGCTTTGACGCTCACGCGCGGTTCCGGGGGCGAGTGCCTCATGAGGAGGCCCCGTCAGGTTCGCGGCGAAAAACCGCCAGCGGCGGGCGTGTGTGTTGAGCTTCCCTGGCAGGGAAGGTATAATCTCGGTTTCAGGGGCGGTTAGCTCAGATGGTTAGAGCGCCGCGTTGACATCGCGGAGGTCGTAGGTTCAAGTCCTATACCGCCCACACAACTGAGGGCGAGCCCCTTCGCCCACCAACGCCATCGCCCGGACGAGTAGCCGCCTCGAGCGCGCCAGCGAGCAAGGGATTGGTGAAAGCCTTGCCGCGCGCAGACGGTGAAAACCCCCGGGCGGCTTGAACCCGAACGGCGCCCGCCCTGGCTGCCCAGTAGGGGGAACGGATCGGCCCCGTTATCGGTCCAGAGATGGCTCGGGCGCGTGCGGCGCCCGGCCAACATGGGTGGAACCGCGTGAGTTGGCCTCTCGCCCCAGGACGGGCGGGAGGTTTTTTTTGTCCCTGCGCATCCGGCAGGAGAGGAGAGAGGAAGATGCCCGAACGACAGATGGCGCGCTATGAAGATTCGGAACTCTACCGGGTCCGCCATTCCGCCGCGCACGTGATGGCCCAGGCCGTGATGGAAATGTTTCCCGGCCAGGCCCAGATCGCGATCGGCCCGGCGATCGAGGAAGGCTTTTACTACGATTTTGGCCTGCCCCGCAGTCTGACCCCGGAGGATCTCCAGGCCATCGAGAAACGGATGCGCGAGATCATCCGCGGCGACCATCCTTTCCGGCGGCGCGAGGTCTCCACCGAGGAGGCCCGGCGCCTCTTTGCCGACCAGCCCTACAAGCTGGAGCTCATCCAAGGGCTGGAGCAGGGCACGGAAGACGAGGACGGCAACCCGCTGCGGGAACCTCCGGTGATCACCACCTACACCCAGGATGCGTTCACGGACCTTTGCCGCGGCCCGCACGTCGAATCCACCGGGCAGATCCATCCCGAGGCGTTCAAGCTGCTGCAGGTTTCGGGAGCCTATTGGCGCGGGGACGAAAAGCGGCCCATGCTGCAACGCATCTACGGCACGGCCTGGAAGACCTCCCAGGAGCTGGAGGAGTACCTTTGGCGCCTGGAGGAAGCCAAGAAGCGCGACCACCGCAAGCTGGGGAAGGATCTTGGCCTGTTTTATTTTTCCGAAGACATCGGGCCGGGGCTGCCCCTCTTTTCCCCGCGGGGCGAAACCGTGCGCCATCTTATGGAGTCCTACGTGCGGGAAGTCCAGACCCGCTACGGCTACCAGCACGTTTGGACCGGTCACCTGGTCAAGGAGGACCTCTACCGGCGCTCGGGGCACTACGAGAACTACCAGGACTCCATGTTTCCCCCTCTGGTGGATGAGGGCACGGCCTACCGGCTCAAGCCGATGAACTGCCCCAGCCACATGACCCTCTACCGGGAAATGGGGACGCATTCCTACCGCGAGCTGCCTCTGCGCTTCGCCGAGTTCGCCACGCTCTACCGGTACGAGAAAGCCGGCGAGCTCACCGGGTTGGCCCGCGTGCGCGCGCTCACTCAGGACGACTGCCACATCTTCTGCACCCCCGAGCAGGTCGGATCGGAATTCGCCCTGGCGCTGCGCCTCATCCAGGAGGTGCTCGGCCGCTACCGCCTCAGCGACTACTGGGTCCGGCTGAGCCTGCGCGGCAAGCAGGGCAAGTTTGTGGCCGACGACGCGAAGTGGGACCAGGCCACCGCCGCCCTGCGCTCCGCCCTGGAGGCGAGCGGCATGGACTATGAGCCGGCGGAGGGCGAGGCCGCCTTCTACGGCCCAAAGGCCGATTTCATGTTCCGCGATGTCCTCCGGCGCCAGTGGCAGCTCTCCACCATTCAGGTGGACTTCATTCAGCCCGCCCGCCTGGGCCTCGAATACATCGGCGAGGACGGCCAGGTGCACACCCCGGTGGTCATCCACCGCGCGGTCACCGGATCGACCGAGCGCTTCCTGGCGATGATCCTCGAGCATTTCGCGGGCGCCCTGCCGGTCTGGCTGGCCCCGCTGCAGGCCATGCTCATCCCGATTGCCGACCGGCACCTGGACTTCGCGCGCGGGGTGGAGCGCCGCCTGAAGGAAGCCGGGCTGCGGGTGGAGGTGGACGCTCGCGCCGAGAGGATGAATGCCAAGATCCGCGACGCCCAGTTGCAGAAGATCCCCTTCATGCTCGTCGCCGGGGACCGCGAGGCGCAGGCCGACTCGGTCGCCGTGCGGCTGCGCAGCGGGGAGGACCTCGGCCCGCTCCCGGTCGAGGTGGTCATCGCCCGCATGCGCGAGGCGGTTGAGAAGGGGGACTGAAATCGCCTTCGACTCGGGTGTACAATCCAGCCCGGCTCAGCGGGCTGAAGAAACGCCCGAGGATGCCTCTCCCATTCCCGTCATGCTCTTCTTTGCGGCAGGGCCGGAGGGAACATGTTTCATAAGATCTTCGTCGTAGGGAACCTGGGCCGTGATCCCGAGATGCGCTACACCCCCAACGGCCAAGCGGTCACCTCCTTCCCGGTGGCGGTCAACCGCCGCTACAACGATTCCAATGGGCAACCGGTCGAGGAAACCATTTGGTTCCGCATCTCGGCCTGGGGCAAGCAGGCCGAGTTGTGCAAGCAGTACTTGTCCAAGGGGCGCCAGGTGCTGGTGGAAGGACGCCTCAACCCCGACCGCGCCACCGGCAATCCGCGCACCTTCACGCGCCAGGATGGGTCGGTGGGCTCGTCCTATGAGGTGGTTGCCGAAACCGTCCGCTTCCTGGGCGGACGAGGGGAGGGCACGGAGTCTGCAGACACCTCCGCCGCGGCCCCGGCGCCAAGCACCGAAGAGGAAATCCCCTTCTAGGACGGCCGTCGGGAAGCCTCTCGGCCTGCCGGCCGCTGGACGCGGTAGAACAAGATGAATGAGCCGTCCGCTCCCCCCTCTGGAAAGCTGCCCTGGCCTCTGGAGTTGCCCGCCGGCCTGGAGCCGAGCTATGCGAACCTGGCGTTGATCACCCATTCCGCCATGGAGGTGGTGATCGACTTTGCCCGGGTCCTGCCGGGCCTGCCCAAGGGGCGCGTTTGCTCCCGCGTGGTGATGGCCCCCTTGAGCGCCAAGCTTCTTCTGCGGGCACTGAACGAGAACCTCTCCAAATACGAGGCCCAGTTCGGGGAGATCCATGTCCCCGAGGGGAGCTCTCTGGCCGATCAGCTCTTTGGCCGGCCCGCGGGGGAACCACCGGCGACCCCTCGGCCCCCTGGCGATCCCACGACATGAACGAGATCCCCGGCCTTTCCGATCGGATCCGCAAGCTTCTCGACGCCAAGAATCTGGCGCGCGAGCAGGCCCTCGGGCGCTCGCGGACCCTGATTCGCCACTGCGCTCTCGCGATTCGCGCCGTTCACCGCGGGGAGCGTGAGCTGGCTCTGGCCCAGCTGGGGGAGGCCCGCAGCGAGGCGCGGGCCCTGCGGGAGGAATTGGGCTCCTACCCGGACCTGTATTTCGCCGGGTACTGCCAGGACAGCCTGAAGGAGTTTGCCGAGGCCAGCATCGTCTCGGCGCTGGTCGCGGGGGAGCCTATGCCCGCCCCCGAGGAAATCGGGGTCGAACTCGCCCCCTACTTGAACGGGTTAGGGGAAGCTGCGGGGGAACTGCGCCGGCACTGCCTCGACGTCATCCGCCTGGGGAACCCGGAGGAAGCCGAGCGCCTGCTGGGCCTGATGGACGAAATCTACGCGCTACTTGTCACCTTGGACTACCCGGACGCGCTGACCGGAAACCTGCGGCGCACAACCGACATGGTGCGCGGGGTGACCGAGCGAACTCGGGGCGACCTGACCCTCAGCCTGCGCCTGGAAGACACGCAAAAGGCCTTGGGCGTCCTGCGGGCCAAGCTGGGCGACCCGGACGCCAACCCAAAGCCTGCGCCGTAGAGGTCCGGCAGCGGGGCGGCCACTCCCCTTTTACGACCCGCTAACAGAGCAGGAGCTGAGAAAGATCCGGGGTGGTCTGCAGGATCACGTCGGCACCGAACTGCTCGAGGTCCTGTCTTAACCCCAATCCGCACAGGACCCCGGCCGTTTGCGTCCCGGCCGATTTACCCGCCTGGATGTCCACCCGCGTGTCCCCCACCATCAGGCAATCTGCAGGGGCCGAGCCCAAGCGCGCAGCCGCCAGAAGGATGGGAGCCGGATGCGGCTTGAGGCGTCTGGAGGAAACGGAGGAAACCACGGCCTGGAACAGGGGCCGCAAGCCATACTGATCCAGGAAGGCCTCGGTACTGCGCTGATCCCGCGAGCTGACGACGGCCAGCTGGTATCGGACGGAAAGCCCCTGGAGCATCTCATGCACGCCGGGGATCATGCAAAAAGCACCCGGTCTCGCGACGCCGCGCGCCCGCGCAACCCCGTCGGCGAATCCCCAAAAGGGCGACTGGAAACCGATCCGGTCGGGCAGGGTGAAGAGGAAGTTGAAGAGGACTCCCGAGGTCATCAGCCAGCGACGCAGAGTGGGCCGGGGGTCCCCCGAGGGAAAGAGGAACGCGGCGGGGCCCAGGATGACCGCCAAGGCATCCAGGTAGGCCGCATCGCTGTGCGCCAGGGTCCCGTCCAAGTCGAAGAGCACCGCGCGGATCCGCGCTTGATCCAGCATCCGCCTCGCTTCCTCCGGCGAGACCCGGCCCGCTGAAGCCACCGGTGTATTATCGCCTAAAAAGGGAGAACCCCGCGCCCCAGGGATTGGTGCGCTTCCCGGGGCGGCCTCTTCAGCAAGGCGCCGGGGGAATGGCGATCTGCTCGCCCCGCAGTGTCGGCCGGGGGCGAAGAGACGCCCAGGAGGCGAACAATGGAACCGAATACTTTCTCCTTGGTGGCCTGCGACCGGGAGCGCGGGGAGTGGGGTGTGGCGGTAGCCTCCCGCTTTCTGGCCGTCGGCGCGGTGGTGCCCTATGCCCGCGCCGGAGTCGGGGCGGTTGCCAGCCAGGCCTTCGCCAATACCACCTTCGGCCCGCAAGGTTTGGAGCGACTCGAAAAGGGGGCCTCGGCCCAAGACGCTCTCAGCGGATTGCTGGAGCCGGATCTGCAGCGCGAGCAGCGGCAGGTGGGCCTGATCGATGCCCTCGGCCAAGCCGCGACCTTCACCGGCCGTGAGTGCATGGCCTGGGCTGGAGGCCGAGCCGGTCACCGCTACGCCTGTCAGGGCAATCTTCTGGCCGGTCCGCAAGTCGTCGAAGAGATGGCCCGGGCCTTTGAGACCTCGCCGGGAGAACTGGCCGACCGTCTGCTGGCCGCCCTGCGGGCGGGGGAGAAGGCGGGAGGTGACCGCCGCGGCAAGCAATCGGCCGCGCTCCTGGTGGCCAAGGCGGGCGCCGGCTACGGCGGATTCAACGACCGCTATCTCGACCTGCGCGTCGACGACGACCACGAGCCGGTCAGGGGTCTGGCTCACCTTTTGGAGCTCCATCATCTCTACTTCGGCAAGAGCGACCCATCCGAGCGCGTGGCGTTGGAAGGAAAAGTCCTGCGGGAGCTGCAGGGAATCATGAAGCGGCTGGGCCTCTACCAGGGCGCGCTCAGGGGGATCTATGATGAGCCGACGCGCCAGGCCCTGCGCCTTCTGGCAGGGAAAGAGAACCTGGAGGACCGAGTCTTCCTGGACGAGGGAACCATCGATCCCCCCGCGCTCCAGTATCTGCGGGCGCAGGTCGGTGCCCAGCCAGGGACGGGGGAAATCCCCCGCCGCCCGGTTCGCCGCCAAAGCTGAGGCCGGGCGGATTCACGGCCCCATCGGGCGGGCTACCGCGCCGCACCCTTGGCGCGGGAGGGGGGTGCCGGTTCGCCGGGCCCAAGGCCCGCCGCCTCAGCGGCCGACGGCTCGCGGCCATACATGGCGATCAGCCGCTCGCGGCTGATCCAGATATCGACCCGCCGCAGGCGAAGCATGCCGCGGCCGCGGAGCGCCTCCTCGTTGTAGGCCCACATCAGCCACCACGAATAGAAGTTTTCCCAAAAATCGCCGAATCCCCAGAGTGAGCGCGGCACGGGGCGCGTCGCAAACCCCAAGCGGACCATCAGGCTTTCTCCTCCGGAGGGATCGGCCGGGTTCAGGAGAACCGTCGTGCCCCGCACCGCGGGCACGTCAGCATAGGCCGGGTTGGTTCGCAATTCGCGGGCCAGACGGCGCAGGGAGCCCACGAATCTCCTCCCCAGCTTCGCCGCCCAGGCCAAATCCGGTCCTTCCTCGGGCATGGGCGGCAGGTGGTCGTTCCACAGATGCAACTCCAGGATGCGGGTCCCGCGGGGTACCCGCCCCTCCACCAGGGGAATATCCCGGTCGACGTGCGCCCATCGCAAACGGATCAGACCCTGCGGATCCTGGCTGAACAGGAACACGCCCTCGAGATCGCTGAGCCAGCGATCGAAGGCCCGGATCGCCCGCCGCATGACTAGCGGCCCCCGATCAGCATGATGCCCAGGACAATCAGGATCGTCCCCAACCACTGCGGGGGCGTTATCGTCTCGTGGAAGAACAGGGCCGCTGCCAGCACTTGTACGCCCACCACCGCCAGCCCGGTGGTGAGCGGGAAGACTACATGGAGCGCGTCATAACGCAGGAGCCAGGTCAGGCTCAGTACGGTGAGGAAACCGGAAAGGTTGCCGACCACCTGCCAGAAAAGGAATCCGCGCCAGTTGGCGCTCAGCGCGGAGACCTTGAAGCTGGCATTGGCCAGGACATTGAAGGCCAAGTTGGCCGCCAGCAGGCCCAGCACCAAGAGGGCGCCAAAGCCGCTGGGCAGAAAGGTGTCAATCCACACACGGGGCTTCGACATAAACGCTCTCCTCCATCACTTCTCGAAACGGCGGACCCATCCACCCTGGGGATCTTCGGAACGTCTCGAGCCGCAACCCGAACCGCTCCGGATCGCCTGCCATCGCGATTCCCTTGCAGCACCTTGCATTGGCGGGGGGCCAAGCGGCTCTGGCCCGGGGCGATCACGCGGGCGCCAGAGCGCAACAGGCGAACTCAAGGCCGGCCTGAAGGAAGCCTCCTTCCCACACGACGACCACCGTGTCAAGTCAAATGATAATGTTACCGAGGGCGCATGGTTCTATCAAATGATAATGTTACCGGGGCAGGCACTCCTTTCTGCGGCTTAGTAGGCTGGAACAGGGTGCGGTAGACGTCCTGG
>Ga0187865_1000545_pt1 | contig 51429 bp, 56 predicted proteins | sample June2016WEW_11_1_2_FD_132989 | JGI IMG/M metagenome (GOLD analysis project Ga0187865, IMG submission 132989) | Peatland microbial communities from SPRUCE experiment site at the Marcell Experimental Forest, Minnesota, USA - June2016WEW_11_100 | ecosystem: Environmental > Terrestrial > Soil >...
AACCTCTGAAGCAGCAGGAACCTCTGAAGCAGCAGGAACCTCTGAAGCAGCAGGAACCTCTGAAGCAGCAGGAACCTCTGAAGCAGCAGGAACCTCTGAAGCAGCAGGAACCTCTGAAAGAGAATAACTACCGTGAGATCGTTTTTCATGCAGTAGACATTAGTTTGGATACGTTGGGCCCCGACGGAAAGCACGCCGTACTCAGCCTCCTTGAGAACAGGTACGGCCTTCGCGAGGGCGATATAGCGGATCATCCCAGAGGTTTCGTCGTGCTTCTTGACGCGGTCCTTGGCCCGTCCGCCCGAACTCTTGAAAGGGAGATCATTAGCAACATCAGGCTGGTCTCAGTGGCCCCCGGCGAGAACCTAGAAGCGGTCATCAGATCGCTCAAGGAACAGCGTCAGGCTGAGGCCCCTGCTGAGGCAGCCACAGAGGACCTCAGGTCCGGTGCAGCTGACCTCAACATGGTCGGATTCGGACATGGTGCCACATACCCTAAGCATAGGAATTGATTGAGAATTGACAGACTCAATCGCGTTCATCATGGTCGTGCTCGCAATCATATTCTGGATGATAGTGGTCCCCATCGCCGTTCTGATACAACGGCGACCGCACTCGCAGGCGTATTGCGTGAAGGAAAGAGCGGAGAGAGAGATCATCGGTGCTCATACCATCATCCTCAAGAACGGGAGAAGGGCGCTGCAAGGAAAGTGCAGCTCCTGCGGGACTGCTCTTTTCGTGATGAAGTCGAACGGGAACGTAGCTGTAATAGCTGGCAGGGAATGGGGAACAATGCTAAGCACACGGCTTGGAAGAATCGTACACAGGTCGCACCCGCAGGCGTATTGCGTGAAGGAAAGAGCGGAGAGAGAGATCATCGGTGCTCATACCATCATCCTCAAGAACGGGAGAAGGGCGCTGCAAGGAAAGTGCAGCTCCTGCGGGACTACACTCTTCAGGATGAAATAACAATCTGTCTATGTCTCTGTCTCACCCAGTGCCGGCTGGAGGGCGAAGACCCTTGTCACTTGGGGTTTCTCAGACTGTTGGGTCAGTTCTGAACAGAGGGAAGCATCCGGGCGCTCGAAATCCGGTCCCAGGGACTGGCACGGTATCTGCGTTTGAGCAAGGAGTTGAGACGGCTCAGGGTTGTAGACTAGTTGGTTAAGGCGAATTTGTAGCCGATAACAGGCTCAATTGAGCCAATCTATGCCTGCATGCAGGTCACGATTCCCTGTCAGGTGGCGCGCGTGCACTGCCCCCTTGAAGGTCGGAGCTTGGAGGACGATGCCCATATCTTGCTAGGGGGGACCTCCCGCCAGAGCGTGCGATGTCCCTGACTTTCACACTTCGGGTTCGGGCCAGGTTCTATCCGTTTCAGAGGTCAGAATACGCAAGACCAGTCCTATTCTCAGGGCACAAGTGAGATGATACCTCCTATGACGACCGTTATTGCTGTGTTTGGCAATGTAGGGGTAGTTGCTTATCGTCTCTACGCAAGAATCGCACGACGTTGGTAGGCGTGCCGAACGGTTGTTGGCATCCCTGACAAGCGCCACCGAAAGGCTTGGCAACGACAGACCGAGATGGGTCACCATATAGAACTCACTCACTTCTTCTGGAATCTTGGACCAACCGTTACGCTACTTCGAGGAGCGATTAGCACGCTGTTCAAGCGTGTTCTGATGGGAAGAGTGTCTGCGTCTTCGAATTACTTCCCACTTTCTTCGGCGTGCATATGTCATAGCCTATTACTTCCCTAGCGAGTATATAGGAAGTCGGACGGGGCGTCCTTGCAGAATCGCTTGATTCCAGCTTGTTTTCAACATAATAGCTTGGATTGAGTTATTTGTCAATGGGTCCACCGGACTTAACCAGTCTAGTGCGCACGCGCTAACTTGGCACTATTCAAGTCCGGGTCAATAAGCCATCACCCGTCGCTCTCGCTGAGTCTGAAACTTGGTTCTGTGGCGGAGTCTTATACATACCTCCTCGCATAGGGGTGAAGTGAGCCGGTCTGCCAGCAAAAACACAAACTAGCAGTGGCAACCTACAGACTGAAAGGGTGAATTTCAATTCCCTCGCGAAGGCGCTTCTTGAAATGAGGGCACTACGGTTAGGAGATTTCACATTGCCGAACGGCAGGCGGAGCTTCTACGACATCGACCTTAGGTTGATCCCTAGCTACCCGGACACCTACACTACCGTGCTGGCCGCCTTCGTAGAACTGGTCGAGGGCATGGGGGCGAGCAAATTCGACGCAATTGCGGGGGTCGCCACTGCAGGGGTGACCATATCCTCACCCTTGGCCATCATGCTGAAGAAACCGATGATGTACGTCAGAAAACAGGGAGAGGGTCGCGGGCAGGACGGGCTGTTGGAAGGCATCTCAGCGCAGGGGTCGAGAGTTCTGATAATCGACGACCTAGTTTCAACGGGCACGAGTATCGTGTCCGCAGCTGGCGCACTCCGCAAGAAAGGCTACAGGGTCACGGATGCCGCCGTGCTCGTCGACAGGCTCGAGGGTGGAAAGGAGAATCTGGCCACGATCGGCGTGAATCTCAGTTCCTATGCTAGCATAAAGAACCTGCTCCAGGCTTTACGTCAGATGAAACTTGCAAAGAGTAGCCAGGTCAAGGCGATCCTTGAGCAGGCGGGAGCTCATAGAAGGGCTCAGAGAGCAATTGGTTCTCCATGAAACGCGCGCGCGGGTCACACAACAATAGATTTGTAGCCGCATAATGGCTCAAGCAGATAACTCAGCAGCGCCCTTCGGTCGTCTCTTGGGAGCCTAGGGACTTGAGGAAGTCAGAGACTCAGCTAAAGACCGAATTCAACGCTAATTTCAAGGACTTGGGGAAGACCTTGCTTCTCGACTCAGTCGAACCAAGGGCGAAGAGGCACAAGGAACGCCAAGCCAAGCTCACATGAGATGACATTCGGTATCAACCGTACACGGAGAGTATAATGGGAGCGTCGTCCCCTCAGTTGACAGTGTTGAGGTATTCCGCTGGGGAACTATCACTCCCAAGCCTTTCGGTAGCACTTGTCAGAGATGCCGCCAACCGTTCGGTACGCCTACCAACATCATGTGACGCATGTCGGAAGATGATAAGCAACTACCCCTACATTGCCAAACACAGCAATTATGGTCGCCACAGGAAGTATCACATCGCTTGTGCCTTGAGAATAGGGCTGGTATTGTATGTCCCAACGCTTGGCACAGAAGAAATCTTGACCTCATGAGCTGACAGTTAACACCGGTAGAATCTTGAGACAGGCGTCGAAGACTTGACAGAACCGCGCTCACAATTCGTGTGGTTCTGAATCTGGTCGGTGTTCGATCCTTAGCGTTGACGCTTTTGACCTTGATAGATGCTCTGCGCGCGCTAGTTAGCTCTCTACAACAGACCTGTATCCGTAGATGGGCTCAAGATAGCGAATTAACAACCGCAGGGGAGGCCTAGACTAGGCCCAAGTTCCGCACTGTCGGGGCCTTGCCTGCCAATCCAAAGCCGCCGAACTCCGCAAAGGCGGAGTCGGGCGCGCGCGCTAATCATCACACAACAATGAATTTGAAGCCGTAGATAATCTGTCCCGAATCTCCGTCGACCTTGGCTCTCCGCACGGTCGCCCTCACCCTCGCTCCCGTCTTGACGGATTCGTCGGGAGAATCCACGACCTGAGTGAGGACCCTTGCCCCGTTATCGAGCGTCACCACCGCGAGGTAGAACGGGGCTTGGGCCTCGAACCCAGGTAGCGGCTCGTGGAGCCGCGTGTAGGTCATTATCTTGCCCTCCTTCGGCATTTCCTTGTCCTTGATGGTCTCGGAGCCGCAGCGCCGGCATCGGTAGACAGGTGGGAAGAATTCGGTACCGCACTCCTGACACTTGCTGCCTATCAACCTGTAGTACCGATCTCTGATCCTCCACGCTTGGATGGCCATCTACGCGGCCCTCCCGAATACATGAACCACGCTCGTGGTGTCTACCCCCCCAACGTTTTGAGTGACAGCATAATCGGCGTCCTCGACTTGGTTCTTGCCGGCCTGGCCCGTTAACTGCAGGAAGGTCTCGGCGATCTGGTAGACCCCTGTCGCACCTACAGGGTGCCCCCTCGCCTTCAGCCCCCCGAAGGTATTGATTGGGAGTTCTGACTCCCTGCTGTACATCCCTTCCTTAGCGTCTTTCGAGCCATGGCCCCTCTTTGAGAAACCCATCGCCTCGAGGGAGAGGGCACCTGCCACAGAGAACGCGTCATGAACCTCGGCGAAGTCAAGCTTGTGGGGAGAAAGCCCGGCCTGGGCCATAGCGCCCCTGAAGGCCTCCCGTGTCGCATTGAAGTCAAGCATGTCCTCCCTCTGGTAGACGCTGAATTCGTTCGTGGCAACTCTCCCGCCCATGACCTCGGCCATCTTCTTTTTGGCACCGGAAGCCGCCCTATCGCTGACCAGGAGGACGGCAGCCGCCCCATCCCCAATCGGGGCACAGTCGAGGAGCCTCAGTGGGTCCGCGACCATACTCGACCTGCTGACAGCCTCAGGCGTGATTGCCCTTCTGAACTGGGCGTGCTCGGCAGTCACGGCATTAGCATGGTCGATAACGGGGATAGAGCTGAGCTCGTCTCTCGAGACGTCGAGGTGCTCCATGTAATACCTTGCCAGGAGTCCGTTCAGCGCGGCAAACGAGGCGCCCACGAACTGCGTGTATTCGGCCGACTCGGCCATTGCCACCGCCTGCGAGACCTCCTCGGTCTCCAGGTCACGCATCTTCTCGACCCCGACCACAAGGACCGAGTCGAGAGCCCCAGATTTCACAAGTGAGTACGCCACGTTAAAGGCCGACCCGCCCGACGAGCAGGCCGACTCTACCTTCAAGGCAGGAATCCCTGCGAGACCCAGAGCACTCGCCAGGAGAGCGCCCAGGTGCTCCTGACCTGCGCCGATCGCGCTGAACATGTTGCCAACGAAGATCTGCTGCGGTCTGACTTTTGGCGTTCCCTTCATCGCGCCCCGCGCGGCCTCGACTGCCAGGTCTAGGAGGGACTTCTCCCAGTGGTCGTCTATCTTGGTGAAACCCACCGAAGAGATGTACACTTTGGACTTTGGCAACTTTTCCCCTACTTGTGCAGCTTGTCCCTGAACTTCGAGTAAATGGAGTAGTCTATCTTTGAACCGCGTTGAATCATTGACTTCACTGTAGGATTAACTCCTCTCGCCTTCTTGATCCCGTCGAGGACCTCGATGCAGAAGGCATCTGACCCCGCGCCTGATCCGAAGCTGGCGAGGAGTATCTTGTCACCAGGATTCGCCTCGTCCAGGACCGCTGCTAGCCCGATAGGCGAGCTCCCAGCATAGGTGTTTCCGATCATCGGATTGAGTAGTCCGGTCTTGACCTGCTCCATGGTGAACCCAAGCCTCGTGGCGATTTCGACAGGGAACCTCGGGTTGGGCTGGTGAAAGACGGCGTAGGTGAAGTCGCTCGGTTTGTGGCCAGTTTCCCTGAGAAGGGTCTGCACCGAGCTCTCGATATGGTGGAAGTATGCTGGCTCACCAGTGAACCTAGAGAGGTGTCTGGGATACTTTTCGTGGGCCCTTCGCCAGAAGTCCCCGGTGTCAGAAACGAACGACGTGCTGCATTCTATTACGGCGATTGCCCCTTTTCCGTTCCTTCCGATGACGTAGGCTGCCCCTCCGCTGGCCGCGCCGTACTCCAAGTCGTCGCCTGGCCTTCCTTGGGCAGTGTCCATGCCTATTGCGAGCCCAGCCTCAATCATTCCTGAACAGACCAGGCCCGTTATTGCCTGGATTGCCTCGGTTCCTGCTTTACAAGCGAACTCCAAATCTGCCGCGAGTGTGTAGTGCTGCCCGAGAGCCTGCGCAACCATAGTGCTCGTCGGCTTTACAGCGTACGGTTTCGATTCAGTGCCAACGAAGACCGCCCCGAGAGCGGTCGTGCCAGCCATCTTCATCGCATAGCTGGCGGCTTCTATTGCCATTGTTACGGTGTCCTCATCCATGGAGGCTACCGCCTTCTCGACGTTGGGGCCTGAACCGCTTCCCTTCCAGACCCTGGCGATCTCCGACGTGGGAATTCTGTAAAGTGGGATGTAAGCGCCGTAGCCCAGTATGGCGGAGGGCCTGCTGCTTTTCATGAGATGCATCGAAATGCTGTCCGAGCGGGGCCGCACCCATACATAAACGATTATGCAAGAGGGGATGTTGCAGTTAGTCTCTTGTCGAACTTCCTATGACACAGCAGTCCAGGATGATGGACCGGAACTCCAACCTTGCTCATTCGGGAGAAGCAGTGCTGGTCTTTGGAAGTCACTCGGTTCTGATGTGTCAACCGCAGAATGCCTAGACAGCCTTGACCTGCTTGACTACTGACGGTCTTGCCTTCTTGAAGACACGGTACCCGCAGATGCACTTTACTTCTGGCAGTCTTGAGAGCTCTTCCTGCGTCGTCTTTGTGCCGCACCTCACGCACTCGTATACAGCTCCCGCGAAGACCTTCACCGGCTGCTCCTTCGGTGCTTCCGCTGACATTCTAGTGCTGCACCGAGATTCCCCGTATTTCTGGCTTTCCCATGACGCGGGCGGTCGAAGGAAAGAGAACGTAGACAAGGCGTAGGTCTCTAAGACCTTGGTTCAACTGAGGGCGATCCTAATCACGGAGAAGAAGAAACGGGCTATGTCTGTCAATCCCATCTTCGACTTGCCCGCTGCCCGGGCTGCGAAGGTGTAAGGCACTTCTGTGAAGCGCGATCCATTCCTCAACAGATGGAGGGATGCGACCTGGAATTCGAACCCTTTTGCGGGCATGGCCGTATCGGCAATCTGCTCTGCCTTGGCCTTTGTGTATGCACGGAAACCCGAAGTTGCGTCCCTGACTTTGATGCGAAGCATCGTCCTTGCGTAGGCGTTCGCCCCCTTGCTAACGGTCCTCCTCCAGAGGCTCCAGCCCGAGACTCCTCCACCAGCAATGTACCTCGAGCCGACCGCCACGTCGGCACCCGCCTGGACCGCCCTAACGAGGTCCCGGATCGCCGATGGAGGATGCTGGAGGTCCGCATCCATCTCGATGATGATGTCAGGCGCGACCGACGATATGGCCTTCCTGAATCCGTCCTGATACGCGCTCCCGATTCCGGTCTTTCTTCTCCTGACAAGGAGCTTCACTGAGGGATCGCGGGAGGAGATTTCGCGTATCACGTCCCCTGTCCCATCCGGACTGGTGTCGTCGACGAAAAGGAGTGTAAGGCCTGAGATTGCAGCTCCTCTCACCTCCTCGACTAGTCTCTCTATGTTCTCTCTTTCATTGTAAGTGGGAACGACAGCACAGAGCTTCTGATTTGCCGGCAAGGCAGGAGCTCCTAGAGGAGCTCGCCTGCCGCGGTCAGGAAGGCCTGAGAAACCCTCTCCATCTCTTCGAGGCTCAACTTGGGGTGAACGGGCAGCGATATCACGTGGCGTGCGGCCTCGTCTGTGTTTTCCAGGGTCGTGTGGCCGAATCCAAGCTCCTCGTACAACGGGGTCTTGTGAACCGGTGTCTTGAAGTAGACGGCGGCCCCGATTCCCATAGCTTTGAGTCTGTCAAGGACCTTGTCTCTGTTCCTAGACAGGAAGAGGGTGTGCAGATAATGGGTGTGAGTCCTGTCCTTCCCGTCCTGCGTGAAAGACGCGCCTTTGACTCCCGAGATCTCTTCCTGCAGGAAGGTGACGTTCCTGGCCCTGATCCCGAGAAAACCACCCAGCTTGTCCATCTGGACCGAGGCTATCGCGGCGGCGATCTCGGGGAGCCGGTAGTTGAACCCGAGGCGCCGTGAATCGTACCCGTGGACCATCCCGTGGTTCCTGATGAGCCTTAGCCTGTCGGCGAGTTCGTCGCTGTCAGTTGATATCGCCCCGCCTTCTCCTGAAGTGGCGACCTTGGTCGCATACATGCTGAAACACCCTGCGTCAGAAAGTGTCCCCGTTTGTCTTCCCTTGTACCTGGCCCCGAGCGACTCTGCTGCATCTTCTACTACGTGGACTGAACGGGCTGATGCGACCTCACGGATCTCGTCCATATCAGCGGGATAACCGTAGAGATGAACCGGGATTGCGGCCTTCGTGCGCTTGGTGATGGCCTTCTCAAGGAGAACGGGGTCGATGTTGTAGTCAGCCTTCGTATCGACGAAGACGGGTTTGGCCCCGCAAGCAAGGACTACGTTGGCTGTCGCTACGAAGGTGAATGAAGGCAACACGACCTCGTCGCCTGGCTTGATTCCGAGTGCCAGCAGGACCGAGTGTAGGGCGGCCGTCCCTGAGTTAACAGCAACAACATGCTTAACCCCTAGCAACTCCCTCATCTTCGACTCGAAGCTCTTCACCCACTTACCACCCTCGTACGAGCTGTCGGTCAGCATTCCGCTCTCGATCACGGAGAGCACGGCCTTCTTCTCATCCTCCCCCAGTAGTGGCAGGTTGATAGGTACGAAGTCCAATTGCCCGGAGCGCCCCTGTGCGTGAGGGTATTTGAGATTCACTCAGAAGCTATTCTGTTGACTCTTTTGCATGGTCATCGTATAGGGCAGATTTGCCATGTGTGCGCGCGGCGCCGCTTGGACCGCTCGCACATCATCTAGTTGGCTCGCTCTTCGGCGAGTGCGCCAAGTAGAGCAGTACCAGGTGGACGAACGCAAATAGAGCGAACCCGGCCAACGTCTCCACACCGACCGAGGAGAAGGTGCCACCGACGAAAGGAGCGGCGACGAAGGCCTGGTATGCAGACACCAACAACCCGAGGACAGCGGATGATGTCGCCCAGGGCAAGGTGATCCTTGTCGAGGGCAGGAACTTCAGCAGGAGCCCCGCGACGAGACATGTGATGGCTGGCCAAAGGACAAGGACTAGGCCCAATACAGCTGCGATGACCGTCCAAGTGATCCCTACCGCTACGAACTCATAGGCCAGGTTCGACTCTAGAATGTCAGAGACCTTCGGCAACCCCGCAGCCGCGCGCGGTTGTCGATATAAATTGTGTCATCGGGCTCGATTCCGCACGGTATGCTTATCTGCACTCGGGCGTGGTGTGGGCCGACCCAGATTTGTCGACCCAACCGCTCACCCAGGCAAGAGAAATCGCTTCTAAGCTCGCCGAACTGACCAGACCTGCGACGGTGCTGGGAGAGTCGCTTCTCGCATCCGCATCATACGACGGCGATCTCAGGCTGGCCGTCCTGAAGTTCTACGACCAGAAGGCAGGAAGATTCTGGCTCTGGCGCGATGACACTGGGCACAAGCCCTACTGCTACACCCGTCTGGGGTTGGACGAACTAACCGAAGTCAGCGCAAGGAGGGACGTCATCGACATCATCGAGGAAGAAAAGTTGGACCTCCTCAATGACACTAGATTGAAGCTGAGGAAGATCATAACCACTGACCCGCTCGCGATAGGCGGCGGGAACAACAGCATAAGGGACCAGATCAAGGCCTGGGAGGCCGATATCAAGTATTACGAGAATTACACGTACGATAGGGGTCTCCGGATGGGGACATACTACCACATTGCGGCTGGAAAGGTCGTGCCCGTGGAGCAACCTGTCCCGGAACTTGTCGCCCGCTCGCTGGACCAGATTCTGCGACGGAACCCACCGGAGTTCGCGCCCTACCTCAAGGAATGGGCGGAACTACTAGGCGAGCCGCTCTGCGATTTCCGGCGAATAGCCCTGGACATAGAGGTGGCCAACGAAGCAGGACGGCTTCCCAACCCGGAGGACCCCAGACAGCCGGTGATAGCGGTCTCGTTCTTCAACGATGAGGAGAAGGTCGTGTACCTCCTCAAGAGTGGGAAGGACCAAGCCGGGCTCGAGGGGAAGCCGTTCGTCTGCAGAGTCTTCGACGACGAGACCGACCTCTTGAGGGCGGTAATGTCGAAGATCCTAGACTACCCCGTTCTCGTGACATTCAACGGAGATGACTTCGACCTACGCTACCTGAGGCACAGGGCTGAGAAGAGGGGGATCACGGAGGAGGAGAACCCCATTCAGCTCGAGCGTGTGGCGGCTTCCCTGAAGCATGGCATCCACATTGACCTTTACCAGTTCTTCAGGAACCGCTCCATCCAAGTCTACGCCTTCAGCAATAGGTACACTGAACACACGCTCAATGGCATCTCGGAAGCCCTCCTCGGCAAGTCAAAGATCGAGTTCGACGGTGAGATAGGCGAGCTGCCCCTGCCGGAGCTGGCAGGCTACTGCCTTAACGATTCGCAGTTGACCTACGAGCTGACATCGATGGGTGGTTCAGTCGTCATGAAACTCCTGCTGGTAATCTCCAGAATCGGGAAGATGCCGATCAACGATGTTTCAAGGCTAGGAGTCTCTAACTGGATTCGCAGCATGCTCTTCTACGAGCACCGGAAGATGGGGGCGCTCATCCCGAGGCAAGACGAGCTGGCCGAGAAGGGCGGGGCATCATCGCAGGCCACAATCAAGGGCAAGAAGTACAAGGGAGGCCTGGTCATCGAACCCAAGCCGGGCGTCTTCTTCGACGTATCCGTTCTGGACTTCGCGAGCCTCTATCCCAGCCTGATCAAGGTCCACAACCTGTCTTACGAAACGGTCAATTGCCCTCATGAAGATTGCAAGAGCAACAAGATCCCTGGCACGGCCTCCTGGGTCTGCAAGAAGCGGAAGGGGATAACGAGCCTCGTCACGGGCTCACTCAGGGACCTGAGGGTCAATCACTACAAGCCAATGACGAAGGACCCAACCCTGCCGAAAGAGGACAGAGAGTTGTACAACGTCGTAACGCAGGGTCTCAAGGTGTTCCTCAATGCCAGCTACGGAGTCATGGGGTTCGAGACCTTCGCGTTCTACTGCCTCCCCGTGGCAGAGGCGACCGCGGCTCTCGGGAGAGACGCCATCACCAAGACTATCCAGAAGTGCGCAGAGCTCGGAATCAACGTGCTGTACAGCGACACCGACAGTCTTTTCCTTCAGAACCCTTCGAAGGAACAGATCCTCTCAGTCACTCATTGGGCTGAGAGAGAACTGGGCGTGGAACTCGATCTGGACAAGACGTACAGGTACGTTGCTTTCAGCAGCCGCAAGAAGAACTACTTCGGGGTTCTGCCGGATGGAACTGCAGACATCAAGGGTCTGACCGGAAAGAAGTCGCAGACTCCAGACTTCCTCAAGCAGACCTTCTACGAAGCTTTGGGGATACTGAGCAGGGTTCAGAGTGAGTCAGACTTCGAAAAGGCGAAGGCCGACACAAAGGCGCTCCTCATACGGATGATTACCCAACTCAAGAACCGCCAGGTCCCGGTCGAACAGCTGGCGTTCAACGTGATGATGGGCAAACCGACGGAGAAGTACGGAGACACTACTCCGCAGCACGTAAGGGCCGCCATGCTTCTCGAAGAGAAAGGAAAGGAGATCAAAGCGGGAGAGATTATTGCGTACGTGAAGACCAAGAACCCGCCCTATGTCAAGCCTGTTGAGTTGGCCAGGGTCGACGAAATCGACTCTGACAAGTACATCGAATACGCCCACTCCATGTTCGACCAAATGTTGGATGCGCTTGACTTCAGTTTCGACGAGATGCTCGGCGCGACAACTCTGGACTTCTTCTGGTCCTGAGACTTTCGACAACGTTGATTCTGGGCATCACTCAGGGAGGACGCTGGTTCGAAGTATCGTGACGCTTTTCCCCGCACCAGGTTGACTGCAGCCGACTCAACTACCCGGCACAGTAAGCGGTGCGCCGCAACTTGGGCAGGTTGACATTCCCGGCTCAAGGGTGACCATACCACCGTGAAAGGCGCACTTTATGGTAATTACAGGGTTGTTGAGCGCGCTGACGACGACATGCGGCGACCCCGGGAGGATGCTGGGGTTGACCTCCTTCGTGACGTCCGGCCGTCCCTTCACGTCGGCAACCGCCTTCAGGCTGTAGGTAATCGCACCGTTGTTCCTAGCCGGCATGTACCTGGGCATAGTCACCTTAAACGGGTATTCCACCCTGTTCCCCTTCGTCGCCGTGAATGGCTGAGAGATGGTGAAATTCTGTGAGTAGCGGGTGTCCTTCCTCTCAACAGTTCTCCGAACGTCGCGGTCACCTTCCCGCACCCACTGATCCTGGGGGTATTTCTCCCACACGCGGATCTCTACTCGCGCCTGTTCCACCTGGAAGTTGTCGTCTGAAGCCAGGACCGCGCTCCCCCTGAAAGGTGTCCCTTCTGTGACAGAAACGTTCTCCAGGGTCATGCTCATCTGGGCCTTCAATGGTACAAGCCGCTTGAAGAAGCTCAGACAATTACATACGCGGAAGACCCCGATTCAAGACTGCAACCTGACTATTCCGGGGGAGCCCTCCTCATCGCTGTGAGAGAATCAACCCAGGAAGAACGTATCGGAGGCCCGCCATCGAGTTTATTATCCTTCAGCAACCACTTGCAAAGAGACACAATCCAATGGCACGCATGTGTGGGTCAGACCTGGTGAGGGAAGGCTGAGCTACCTGGATCTCTTCTCAGGCGTCAACCCTCTGGTTGGACCTAAGGACCTCAAGGAGCGGCTGTTGACAGTCTTCGGAGTGCCATATGATGGGACGACATCCTACAGGCCCGGAGCCCGCTTTGGTCCCAACGCCATCAGAGAAGCATTCCTCAACATTGAGGCCTACTCTCGGAGGTTGGGAGTAGACGTAGAACGGCTCCCCATCCGGGATGCCGGCAACCTGGCGAAACAGAACGATCCCGAGGCCATGGTCGGAGCCGTGTCCAGAGTCACGAAAGAGCTCTTCGTGACGGGCGAGAAGTTTTGCATGCTCGGGGGCGAGCACTCTCTGACTGGTGGGTCCTTTGTCAACGCCCCTAGGAGGACGGCGCTCGTCGTCTTTGATGCCCACTTCGACCTCAGGGACGAGTGGGAGGGTTCGAGGTTCTCTCACGCATGCTACCTGCGAAGGGTCATCGAGAAGACCGACCCTTCAGTGGTGGCTCACATCGGAGCGAGAGCGGCGACGAAGGAGGAATGGCGCCTCTCCAAGAGCCTGGGCCTCGTCCTGTCGCCCGAGGAGGCCGGCACTCCCTTGGGGTTGAAGCGGTTCTCCCGCTTCCTTTCCGACTTCAAGAGCGCCTATGTCAGCGTTGACATCGACGGTCTCGATCCTGCTTTCGCTCCCGGGACGGGGACACCGGAAGCGGGGGGACTGACGACACTTGCAGTTCTCGACCTACTGTACGCCCTCGAAGGCCGAAGGGTCGTCGCGTTCGACATCATGGAGGTGAGCCCGCCATACGACAACGGTTCCACGGCGGTCGTTGCCGCCCGATTCATGAACGAGCTGACTGCTCTCTGTGTGACGAAACGATAGGGATCCTACTCGAGATTAGCTGACCGTGCCTTCACATCGGCCAGGAACCCTTCAAGCTTCACACCGAACTGCTGCTTTCCGTCCCTGCCCCTCACTGCGATCGTGCGAGCTTTCTCTTCCTTCCCTCCCACGACTACGATGTATGGTATCTTCTGAAGTTGAGCGTTTCTCACCTTCGCATTCAAGGTCGCGTGTTCAAAGTCGCCCTCTGTCCTCACTCCGCCGCGAAGCAGCGAAGACAAGACCTGCTTTGCGTACGGGACTTGGTCGTCGGTAAGGGGAAGGACCCTCACCTGGACAGGCGAGAGCCACAACGGGAGCTTCCCCTGGTAATGTTCTAGGATTATTCCGATGAACCTCTCCAGCGACCCATAGATCGTGCGGTGCAAGACTACAGGCGTGTGCTCCTTGCCATCCGAGCCCGTGTAAGAGAGGCCGAACTGCTTTGGCATCTGGAGGTCAAGCTGGAAGGTTCCGCACTGCCACTCCCTTCCGAGGGAGTCCTTGACGTCTACGTCGATCTTTGGGGCGTAGAAGTTGCCCTCCTTTTCCTTAACCTCGTACGCGAGGCCCCTCTTTTCGACGACGCGAGTCAGAGTCTTCGTAGCCCTCTCCCATTCCTCCTCGCTTCCCATACTCTCGTCGGGCCGGGTCGAAATCTTGACCTTGTAATCTAGATTGAAGACGCCGTAGAGCTTCTCCATGAGATCGAGCATGTCAGAGAGCTCGGCCTCGGCCTGGTCTTCGGTAGCGATGATGTGTGCGTCGTCTTGAGTGAGAATCTTGACCCTGAAGAGGCCCGTCGCTACCCCACTAAGTTCGTTGCGATACAGTGGGTCGAAGATGGCATACCTGACAGGCAACTCACGAAAGCTCCAGCGGCGTGACTTGTAGACTAGGAACGTGGAAGGACAGTTCATCGGCTTCAGACCCATCTCCTCGTCCCCGAGGCTGGTGAGAAACATGTTGTCCCGGTAGTGGTCCCAGTGGCCACTCACCCTCCAGAGCATAGTGTTCGCGAGGGCAGGGCTGCTAATCTCCATGTATCCGCGCTGTGCAAGTTCGGCCCGAATGAAATCGATGAGAAGGTTTCTGAGCTTTAGACCCTTGTCGTGCCAATAGACCATCCCGGGAGATGGTTCCTGAAAGCTAAAGAGATCCAGCTTCTCTCCAAGGCTCCTGTGATCCGTATCAGGCAGTTGCCCAAAGTCGCTCTTTCTGACCCGTGCGAGCATCTCACGCTCCGAAGGCTCGCGTTTCGATCTTGCTGGAGCGCGCACTGCCTGTGCCTCGTGAGAGTAGCTACGCGACATCTCAGCGAGGGGGTGTCCTTTGACCTTGATTTGGAGCGCCTTTGTCCAGCCGAACGGGGCCCTCATGGTCTCGAGGCCCTGTCCTGAAGCTTCATTCTCCATTGAAAGCAGGAGGGAGAGCGCTTCTGAGGGGCGAGCCAAGTTCTGACTGATGTGGGCGAATGGGTAAATCATTACCCTGTTGGTTCCAAGCTTCGATAGGAACGCCTTAGTTTCGGATACCGCCTTCTTTACCAATTCCTCATCATCCCCTGCTTCGAAGGCGGTGAATAGGACGACGAGTTCTTCCTCTTTCACTGCTCTGGGTTGAGTTTCTTCGGCGTCCGCGATTTCCTTCTTGACCGGCTTGTATTCAATGAAGTCGACGTGCATCTGGAGTATCTTCGTGCAGGTTCAGCCCCCGCTTACCATCTCGCCCTTTCCAGCGATTTCGACTTCTTGGTGGCCTTCTTCCAAGTCTTGTAGTGGTCGTGGCAGAGGTAGGCCCGCCTGCCTTCTCCTCCCACGCTGAGTCCGCTCCCGCCCATCTCTGACCTACTCAGTGACCTGACAGCCTTGTTCGTGCACCCGGTCACGCTACAACTGACCCCCTTGTCGACCTTTCCCAAAGACGGACCACCGACCACGTCTCACTATATATAATCTTGACCGAGAAGGTCGTTGTGCTCGATAGGCTCAGAGGAAAGCTCGAAGCGCATCTCGGGCTCGTCGGAGGGTGGTTCTCAAGAATCGAGGGATCACCCACGGCGTGGACCATCGTGGGGCTCGCATTCTCGGTCATGTCCGGTGTCGCCTACTCGTATCAAGGCTATGACGGTCAGCTGGTTGGAGGAATCATGATTCTAGTTGCCGGGTGGTTTGACTTGGTTGACGGCGCGGTCGCCAGGGTGACCGCAAGGGTCACAAAGCGAGGCGCCTTCTTGGATTCGACGCTCGATAGAGTGGCCGAAGTGGCAATCTTCCTCGGGATACTCGCTGGCGGTCTAGCGCCTCCCTTGCTTGTTCTGACTGCGCTGTCTCTCAGCCTCCTCGTAAGCTACACAAGGGCTAAAGGGGACGCGCTGGGAATCAGGCTCTCAGGCGTCGGAATAGGGGAGAGGAGCGAACGTCTGTTGATTCTTGCAGTCGCCTCCATAGCGGGTTATGCCAGTTGGGGCGTAATCCTGGTCGCGGTCGTCGCAGGATACACCTTCATCGAGAGAACATTCAGGGCAGTCAAGAGTCTGGGTCAGGTCTGACTGAGGCCTTTCTGGACCTCTCGGAGATACGAGATGGCTCTCAAAAGTTCACTCCTCCCCTTTGGGGTGATTGCGTATGCCGAGCGGAAGGAATCCGAGGATCGCTTCACTAGGCCCTCACGCCTCAGTCTGTAGACCAGAGTAGAACGTGATCGCGGCGGGAGCGAATCCCCTCTTGTCAAAGACGCGGGAATGGATTTCACCCGGCATTGCATCGCTCAGTCGGAGCTCGGACAGGACGTAGAGCCAAAGGTTTCCCTTCGTCAACGATGCTCTCAGATGCTCTAGGGCCAAGCACGACAGCCAGTCCGCATGAAGTCAGCAACCTTGCTAATCCCCGACAGCTTCATGAAAGGGTGCCCAGATTCGGAAGACCGAAGTCGTTCTGCCCAGGACTCGCAAGGCTACACATGCACTAGATCATCAAAGAGCATTCCGGCCGATGGCTACCAACCGCGTCTTTCGGACTGGGCTCGCACCTTCACGATTCCGTAGTGAACTGCGCAACTGATACAATAATATCGAACGGTGGTCGGAGACGCGATGTATGCCCCCGCTGCCCTGAGTTCGCGGGCGAGTGTCGGTTCGACGAGCGACATCCTCGTTGTCACCTTCTTCGCCTTGTCCCTCGGAACGGCAGATCCGCAGTTGCTGCAGTATATCGTGCTGCTCCTTCCCTTTCCTCCCTTCGAGCGTCCTCGACTTTTCCTCTTCTTTGTCAAACCTGGTTGGCAACCAGCTTGCTTGTTCCTCTTTAAACCTATGGTAGATATTTCATTCCCGTCTTCCCCGAGGAAAGGTCGTGGGACGGAGTAGCCTTCATAAGAGAAGACTCTTAGAGACAAGCGCCCCTTGAGAGTCGTCGTAGCCGGGTTCATTACAATCGATTCAATACAGCTTCCTGTTCGCCAGGTCACATCGGTCGGGGGTCCTCCCTGCTACGCCGGGCTGATCTGCTCGAGGTTCGGACTCGACGTCACCGCGCTTACGAAGGTCGGCACTGACTTCCCGGACGAGCAGGCAGTCTGGTTAGCGAGGAACGGCATCACGCTGAGGGCGGCCGATAGGAGCATCTCGAAGCCCACGACCAGGTTCCGGGTAATCAACACTGAAGGCGGTAGGTCGCTCACATTAGTCAGCAGGTGTGAGGACATTTCGGCCTCGCAGATACCTCCGGACGTGAGGTTCGACGCGTCTCTCATCAGCCCGATCGCCGGAGAGGTCTCCTCATCGGTGCTCACAGAAATATCCGCGAGGTCCGACTTCACCTTTCTTGACCCGCAGGGTTTCGTTCGGAGGTTTGCCCCTGATGGAACGGTCTCGTTGGGACCGATGAAGGACAAGAGCATCATCTCCAAGGTGGACGCCCTGAAGATGGACCGGGCCGAGGCCGAAGCCGTGACCGGAAAATCAGACCCGAGAGAGGCTCTACAGAAGATCGCGTCCGTCGGCCTCAGAAAGGCAATTGTGACCCGAGGCGGTGAATCCTGCTTCGTGCTCGATGGGACGCGGATTTACGAGATTTCCGTGCCGTGGTCACAGGTCGTCGACAGCACAGGGGCTGGAGACATTCTCAGCGGGGCTACCGTCGGGTGGTACCTGAAAACGAGAGATTTCCTGCGAAGTGCCTGTTTTGGGGTCGCCGCATCTTCGCTCTCCCTTCACATGATCGCTCTCGCGAAGGTCGACCTTCCGATGAGCGTAGACGACAGCGCGGCAAGACTCTACTGCCTCGCTAGCCCTGTCGCAGGAATCTGAGTCGGCCCCGCGGTCCGACAGGTCAATAGGAGCTCGCGTAGTTAACGGTCATCGCGGCTTCCTCTCCGCAGGAGACGCAGACACCACGCGGAGGCCTCTGGTTGAGGGGAATGTTCACGATCTTGCCGCCCCCTTTCTCCTTCAGCCTTTCCTCACAGCTCTGCTTTCCACACCAGGCGACCTTCACGATCCCTCCTTTCTCCTCGATTATTTCCTTTAGTTGTGCGAGCGAGCTGGCCTCGAACGTGTTTGCTCTTAGGAACTCCTTCGCCCTGTCAAGGAGGTCCTTCTGAATGGAGTTCAGCTCAGTCTCAACCTCCTTACTGAGGAGGGCAAGCGGAACGACCCTCTTCAATCCTGTGTCCCTCCGCACAAGGACAGCCTGTCTCGACCTGAGATCCCTCGGACCAATCTCGATCCTTAGGGGGACTCCCTTCAGTTCCCACTCGTTGAACTTCCTCCCGGGAGTGAGGTTGTCTCTGTCGTCGAGCTTAGTCCTCCATGTTTTCGAGAGTTCTTGGACGATCTTCTTGGCCTCCTTCAGGATGATGATCTTGTTCTCGTCATTGACGATGGGCACAACCACGACCTGAATCATCGCAAGTCTCGGAGGTACGACCGCGCCCTTGTCATCGCTGTGAACTGCCAGCATCACTCCAATCTCTCTTGTTGAAATCGCCCATGTGTTCTGCCAGGCGAACTGTTTCTTCCCATCTTGGTCGATGAAGACGATTTCGAAGACCTTTGAGAACCTCTGGCCGTCAGAGTGGAAGTCGGGCCCCTGTATCGCCTTCCCGTCTGGGAGCAGATGCTCCACGCTGTAGGAAGCTTCAGCACCCGCGAATTTCTCCGAGTCCGTCTTCCTGCCTGCGCAGCCAGGAAGAGCCAAGAATTCCTCTGTGATCATCCTGTAGACGCCGAGTATCTCGTCCCGCTCGGCTTCGGCCTCCTCTCTCGTCGCGAAGACCGTGTGTCCCTCGTTCCAAAGGAACTCCCGGGAGCGGAGGAACGGCGTTGGATGCCTGAACTCCCAGCGGACTACGTTGTTCCACTGGTTGAGACGTAGCGGCAGGTCACGCCAGGACCTGATCCAACGCGAGATCACCTCGTACATCACCGTTTCCGAGGTGGGTCTGATGGCCAGCTTCTCGTCCAAGAGCGTGTCTCCAGCCTGGGTGACCCACGCCACTTCGGGCGAGAACCCCTCGACGTGCTCCGCCTCCTTCCTGAGTAGACGCTCAGGAATGAATAGGGGGAAGTAGGTGTTCAGAATTCCGATCTTCTTGAACTCGGCGTCGGTCGCCTTCTGGATGTTCTCCCAGATGGCATATCCGGCAGGCCTGTATGCAAGGCACCCGGAGACGGGGGTGTAATCCGCTATCTCCGCCTTCAGGATTACCTGCGTGTACCATTCGTCGAAGTCCTCTGTCTTCTTGGCGGTCATGCCTTCCTTTCCGGGTTCGGACATGTGATGTCGACCGCCCGTCGTTTCTGCTTAAAGAAGATGCGCCCGACGTCCGCACCGGACGAGCCGGCCGGGTCGGAAGGGTCACAGGTCTCAAGGGGCGTCTACTGTCATCTGGGCATCCTAGGGCAGGGTCGAGACGATGATGAAGGTGCCAAGGACAAGGAAGACGACCATCGAAACGTACCTGATCCTGTGCGGGGTGAGCATCCTGCCCAGCCTATTCCCAAGGACTGTTTCGAAGGCTGCGGCGGATACCAGCCCAATGGAGGCAGCTGAGAAGACCAGAACCGGGTTGGAGTAGCGGGCCGCTAAGACTATGGTCAGCACCTCGGTCGCGTCCCCCGCTATGTCTAGCAGAGCCACGCCGGCGACTATTGTGAAGAACGTCGTCCAGCCGCCAAACCGCCGTTCCATGCTCCTCTCTTCCTTCTCTACGTCCCCGCGTCTGTCGACTCCCCGTGCTTCCCAGAGCCCGTAGCCAATCATGAAAGCCCCTCCGACCAGCCTTACCCAAAAGATCGGGACAGCGGCACTGATAAGAGTCCCGACAGTCACGAAAATGGTAGTAGTGATGACAAAGGCAGTGGCGCCTGCAAAGAAGACTGTCGCCGCATGCGTCCTCGCAGCCAGAGTGAGCAACAGGAAGGCGTCCTTATCGGTCAGCTCGGTCACGAATAGCGCAGAGGCTATCGTCGCGAGGGTCACCAGAAGGGGGTCGACCATCAATGGTCACCGACACGACTCCACGGGTCAAGCACTTCGCCTAGCCGCAAGCAGGGGCCTGGATGTCGAACCCTGCTACATCTCCATGCATCAAGCTTGGCCAGCCCAGCACCTCCGCCAGCATGTCTGGAGATCAGGAAGATGTGTCCCGGATGGATGCTGTGCAAACAGACATGCCACGCCACAGAGCTGTTAAGTGACGCCGCGACCCTTGCGCTGATCGGCAACCTTCCTGTCAGACATCAGGAATAGGCTGAGCCCGGCAACCATGAAAGCCAACCCCACGGCCAGACCAATGATCGTGTTCCTCTTCCCTACCTCGTACAAAGAGGCCGGGACAAGGAGCATTGCAATGATCCCCAGGATGGTCGGTGTCTTGACGTACGCGATGTCAAAGTGTGCAGTAATCAGATAGCTGAAGAGAAGCATCACTAAAGGGAAAATTAAGTCGAACCTGCCGAGGAGGAAGTCGTCCGCGGCCCCGGAGACGCTAGAGAACCCATTGGAGTAAAACGCACACACAATCGCGAGTATGAAGCTGGCTGCAGCAATGGTCTGCAGCGTACTACCCACGGCACCCAGCTTCGCGGGTCTTCCCGCAGGACCCGTAGAGGAAACTTCAAGCACGACCCCTAGCATCACGCTGAACGTTCCCACCAAGAACAGAATCGGGTTCCTTGTGACCGTCAGATAGACGGTTCCGGGAAGGACTGACGAGATCCCGCTGGCCGCCCAGAGATATAGTGCATAGATCCCGCTCGCGAGGAACGGGACAGCGTAGAGGAGGACGGACGCGTCGTCCGAGGATACCTTCTTGTTCATCGGTCGGGGTGCGCGACCCAACAGGGCTTAAAACTGTTGCTTGGGAACGATATGACCCCAAGAAAGCTGTCAGGAGCTGGAGGTGCTCCGTCCGAAGGTCAGGTAGGCCGTGTGTCCGACCATGATGTTGGAAGGCCTCGTCATGCCGATTCGGGCCTCCAGATGCCTCATGAGGATCTCCACCGTCTCGATGGAGACAAACCCTTCCTCGACCATCTTGGCCACAAGCTTCTCTGCTTGGTTGGTCGTAGGAGTGATTGCCGCCATCGGGGCCGCCGGCTTCAAGCTCTTCCTCATGCTGCTGACGACTTCCCACGGATCTCCTACGTCCAAGACCCCTGCATCCATGCCCCTTTCCTTGAAGCCCAGCCTAGAGTCCCCCACGCTGAAGGTGACGAACCTTGAGAGGCTCAGCTTCTCGACATTCTTCCTAGCTACCTCCTGGAAGTCAGACCTGATGTCGTAGGTGTAGATCATGCCCCCCGGCTGGACAAGGTAGGCCATCAGGGCAGTCGTCGCTCCCGTACCTGTCCCCGTTTCGATCACCCGCGAACCCGAGTGGATGCCGAGCTTGACCATGATTAGGCCAAGGTCCTTGGGGTAGACCACTTGGGTCTTCCTCGTCAGTTTCATGACAAGGTCTTCGATGGTCGGTCTCAGGATGACCAGGGAGTCGCCTAGCGTTGTGGTCACGGTGATTCCGTACCCCCTGCCGACAAGCGAGGAGACGTCGAGGATCCCTAAATGCGTATGGAGCTTCGGGGTATCTTTCGGCCTGATCAGCCATCTCCTCCTCCGGTCCCTGTACACGAGGATCAGGGAGTCATCAGCAATCGTCTCGGCCTGATGCTCCGCCGCGTCGGCTCCGCCTTCCGCGAGGCCCACTCTCCTAAGCCCGCCACCAGTCGTACCTGAGGAACTCGACTGTCTTCTTGCCGCGGTCAGGGATGGCTATGATGAACTGTTTCCGCACGGTGGTCGCGAGCCTCCCGGACCTGACCATCGAGGTTGCAGTCATTGTCGAGTCGGGCCCCATCACCTGGACGATGTAGGGTGCATGGTCAATCCCCGGTCCGTGCTCGTAGACAGCAAAGTCTGAGCCGAACTTGATGCCGGGGGTGACAACGTAACCCGCCTCCCTCAACTTCCTGTACACCAAGAACTTCTCGCTGAAGTCGGTGTACGAGGACTCGCAGACCTCCTGGAGCTGCTTCGGAGACAGCACCCTGCCCGACTGGTCCTCTATCGTGATTGCCTTTCTCATCATCAGATGGTAGGCTTCCATGAGGTCCAGGACCAAAGGCGCGTTGAACTCGAAATCCTTTGGTTTCGGTATGCCGAGTGGCTTCCCGTAGTACCCGTCCTTGAAGAGACGCCTTGAGGCTTCAATGTCCCAGACCACGACCCTGTTCTCGAAGAGCCTGCCCCTCGCCTTCTGTTTGGGCATGGCTAGATTCCTAGCGCTAGAATTGTGCTCGCGTCTGCGGCGCCCAGCACGGCGTCCGCGCAATCTTCGATCGACTCGAGGACCTCTTTGACTGCGATCAACTCCTTGACATTGGTCGCTGTCCTCATCGTCATGGCGACGTACACCCTGTACTTCGAGTCAATCGAGCTCTCGATCTGCTGAACCTGTGCGGCCATCTGGATCGACTGTTCTGAGTTTATTGAGAGAGCCCTAACGCTTTCGTTGAGTTTCGAGATGCTGTCGACCAAGAGGCCGAGCAGCTCGGTAATCGCCTCGCGGTACTTCTTGTTCTTGGCCGACGTCCGCGGGAGTTGCGACATCCTGAATGCGACACCGTTTATGTGCCCAAAGATGTCCTCCACCGAGAAGGCGGCCCTGAGCATGTCCTCTCTGTTCACGAGCAATGTCCCCACCTGAGAGAGTTCCCTGATCAAGGCGCTCCTTAGTGTCACGACGTCCTCTTCCGCCTTCTTGACCTTCTCGAGAGCCGACGCTACCTGCATCTTATCTCCCTTGGTAAGAGAAGCATACTCGTCAAGGAGGACCCTCGTCGCGTCCAAGACCCTCCTCATCTCGTCCTGAAGAACCACCACAGTACGCCGTCTGGCTTGAATTTCGTTCTCTGGACCAGACATGAAAAACGCTCGCTTCAAGCCTTGAGAAACTGTGGATATAAGACTGGGCCTTAGCCTGGCAGGGCTGCAGGCCGCCGTCCATCCGACCTTGGCGTTACTTCCCCACGTCCTTCACGTAGTCGCTAAGCGGTGAAATCAGGTTGGTGAACCCCATCGGAACTATCGCGTAAGCATCGGCCTGTCAGAACTTCTTTAGGCAACAAGCAAGTCATCGAAATCTTCCGAGCGAAGTGAATGACGCGCAGAACCGCGGCAATCGCGGCATTCATCACTGCAGCAACAGTAGCGATACTCTTCCTTGCTCCAGTGGTGCATTCGGCTATTCCGGCCTCTGACTGCTGCTTAGTCAATCATAGCCCAACATCGATTGCAGCTTACGAATCGCCCAGCTGCGCGCTTTTACCCCACTGTGGCGGGCTTTTCGGGCCTCATCCATCGCTTCGCGTGCCTCATGCCCCAGACTACCCATCCTAGGCCGATGAGTAGACCCATGATTACCAAAGTGACGAGTGTCACTATGAGGTTCTGGAAGGTCGAGTAGCCGCTGGACCAGTACAGGGCGTAGAGGAGTATGAAAACCAGCCATCCGATCACTACAAGGAAGGTCGCGACTATGGGCCCAAGCGGCCTGTTGTGCTCCCAGTCCGCCCACGCGCTTCCCTCTCTCCATTCGTCAGGCGACATGGCGCGCTTCATCTGCCTGCCGTCATTATAAACGGATGCGCGCGCAGCCCTACTCTGTGGCTTCCTTCATGTAGCCAGGAATCTTCGAAAATATCTGAGTCAGTTCCATCGGGAAGATGTACTTGGTCGAAGGGCTCGCACCGAGGGCTTTCAACGTGTCGAGGTACTGAAGAACCATTGTCTTAGAGTCGATCCCTTTTGCAGCCGCGAAGATCTGGTTCAGCGCCCCTGCGTAGCCTTCCGCTCTCAGTATCGAAGCCTGCTTGTCGCCCTCCGCTCTGAGGATGTTGGACTTCTTGTCACCCTCGGCCACAAGTATCGAAGCTTCTCTCCTTCCGTCCGCTTCCGTGACCGTGGCCCGTCTCGTTCTCTCCGCGGACATCTGCCTGACCATCGCCTCCTGGACGTCCTTAGGTGGACGGATCTCCCTAATCTCCACGTTGGTCACCTTGATTCCCCATCTCTCCGTGACCTCGTCGAGCTTGGTCCTGAGGACCTGGTTGATTTGCTCCCTCTTGGCGAGCAGTTCGTCGAGTGGGATGTCTCCAACGACGGCCCTCAGCGTGGTAGTCGCGATGCCTATCGACGCCCCTTCGAAGTGCTGCACCTGGACGACGCTCTGGGCGGCATCAGTCACCTTGTAGTAAATCAGGAAGTCGATGTCGGTAGGCGCGTTGTCCTTCGTGATGCAGGTCTGATGGGGAACCTCGAGGTATCTTTCGCGGAGGTCTATCTTGTTGACGCGGTTGATGAAAGGGAAGACAAAGACGACCCCGGGCCCCCTCGCCCCGGTAAGTCTACCGAGTGTGAACTGGACCAGTCTTTCGTACTCCCTGACAATCTTCACGCTGTAGCCGATGAACCCGATGACTATGATTATTACGAGCGCGTAGATCACGTAGCTGATTTCCGTACTAGTCGACATCTGCAGCGCAACTGAGCTGAGAAGGCTCACTTTTCCAGTTTCTCCACTTTCAGCTCCAAACCGTCTACTGCTATAACCTTTACCGGGTCGCCGCGCTTCAGATCTTGATTCGACGTGACGCTCCACTCTTCAGCCCCGATGCGGGCATCACCCTTCCCGCCCGCGGCGAGGTCGGTCTTCATTTCACCAGTCTTGCCTATGGTCCCTGACGAATCGTAGACCTTCGGCCTAGCCATCAACCCAGCCCTGATCCTTCGTAGGTAGAGGCTCCCTATCACTATCGCAGCACCGAGAGCGACAATGAGCGCATATGTGATGGAGGGGATGTTCGAGAAGGTGCCATTGGCGGGCAATGAGGGGTTCGAAGCCGAGGCTGCCGGGAACTGGAATATGAACAAGAACCCCACGATGAAAACTGTCACTCCGATGAGAGCGCTGACGCCGTGTTGCGTCTTGACCTCGAGGAAGATGAACGCGGCCCCGATGACCATCAACGCAATCGCCAGCGGAGAGGCTCCGAAGAGGCCCAACCCAAAGAGGGCGAGGGCAATCACGACCACGCCAGCGAATGAAAGGACAAGCGTTGGATGGAAGACGTCGACAAGGATAGCGAAGATGCCCACCAGAAAGAGGAGGCTGGATACGTTCGGGTCGCTGAAGATCGAGATGAGGATAGAGCTGATTCCAGGCGTTTGGATAGGCGTGTTTGGAGGGACACCCAGTGCAGATAGTGATCCGTTAATCGAGTTCGTGGATAACACACGGTCCACGACGTGGAGTAATTGCGCGGAGGGACAGGTGCGAGTCCCCTTCGCGCAGTAGGAGGCTCCTTGGCTGACCATAAGGCCGGTCGCCGTCGAATTCCGCCCATATGCAGCCGTAAGGGCTTCCATGTAGGAAGCGAAGGCATTGATGTCCTTCGTTATGGTTGTGTTCGCCGTACCTAGGGGGAACACAGGCGTTGCCGAGCCGATCACTGTCTCGTTGACCATGTAGATGTCGGTTGAGGCCTCAGCGATGTAGGCACCCGCGGAAAAGGCGAAAGCCCCCTTTGGAGCAACCAGAGTCGTGAAGTTCCCGCCCCACAGCTGGTAACTCGAGATGGAAGCAACCATCGACTCCATGCTTCCTCCGTCTCCGCCATTGGTGTTCAGGATGAATACGATGTGGCCGTCGCAGGCGGCCTCGGCGTTTGCGATCGTGGTGGACATGAAACTGGCCGCCCCGGGGTCGATGTTAGCGTTCAATGAAGCGACGTAGTACCCGGTCTTGGAGGCGCAGCCGTCAGCGTGGACCGGCGCGAACCCACCCGCAAACGCCACGAGGAGCGCAACGACGAGGAGGAGCCTCAACGACTTCAAGGCATCTAGGCACTCGTGATTGGTCCGACATAAACACTGTGGAACCTGCACGCGGAGACTCCGGCGACTGCGAAGAATGCCGAGAAGCAGACACCTGCACGTGAGGAGAGGAGCGCAGCCTCATAGGTAGAGGCGTCGGAGGACTCCGCAAAGAAGCTTTGATCTTCTTGAGTTGGCTGTTGAACTTCTCTTCGCAGAGGAAGTCACACGGGTATGATGTGACGAACTGGAGTTTCAAGCGCGAGAGCGAGGGCTACTAACAGTTGCAAGTAGGCTGCTCTTTGCATCCTCAGGTAATTCGGACAGGTCGCAGATGCCCAGTCGAACCGCACATGCGAGATGCCTAACCCTTTCATGGCTCCTTCCTCCCTTCGCCAGGACCCAGTCACCCACTTCCAGATGCATCGAACATACACAGCAGTCAGTTCGTCCCCTGGATTCCCAATGGTGAAGTCTAGGAAGTGTCATCCTGTAAACCCGCGCTGGTCCCACGTTCAAACTGAAGACTCGTAGTCGATGCTCCTGCTCGAACATTAACGTATTGGACCAAATCCAGAATCTTTCTTTGAATCAAGTAAGAAGTCCTACAATTCCTACAATTCCGATTCGATTACTTCCGCTGAAGAGGAATTCAAGCCTCACGTTATGGACAACCAGGGCCAGCTGGAACGAGTCACCCGACTTCTCGACCGACGGCTGTCAGCACTCGGCTCGCATTGTCTAACGTCTGACCCGCGCGCGCGAACGTCCCATCAGGCGAGTTGGGAGGAACCAATGACGTGCTGTTTCCAAATCTTCAGCCGTGAGATCGTGTAGGCGAAGAAGAAACCGACTGCCACGGCGACCAAGTAGGCTACTGAATAGAATATCACAGTCGAGAGCAGGAGAGTGAGAATGTACTGGATGATCGTGGCCGCTGAGCCGTTGAGGAAGTACTTGTAGAACCGCCCGCGCGACAGAAGCGGGGAACGGAAAACGACTTCGGATTTCCAGACGAAGTCGGTGAATACAGAAATCAGAACAGCGATGAGGGTCGAAACCGGAAGAGGAAGAAGCAGGTTGTGTTTAAGGAAGTAGAGCAATCCATCGATCATCAAGGCATTCACCGCCCCGGTCCCCGCATAGAGTATTGAGAGCCGGTTCACGTAGAACCTGAAGATGCCTTTGACCTTCGCTGCCATCTGACCGACTCCTGTCCAAGCCCCAAGGGGACGACGATGTAAATCTGAGCACGGCAGTGCGGATGAGGAGTTGTTACCGATTTTGAGCAAGACGACAATGTGTTATCCGAAGAATAGCCGTCAGGGGCGGGCCCGGCGGGGCCCAAGCGCGCGCGCTGTGCCGTTCGGTTCATGAGATCTCGAAAGCCCCTATGGTCGCCTTGTGGTGGCGCGTCGGTCGGGACAGTTGCTCATCCAATCCGCTTGATTTGGTTCTTATACATCTCCACGATCTCCTGCACAGTGGTGGCGTCCTCAGCGCGCTTGTCGTCTCTGATCTTGCCCGTGAACTTGGGGAACCTCAACGAAATCCCGGACCCTGGCCTGATCAATCCCATAGCCGTGGTGTGGATGGGCGATAGCGTCAGCTCGGACGCGATCGTCTCGATGACCAATTGCGGCCTGAACCAGATGTCTGGCACCATCTTCGACTCGACATTCTGAGGTTTCACGTGCGTTTCCAACGGTTTCAGGAGTTTCGGAATCTTCTCCAGATCTTCGTCCGAGAACCCAGTCCCGACCTTGGCTATGCTGGTGAAGAGGCCTCGCTTGTCGTCGTACGCTCCTAGGAGGTATGTCCCATATCTCCCCGTCCGCCTTCCCTTGCCGTGGAAGGCTCCTATGATAGGGAGGTCGATAGTGTCAGTCAACTCGCTCCTGTACTCCCGCTTGAGTTTGATCCAGGCGAACTCCCTGGCACCGGCCCTGTAGGTCGACTCAGGGTCTTTGACCATGAGGCCTTCGCAGCCGTTCTGGATCGCCTCCTCCATGAAGCCCTCCATCACCTCGGGGTCGGACGACGTGAGAGCGGGTACGAGCCGCGTCCTCTCGGTGGTCTCGACGACTTTCTCCAGCTTCTTCCGCCTCAAGGAATACGGCTTTCCAGTGAAGTCGGTCTCCCCCACCAGCAGGAGATCGAAGAAGTTGAGGGCGACTGGATACTCCACCACCGCCTGGTCAACCCCGTGCTTCCTTCTCCTGTGCATCAGTTCCTGGAATGGCAGATACTCGCCGGTCTCTTCATTGATCGCGACCACCTCGGCCTCGAGAATCGCGCGCTTCGCCAACACATGCTCGCGGACCAAGTCTACGACATCAGGATAGTGACTCGTTATCGCCTCCAACCTCCGAGAGAACAGCACGACCTTGATCCCAGACTTGTGAATCTGGAGACGTTCTCCGTCGAGCTTGTATTCTGAGACGACCTTCTTTTCGCCCATCTTCTTGACGATGGCCTTGGCGGATTCGAGCCTCTCAGCGAGCATCGGCCTGATGGGGACGCCCACCTCCACCTTCGCAGCCTCGAGTCCCTTGAGGCCCTTTAGTGCAGCTTCCTCGACGACAAATCCGAGGTCCGGGTGGACGTTGTACACGCGCTCGACTTTCGTCCTGTCCTGCTTGCCTCCCAGGAAGGCCACGGCGGCCGCGTCGAGGACCGTGTAGTCCGCTGCGCCAAGTCTGAGCTGACCTGTCACAGTCCTCATGATGAACTTGGCCTCCTGAGGGGACGCGTCGTTCAGCAGACTGACGAGCTGTTTCAGCTTGACTTCAACTGAGCCAGCGCCGCTCTGCCCTGCTATCCTGAGCAGGGTCGAGTAGACCCGCTCCAGTGTAAGGGTCTCGGAGTAGAGCGTTCCCTGTGACCTCTTGTGGATGAGCTGCTCAGCAGCAGTGCCTATGTCTCCTGTCTTGATGTACGCGTTGTAAACTACCTTTTCAGGGAGCCCGGTCGCTGTGCCGATGGCCCTGAGCGCCATCTTCTCCGCCAGCCCAAGTTCGACCCCTTCGTAGTCGGGGCGAAGCTTCCCCTGAGTGAGGTACACCAGCTTCCTAAGCTCGCCCCGCGGGGTTGCGGCCAGCAGTGTCGCCATGACCTCAGTCATCTCATTTCTCCCGGAAGTGGACTCCAGCTTCGCGTAGGCATCCGCCACGATGGAGTAGTCCAAGGCCCATCCTTCGTGGAGGAGGCGGTTGAACTTTTCCTGTCGGCTTGGGAAAAGCCTTATCTCCACTCGACTCTCACTGTCTCTGAAATAAGTTGGGTGGAGTCAAGAAGAAGTCGCTAGCCTCGATGGAGAGGAAACAGGATTCACAGGACACAGAGCCGCAGGCCGGGGATGCTCAGAAGGGGAAGAAGGGAACTGAGCAGAAAACAGTGCCGCAACAGCACAAGCGGCTTCCGTTCCTCGTCCCAAAGATGACAGACGACGATATGGTGAAGAGCCTCGCTCCGCTGAGGGCCATCACCATCTACACCGCTTCGAAGGCACTCGGGGTAAACGCGTCCATCGCTTCAGGGATGCTTCGCGACCTGGAAGGTAAGAAGATGATTTCGAAGGCAGGGGGCTTCAGTGGGCACACGGTCTGGTCGATCGCACCGAAGGCGTAGACACCAGCCTAGCGGGATTGACTCGTGTTCGTACTGTCAATGCCGACTGCGGAGATAGGGACGACCTAGGAAGCCAGATAACTATCATTCTGGGCCAAGCCTAGATCACGAAGTCTGGAACCTAACCCTGTAAGAACAGGGATCACATAGGCAGCAGGGTAGGACAAGCGGTTCCGCATGTCAGAGACCTAGAGCGGAACATGATGGGAAGCTGTCACGGCTCGACCCAAGCGCACAAGTCTATTGCGTCGGGTCAACTTGCCCAGCCACAGGCGGCCCGCTGAGGGAGAGACGCACAGAGTCGCCCGGCCTCATCTCTTCGAATAACTCTAGGCCTTCGTCGACCTTTCCGAGGGGGTTGAGCGGGCGGTCGCTCCTGACCTCCTGCACAAAGACGCAGATCAACCCCCCTGAGGCGAGGAGAGCGACGTCTCCTCTGACGAACGAAGTTCGGGCCTTCTCGACCCCGACCTTGAGGGGAGTGAGGAGGCAGCGCATGCCCGGCTGAACGTTGACCCTGCTGTCGACTGGAAGGATCCTCATGATGGCGTTGACGGAAAGTGGAGAGAGGTGCCTGTAGAAAGCGACCTTAGCCCTGCCGCCTCCAGCGAAAGAGGCGACGCAGTCGACCCTTGAGACTGAGCCCGCGAGAGGTTCAGTGGACAATTGTCATACCCCATGTCCGCTGCCCTTAAGCACTTTTCCTGCCCCCTTCGGCAAAGACTTATCTGATGACCCGAGAAGGCAAAACATCTCCGAGGATTCCTGTTGTCACCTGCGAAAACCCAAAAGAAAGCTAGGCAGCCCTCACTCACCGCGTTCGAGGTCAAGATCGGACCCCCCAAGCTGACTAGGTTCGAGAAAGCGAGAATAGTTGGGGCTAGGTCCCTTCAGATCGCGATGGGAGCGCCGCCTTTCATCTCGACGGAGGGCGCGTACCGCGGACCGATTGAAATCGCAACCGCTGAGCTCGAGGAGGACGCCCTTCCTATCTCGATCAGAAGGTCGCTTCCCGACGGGACAACCCAGGACATACCAGTAAGGGCCCTCGCCAGATAGCGGACGAAAGTAGCCTTGAAGACCGGGATCTTCGTGATGACGAAGCTACCTGACCAAGCAAGAAGCATACTTGAAGGCCTCGACGTCTTCGAAGGCGAGGCGGACGACACGACGCTGGCCCAGTGTCAGGTCCTGATGGCGTGGCCCTCGCGGGTAGGAAAGGTGCTTCTCTTGAAGATGCTGAGCCTGAGGATGATTCAAGCCCTGTCAGCCGGAGTCGACGGCTTGGACTTCACTTCTCTCCCGCCCGGCATTCAGGTCTACTCCAATGCAGGCGCGTACACGGAGTCGGTCGCCGAACACGCATGGGGGTTGCTGTTGGGCGCGGCCAAAGGACTACACGCAAGGAAACAAGGGGTAGTGCCGAGGAGGCTGAGAAGCAAGACCCTCCTTGTTGTCGGCTGCGGAGCGATAGGTTCGGAGATAGCGAGGTTAGGAAAGTCCGTGGGGATGAAGACAGTGGGGGTCTCCCGGTCATTCAAGATCCCCGATCTCTTCGACGAAAAGCATGATACGGGAGATCTTCGAAGGATAATCGGCGCTGCCGACGCCGTGGCTATCGCACTCCCGCTGACCAGGAGGACTGCAGGGCTGATCGACTATAGCACGTTGATGCTTTCCAACGAATCTGTCACCATGGTGAACATCGGGAGGGCCGGAACCGTCTCGGAGGAGGGGCTTATCAGGTGGCTGCGCGAAAGGCCTGAGAGCCGGTACACGACAGACGTCTTCTGGAAGAAGGACGGGAGGGAGACCTTCGATACTGAAGCCTGGAATTTCCCGAACTTCTCGGGCACCCTCCACAAATCAGGAGCCCCTCTGGGGGACAACCTGGAGCACCCCATGGTCGAGGCCACGAAGAATGTCCGGAGGTTCCTGGACACTGGCAGTGCATTGAGCAGAATCGATCTGGATGAGTACTTGCCCTCCCCCCGCTCCTGAGGCAGGAGTCGCCTGATCCTGATGCCCTGGTGTGCAGTGACGATTTGAAACGACGCCGTGGGCATCCAAGGTTAACGGAGACTGTGGACGATGAAGGAGTGCCACCATAATATTAAATACGCGGCGAAGTGGCCTTGCCGAGCAAGGTCAGTCATATGCCAAGAAAGAAATCCGACTCAGATGAATCAGAGGAACACACCCAAGAAGAGACGCCAACACCAGCACAACACCCAGGTGCAGAGACTCAGCAACCAAGCGGCCAAATGCAGAGGTCCTCACCACCCAACCACATTTTCGTCGGCAAGAAGCCTGTCATGAGCTACGCGATGAGCGCGCTCATCCAGCTCACGCAAGCCGGTGAAATCGTGGTGAAGGCAAGGGGAATGTCAATCAGCAGAGCAGTCGACGTGGCGGAGATCGTCACGAAGAGGCTCGGCAACGGCATGTACAAGATCAAGGACATCGGCATCAACACCGAAGTCGTTGGCGAAGGCGCCGAAATGCGGAACATCTCCTCAATCGAAATAGTCGTCGGCAAGTAAGAACAGCGACACCAGTGGAGCATTAGGTGGTTCGTATTCCCTAGCGTGTGCTATAGCCTGGCTTAGGCGAATACTCGGCGCAGAGAAGGAGCTTAGAGCTTCTGCTCATTCTTTTTATCTGAAACTCGCGTCTGAGCGCATCACTCCTCCTGCGGAATCTCTCCTTGAAGGCGAGCTTCACGGGTATCCTTGACCGTGTATACCTGGCTCCCTTGCCTGCATTGTGCTGGCGAAGACGCCTATCGACATCTGTAGTGTAGCCAGTGTACAGGGTTCCATCGGAGCACCGCAGCACGTAGACAAAGTGAACTGCCACGTCTGATGGAACGCTGGGCTCAGATTAGAATACTCCCTCTTCAGGCGCCGGGAAGAAATCGCAGGTAGGTCCTAAGGGCACCCGACAACAAATCGGGCGACCGCCGTTTTGGACCAATTCAGCGCACAGGGGTAACAACGACGGGGTTCTCCGACATGGATATTCCCAGCTAGAGCCAAACCCCGCAAGAGTGGAAACCTTCAAGGGAGGCGCCGAGAGCGCCCGGTTCGTTGAAGCCCGGACAGATCCACGCCACATTCACCGCAAAGGACGGAACCCTGGTAGTGCTCCGGGCCCTCCAGTACACTGACCTGAATGGACTCCTGAGATTTGCGAACACCATCGTCAAGGAGAGGAGAACGAACCCCGAGCTGGGGATAACTTCTCTGGACAGGAGACTCAGGAGGTCAGACGAAAAGAAGTTCCTCGATGGGATCCTGCTCGGAATCAAGAAGAATGAGGCGGTCAGCGTCGCTGCGGTCGTGGGAAAGAAGATCGTTGGCCATTGTGACGTCACTAGACGGAGACAGTCAGATGAAAGGCACACAGGGCTCCTAGGTATCGTCATCCTAGACGAGTACCGCGGGACAGGGATTGGCCAGATGATGGTCAAGACGGCGCTGGAAGAGGCACTCCGCAGTGGGGTCTGGTTGGTGGAGCTCCAGGTCTTCGCAATCAACGAGGTCGCGATTCACGTCTATGAGAAACTCGGATTCAAGAGGGTTGGTGTGGTACCGGGTAAGATGCTACGGAACGGACGGCTCCTGGATGAAATCCGCATGTACCTCGACCTGAGACAGTGCTAAGACCCGCTTCACGTGATGTGGCGTGTCATAAGGCCCGATTTCCGATTGGGTTCTTCGCAATCAAATGAAGAACATCTCTCCCTCTGATCGTCCCGAGCGAGCCTTTCCTAGCGCCTCTCTCGGTGAAGCGCATTCCGTCGCCCTTAGAGTCGGTACTGATAAGAAGGGGAACGGGGTCGCTCGCGTGCATCCTGATAGTGCACGGGGTAGAATGGTCGCAGGATACTCCGACCTTCACCTCTCCGACCCGACCGGCTACAGCAGAGAAGAAGTCTCTGTCGATCGTTTCTATCACCCCTTTCTTGCCAACAGCATCACCGTCGTGTCCGAACTCATCCGGCCCTTTGATGTGGACATAGACCGCCGTTCCCTCGTGTAGCTCTCGCGTGAAGAGATCCGCCTTCTCTTTCATGTCGCTCCTGTCCTTCACGGTTACCATCTTCATTCGTAAGATCTTCGCGATGCCGACCTCGGCTGGCATCTCGACGAGGGCCGTACCCTTCATTTTGTACTTCTCTTCGAAGGATTCGACGTCAGGCATGTGGTCCCCCGCGTCGCGCAGGAGCACGCAGTTGGCCGGAAGCTTCCCGTCCCGCACGCGCTCCCTATTGACCGCACTCTCGGACAGGACCTTTGCGCTCTTGACAGTGAACTCGTTGACAAGGTCCGCCGCCCGCCTCGCCGCCGTAGTCTCTGACTCCGGCCTCGCAGCTAGGATGCGTTCGCCTCGGGCTGTGGACTTCGCTGCGCCGAATCCCCTCACCTTTGCATAGGCGGGGTCCGTGTTCGTGATCTCTGCCGACAGCGGCTGGTCCGCCTTGATGACTAGGACTCCCCGGTACGATATCGAGGCACGGAACTCCAGCACTGCTCCCTTCAACCTGATATCGTTCAGGCTCTCGGCCATCCTCGCCGCTTCCTGCTGAGTGAGGTTCCTGCCTGCTCTCCTGTCGACAATCCGCCTCCCCTGTGCTGAAGCCAAGTTTGCCCGGAGAGCGAGGTCTCCAGGACGGACTTCGAGGCCCGACCCGACCGCCTCGATGACGCCCCTCCCAGGATACCCTTTGTTGAATGAGTAACCGAGCATGTTGAAGACCGCGATGTCGGACTCTGGGGCCACTCCCCGCCCTACGGTCACGACCCTGCCGAGGTTAGACTTGCGAGCGACCTCATCAAGACTTGGCGTGTACGCTGCCTCGAGAGGAGTGGTGAAGTTCAACTGCGGGCTCGGCCTGTCGGCACAGCCGTCGAGGAGGACGTATCCTATTTTCATCTGCGCGCAGCCGTCTTCCGAACGTCGCATTATCATCCTTTTGGGTCCAGACCCTTCCAAACCCTAATATCGGGAGGACATTCTCCGCCCGCGTCGATGGTGGAAATCAGGAAGGACTACTTTACGGAGAGGCTCTCCATAATCCTCCCCGACAGAGGGCTCAAGCCGGGCCAAATCATCCCGCAGAGGGCAGAGAAATGCAACTACTGCCCGGGGAACGAAGAGATGACACCACCAGCCGATCTAGTGCTGGTGAAACGGGGCGACACGCTCCTGAAACAGACGGACTCCGAGGGAGACACAATCAAGAACTGGTCTGTGAGAATATTCCCAGCGAAGATTCCGGTAGTGACCCCCAACGCCCCTCCCTCATACGGGGAGCCCCCGCACTACAGCGAGCCGGCGGTAGGGTATCACTACGTCCTCGTGGCTACTCCTAAACACGACCAACCCTTTCCAAAGATCGATATCGAACAATGGATAAACGTCCTGGCGTCTCTGCAGGACAAGGTCAGATGGCTGTACTCGCAGAAGGGGGTAAGCTATGTCTTAGTTTACGCCAACTCAGAACGAGACGGGAGTTCCACGACAGTCCACCCGAACATTCAGATTGTGACTACCCCTCGGGTCCCACCCGCCGTAGAGGAGGAGGCAGATACCGTTCAGACCTCCCTGAACGACCTGGGCGTCTGCCCGATGTGTCAGGTTGTGGGGACAGAGACGGGTGGTCCCCGCCAGATCCTAGCGACAGATTTCTTCATCGCGTTCGCTCCTTGGGTCTCCACGCACTCCTTTGAGTTCTGGATTTACCCCAAGAGGCACATGACCAGCCTTCTGAAGCTGTCACAGAAGGAGATGATGGACCTTGCACTGATACTCAGGTCGACGCTCGGCGGCCTCTCGAGGGCGCTCGACGCCCCGAGCTTCACCATGGTCTTCCACAGCTCCTCGGAGAAGAAGACAACGAAGCAGATTCACTGGCACATAGAGGTGTACCCTAGGAGATCCACCTGGTCCGGGCTCGAGCTGGGCGGCGGCATCTACGTCAACGATGTCTCTCCCGAAGGCGCCGCACAGGTCCTAGGCGCGAGCTCGAGGAAGGAATTGGCACAACTCGTCGGAATAAAGTGACAATTACGCCTTCTTCTTGATAATAGGCAAGCACACCGGAGGTGTGCGTGCTCCTTATGGAGATGATAATATTCGCAACATTTGGGGATTCTTTCGAGTTTCGGGTTTGGGTGGTCATTTTCGGAGCGAAGGGAGTCTAGCTCGCCAATAGGCGTTCCATCTCTTGCGCGGGTGCTAATGCGTCTCCTGTCCATCGGCCTCCTTCGCTGTCGCAGACGCGTCTTCTGTGCATTCAGCGGTGCGAAATGCTAAATCCAATCAGGTTCCTTCAAGAAGATATGGCGACCAAACACCGACCAGATAGAGTGACTATCTCTGGGATAATCTACGCCAGCTTCGGGATAATATTGCTCGGAATCGCTGCATTCATGTTTCCACTCTTTTCGTTGTATACCATGTTGTTCGTCATCATAGGCTTTGCACTCTTCTACATCACCTATGGGATCTTCATCGGCGCGTGGTGGGCCTACTATGTGGTGATTTACTTGAGACCCCCATTCTTAACACTGAGCGAAATCAAGGACTACTTCGATGAACGCACATAGCAGCAGGTTCAAAGCGTCTACTTTTTGCGTTGACTCGACGCCCTGATTAACTGCATCCATCGGTTCCCTTCGAGGTTGAGGTCATCCCTGCGGCCTCTGCGGGAGTCTGCCCGTCTAAGGCCATGTGCGGCCTCACGAAATTGTAGAAGATGTGGTTCCCTTCGGGCATGGGCGTCTGCATAGACTTCCACCCGCGCTGAACCTTGAACCGTTCCCTCTGCGTCCCGTTCATCCTCTCGATTCTGTTGTCGGTCGCCTGCGGCTTCCCAATTCCCGCCCTCGGGATGCGCTCGGGGTCTTTGGTAAACGGGGCGAAAGTTATCCCCTCCGAGTAGGCATTCAGCCCGTCTGTGAAGATTCTCTCAGGTTCGCGGTCGTGGGCGTTCTTGGTGGCCGCGCGCGCTTCGGGGTGCTGTGAAAAGTCGGTTGATGGTCGATTCGTCAACATAGGTGCGGGGAAGCATTGCACGATGATACCAACAGGAACATGGCGTAACCCACAGAATTGTGTGGGAAATCGTTGACATACTCGACGAGTATGCCTGCTTTCGGATAGTGTTGCGAAAGGACAAACATGTAGATTGAATCCCCGATTACGTTCCCTACGGTCTCAGAGCTCTTGTCTGGGAACGTCATGTTGAATCTAATGGCACCGTCCCATAGGGTCGTCTGTGTCTGACTCTGAGTTGTCGTGCCGGATGGAACGGGGCAGCCATGATAGATGGGTGGACAGATTGTCGTGAACGCCACCCCGTCGAACGTGACAGACGTGTTGAGGAAGTAACTGTACCCCGGCATTCCGACCACGATGTCCTTTGACACGTCGTCCGCCCAGAAGTATGACCCGTTCACGTTCATCAAATGGGCTTCATTGTTTAGGACCGACGTACGCGTGGTTGAGATGTGTGTGGTCGTAGTTGTCAGGGAAGTGCGCGAGGTTGAGACTCCCACGAAGTATCCTGTTGCCACGCTTAGTATGATGACCAGTGCCACCGCGAAGGCAGCAAGTGCTTTCTTCAACTCAAGTCAAAAGAGGTAGGGCCTGCCTTAGGGATTCGCCCCGGAATGCTTCTTCGTCTCCGAGGCGTTCTGGATTATCGTCATCCATTTGTTCTCTTCCTCTCCCTTGATTCCCGTTTTAGGTTCTGTCCCGCTTCGGGTGATGCGCGATGAATGATGCCAGATTCAGCTTGTTTCGTTCTCTTCTGTGTGTTTCTCAGACCATTGGTGACCACAATGTCCGCACGTGAACGAATCCTCGAATTCCTTTCTTACGGTGGTGAATGTTTCCTTCTCGTGAGCCCCTCCCGGGGTGAGCGACCAGACTTTGCCCCTCGGATAGCCCCATATGCCCGAAGACGCGCCCGTGTTTATCATCATCCCGTCTTTGCCGACAGGTTCTGTTGTCCTCTTGTCGCTTAGAACTCTTTCGTCAGTGAGTTTGACATGGAACCTGTGCCCACATGAAGGACATGTTCTAACGAGCGTCCCGAGCCTGGACATAGGGAGTCGTTTGGCCCTCGAACTCTTAAACAATTCCATCCATTTGTTCTTGGATTCAATGCCGACTCCCGCGATCTGCGCGGTCAAATAGAGATTCCATGCTTTCATTAAGCGCGCGCGCGCTCTGCCCAGTACGTCTGGATTGCTATGTCTTGCTTGAGAAGTTCGTTCTCTTGTTTGATTTGAGAGAGCCTGTTTCTGTGGCTGTATTTTCGTCTCTTGACGAATTGGGCTTATTCAGTGCATTGGAGCTGTGTCCTGACTCCGCTTGTAGCCCTTTGTCTTGATGCGGTCCATCAGTTTGGTTGGGAACGGGTCTCGGCCGATCCCGATCGCGACATAGTACGAAGTCATGTCGAGCCTGTAGACCATGGTGACGAGCTGGGCAAGGTCCGACCTGCCTCTCCCCCTGACTTCCACAGGGTTCATCTTCAGCTCCGAGAGGATCTTGACCATGGAATCGGCTCCTGCCTTGTCGCGCGCAGTCTCAGCTGGGTGTCTAAGGAAGACGGGAGCGAATTCGACGCTCGGGTCCTCCCAGGCTTCTATCTCGTTGTGGAAGGCGTCTGGCAGCGCGTCGGAGATTGCGTGTATCTTTGCGTTCTCGTTGAGGAGGTTCTTGAACCTGATTCCCGCACCGCGGGTGGACCTAGAGCCGTAGATGACCGGAGTCTTTTCCAGAATCGAGAGGGCGAGCTGCTTCGATGGGTTCTTGAGCACAGGTATGTTGATCCCTGCCACCAGCCCTTCGGCCTCCATCTCCTTGAAGGCGTCCTCAACCTCGTCCTCGCAGCCGAGCCCGAGCCCCTCATTGATGACAGAGAGGCACGAGAAGATGATGAACGGGAGCATGTAGCGGGGAGCGACGACCTCTGGCATCATGATGTGAGGAACCCCGAGTCTCTCCGAGACTTCCATGAGCTTCCCCCCTGAGGAGACGGAGACCGTGGTTGCGCCTCTCTGGACCGCGACCTCCATCATCTCGATCGTCTCCTTGGTCTGTCCAGAAGCGCTGCAGGCGATCGCGAGCGCGTCGCTCATGCTCCCGATCGGTAGCCGTCCCGTGAACGTCGCCACCTCGAACTTGGGCCTGCTAGATAGCCAGCTGGCGATTAACTCGCCGCCGGCCGCGGAGCCGCCCATCCCCAAGACGTACGCCTTCCGGAACCTGGCGTGCGGTACGTTGAGCTCGACATCGAATCCCGACCGGGCCATGTCCGGCCACCTTTCGTAGGTCTTGTGGACGTTTCTCGGGTCGACGCTCCTTATCCTACTAAGTGAGAAGAGATCGCGCATTTCGTTTCACTCTGTGTATTGCATGTAGCAACCCCGAGTAGATTCCGCCTTAGGCAGAACGCTATCCTCCAGCAACCCTAGCATTCGGGCTCCAGCGAAAGAGCATCGGAGGTCCGGTCTCACGAAGGCCCTTGCCGTTGGCAATGCAGTCAAGAAAGGCGCCCCTTCTTCACACCGGCCCTCCTCCTCTCTACAGATGTTTCCTCGAATGTCTTCCGAATCAGCGCTTCTTCGGCCCTAGTCAGGGTCTTCCCGCGTCTCTCCACCATCCTCCGCTGCGTCTCAACAACTGATTCAATCAGGAGTTCCACCATCCTACCCGAGCCGTCGGAGTAAGTGAAGCTCGGGATATTCTTGCTGGCCAAGCCAGCGACGTGGCAACCGGTCCCGAGCAACCTGCCTGAGTAGACCAGCGCGCCAATTGATACCTTGGACATGTCGCCCACGACCGGGCCCAGCTTGAGCATCCCGGGATCCACCGTACCTCCGCCGATTTCCAACCGGATGTTCCCGTAAGTGTTCTTCAGATTGCTGAAGGTGCTGCCTGCCCCAAGGTTGACCCATTCTCCGACGTAGGAGTCGCCCACGTATCCGTAGTGCGCCTTGTTGGTGTGAGACATGATTATTGAGTTCTCGACCTGTCCTCCCACCTTGCAGCCCGAGAAGACGGACGTTCCTCCCCCCACCATGGCAGAATAGATCCTGGCCTTTGGCCCGATGTAGCACGGTCCCATTACCCTGGAGAAGCTCTCCACTGAAGCACCTTCTTCGATTACGATGGGTCCCAGCCTGGTGTCGAATGTGACGTGCAGCTCGATGTCAGCTCGACCATCAATCATCAGACTGGAACGCGGGCCTCTGACTTCTACGGCGCCTGGGAGCGAAAGTGGGTCTTCAAAGCGCTTCGCCTGTGCAGCAATCGCCAATCCGTTGCTTTGAACCAAGTCCCAGTATCCGGTGAAGAGGCTGTCAGTTGGGGCCTCCAGCTTCTCGACGCTCTTGCCAATCCTGACCGTGTCTCTCTTGCCAATGGGACCCGGCATCATCCCCGTCCCTTTGACCCTGGCCGCGACCACCTGTCCGCCGGCCACGGCTACGAAGGGGGTCTTCCTAGAGGCGAGGGCCAAGAGCAGCCTCCCTGGCCTGGCTCTGGCGTTGACAAGGGTCGTCAGGCCGTTGGCACTCTCGTTGTAGCACTTCCCCAGCGACTCTCTGCAGACGTCTTTCAGCGCCGCTCTGCCCCACACCATCGGGTCCGCAGCGTCAGCGATGCACCCGTGGACCGCTTCTAGGAGGGTCTTCGTGCCTCTGTTTAGCTGGCCCGCGTGCCTGAGCATCGTCAGGGGACCGAAGCCCGCAGTGGCGTCGTCCTCGAAGACGACTGTCGTCAATCCGCTAGACTACCTTCCCGATCTTCTTCATGTAAGCGTCGTTGGCTTCTTTGTACGACCTCCTGTCCCCGATGTCGATGAACTCTCCAGCCAACTTCACAGCGTAGAGCCTCGCGCCGTCGGCCTTGGCATTCTCGAAGGTCTCCTTCATGCCGTAGACCTGCTCTGCCGGGATGTACCTGAGAAAGCTCTTCTCCATGACATAGCAACCGACGTTGATGTACCCTGAAATCACGGGCTTCTCCCTCCATTCGGTCAGCCTTCCTTCCTTGTCAGTCTTCATGAAGCCATACTTCATTTCGACGCTGTGCTTCATGAGGACCATGGTCGCAGCAGCCCTCTTCCTGTTATGGAAGGCGATCGCCTCCTGGAGGTCGAAGTCCAGCAGGGCGTCTCCGTAGAGACAGATGAACCTCCCCCTGATTCTACCCTCCGCGGCTTTGAGCTGGCCGGCGGTCCCGAGTGGAAGACGGGAGGCCGCGTACGAAACGTCGACCCCCCATTCCCCGCCGTTCCCGAAGTACTCTTCGATCTTCTTTCCGAGATAACCCGTTGAGACGATGACCTCGGTGATTCCCTTAGCCTTCAGCCACTCGAGGATGTGCGCTAGAATCGGTTTCGTGCCGACCTTGAGCATCGGCTTCGGAAGGAGGAGGGTGTACGGTCTCAGCCGGGTCCCGAGCCCCCCGGCGAGAACCACAGCCTGGATCTTATCGTTCTTCAGCCGCCAGTCGCCTTGGGCTCAGGCTGGCCAGTTCGTCCTTATACGTTTCATCCGTCCCTGAGAAGATGCAGGGGTCAACGACTAGACCTTTTACCCCCAGTTCTACCACCCTTCCGATGTCCGAACGCGTGAGCCTCTTCTGGGTCCTGAGTAGCAGGGGTTTGGTCGAGAGTCTCGAGATCAAGCCGAGTGTCGCGTAGTCGAGGACGCTGAACGGAGTTCCCCTGGCCTGCGCGGGCACTGTTGCAGCGTCGACGGCTTCGACACCTTCCATACCGGAAAGCTGGCTGACCTGCTCAAGAATGTAGCCCGTCGATATGGCGCAGATCTTCTTCAATCTAGCGTCGGAGAGCACGAAGAGTGGCATAAGGTGGGCATACATTTCTACAAAACCGAAGGAGCTCGACATTATCCTCTCCCAATACTCTTCGGTGAGATGCCTTCCTCCTCCAACGAACAGGCCGCAGGGGACAGAGACCGTGGAGATGGCATCGTTGATGTACACGTCGTGAAGGTCGTAACTTCCGCAGTGGTTCTGCGTCGAGCCTTCGTCGCCCTCGATGTTCAGCATCACGGCGTCGGCACCAGCCTCCTCAGCCTTGACGGCGAGCGAAGAGCTGTTCTTCGGCAGACTGGCAATCACAGTGTACTCTTTCGTCTGGGATATGACGTTCAGCGGCCTTCGCAGCTGAGATGCGGACTCCATTCTGCTCACTGTTGAAAGGACCTTCCCGCTTACAAGAGAACTGCTCAAATGTGGCAGAGGGTTTAGTATTATTGTTTTAACAGGCTGAAGCGCGCGAGCGCTGTCGACAGGTGATCCGCTAATCGAATCGCTGCCTGAACTCCCCCACACCGAGACGCGCGGCTGGAATCAGATCCAGACCGTCACACCTAGGACAAGGAAGAGCAGCATCAGGTACGGACTGGTGATCTTGAAGAGGGTCCAGGCGGTACCTCGAGTCCGGTCGACGGCCAGCTTGGCACTGTAGCTCAAGACCAAACCACCAAGGGCAAGCACAGTAACAACGTAAAATATGCTCACCGGTGTGAAAAGGAAGATTAGAACCGACAAAACCGTCAGCATGGCACTTGTGGCGGCCACGCAGACTGCAGCGACACTGTCGCCGAAGACTACCGGTAGCATGGGGACCTTGGCGGCCTCGTAATCTTCCTTGCCGAAGATCGCCAGGCTCCAGATGTGAGCCGGAATCCAGGCCATGACAAGTGCTGACATGTAGAGAGCCATCGGGGAGAAGGGGTTTCCGACGGCCGAATAACCCACTAGGACAGGCATCCCCCCTGAGAAGCCTCCTAGGACGATGTTGAGCCAGCTCCGCCTTTTCAGGAGCAGGGAATAGACCACAATGTTGTCCAGCAGCCCCAGCAGCATGAAGCCGGCAGCTAGGGCATTTATCAGGAAAAGGGGAATGGCGACCGAAAGGGCGGCCATCGGGAGACCGAAGGCGAGGGCCGCCCCTGACGATATGTCGCCTGCGGGTATGGGCCTCTTCATCGTGCGCATCATCATGGCGTCGATGTCCCTGTCGTGGTAGTTGGTGAGGACGTCGGCAGACGCGCTCCCCAGCGTCAGGGCGACTCCTGTGACGAGCATCAGCACGGGGGACAGGGTTGACCCGGGCGTCTCGCGGTATGCTACTACCGTCGCCACCAAGCCCGTGAAGACGAGAAGACCCCAGACCCTTGGTTTGGTCAGGCGCCAGTAGTCGCCCACCGAACTGCCAAAGCCCATCTTGACAAATCGTCGATGACAACGATAAAACGTTATGCTTCTCGAAAATGGGCCCCGGGAGGGCCAGACTGAAATTCAGTTCGAGTCCAGGCGCGGTCCAAGGCGCTAGCCGCTACCGTGGCGTCACCGTGGAACCGTCGAGCTGCATGCCCAAATCGACCGGGGTCAGAATCGGAGTTCGGGCCCCCCTGTTTCTTCCACACTCTTGCGCGCGCCGCCAATCTCGCAACCGCTAGGCTACTTGGAGAGCCCCAGGAGGTACTGCCGGAGCCTGGCGGCTACGAGAACGTCTGCAGAGTCTCCGTCCTGCTTGTAGCACTCCAACGCCTTCTCGCAGAGCGGCAGGGCCTGCTTGGCCTTCGATTTCCGGTCCGTCTGCTGTGAAAGAATCTTCCTCACAGCCTCGAGGTACCAGTCGCCGCTCGTCTTACGATCCTCAAGCCTTTCATGGCATTCGGCCAACCACCTGCAGCATTCGACTCTTTCTGCCAGAGATTTGCTTTCGTTGGAGGCCTCGCCTTCCAGAAAGGATATCGCTCTTCCGTACTCACCGTTGTGTATCATTAGGACTATTTCTTGGACGCTCATTCATTGGCTATAGCGACAGCCAGCGTCATAAGAACTCGTGTAGTCTTTGCCTCACCTCGGACTCAAGAATCCCGCACAATACGGGCCCTGTTCCACGTTCATTAGATGAGGATTGCATAACTGGGAGAAAACCGGATGGTTTCCATCCAAGAAGGCTCCCAGAAGAATGCTTTCGCCTAGCCCTTTCCATCAGACAACTTCGCAATTGGAGGTCGAGGCTGGGAAACGCGCATAGTTCTTCTCGGTCTAGCCTGATCTCGTACGAGGTCGAGGAAGTGGGGGAGGGATTCAGACCGGTCTAGCCCAGTGACAGAAGGCCTGAAGAATTCGAGATGCACACAGCGGTGAAAGAGAAAACGAGGACGAGCAGCACCCCCGACGTGCTCTCGCCCGCTAGACTTCTAGCCTAGGGGCCGCCTTCGGACAACCAAATCGTGTTTCCGTCTGGGTCGGCGATCATGGCGAATGTACCCCATTCCTTCTTCGTAGCGGGCGTTGCGAACTTGACCCCTTTCTTCTCAAGTGCCGCAGCTGTCTTCTTCACGCTCTCGCAGTAGAGGCTAATGCCAGTGTTTCCAGGCTCTAGTTTACCCTCGCACAGGTGGAACCTCGCGTTCGACCCTTTAGGCCAGACCGTGATCCAGTGACCCGAACCCTCGGTCGCGAACCCGAGCTTCTCCTCGTACCACTTTGCAGACTTCTTCGCGTCGGTGACCATTAGTGCGACGCTGAAACTTCTCGATAGCATGGTCTGTCGTACAAGGCAACCCCCTTTTCCGTGTTTCTATTCGGCTCCAAAAGGGGGTCTCGGCGTCCAGCCACTCATGCGGCCGAGGACTTGCGCGATCGCTCTTTCTTACTGCTCTCAAGCTTTCTCAGAGTTATCTCGCTCTCCGTCACAATCAGGAGTATCTGGTCCTTCCTCTTCCACCCGAAACCTTCGACGACAGGGTTCGGAATCGTTATCCTGAGGCTGTTCCCGGTCTTGCCAAGGGTGACCCGGAATATGACAGGCACGGTCGAACTCCAGTTCTAACGCTGATTTAACTTTAATTTAGTGAACGAAACACAAAGCACTGGTCAAGTTTGACAATCCATAGCCGATATGAAGGAATGTTAGCACGTAGGTTCTAACATGGCTTCGCTCGCTGAGTTGCATCGCTTGATGCCAAGCAAATTCCGCTGGGAAGACTTGGGTTTCGAACTTGACAATATGGAAGAGGGTTTTGACGATGAATGGTCCAGATAGTCGGGACGGTTTTCAAAGAGCCTTAGACGACCTCGTCGATGATGCAGTGACGCTCCTAGAAGAACGCATGATCCATGCCGCGGACGAGCAAGGAGCCGCGGAGAAACGAACCGACAACGGCGAGCTGATTGAGTCGTCGACCCACGTCACATTCATAATGCATGTCCCAGGCTACAGAAGAAGTCAGCTGAAGGTCTCGCTTCTCGAAGGCGACATAGTCGTGACCGCCCCTGACTTTACGGTGCGCAAGCCGCTTCACTCCTCCGTCGACGGGTCGAGCCTAGCAAGCGCTTACATCAACGGCGTTCTGAGCGCCAAGCTTCAGAAGATATTCTGAACGGCGAACCGTCATCGCAGTCGCCTCTCAGAGGGATTTATCTACTACCGGCCGCAATTCGTGAAGAGTGAATCAGTCCGTCAACAGGAGGGTTCTCGCCCACGCTGAAGGTTTCGACGCGATCTTTGAGATGGTGAAAGCCGCGACAGAGCAAAGCCTAGGCATGCACAGGGCCGGCCTCACGCTTGTCCTGGGAGACATACCCAACAACGTCGGAGCGTATCATCAGATGGGGTCGAACACCATCGTTATGAACCGAAACCTCCTCAGGATAGTTCAGAAGCTCTCGAAATCGAAAGGCAGGGTGAACTCGTATGTATTCATGATCTTGCTTCATGAGTACCTGCACACGCTTGGATTCGAAAGCGACAAGCAGGTGAGAGACTTGAGCCAGCAGATATCAAGAGGGTTCTTCGGTGGAAAGCACCTCGCCAGCGACATGGCCGTCAAGCCCCTTGACCAGTTCTTCCCAGACCTGTCCAAGTTCGTAGCATTCAGGGACAAGGGAGCATACGAGACCGTGCGCAGGTTCGACTCGTCGAGCACCCCGTACATAGGCTGACCCGAGAATCCGTAAATACGTCAGCGGCTCCACGCGCCTTTCGAAGGCTCACGGCGTCCCTCGAGTTTGGCCTGATCGCCGTCGACATTATCGCTTCATGGATCAGGATGATACTCGCCCTCGGGCTGAGCATCCTCTTCGCCCTCGCTATCGGAATCTTCGCGGCGAGGAACAGAAGGGCAGAGGGTGTCATCTTGCCACTTCTTGACATATTCCAGTCGATCCCAATACTTGGGTTCTTCCCGTTCGTCATCGTAGGAATCTATGGGGCGATTCCGAACGCGATCGGCGCAAATCTTGCGGTCATCGTTCTCATCTTCACAAGTATGTCCTGGAACATCGCCTTCGGAGTCTACGAGGCTGTCAAGGCGATACCGCGGGACTACGCCGACCTTCTAGACATGTCGAGCGCCAGCGGATGGCAGAGGACGAAGTCCTTGTACATACCAGCTTCGCTGAGCCGGATAGCATACAACACGCAGACTTCGTGGGCAGTCGGCCTCTTCTTCCTCGTGGCGAGCGAGATAATCGCCGTGGGCTCGACGGCGGTTCCTGTCACCTATGGCATAGGCATCGGTGCGACCGCCTTCTACAGCAGCAAAGACTTCGCTAACTACACTCTCTTGATTGTTGGCCTGATTCTCGCAGTAGTTGTATGGAGGTTCATCTTCCTGAGAGAGTTCGCGCTATGGTCTGAGAAATACAAAATGATGGAGGAACCGCGCGAACAGCACCGGGACCCCATAATGCGGATCTATTCCTGGGTGAACCAGCGCAGCATTTCGAAGCTCTTTCTCCTGACCCAAGGGAAGGGGGTCAACCGATTCACTTCTGTGATATCGAGGTTCAGGAGAGGCATCAAGTACGCAGTCCTGATCGTTCTCGGGTTCTTCTTTCTCCTGGTGCTCGAGAGCGTAATGAAACCGGGCGCCGTTAGCCTCGGACATCTGCCTTCCGTGTCGACGATTGGTTCGGTTGAGGGCAAGGTCCTGTACAACCTAGCAGCTTCGTTCGTTAGGATCTGGTACGTCTACGTGATCATGGTCGCAATCGGGCTGCCCCTAGGAATCGTGATTTCCCTCAACTTCAGGCTCTATGACACGGTCTCCCCGATCCTCGAAGTGATATCATCGACCCCAGCGCCGATCCTTCTGCCTGCAATCGTCCTCATCCCCATTCTGGGGCATTCTGGCGAGGGGGTGGCGGTCATCGTCATAATACTTGCGTCAATCTGGTACATCATTTTCAACGTCATGGCGGGCGTGAGGACGCTGCCTGCCGAAATCAAGGAACTGCCGCGTGTCTTCAAGGTCAGCAAACTGTCGGCTTGGAGGAACGTGTACATCCCCGGCGCCCTGACCGGATTCGTGACTGGCTCGATCACCGCAATCGGAGGGGCCTGGAACGCGCTAATCATCGCCGAGTACTTCACAGTCACGAAGCCTGACGGCACGACGACCCTACTGACGCAGACAGGAGCGGGGATCGGTAAGGTAATCGTGAAAGCGACCAACTCGAAGCCTCCTGACTACCTCACGTTGTTCTTGGCAGTGTCGTCGATGACGGTCCTCATCATTGCGTTCAACCTAACCGTCTGGAGGAGGGTCTATCATCACGTTACGAAGCGGTACACGTACAATAGATGAAGCTGGCATGGCGGCGTTAGGCGTTGGCTCCGACGGAGGCTTCTTGCATTATCGACTCGAACATCTTCAAGTACTGGGGAACTATGACATCAGTCGAGAAGTAGTTCAGCGCTCTCTCGTGGGCTCGCCTCGAACGATTCAATCTGTATGATTCGTCCTTTGCGTACCTCTCCAAGACACCTGCAAGTTGCCCAGCTCGTCTCATGTCGACGGTGTCCCCACCGTCCTCGATGATCCACTTTGTGACAGGGTAATCGTCTCCAACTGCGGGTACACCGCATGCCATCGCCTCCGCGAAGACGTTACCGATTATCTCCTTTCGGGTGGGTAACACAAAGACGTCCCCTGCTGCATAGACATTTGGCATGTTGTCGTGTCTCGTCGTGCGAAAAATGACGTCGCTTCCCAGTAGTTTTCGACCAAGATTGACGATGTACGCGGTCTCGCTCTCGACCTGACCCACTACCAAGAGCTTGGCCCCGCGATGGGCTTCTTTCAGGATGGCGACTTCCCTTATAGCATGGTCTATTCTCTTGTAGCTCCAGTTGATTGCGCCCGCGACCAAGACAACGAAATCATCCTGCGAAATCTCTAGAGATTTCCTGATCTCCTCCCTGGGCTTCGGCTTGAAAACCTCGGTATTGACGGGTTGAGGTGCGAAATACCATTTGTGGGTATCCATTCCGAGTTGACGGGCTAGCTCCAGATAATACGGGGCTAGAACATGGACAAATTCAAACCCTTGCAGTCTTTGTGGATGATGAGTGAAGCCGTTGGTCACCACAATGGGGGCCCTGATTCTCCTATTCTTCTTGGCCTTTTGGAGGCGGTTGGCCACGTACGGCTGAAGTACGAAGAAGAGCAGATTCTTCAAAGACATTCCAGACAGCTTCTGTACAAGCATATTCGAGAACGTTGTTTCTTCAATTCTGACGCGGCGCGCCCAGGGAATAGGGCTGAGATGGCCACCGAAGATGAAAGAATCCCTCGGGATGCATGGCAAACTTCGCTGAATTGGAGAGGCAGGGCGGCCCCCACCCACCAGAACGACCTTCACCCCACGGCGCCTTAGCATGGAAGCTGTTTCAAACGCACGCGCCTCCATTCCTCTATTGACTATGCCCAGACCGCTGCAAGGCAGAGCTACCACACTATCGGGTCCCATTGGCGACTTCCTCGCTGTGTCGAATAGCGGCTACCGGGCGGCAGAGGAAGATAAGCCTTCGAAGCTTCGAAACGAGGTTGATTTCTTACGTGTGTACTCCGAGAAATGCAACTAACGTGCGGACCAATTCCAAATGTGAGAGCCAAGATCAGGGGGCATCACTGCGTGCGATGAACTGAGCTGGGTCGTACGGGTCGAAGGGTCCCTGCCCGTCATCGTAGGACGTGTGAAAGTAAGCCGATATCCCCGCGGCCCATGCAGTTGCTCTTTGGACCACCGTCCTTTGCTCCCCGAGACTGAAAATGGGTCGCCCGAGCCGCAGCCAGTCCCTGTAACGCTCGTACCTTTGACGAAGCCTTACCGATGGGCGGCTTCTTTCCGGATGTGTGTTGATTCTGTCGACCAGTTGGAAGGTTGTCCATCGGAAGGAACCTTCTCTTGATGCCCTTCTCCACAGGTCCCAGTCTTCACCCCACTGAAGATTGCGCCATCCACCTAACCTTTGTATTAGGGACCGAGGCCCGACAGTAACGTTCGAGGCCCACCTATTCTTGTCCGTCGTCGCTAGCAAGAGCTTGCCCTCACATCTGGTGTGATAGAGACTAACGAGATCTGAAAGTTCATGCCGAAAGATGTCGTCTGTGTCAAGGTCCGCGATGATGTATTCGCCTGCAGAGTTCTCGAATGCAATTTGCCTCCCTACCCCTCGACAACACTTCCTGAGAATCAGACTGATCCTTCCTTTTGTGGCGTAATCTTCAAGGATTTGAACCGACCCGTCTGTACTGCGGCTATCTACAACCACGATTTCATACTCGTCATTGATTTGCGTGATGATGCTTTCAACACTGACCGCAAGAGTTGAAGCGTTGTTGAAGTTGATTATGCAGATGCTATATTTCGGTTTGGTCTTGCCCTTCGACACGGAGAGGTCTCCGTCAGCTTCCGTTCCTAAATGATGAAGAATGCTCTTGTCACCCCAAGACGATGTGGGATTGCTTCCAATCCATCGTCTCTTTTATAGGCTGCTCATGTTCATCACTTACCTCCGCATGCTTCTGACAAAGCCGAAGCGCGCGCTGAGCTTAGGAACCACGTCCTTGAGGCGCTTGATCTTCATAATTCGCTGGAGAGGGACGTCCACGCGGTGTTGCTTTGCCTCCATCCGGACGCTGGAACTTCCACAGCCGGCAGTACGGTCAAAGGAACCGGGTACTGCGGGAGGTGTCTCAAAGTCATTCGACCTGAAGCCAATCTCTGCACCGCATGCGGAAGCAGATGCTCACTTCATGGGTCCCACTGAAGTACCCAACGGCTCCAAAAGCCAAACTGACACCAAACGCCAAACTAATACCAAACGCCCGAGCGGCGCGATACACATACAATAGATGATGCTCTCGCGCGCGGCCGCTCGGGACATCGGCGCGTTTGTCTGGATGGAACCTAGATGACAGATGAGACAGTGGGCTAAATAATCAAAATCCCCCTAGGCGGAACGTGGGCTCTACCACTCTTTTGCAGGGACCAACCACTAGCCAGGAGAACAATGTCAGAATGGCTGACTTCAACTCGACTCTATACGACAACGAACTGGAGTTTTTCAAGATCGTTACGGCTGGAACCGTCTGGCTGACCTTCACACCCCAGCAAGTCATGGGTACGACCTACTCTGTGTCTGGCGTTCTGTCCAAGAGCCACAAGGTAACGGTGCATGTGAAGTTCCCAAGTGGCGACGAATGTGCTTACACGTACCGTACCCCCCAACGCCGAAGCGGCTCAGAATGTCAGTAACCTCATCTATCGAATCATCGTCGATTATAAGGGGGAATCCGAAGTCCTGCGATTCCTGAAGACAAGGGAGTAGGCATCTCTCAGCGAAGTCTCTGAGTTACTGACCAAGTGTGGCTCGCCTTCTTCCCCCGCCGAAGCCCAGAGGATGATTGAAACTATGATTTCTTCAGGCAAAGTGGAGGGAGTCTTTGACGGCAGAGATTTCATGAGCCATTACGCTTTGCAAAGGGAGACTGTGAGATACGACATTGTCTCCAAGTTCGAGGTAGACAAGAACGGGGTTATCGTTCTCAATTGTCCAAATTGCGGGGCGTCAATTCCTCTGGAGCAAAAGGAATCGATGGGGAAGTGCAAATTCTGTGGGACTGCCTACACGATTCTCCGGAAAATCCTTGACCTGAAATGAGGACCCCGATCCTTGATACCAACAGGTGACAGCGCGCGCTTGCAAAGCTGGACTCCCCGGGAAGGCAGGTGACTACAGGTCGTGGCAGACTGCAAGCCTGCGGTTGCTCTCGATGTCTTCTCAACCGTTCCAAGCAAAGATGAAGAGAGATGTTGTCTCTCCGTTTGTCAGCGATATCCCGCTGCCGTAAGACATCTGACCGTTCGATATCCTGTATCCGGTCCATACCCCGCCAGCTGATGACTGCAGTTCCGACATCGCAGCCGCAACGTTCTGAACAGTCGTGTTGTACCCCAGCGCGAACTGTCGCGTGGCTGAATTATCGGCCAACGCCTTCCATGCTATTACGTAGTCTGCAAGCTTGTAGGACTGATAAGTGTGATTTGAGTCCGTCTGGAAGACTTGGTCAGAGAATCCATGACCGTCCCACATGCCGCTGAGCTCGTTGAACTCCGTTTCAGCTCCCGTATAGTTCCCAAAATGCGTGTCGAGGAGGACATGATACGCCAACAGATCCGCAAAGAGCCAGTACTGGAAACCAGGACAGGAATTGAACACGGTGGCGTCCACCGTGTATCCCTGTGTAACGTTAATCTCTTGGTTCGTTCCGCACATGACTTGCGTATCTACGGGGTAGCAGCCAATCACCTCGAGCGCCGGATTCCAGTACTTGCAGAACCCGCCCCACGGGGCGATTGAGCTGTTCAGCTGCTTTGCGAGACTGAGCGCTGTGCTGTTTGCCGTGGAATAGTATAGGCTTAGCAGCGCAGAGTAGTCGAGACCCTGGTCATCCGCGAGCCAGATTGTGTGCGAACCGGGATAATCAGTAAGAAGTCCGAGAGGCGACATCAGGCTACCATAGGATCCCACAGCGTTGATTCTGTTGAAATTGAACGATACGTCAGTCGTGATTGTGGTGGTCGTGGATTGGGTGATTGTCGTCGGCTGGGTCGTGGTCTGCGTCTGAGTAGTGGATTGGGTGATTGTCGTCGGCTGGGTCGTGGTCTGCGTCTGAGTAGTGGATTGGGTGATTG
>Ga0187865_1000546_pt1 | contig 51286 bp, 37 predicted proteins | sample June2016WEW_11_1_2_FD_132989 | JGI IMG/M metagenome (GOLD analysis project Ga0187865, IMG submission 132989) | Peatland microbial communities from SPRUCE experiment site at the Marcell Experimental Forest, Minnesota, USA - June2016WEW_11_100 | ecosystem: Environmental > Terrestrial > Soil >...
CGCAGGAATTCACAGGCGCCGGGGCGGCTCTCCCCCCCCAGCCGCCCCGGAGAGAACAACAAAAGCAAGAAACTGCCCTGGAACTCGCTTTATGATTGGTACAGAAAACGGGGGCAGGTCACGCGGTAGTAAGGATAGTGAGGTTTTATAAGACAAAGTCATATTTCGCCTCTCCAGAGGTGGTAAGATCCACTCCAGTTTCAATTTACCTGGGATGTAGCATGGACCACATCCCAATTCATATTCCACCTGCTTCGACCATACACGTCATACGATTGGAACCAACGATATTGAAAAATAGTTCGATCTTCTCAAGCACAGGAGTTTTCCAGGACATAAGCTCAGCAGGTAATGAGTCAAGAGACTGGCCGTCAAAGAGCGAAGGTAGATGGATGACTGATTCTGAGTTAAAACATGCTCTAAAGCATGCAAACGGGATTCCGACTCCGTTCGATTACAAGTGTACAATTAGCGGCTACACCACGTCTGTCGTTGAGGGTCTAACGGCAACGCTGTTGGTTGATACGCCAGACAGAAAGCGTCACGCCTATCCAGTTTATTTCGATCCTTTAACGACAGGCAGTTCGTTTACATTTTACGTAGTGAATGTGTGTTCTTCTGGGGTTACCCCAACAATCGTCCAGTGGGATGACTTGGCAACGCTTCATGTATTCGGAGAAAATGAAACACGACGCGTCCCCTTAAAGTATGAGAGAAGAAATTTCCCCGCCAATTTAATGCCCGTTATGGGGCCGTCTGCTTTTCTGTGGAGCGGCATGCACGATTGCGACTGGGATAAATAACGATCTTGCTGACTCATGTCGTTATAGAAAAGTTTCGAGCTGCTAGGCAGAAAGCAATTCTCCCAAATCCCAAATATGGTCCGTAACCCCTGCTTGCATCGCGGGGGTTACTCTCAGCGTCATATGAACGCGGCATAGGTTGTACCAAGCCACGTAAAGCGCGGGTGGCGCATACGTCCCGACGGTCTTTGTCGGGATGTATGCGACCCAGGGACGATATAATGTTTGGGTGCTAAAGCACTACTACGACCTCAATCATCTGCATTATTTGACCACCCGCACGTATCGTCGCGCGCGCCGGTTTGACTCCGAGCGTTCTAGGAAGCAGGGGGTTGCGACTTTCGGCGAGGTGATAAGAAATTGAATTACCTGCGCAACCATCCCGTGAAACGAGGCCTGGTTAAGCATCCGGGCGACTGGCCGTGGTCGAGTGGGAGGTTCTATTTCTGGAATGACGCTGCGATCTTGGCCATGGACAAAATGCTGTGAGGGCGTCGACAAACCGAGGGTCGCATACATCCCGACAAAAACCGTCGGGACGTATGCGCCACCCGCGATGGACCGAATGTTGTGAGCGCATACATGCCAGAATGCGGCACGTATGCGCCACCCGCGGCTCACTTTGAGGCTTCCTCACCCTCGGACTGTAAGCACAGGACAGCGGGCGAGGGATACGACCTGGTAAGCGGTCAGCCCTGGCAAGTGCATCAGCGGCTGGGTACCGGTGCTGCTACTACTCCGCAGGCCAAGCACGATGAGATCGATCTCGCGTTCCTTAGCTACCTTGAGGATACACTCCACTGGGGAACCCAATTCCACGAGGAATTCGGTCTCCGGTGCCCCTTTTGGCCCTGGCCCGCCCAACTCTTCTATGTGTGCTCGAGAGAATTCCTCCAGTCTCGACCTGGCCTGCGCAGGCTTTTCGCCAACTTTCTGCGCAACATACAAAAGAAACAGGTGAGCTCCATATTCCTGCGCCAGCGCGAATGAGTAATCCATGGCCGGGGCGGACGCTGATGAGAGGTCGGTGGCGCAGAGGAGTCGCTGGAGTCTGACTTCCGCAGGCGGCTGCGGGGAACTTCCCGGACCCACCGTCAACACCGGACGTGTCGCCCGGCGGAGGATTTCATTGGTGACCGAACCGAGCAGCATCTTATGAATGCCCCGACGACCATGGGTCCCAATTACGATCAAGTCAACGTTGTGCTTGTCCACCATATCGGAGAGGGTGGGCCAAATCTCACCTTGGTCGAGCAAAACCTCGTACGGAATCTGTTGGAAATTCGAGCGGTTGAGCAATGCGACCATGCGTTGTGTGACGTAGCCTTGGGCTTGCTGCAGTGCAGTGTCCCGGTGTTTGGGTGGAACCAGACTGTAGGCTTCCGGGGGGGTTACATGAGCGACGTAGATCTTAGACCCATAGTGGCGCGCGATGGTTTCAGCATAAGGAAGCGTTGCCGCTGAACTCGGAGAGAAGTCGGTGGCAAACAAGATGTTCTTAAACGAGAGGTGCGGCTTCCTTTCGAGTGATTCGATCTTGGGACGCCTCCCGGAAACAGCTTTCTTGGCTTTCGGCGCCGTCGCTTTTCCTAATCCGGCGTTCCGGCTCGCTGCTTCCTCCACGCCGTACTCTCTCAAGGGTCTGTCTGCCACCAGTTCCGCACCATCGCGAGCCATCTGCGCAAGGAGATTCCTGCCAGAGGAGTCAACCGAGCCGACGCCGCTGAGGTTGACCACAACGGATTTTTCGTGAGGGAATGTTGAAAGCATGCGGTAACAATGCTTGAGTTCATCCACCCACGGCCCCGCCAATCTGCCTTCCAATTCTAAAGTCGCCAAGTCCGGCTCGTTGTGAATGGTGATCTTGAGCATGTGCTCCCAGACCTCCTTCCGGTGACACGGAAACCAGCCGGCGAGGTGGCCTGTGTCGCCCGCTTAGAACTCTCAATCGACTTCCACAAATCCTTGCACCCGCTCTGTACGGCCACGACCTTGACGGCGTGCTCCCGCTTTGGTCAGTCTAAGCCAGGAGCAAGAACTAGTCCAGTTGCATAAACTCTTTTTGCAACCACATTCGCGGTGGCACGAATTGCGCGTAACCAGTGGCGTGAGGTGGCCGGAGTCAGCGGCCTGCTCGTACCGAAACCACCCCCAAATCGGCGACCATGGAGTAATGCGCTGATTGGGTGGTGCGGCTTCGAGACTCAAGTTCATTGAACTATGGGCCAATGCAGCAATTCGAAGGTTACCACATTATGCCAGGAGAAAATTCGTAGCGCTCCTGAATGGCTTCTGCGAGCGCGGGATAGAGATCGCGTATGTGGCCGAGTCGATATCGCTGCTCGACTTTCCGAACGTCCGATGCGAGGGGTTGATCCTGGAACACGTCCGCAATCCATCGCGAGAAATCTCCCCGACGCGCATGTCCGCGGGTGGCGCATACGCCCCGACGGTTTTTGTCTGGATGTATGCGACCCAGGGACGATATGAGTCTTCACAGGTCTTCGGCTTTTCGCGCCACTTTCTTGCGCGCGGGCGGGATGTCGGACAATTAGGCACTTTCCCCTTACGATTTTGCCTGCCGGTGGGCAATGCCGATAATAACTCTATTGACAAGCCACGGGTACGGTGCTAGCGTAAGTCCTGTGGCCGAACAGGGCTCGGCGAGGATGGTCAATTTGGAGAGAACGCGCTATCGGGGCACGGCCCCGATGGTCAATTTGGGAAAAACGCGCTATCGGGGCTTGGCCTGAGGCGCGTCCCAGTCAATTGATCACGCGAGAATCACACCATCCTGATGGTTTCGAACGACGAAGACGCGATGTTCATGCAAACAGAAGGTCTCAGCCTGCGCCAACTCTGGGGGCTCACCCATGTGCCGTTCACGATGATGGGGGAGCTGTCCCAACAAAAAGATGTTAAAAATGAAGGTCGATCCGACTATATGTATGAAAACAAAGGAACAGAGAAAATGAAAAAGGATCGATCCGGGGATGTTGATGAAAATAAACAGCTTAATCGAAAATCGGGACGAAGTCAGAATGTTATTGAAAGCAAAGGAGATAGTCACGAGGTCGAGTGCTGGTGTCATTTGGAATGGGATTTCTTTCGAAAAATGGGCATTCCCACGGCTGGCGCATACGTCCCGACGGTTTTGGTCGGGATGAATGCGACCCAGGGATGATATGATGTCCGGGTGCCAAAGCACCTCAATCATCTGCATTATTTGAGCACCTGGAACGGCATAACGTATGCTACAAAGGCGGCGGGTAAGTGCGCAGTTCCTCAGTTTTGTCGGGCCTCACGCGCTCGGCGAGTGTGGCTTTGACGGTGCAATGAGAGCGGTGTGGCCGGCGTGTCTGCGATTCCTGAATCGCCCCGGCAACTCCGGCCAGCGCCCGGAAAATGCTCAAAGGCTGGCAGGCCGGTTCAAGGTGCCAGTGAGGGAGAGACTTCATGCGAAAGGCTTTGGTTTTCCTGCCGCTTTTACTCCTGCCGGTTTCTGCCTGGGCTCAGCAAGCGATACCCAAGGTGGAAGTATTTGGCGGTTACTCAAACCTGACGGCGAACCTGAACGGGTCCAGCTTCAATCTCAACGGCTTTGACGTTTCGGTAGCGGAGAACATGAATAAGTGGTTCGGCGGCGCCTTGCAAGTCAGCAGCCACTACGGCACCGAAGCCGGGTTCAAGACCAACACCCAGTCTTTTGCGTACGGCCCCGTTTTCTCCTATCGGAAGAACCCGAAAGTCGTCCCCTTCTGTCACGCCCTGCTGGGAGCTGAACGCGGTGGCCCGGAATACCTCGGTATCTCGAAGCCGGAATTCCGTTTTGGGATGTCCGCGGGCGGCGGACTGGATGTGAAGGTCGCAAACCACGTCGCTTTGCGATTGATCCAGGCGGATTACCTCCTGACCCGCTTCAGCGGCGCCCGGCAGGACAACCTCCGGGTGTCGGCGGGTATTGTTCTTCTCCTGGGCAAGAAATAAAACCGTCGCGAGTAGGGTCGGGGTACGATGGGATAATGGCGAGCTCCGAAATACCTGAGGGCGACCAAGCCGCAAGTCACCTCGACCTCAGAACCGCTTCCGATCGTCACGGCGTCAAGATTACTATCGAGGTGGCGGCGCCGCAATTCCGGCTGCTTTCGGATGGGGGCGGCTACTCACTCGCCGAGGCTTGGTCGGCGCTTTGGGAAGCAGATCCACCTGCCTGCCCGCTCCAACTGGGTGAAAGCGCCCCCTGGCCCAGGAATCGCCGTTCGGCGCCTGCTCTCCTGACCTCTTTTCTGATTCACTTCTCCGTCGGATTCTTCTTGTACAGTGTGCCACTTTCGAGGTTGTTCTACAGGTTCTCGGGGCCGCCTCCGGCAGCAAGACATGCTCCGTTGATCGTCTATGAGTTTCGGGCGCTGAAGCTGCCGCCCTACCTTCCGACGCTGCACCCACCCGGTCCGGGCGGCGCCCCGGGACGGGGAGCGAAGAAAGGAAGGCCGCCGCGGCTGGGCTACACGCGTTTCGATCCGCGTATTACGATCATCTCCAATCCCCCTCATCCTGACAATTCCCGCCTGACGATTCAGAATGCGGCCGCCCCTCCGGAGCTGAAGGCTCCTGAGGATTTGCGCGTTCCGGATTTGATCCTGGGAAACCTGGGGCCAGCGCCCGCCCCACCTGCACTTCCTCCACCCCCCCGAGCGGCGGCGCCTCCTCCCCCGGTAGAAGAGCCCAAGGCGCCTCCGCCCCCCCAGCCCGTGGAGCCTGCCCCGGCTCCACACCCCGCCACGCTGGACTTGGCGTCGAAGCTTCCTCCCCTTCCCACGCCGCAGCTCGAGGTGCTGCCAGGTCCGACGGCGGATGCGGCCGCGGGGGCTGGGCAGGCGCCCCGGCAGCAGGTTCGAGAGGCCGCGCCGGCGCCTTCCAACCATCCCGACGCCTCCGCCGCGCCTGACGCCGAGAAGCGTCCCGGCACTACCCAGTTGACGACGCTGAGCGTTGATCCGATTGCGCTCAAAGACTTCACGTCGTTACCTCCCGGAAACCGTGCCGGAGCGTTCTCGATCGGTCCGGCCAAACCCGAGCGGGGTTCACCGAAAGGAGCTGAGTCCGGTTCGCAGAAGGGCGTCGAGGGCGCTCCGCTTGGCATCGGGGAAGGAGGACCGGGGCCCGGCGGTGACAAGAGTGTGGCTGTCGGAAGCGGGCACGCCGGTGGCGGAGGGGTCGGCAACTCCGCCGCCGCTCCTCCCCTCAGTGTTACCGGTCCAGCGGTCGAGCCCGGCATTGCAGCGGGAACTCTCCCTCCCCTCCCGCCGGAGGCTTTGGTTTATCCCGTGAATACGGCCCATCTGAAACCCCGTGCGCCCAGCATCATCGTGAGCAGCGGCCCCTGGGGCGGTGGCGGGCTGCGCGTCTATGGCGTGCTGCACGGCGGAAAGATTTACACTGTCTATCTCACCATGCCCGGGAAGAACTGGATCTTGCAGTACTGCACCCGCGAGGATCCGCCTAAGCTGGCAGTAGCTTCGCGGGTGGTCGAGGTTCACATGCAGCCGCCCGTCGCGCCCCCGGCGGCTATTGACCAGTTTGACTTTCACCGCCCACCCGTCACCCAGGACCCCGCAGCCACGATGATCATCTTGCACGGGCATATCCGTGAAGATGGTTCCGTCGAGAACCTGGAAATCCTGCAGGGGGTCGAGCCCACCATCAATGAGGCGGCGCGGGCCGCCTTCGCGCGCTGGAAGTTCAGCCCCGCCCTACAGGCCGGGAACCCGGTGGCCGTGGAGATCCTGGTGGGCGTTCCCGCCATCGTGCCCGGGAGTTGATGAGGAAGAGGAAGAGAGTCTAGCAGGCTTGACATTCGGAACTTGACTATTTGAGTCAAGTCTGCCGAAACCATCGCGACGGAAAGGCCCCTCCACCCCCGGCGCTCGGGGCCCCGAGCGCCGGGGGTGGAGGGGCCTTTCCCTATACCCTGAGCGCGGGTGGCGCCACCCGCGGCAACCCCCCAATGCGTTCCAGCGCGGTGAGAAGTGTGCGCTAACCATCCTGTTAATGACAATAATCTTACTTGCCAAGGGCCATGCCCTGCTTTATACTAGCTAGGGCTAGGTCTACGGCCCCAAGTATCTGACGGAGTTGGACATATGCGCAAACGCAGGACCGACGCCGGCCAGGCGATCCTGGAGTTCGCTTTGGTGCTGCCGCTGCTGTTGACCTTCCTTCTAGGCATCATCGTGCTCGGGATTGCTTTCAATAACTATCTGGAGCTGACGAATGCTACGAACATCGGTGCGCAGCTTCTTTCGATGAGCCGCGGGCAGACCACAAACCCGTGCACTACGACTAGCCAAGCGGTCTACGCAGCAGCGCCGGGCCTCACTCAGGGGAGTCTCCAGTTCACGATTGTGTTGAAGGGAACTACGGTTGCCACCAACGCGGCCAACCCGACGTGCAGTGGGGCGCAACAATATCTGGTGGCGTCCCAAAATGCCCAGGTAACGGTCACCTATCCGTGCAACCTCAAATTCTTCATATACAATCCTGCGCCCAACTGCCTCCTCACGGCGCAAACGACGGAGGCCATCCAATGAACCTTAACAGCGAATATACTGTTCGCCGGGTGCGCGACGGCCAGCGCGGGCAGGCGCTCGTGCTGGTCATGGTCTTGCTGGTCGCCTTTCTGGGAGCGTCCGCGTTAGTAGTCGACCTGGGCGCTCTCTATTATTCCTATCAAGAGCTCCAGGCTGCAACCCAGGCGGCGGCGTTGGCAGGAGCGCAGTACCTGCCCAATAGCAGTGGCGCAACCGTAATAGCCAAGGCGACGCAGTACAGCGCCGTAACGGGGGGTTTGAACACCCATTCCAATCTGCTCAACGTTGCGATGGTGTCTGGGTACCCTCTGTTGAAGTGCTTCACGAGCACCGGAGTCTCCTGTTCCACTCCGTCGGGCTACAACGGCATCGTCGTGAAGCAGCAAGCGACCGTGCCGATGTATTTCGCCAAGGTGTTCGGTGTCAGCTCCGTCGCCGTCACGGCAACCGCGACCGCAGGTGCACCGGGACCGGGCGGAAGGAATGGCCCGTACAACGTGATGATGGTCCTCGACACGACGGCTTCGATGAGTAACAATGACAACAACTGCGGTGACACAAGAATCAACTGCGCGCTGGCCGGCGTCCGGACTCTGCTGGGCACGCTCTCGCCCTGCGCCGCGAACCTGGCAAACTGCGGCGCGGTCACAAACTTCAACGTCCCGAACCCGGTGGATGAGGTCGGCTTGACGGTGTTCCCAGGGCTGTCATCGGCCACATACCCCCAGTATGACTACGATTGTAGTAACAACGTGCCCAATAATTTCATCTCGAAGTACACGGCTTCGCCGTTACCGACCTACCAGATCGTTCCGTTTTCGAGCGACTACCGCACTTCCGACACGGCTGGTTCGCTGAACGCCACCTCCGACATCGTGTTGGCGGCCCGCGGAGTTGCCGGCTGCAATGAGGGTGTGGATGTCGTGGGTGGCGTCGGCACCTTCTATGCGGGCGCAATCACGGTGGCACAAACGGCGCTGCAGAATAACGCCAGGCCGAATTCGACGAACGTGCTCATCTTCCTCAGCGATGGCGACGCAAATGCTACGAACGCCAACCTGGTGGGGTACCCCAGCACGCAGGAGTGCCACCAGGCGGTCACGGCGGCCCAGGCCGCGGCGGGAGCGGGAACCTGGGTGTACTCGATCGCCTACGGCGCGGCGTTATCGGGATGCGGCACTGACACCGCCCCAGCGATCACCACATGCGCGGCGATGCAGCAAATCGCCTCCTCACCCGGCCATATCCCCGATGGGTCGAAGTTCTTCTCCGTCGCAGGCGGCGTTAGCTGCCCAGGCGCTCGATCGACCGCTAGCCTGAACCAGATCTTCACGGCTATCGGGGGGGATCTTACGCTCGCCCGTCTGCTCCCCAACAACACCACGTAGACGCCTGGAGGAGATGCAGGGCGCCGAGTTTCTCGCTGAGATTCCTATGATGGAAAAAGAGTCGATGCGCGTTTGCTTTCACACTCTCGACCAGGACTTCTCGGAAGTTGTCGGCCGGGTTTTGGGAGAGGGTTTTGAAGTCAACCTGGACAAGACTTTCAACACCGACGCCTTGGGAAGATGGAAGAAAGAGTGTGATTGCGTTCTGCTGGACTTGCGAGCCCTCCCCGGCGGGGCGGAGATAGGCTCCGCACAGGAGGATTTGGCAAAGTTCCGGCGGACGGATTTCCCCCCGCCCATTATCGTCCTGCTGGGACAGGACGACGCGGTTTTGACCCGGCGGCTGGTCGAGGCGGGCGCTTACGATGTCCTGGCTGGACCGCCGAACATCCTGGAACTTCGCCTGGTGCTGTGCCGCGCTCACCGTTTGCACCAGGTGGAGATGGAGCTCCATCATCTCCGCGCGCAGGAAGCTCCAGCCGCCACGCTGGACGGACTGGTCGGCTCCTGCGAAGGCATGCAGGAAGTCTTCGCCCTGGCACGGAAGGTGGCGCCTTGCGACGTCAACGTACTGATTACCGGTGAAACCGGCACGGGGAAGAGTATGCTGGGCCGCGCCATGCACCGTTTGAGTCCGCGCAGCGCGGGGCCGTTTGTGGCCTTTTCGTGTGCGAATCTACCGGAGCACTTGGTCGAAGATGAGCTCTTTGGACATGAGAAGGGTGCTTTTACAGGAGCCCTGATGCTGCGCCGTGGCCGTTTCGAGGCGGCCGACAGCGGAACCCTGTTCCTCGACGAGGTCGGCGATTTGCCTTTGGGGCTGCAGGCCAAGTTGCTGCGCGTGCTCCACGACCGCAGCTTTGAGCGGTTGGGCAGTAATACGCCCTTGACCGTGAACGTCCGCTTGATCTGTGCGACGCACTGCAACCTGGAGGAGATGGTCGGGCGGGGCGAATTTCGCGAGGACCTTTACTACCGCCTGAATGTCATTCAATTACATCTGCCTCCGCTGCGCGAGCGCGAGGGCGGTATCATCGTGCTCGCCCACCACCTGCTGCAACAGATCAGTCAGGAATTCGGCAAGCGGGTTAACCGCTTCTCGCGTCTGGCGATCGAAGCCGTCGACGAGTATGCCTGGCCGGGCAACGTGCGGGAACTGGAGAACGTGATTCGGCGCGCCGTGGTGCTGGCGGAGGGGTCCACGATCGAGGTGTGGAACCTGCCCGCCAAGGTGCGCGGTGGCTTCGAACCGTCGCAGGCGACGCGCTCGTATGACGAGGAATTGCGTGATTTCAAGCGGCGCCTGGTGATCCGGACGCTGCAGAGATGCAACGGCAACAAGGCGGAAGCGGCGCGCGTGCTGGGGCTGGCCCGCGGCTATCTGCATCGCTTGATTCACGACCTCAAGATTCCCTCCGAGGAAACTTCGCCCCCGGCCAGCGCCGTGCCACCGACGGTTCCGAACATCGTGATGTAGGATTCGACGGAACGATTATTGGTATGTTGCTCCGAGAAAACGGGGGCCGGGATGCCAGTCCAGAAGCGGTAACTTCCGGCCGGTTTTCCGACACCTCCAGCCGGCATTTCCTCCTCACCAGTCAGAATTCCGACGGCGGATGGGGCTACCACCCCGCGACTCCCAGCAGCGTGGAAGCCACCGCGTGGGCGTCGCTCGCGCTCCTTTCCCGGGCCGCAGATCCCTCGCCGGCGGAGGCCTGCGCCCGCGCCCGCGCCTGGCTCCTGCGGGCGCAAATGCCGGACGGGGCTTGGCCCGCCTTTCCGGGGCAGCGCCAGGGTTGCTGGGCCACTTCGCTGGCAGCGCTGGCTCTGCATCTCGAGGGCGGAAGCCCGGAGGCCGTCGAGCGAGGCCGCGATTGGCTCCTCGAGGCGTGGCCGGCTGACGGCAACCTCTGGTGGCGGTTGCGCTTGGTCCTTGCCCGGGGCACGGTCGTCCGCCAGGACAACTCGCTGCACGGCTGGAGTTGGACCCCCGGCACGGCCAGTTGGGTGGAACCTACGGCCCATGCCCTCCTGTTTCTCCGCAGCTTGCCTCAGGAACTGCTTTCTCCCCGCGCGGCGAAACGGCGGCAACTGGGTGAGCGGATGCTTTATGACCGCATGTGCCCGGGAGGCGGATGGAACAGCGGCAATCCGCAGGTTTACGGAGTGGCCGGCATCCCCCGCATCGGCCCCACGGCCTGGGCGCTGCTGGCGCTGCTTCCCCATTCCCAGCGCGCCGAAAACCAGATGAGCCTGGGCTGGCTTGAGGGCGCCTACCCTCGCATTCGCGGAGCAGCCTCCCTGGCCTTGGCGCACCGCTGCTTGCGAGCTTACGGACGGCCGGTCGGGCCGCTCACCCCAGACCTCGGCGACCTTTACTTGCGGAACTGTTTCTTCGCGAGCGTGCTCACCTTCGCCTGGATCGCCCTGGCGGGGAGCGGGGAAGAGAATCGTGCCCGCCAGGCCGGCGGAGATAGGGCGACTTCATGAGCCTTGCCAAACGCGCCCTGGTGCCTTCCTTTGCGCGGCCTGCCTCTTGGGTGGCTATCGTGCGGGCCGACAGCTACCAGATGGACCTGGGCACACTGATCTTCAACGCCCTGCGGGAATTTGACCTGCGCCTGCGCGATAAGAGAGTGGTGCTGAAACCCAACTTTGTGGAACCGGACCTCGACGGCGTCATCAACACCCACCCTGCCGTGATTGCTGCCGCGCGCGAAAGCTTTCTGCGCCTGGGGGCAGCGTCCGTGCAGGTGGCCGAGGGGCCTGGTCACGAGCGCGACACCGAGGCCATCGTCGAAACCCTCCGCCTGCGCGATTTCCTGGGCCCGCTGCCCGGCGTCTTCGTGGACCTGAATCTCGATGAAGTTCGCCGCGTCCCTTTGCAGACCCGCGCCTCCCGGCTGCGAGAGCTTTATCTCCCACGGACGGTTCTCGAGGCGGACTTCCTGGTTTCTCTGCCCAAGCTCAAAACCCATCACTGGGTGGGCGCGACCCTTTCCCTCAAAAACATGTTCGGCATTGTTCCGGGATGCTGCTACGGTTGGCCCAAGAACATTCTCCATTGGGCCGGCATCACCGGTTCCATCCTCGACATCAACAGCACCGTGCGGCCGGACTTCGCCATCGTGGACGGCATCGTGGGGATGGAGGGCAATGGGCCCATCCAAGGAACTGCCAAGGCCAGTGGAGTGCTCATCCTGGGCGAGGATCCCGTAGCCGTGGACGCCACCGCGGCCCGGGTCATGGGCCTCGAGCCCGAGCGGATCGATTATCTGGCCAAGGCCGGCACGCTGCTCGGGCACCTGCGGCCGGACAAGATCCGCCAGCTCGGCGAGAGCGTCCGAAGCGTCAGGACCCCCTTTGCGGTTCTGCCGGCCTTTCAGAAACTGGTGGCCTCCAGCTAGTGTCCTGAGACAGAAGTTCGCGGGTGGCGCATACGTGCCGCATTATGGAATGTATGCGGCCCTAAGAGATCGAATATTGTGACCGCATACATGCCAGAAAGCGGCACGTATGCGCCACCCGCGAAGGAACGTAGCCCACGGCGTGAGAAGCTGTGAAATAATGGCTGACTCCACCGCAGAGGCGCCGAGACGCAGGGAGAGGGCCCTTTGTTTTCAATGCTCTGCGCCTCCGCGACTCTGCGGTGAGAAAGGGTTTTCGGCGATCCGAGGATTTGATGGTGACTTCTGACACGCTGGCGACTCCCCCTGATTTGGAACCCCCTCCGCGCCAGTCCCATCTCAAGAAGTTGGTGTCCTTCCCGGCCCTGCTGGCTGTCGCGCTGGTGGGCGCCATGTTTGTCCCGCTGCGCGATTTCTTCGCCGATCCGGACGTTTGGTGGCACCTCAAGGTGGGCGCCACGCTTCTTTCCACCCACCGCTGGCCCAGCGCGGACCCCTATTCATTCACGGCTCATGGCTCCCCCTGGATAGCTTATGAGTGGCTGGGTGAGGTCCTGCTCGCGGCCGTCGAGCGGGCGTGGGGACTACAGGGGCTCATGGCGCTCGATCTCGCTCTTACCGCGGCCATCCTGCTGGCTCTCTACGCTCTCGCGACGCTGCGCTGCCGGAATTCCAAAGCGGCTTTTGTAGTGTGCGCTGTCTCCTTGCCGTTGGTCTATCTTTCCTGCAGCTTGCGCCCGCAGATGCTCGGGTATCTCTTCTTGGTGCTCACCCTCCTCGCTCTGGAGCGCTTTCGTCAAGGCCGCACGGGCACGTTGTGGCTGCTGCCGCTGCTGTTTCTGGTGTGGGTCAACACGCACGGCAGCTTCGTCATCGGGCTGGGTGCGTTGGGGGTTTATGGGGCCAGCGGCTTGGTGCACATTCAGTGGGGCGAACTTCGGTCCCGGCTCTGGACTTCCGGCGAACGTCTGCGGCTGGAGCTGGTTGCGCTCCTGACTCTTGTGGCGCTCACCCTTACGCCCTATGGGACGGAGGTCTGCCTCTACCCACTGAACATGGCTTTCTCCCAGCCCATCAACGTGGGCAACATCAAGGAATGGCAGTCCATGATGTTCGGCGCATTCTTTGGGAAACTGTTCCTGGCCTTGGTCCTCGGCTTCTTGCTGGCCCAGGTCACCCTCCGGCCTGCCTGGCATCTGGCGGAGCTGGCGCTCTTCTTTGCCGGTATCGTTGCTGCCTGCTTGCACGTACGCTTCGTGCTGGTTTTCGTACCTTTCAGCGTGCCCCTGCTCGCCGTAATCCTGGCCCGCTGGATTCCGCCCTACGAGCCCAGTCGCGACAAGTACCCATTGAACGCCCTTCTGATGGTGCTGGCCGTCGCCGGCATGGTGTGGTTTTTTCCCTCGCGGGCCAAGCTCGAAAGCGTGATGGAGGAGAAATGCCCGGTCAAGGCGGTGACGTACCTGAAGCAGCATCCTGTCCCCAGGCCTATGTACAATACGTACGGCTATGGCGGTTACTTGATCTGGCAATTGGATGGACAGAACAAGGTGTTTGTGGATGGCCGGGCGGATACTTACGAACGAGTGGGTGTGCTCGCCGACTACCTCAGCATCTCGCGGCTTGCTCCCACCACACCCTTCCTGCTGGACGCCTATAACGTGCAGTCTTGCCTCCTCGACCGCGACGAGCCGCTAGCGACGCTACTCGCTGCCTCGCCGGGCTGGCGGAGAGTCTATAGCGACAAGCTCAGCGCCCTGTTCGTTCGCTGCGACCAGAATCTCGAAGCGAGGCCGAGAGCAGAGCATGACCGTCCCTGAGAAAGCAGCCAAGCCGGCCGCAGCCCGGGGCGTCGAGCCCTGGAGCCTGCTCAAGAAGGTGTCCTCGTTTCCGGCCATGCTGGCAGTTGCGCTGGTGGGCGCCTTCTTTGTGCACCTGCGCAGTTTCGCCGTGGACCCGGACGTCTGGTGGCACATCAAGGTGGGCTCGACCCTGCTTTCCACCCACCAGTGGCCCACGACGGATCATTACTCCTTCACCGCGCGCGGCACTCCCTGGATAGCCTACCAATGGCTGGGTGAGCTTCCCCTCGCAGCCGTGGAGCGGGCATGGGGGCTCCGGGGGATCCTGGCGCTCAATCTCGCCCTGGCGGCTGCCATTCTGATTGCCCTCTACGTTCTCGCCACCCTGCGCTGCCGAAATTCGAAAGCGGCAATGGTGGCGTGCGCCGTGCACCTGCCGCTTATCTATCTGGTCTCGAGCGTGCGTCCGCAGATGCTGGCGTTTATGTTTCTGGTGCTCACGCTCATCATCCTGGAGCGCTTTCGCGAGGGCCGCACGGGTGCGTTGTGGTTGCTGCCGCCGCTGTTCCTGGTGTGGGTCAACACGCACGGCAGCTTCGTCATCGGGCTGGGTGCGTTGGGGGTTTATGGGGCCAGCGGCTTGGTGCAGATTCGCTGGGGCGATCTTGAGTCCCGGCTTTGGACTTCCGGCGAACGTCTGCGCCTGGAGCTGGTGGCGCTCCTGAGTCTCGTCGCGCTCACCCTCACACCCTATGGCACCCAGCTCGCGTATTACCCATTGGATCTGGCTTGGTCTCAGCCCCTCATGGTGGCCAATATCGAAGAATGGCAGCCCTTGGTGTTTGGCGAGCTCTTTGGGAGGCTCTTCCTGGTTCTGATTCTTGGCTTCGTACTGGCCCAAATCACCCTGCACCCTACCTGGCGGCTGGCGGAGTTGGCGTTGCTCTTGGCCGGGACTGCTGCGACCTGCCTGCACGCGCGCTTCGTTCTGGCTTTCGTGCCTTTCAGCGCGCCCTGGCTCGCCGTGATCCTGGCCCGCTGGATTCCGCCTTATGAACCCGCCGAAGACAAACACGCTCTGAACGCCCTTTTGATGGTGCTGGCCGTCGCCGGCATGGTGTGGTTCTTTCCCTCGAGGGCCAAGCTTGAAAGCGTGATGGAGGAGAAATGGCCGGTCAAGGCGGTGGCCTACCTGAAACAACATCCTGCGCCCCGGCCCATGTACAATACGTACGGTGATGGCGGCTACCTGATCTGGCAATTGGATGGTCAGAACAAGGTGTTTATCGACGGCCGGGCGGACATTTACGAACGGACAGGCGTGCTCGCGGACTATCTCAGCATCTCCCGGCTCGCGCCCACCGCACCCTTCTTGTTGAACGCTTACAACATCCAGTCCTGCCTCATCGGCCGCGACGATGCGCTGGCCACGCTGCTCGCCGCGTCGCCGGAATGGCGGAAAGCGTACAGCGACAACCGGAGCGTCCTGTTTGTGCGCCGAGACCAGAGCGCCCGGGCGCTCCCCGCGGGGGAGCATGGCCATTCCTGACACGCTCGCCAAGCCGGCCGCAGTCAGCAGCGCCTCATCCTGGGCGCCGCTCCGAAGGGTGATCAGTTTTCCATCCCTTTTGGGCGCCCTCCTGGTTCTTGCAGCGCTGCTGGTGACGCGAGCCTTCCACGTGGATTCCGACACCTGGTGGCATCTCGTGGTGGGCCAGCGCATCCTCGCTACGCACTCCTGGCCTACATCGGACCTCTACTCTTTTACCGCGCACGGCACGGAATGGATCGCCTACGAATGGCTGGCGGAAGTGGTTTTGGCGTGGGTCTTTGGGGCCGCCGGCTTCCCAGCTTGGATGGGCCTGCTCTTCGGCCTGGCGAGCAGCATCACGCTCCTGACCTACACCTATGCTTATCTCCGTTGCCGGAATCCGAAGGCGGCTTTCGTGGCCACGGCACTGGTCTTGCCGCTGGCCGGGGTTTGGTTCACCCTGCATCCCCAGCTCTTCGGTTATGTCTTCCTATTGGTCACGCTCATCTGCCTCGAACTTTTCGAGCAAGGCCAGCGCTGGGCCCTGTGGCTGCTCCCCCTGGTATTTCTAGTGTGGGTAAACACGCACGGGACCTTCATCTTGGGGTTCTTCGCGCTGGCGGTCTATGGGCTGAGCGGGCTGGTGGATCTTCGCCAGGGGAGCTTGGTGGCCGATCGGTGGTCGCGGCCCGACCGGATCCGACTGGAGCTGGCGGGCTTGCTTTCGCTTGTCGGTTCGTGCCTGACGCCCTACGGGACGCGCCTGGCCTCTTATCCCTTGCAGATGGCATTCCTGCAGCGAGCGAATCTCGGCGGCATCATCACCTGGCAGCCGTTGGACCTGCGCGCCTGGCCGGGCAAGCTCTTCCTGGTATTCCTTCTCGTCCTGATTGTGGCCCTGATGGCGCTACGGCCTGCCCTCAGGCTGGCGGAAGTGGCGCTGTTCCTCTTTGCCGTCGGCATGACCGTGCTCCATGCCCGCATGCTTCCGCTGTTCGCAATCGTCTTGGCGCCGCTCCTTGCCAGCCTCCTGGGGCGGTGGATTCCAAAATACGAACCGGCGGGCGATCACTATGCCGCCAACGCCTTTCTCATTGCCTTGGTGGTATTGGGCATGGTCAAGATTCTCCCCGCTCGGCGAGATCTTGACCGGGCGGCCCCCGCCCCCTATCCCGAGCAGGCGGTGGTTTACCTGCGCGCCCACCCGCAGCCCGGACCGTTGCTGAATGAACTCGACTGGGGTGGCTACCTACTTTATGGGTTGGGCCCGGAGCAACGGGTATTTATTGACGGGCGGGTCGACATCTACGAATACACCGGCGTCTTCGCGGATTATCTGCGGATCATGAATCTGGATCAGAGCACTCCCTGGCTGCTGAGAAAATACAACACGCAATCCTGCCTCATCTCCACCGGGGCGCCGCTCGCGACCTTCCTGGAGGCCTCACCGGAGTGGCAGAAGATCCACAGTGATCGGGTGAGTGTGTTGTTCGCGCGCCGCCCCGGCCACTCCGGGGCCTGGCGGCGGTGAAGCGATGCTATCGACGAGTAGGCCGGCCTCCGCGAAGCTGCGAACCCTGGGTGTCCTGTTTTTCTTCTCGGGCCTTTCGAGCCTTGTCTTCGAAACCCTTTTCACGCGTCTGCTCACCTACAGTTTTGGCAACACCGCTCAGGCGGTCAGCACGGTTCTGGCTGCCTTCCTGGGGGGGCTCGCCTTGGGCGCTCTGCTGTTCGGGCGGTGGGTGGACCGGCGCCCCCCCTCGCTGTGGATATATGCCGGCCTGGAACTCGGGGCGGGCGTCTATTGCGTCTTCACGCCTCGCCTGTTGGCGTTGGTGACGGCCGGTTATGTCGCCTTGTTCCACCGGTTTCACCTCAGTCTCCTCAGCTTGACCGCCGTGCGGTTCGCCCTTGCCAGCCTGGTGATCGTCATCCCCAGCCTGCTCATGGGTGGCAGCTTGCCGGCGCTGGCCCGCTACGTTTCCTCCGGCTGTCAGGATTTCGCGCCGGAAGTGGATCTCCTTTACGCCCGCAACACTCAAGGCGCTGCGGCGGGCGCTTTGGCCTCGACCTTCTTGTTCATGCCGATCTGGGGTGTGAAGGGAACCTTGGGGATTGCCTGTGGAATCAATCTTGCGATTTTCCTTGCGGTGGCTTGGCTGGTGCGCCTGCCTGTCTTTGCGCAGGGAGCGGGCGATGCGCCATCGCAGTCGCCGCTTCCCGAGGTCGCGACCGCCATCCCGGCGCGAAGGCTGGGGCTGCTGGCCGCATCCTTTCTTACGGGCGCGGTCGCCCTAGGGTATGAGGTGCTTTGGACGCACATCCTTGCCTTTACCGTCGGGAACAGTGTTTATGCATTCGGGGTGATGTTGTTCGCTCTGCTCTGCGGGCTGGGCTGGGGGGCGGAAATTGTTGCACGGCGTTTTGGCGATCCCGCCGCCGCCGCGCCGGCGCTCGCGGGGTCTCAAGTGCTGCTGGGCTTTGCGGTGCTGCTGACCGTCCCGCTCTGGGACAGGATTCCTCAGTTCTTCAATTTGGGCCTCGGGAGGGCGGCTTGCCTGGGCCTGGCGTCCCTGGTGGTGTTCCGGATCGCGGTAGTGGCGGTCAGGCGCCGCCAGGAGTCGCGAAAGGGACTTTTCGGTTGGTTAAGGAGGAACGAGCCAGTCGTCGAAGCCCTGTTGTTCTGCGCCCTGGCGGGTGGAAGCTCCATCCTCTGGAAGTTTGACAATACCTTCTTCGTGGCTTCGGAATTGGCGCGCTTCTCTTGCGCCTTTCTTCTGCTGGCGGGTCCCGCCGTGCTATTAGGGCTCAGCTTCCCGCTGCTTCTCAATCTTTACACTCAAGGCAGGGTGGCGCCCGGGAGGAGTGTGGGCGGGATCTACGCGAGTAACACGGCAGGCGCCATCTTGGGTTCGCTCCTGGTCGGCTTTGGGGTATTGCCGCGCTTCGGTTCGCTCACCTCGCTGCGCGCCGCGGCTACACTGAATGTGCTTTTGGGAGGCCTTTTCGCTTTCTTCCTGCTCCCCTCCCGCCGCCGACGGTCGCTGGCATGGGCGTTAGTGACTGTGCCCATGATCATCGGGCTCTGGGTTTTCCCGCGCGGCTGGAACCTCCATCGCCTGACGGTTGGCTCCTACGTCTACTTCGGCGCTGCGGACCGGCCCGATCGAGTGCTCTACGCCCGCGAAGACACCCAGGGCGGCCTCACGACCGTAGTTCAAGTGGGCCCCGAACGCATTCTCCTCTCGAACGGAAAGTTTCAGGGCAACAATGCCGGGGAGGTGCCGGCGCAGATTCAGTTCGCGCTCATTCCCGTATTGTTCACGCCGCAATTCCGGAATGCGCTGGTCATCGGCTTGGGCACAGGCAACACCTTGCGTAGCCTCTCACAATTCCCGTTTGAGCGTATCGACGCGGCGGAATTGGCCCCCACTATTGTGGATGCGGCTCGCCGCTGGTTTCAGGATGTAAACGGACGGGTTCTTGACGATGACCCCCGAGTCCATCTTTCCGTCGCTGACGGGCGGAACTTCCTGCTGCTGTCCCGCGACCGCTATGACTTGATTACCATCGAAATCACCTCGATCTGGATCAGCGGGGAGGCTGACTTGTACAACCGGGAGTTCTACGAGCTCTGCCGGGCCCACCTGGGCGAACGCGGCATTCTGCAGCAGTGGGTCCAGATTCACCACATGCGCACGCCGGACCTGCTGGTGATTCTCAACACGGCCGCGCAGGTCTTCTCTTATGTGGCCTTCTTCCAGGGGCCCGAGCAAGGCCTGCTGATTGCCTCCGCCTCGCCGCTCCAGTGTGACTACCCGCTGATCGAGGGGTTTGATCGCGACCGCAGAGTGCGTCAAGAGCTGAGAGCCATCGGCGCACCTAGCCTCTGGTCCTTGTTGGGTGAGTTGATGCTTTACGGCGAGTCGCTGCGGAGAGGTTTGTCCCGGTTGTCCGACCTCAGCGGGCTGCCGGCGGACTTTGCCTCGACGGACTACTACCCCTACCTCGAATACCGCACCCCCAAGGCGAACGTCCTCCCGTACGACACGGCCCCGCTGAATCTCGAGTTCCTGCGCGGCCTGCGTCCCCCGCAGCCTCCCGTTGATCTCCTGGTTCAGAACGCGCCTTCGCCCGGGGCTCGAAACCTGGTGCGGGGTTACTGTTTAGAGCAGAGGGGGGACCTCGACGCGGCGCTGGAGTGCTTCCAGCGGGTGGACGGCCCTCGCCGGGCACAGGCGGAGTTGGAAATCCGGCGCATCGAACTCAAGCAGGGAGCGTCCGCCCGATGATTTCCACACGAAAGATCGCTGACGCCAGGAGCAGCGGCCATGCCTAGCGCGACGGAATCCGGCCTTGCGCAGCCGCCCGAATGCCCCACGCGCCCCGGGTCTCGCTTCCCCCGCCTGCTGAGCAGGGTCGCTCGGAACGCGGCTGCCGTGACGACGGCACTTCTGGTGGTCGCTCTGGTTCCGGCGCTGCGCGCCGCCCGATTGCCCTTGCGGTTTAACTGGCCGGTGTTGCTCGGCGCCTGGGTGGGGTTGATCTTTCAATCGCTCTTCCTTGCCTGCATCCTGTATGGGATCGCAGGGCCTTTCGAGAGCACTCTCAAGCCGTTCCTCCGACGCTACTGGAATGACAAGCGGAGACTGCTTTTGCTCCTCCCTTTGGTGGTTGAGCTCTTCTGGTTGGAGGGCGCATTCCCGGGAGCGGTGCTGGTGGTAACGGTCCTGGCCGTTGTGGAACTCCTCGAGCGAACCCGCCGCCAGCCCGGCGCTTTCCTCACGGCGGTCGAAGCGGTCATGCTTCCCGCCGCCTACCTGTTCGTCGGGCTGGTCGTGACCTTCGCCTTGAACGACCTCATAGTGACCCGCAGGTTCTATGGCGCTTATGACGCCCTATTCAATCGTGCGGATACCTGGATCCTGGGTGGCGCCACGGTATCGGAACTTGCCCACCAGGCGGCGCGGATGCTGCCCCGGCAAACCTTTACGCTGCTGGAGATCATCTACTGGGGGATGTTCAGCCAGATTGGCGCAGGCATAATATTTACGGGATTGCAGTTCGGAAAGGGACGCGCGTATCAGTTGGTGGGGACTATCCTAACCGGCTATTTCCTGGCCCTGGTTTGTTTCTATCTTTGGCCCAGCCACGGTCCGTATTACACCTGTCCGGGCCACTTTTCATCCCTGCCCGACAAACTGAGCGTCTACGCCGCGCAGCAGACGCTGCTCCTGCGGGCGCAAGCCCTTTGGCAAGGCAGGGGAGTGGACAGCATTGGCACGGATTACTTCATCGCTTTCCCGTGCATGCACATCGCCCAACCGCTCATCGTGATGTGGTTTCTGCGCGGATGGAGACGGGTGGTCTTGGCTCTTCTGCTCCTAGACGTTCTACTGACCGTATCGATTCTGCTGCTCGAGTGGCACTACCTGGTTGATCTGCCGGGGGGTGTGGCCATCGCGGCGTTGGCGATCGCCAGTGTGGGCCGGGAGCCCGTCTCAGGCGGAGCGGGAGATCCGGCGAATCCATCTCGAGGCGAGTGCAGCCGCCCGATGACTTCCGCTCGCCAGAGCGCGTAGACGAGGGGATCTGGACAAATTATGACTCGAGTAACAAAATCGGTGTTGCCCTGGTTCGGTTTGGCCGCCACGCTCGTCCTGTTCCTGCTCTGCCTGGCGCGGATGCACCCGACGAACTGGTTCGGGATTTATCGCGACGATGCCATTTATTTCAGTTCGGCTAAGGCTCTGGCGGAGGGTCGGGGCTATATCCTTCCGAGCTTTCCGGGAAACCTGCCTCAAACCAAGTACCCGGTGCTCTATCCCTGGCTGCTCTCCTGGGTCTGGAAGTGGGACCCGTCATTTCCCGCCAACCTCGGGCCGAGCGTCTGCCTGACGGCGCTGTTCAGTTGTGGGTTTCTGCTCGTCGCCTTTCAGATGCTGCGCAAGCTCCAGGGCGTGGGCGACTGGCCCGCTGTAGTGATGGTCGCGGCCTGTGCTAGCCTCCCGGTTTTTCTGATGGTCAGCGGCTCCGTGATGAGTGATTCGTTGTTTATGCTCTTGGCGCTGGCCGCGGCACTGCTCGCAGACAAGGCCATGCGAGCGAGTGGCCGGCTTCCGCTGGCGGCTCTGGTGGGGGTCCTGGCTGGACTCGCCGTGGTCACGCGCAGCTTGGGCGTGGCGGTCGTGGGAGGCATCGTCGTGGCGGGCCTCTTCCGCCGAGCCTTTCGCCAAGCCGCCGCCGTTTGCCTGGGGGCTGCTCCCTTCGTGGTTGCTGCCGTATGGGCCGGCGGGAGATCCATCGCCGGCAGCGGTGAGGGATTGCCCAATCACGCCGCAGGCCTGCCGCTAGGGTGGCAACAGACCCTCGCTTACTACACCAGCTATCCGCAGGTGTGGAAGTTCTGCGTCCCCAACGTCCACGTCTTCCTAAGCATGTTGCGGGGCAATCTGGGCGCGTTCCTTGAAACCCCAGCCTGGTACTGGCTGCATCCGGCGCTCAAGATAGGGAACAGCTTCGCGGCGACGGCCTTGGGCGCTCCGCTGATGCTCATTGCCCTGGCGGGCATCTTGCGCCAGGCGCGCAGCGACGAATGGAAACCCCTGCACTTCGTTTTCGCTCTCTACTCGGGCGTCCTCCTGCTGTGGAACTATCCCGTGATGGACCGCTTCCTGCTGCTGTTTGCGCCGCTCTTTTGCTTGGGCCTGTGGGTGGAAGGAAAGCACCTGGCGGGCTTGCTGTGGGGCGCACTGCGGGCCGGGCGCTCGGGCGAGAGAGTTTTAGCCGGAGTCATGTCGGCCGGCTTGGCCGCTTTGGCCGGGACCGCGGTTTGGAACACCTTCGAGTTTTATCTGCCGCATCCTTCCACCGAGCAGCAGGCCGCGCGCTTAAGGCAGGACAAGGCTCAAGCCTATGACTGGATCCGGAGAAACACACACCCTGAAGATCGTATCGTGGCCTGTGAGGACGGTCGGGTTTACCTCTACACGGGCCGTCAAACCGTAATCCCCATCGCTTTCTCAACTGAATTCAGCTACACGCATGACTGGCGCGCCCTGGAACGCGACATGGCGCGCATGGCTGACACGGCCGCAGTGGTTCAGGCGCATTACTGGCTGACCTCGCTCGACGATTTCATTATTGATGAGGAGGAGGCTGTGCCGTCGATGCGGGCGCGGGTGGCGCAATTAATGTCGGGCCTGCCCGAGATCTATCGCAGCCCGGATGGGTGGGTCAGATTATACGATATCTCCTGCTTGCTTCAGCCACAGCGCGCACCTTGCGCAGCGCGCCTGCCCGCTCTACCCGCCGAGACTGCGGGAACTGAGCCTGACGCGGGGAGGGGGTTGGGTCGATGACCATCTCCGGGCGGAAGCAAGCGGACGGCGCGGCCCCGCGTGGGCAACTCGAGCGGGATGGGCTTGCCGTGCCCGGGCCCTCGGACCGGAAGCCCGGGCTCACCTCCTTTTCATACGGCGGCAACGAACTCGAGGCCATGGCTGAGGCCAGGAACTATTATCGCTGGATCCTGAGCCATGTCGGCCCTTATGTTGGCAAGAGGGTGGTCGAAATCGGCGCCGGGGTGGGCAACTTTGCGGCTGCGATGTTGCAGGCGACCCAGGTTTCCGAACTTACCCTGGTCGAGCCCGCCGAAAACCTCTTTCCGGATCTGGCTCGCCGATTCTCCGCTGATCCGCGTGTCCATGTGGCCAAAGGGTTTTTGCAGGACGATGGACTCTTTGCGGGAATGGATACCCTGATCTCTGTCAATGTCATCGAGCATGTCGCTCGCGACCGGGACTTCCTGCGGGCGGGGTTCACGAAGCTGGTTCCGGGCGGCCGGATCATCATATTCGCCCCGGCGCTCGCCGCTTTGTACGGCTCCTTGGACAGGAATTTCGGGCATTACCGCCGGTACAGTAAGACGGAGTTGGCTAGCAAGCTAGTCACTGAGGGCTTCCGCCTCGAAGTCCTTCGTTATTTCAACTTCCCAGGCGTCCTGGCGTGGTTCTTGACGGGCAGAGTTTTCCGGCGCAAGACCCTGCGCGCCTCCAGGGTTCGCGTCTACGACCGATGGGTCGTGCCTTGGCTCGCGAAATTGGAGCTCAGATGGGAGCCGCCGCTTGGCCAGAGTCTTCTGGCCATCGCGCGGAAGCCGCAGGCGGGAGAATGAGTATCCCCTAATCCAGAAACCCCGGGCGGCGCAGACATCGTAGTTTGATGTCTGCGGCGCACCGCAGCGGCATTTCTACGAGCTCAATCATCTACACCACCTCACCATCGCGGGTGGCGCATACGTGCCGCTTTCTGACATGTATGCGGGCACAGCGATCCTCTAAGGGCCGCATACATTCCATAGTGCGGAACGTATGCGCCACCCGGCCAGAAACCGCTCGCCGTCCAAAGTGCCTTTCCGGGCCCTCACTCAGAGGGGTAGGCGGAAAGGCGGGGTGGCGTGAGGTCCGCCTCCACCAGCCAAATCCGGCGGGTCTCGAAATACCTCAGCAGCTCTGCGTTCTGTTCCCGGCCCATGTCGCGCGCCCAGACCACCTTGGAACCGTCGATATCGGCGCGGTTGTAAACCCACTCCAGCTCGGGCGGGTGCGCGGCCGAGTATCTCACAATGACCAGGTGGCGTCCGGGCTCTCGCTCGAGCTGGGCAAGCATGGGGGCCCGGTCCGGCACCCGATATCCTGGATACTTCCAGATCCCGGGCCACGCCTCGCGAGGCAGGAGGCGCGGAACTGCCGCGGCAGAAAACACCAGGAGCGCGCCACCGATGAGGGGGATGGCCCGGGTGATGGCCAGCCCCACGGGTTTTTGACGCCACCTCCAACTGCGCACGTAGCGCATCGCTCCCAACACGAGGGCGAAGACCAGGCAAGTTCCGGGGGCTGGGTAATGGGGATTGTAATAAACTTCCAGGGCGTAGCCGGCGAGGCCAAACCCCGTAGCCATCAGCAAGAAACGCGTGCCTGGGCTGATCTGGCGCCAGGAGAACCCGTACGGCAGAACGAATATGGCCATGACCAGAGGAAGCGTGAACAAGGGCTGCACGTAAAAAAGCCATATTTGAGCTGCCTTCACGCTTTCCTGCCTCACCACGCCACCCAGCGAGCGGGTTTGCACCCAAAAGGGAAGTTCGAAAGTCAGATAATAATCCTTCATCACTGCATGATGATAGGTCGGGACGGGCCGGGGAGCCTGCCCAAGGAAGTAAGGAGTCACGAGGTTGGTCTCGTGGTAGGCTTGGTGGGGCATGCGCCAGGGATTACCGGTGACCTTACAGAAGTAGTAGCCCATGAGCACCGCCACGAGCCCCAGCAACAGGCCGGTGGGCAGAACCACCCGGCGGATCGACTCGCGTAAGGGCGGCCGGTTTTTCCCAAACATCCAGGCCAGCAGTGCGGCCCCGGCCGGCAGGCTGAACACCAAACCCTCGTAGGGGCGACTGTTGGCGAGGATGGCCAGGCCCAGACCCAGCAGCAGGGCGTCCGGCACGCGTAGCGATTGCTTCAGGCGCGGCAGCGCCCCAAACACCAAGGCTCCCCCGGTGGCCGCGACCGCACCTCCCCAGTAGCTGTTGGCCCAGTAGCTGAAGGTGGCGAGGCGGATGACGGCCAGCAGTCCGCCCAGCAGCGCCCACCTGGGGGGCAGCCAACCTTGCAGCATCCAGCAGAGAGCGGCGCACATCAGACCGAGGCTGAGCCAAACGCCCCAGAAGGGATGGCCCAGCACGGCCTGTCCGAAGGCCAGGATCAGGCCCTGAGCCGGGGGGAACATGGAGGCGTAAGTCGGGTGCCAGAGTACATGAAAGGTCTCGAAGTGGATCCACAGGGGGTGGGTGGGATTGCTCAGCCTTCCGTGAGCGAAGGTGTCTGCGGCCAGCAGGTAGCTAAACTCATCGTGAACCGCCGGCTCGGGGACGGGGAGGATGGGCAGCAGGGCCGCGCGCGCGGCCAGCGCCGTAAGGCCGGCCACCACGACGGCCAGGCGAGGCCTTTCTGCCAGCCTGCCCAAGGCGCGCTCGCCCGCTTCAAACCAGCGCGATCCCAGGTGGGGGAAGGCGAAGGCCAGCGCCACCGCCACCAGAACCAAGCCGAATTCGATCCCATACATCATGGCGTCGTGGGAGGCTGGCTACCGTGTCCCTCTGGGCGGGTCCCCCTGACCTCCTGGTAGTAGTCTTCCACCAACTTGCGCCCCTGGGGATTCAGGATTCTGAACCGTCCCAGGCCCATTTTCTGCAGCCGGAACTTTATCGAGGTGGCCAGCACACCCAGCCCGTACTTTACGCTGCGCGAGAAGTTGATGGACGACGCTTCGGGGAAGTATTTGGTGGGGCAAGACACCTCCCCCACGCGATAGCGCATGTAGATAGCCTGAGTCAGCATCTCATTGTCGAAGACAAAGTCATCCGAATTCTCCTCCAGGGGCAGGCTCATCAGCACCTGGCGCGAGAATGCCCGGTAACCGGAGTGGTATTCCGACAACTTGTGACCAAGCAGGAGGTTTTGGAAAAGGGTCAAGAGCCGGTTGGAGATGTACTTATACACGGGCATGCCGCCGCCGAGCGCCCCCCGGCCGAGAATCCGGGAAGCCAGAACCACGTCGTACTCTCCGTAGGCGATTAGACTGGCCATGGCGGTGACGAGCCGGGGGGAATATTGATAATCCGGGTGCAGCATCACGACAATGTCCGCGCCCCGGCGCAAAGCTTCGCGGTAACAGGTTTTCTGATTGCGGCCGTAACCCAGATTCTGACGATGTGCGAAAGTGGTCAGCCCCAACTCGCGCGCCAGTGCGACAGTGGCGTCGGAACTGTGGTCGTCTACGACCAGCACTTCCTCGATGATATCCCGGGGCAGTTCGGCGCAAGTCTGCCGCAGCGTCTGGGCCGCGTTGTAGGCTGGCATCACGATGAAGATTTTCTTTCCGTTCAGCACGAGGCGTTCTCCTCTGCGGGTGGCCGGGGCTCGCCCCAAGCGCCCCGCGTCAAACTGCGGAGCCCATACTAAGGGACGTTGACGGGGTTTGGCAATCCCCGCTTTCCGGGTCTTCGCGTTCGCTCCACCCTGCAACCTCTGGGGAGGCAGTAACCACGCACAGCCAAAGCCTGCCGCAATTTCCTGGATTCGCGCGGCCCTGCGGTACGAATGTCCCTACCCACTGCCGGGAGGCATTTTGGCTGATCGCGAGGGGGAAGCAGATTTTAGGGTTGGCACGGATGTACCACATAGGGTATATTCCCGGCATTTAAGTGTAGATTACCTTGGTCCGGAGTGTTGAAGTAGCCGGAAGTTAGAAAGGCCCCATTTGACCTGTCACCAAGAGGTGACACCGTAAAAACGCGCAGTTAAGGAATCTTATTGTAGCTGACAGTGTAGCAAACAAACCGTTTATTTTCAGTATGAAGGGATTAACGGTAGGGTCCAAAGAGTTTGGCATCATGGCTGCCTAGGGTATTTCGAGCTTTGGGAGTGTGTCAGTGTGCGACTAAACTTTTCGAGGAGAAGAAACAGATGAAAAACATCGTGAAGCGGCTTTGGAAAGAGGAAGAAGGCCAGGATCTGGTGGAATATGGTTTGTTGCTGACACTGGTCGCGCTGGTGGCGGTTACTACCATGAAGACGCTCTCGAGCGCCATTGCCAACGTATTCAGCACTGCTGCCACCAACCTATCCACCGCTTCCTAGGTGGCCGGCACATAACGGATGAAGGTTATCGCCAGACGGCTCTTGTGCGAGGAAGAAGGGCAGGATGTGGTGGAGTGCGTTTTGTTGATGGTCTTGATTGGGCTCATAGCCGGTGCTTCGATGTGAACAGTGGGGAGTGCCATCAAGAGCTAATTCACTAATGCGGCGGCCAATCTCTCCCCGTCTGGGTCACGAGTGCGAGGTCAGCTAGGGGGGAATCTGTTGAAACGGCTCTGGCAGGAAGAAGTCGGCCAGGATCTGGTGGAATACGGGTTGTTGCTGACACTGATCGCGCTGGTGGCGGTGGCTTCGATGAAGACCATCGGGAGTGCCATCAAGAACGTGTTCAGCGCGGCCGCAATTAACATATCCACTGCGTCCTGAGTGTAGTCATGGCAGTCTCTCCGCCCCTTGGGTCCAGTGAGCTGAGGGTTGGGTTTCCCGCAAGCAGGCCTGGAGAGGGGCAGAGTTCCTGCCGCGGTTCTGGGCGGAACAAGAATCGTGGGCTGCTGACAGGCTGATAATGGGTTTGCCCCAACGACAGGATCAGTCCAAAGCCGGCTGCGGTGAGAACCGGCAAAGTTGCTGAGTGGGCAGGCCAGGACTCGAGTCTGACGAGGGCGGGGGCTTCTCCGCTCTGCCTGGGGTGTTCGTTCTGGACCGATAAGATTATCGGGGCAAGATATGCGGCTCACGCGGCCCGCGGTGCGAGCCTTCCAGCAAGCGTGGAGATAGTGACGAACGGGGAATGGATAGCGGGTTGTGGAAAGAGGTCGCGGTTTCCGTGGGCGCAGCAGGAGTGGCTGGCTGGGCAGGGTGGCTCGACTGGCGGGTACGAAAGATCCCCAACTGGCTTACGATTCCCGCCCTGCTGGGGGGCTTGGCCGTGAGCGCTTTATTCTGGGGTTGGCCTGGGACTAAAGCTGCCTTGGAAGGGGCGGGGATCAGCTTGGGGCTTTTGTTGCCTTTCGTGTTATTGCGTGGTTTGGGGGCGGGGGACTGGAAGTTAATGGGGGCTCTTGGCGCGTTTCTGGGTCCCGAGCGAACCGTTGTGGTACTATTGGGGACAGTCCTGATCGCGGGTGTGATGGCCTTGGTAGAAGTCATTCGCCAGAAGAAAGTGCGAGAAACCCTCTCCAACCTTTGCATGCTATTCGTTGCCTACTCCACCTTTCACGCGGGCATTGCTCGCCCGATCACCTGGGACAATCCAGGGCTATTGAAGATCCCGTTCGGTGTAGCGGCGGCGCTCGCGACGGGCTTGTTCTTCGTAGGACTATTCGCAGCACGGTTTTTCCTGATGGCGAGATGAACGCATGAATCGCGATCGCATGTTGCTCGGGTTGGCTCTGGCATTGGTGGTGGCGGTCCTGGCTAGCCGCTACGTTTACATACAGCTCCGGCAGGCCCAGGCGGGGGGGGCGAAGCCCGTGAAGTTGATATCTGTGGTGGCAGCGGCGGCCCCTCTCAAGCTAGGGCAGCGTCTGGACCTCAACGACTTGAGGTTGGTGGACTGGCCGGAGGGCAAGCAGCCGACGGGGAGTTTCGCGCGTAAGGAAGACTGTGTAGGCCGGGCTTTAATCACGCCGGTGGTGGAGAACGAACCTATTCTCGAGCACAACGTGGCGTCGCGCGAAGCAGGGGCGGGCTTGGTCGTGGCGATCCCGGCCGGCATGCGGGCGGTGGCCGTTGGCGTGGACGACGTCGTGGCGGTGGCGGGTTTTGTGGTGCCGGGAACCAGCGTGGACGTGTTGGTGACGGGTAATGGCCCCTCCGGCCCCGTAACGCGCATCTTCCTGGAGCATGTTCGGGTACTGGCCGTGGGACAGCAGGTGCAAGCCGATAGCACTGGGAAGCCCCAGACCGCACCCGTGGTGACCCTCCTGGTGAGCCCCGAGGACGCGGAGAAGTTGGCTCTGGCTGCCTCGGGGGGCAAGATTCACTTAGCGTTGCGGAACAGCACTGATACGGCGAATGTGAATCCGCCTCCGGCTTATGGGGTGACGATGTTCCTGGGCGCGGCGCCGCTACCCCAGACCCCCAAGGCAGCGGCCAAGAAGCCTGCCCCTCCCCCCCCGCCACCGTACACGGTGCAGGTCATCCGCGGCGACAAGGTGGAAACGCTGGCCTTTCCCCGATAAATGAGCGAATTAGGCGGCCCCATGAAGGTTTCGAAAACGAATCGCACTTGGCTGAAGCTGACGGTAGGGCTGCTGGCAGGTCTGCTGCTGGCGTGGGTGAGCTTCGGTCCCCGTCGGACCGAGGCGTTTGCAGGGCAAGCTGGTGCGGCCGCAGTGCCGCAGGCGGCCTCGTCCAGTCCGTCTGCGGAGGCGCTGCATTTGTTAGGCGGTCGTTCGCTGGTGATTACCTCTCCCGCGCGCATTCAGCGGGTGTCGGTGGCGGACCCTGCGGTGCTGGACGCCCTGGTGGTAAGTCCAACCCAGATCCTGATCAACGGCAAGGCGCCCGGCGCGGCCTCGCTCGTGATCTGGGATGAGACGGGGCAGAGCCAGACGTTCGACGTCTTCGTTGACCTGGACGTGGCAGAGTTGGCGGAGAAAATCCGTCAAGTATTGCCCAACGAACCCATCCGGGTGGAGGCGCGGGGAGGCGTGTTGACGCTTTCCGGCCGTGTGTCATCGCAAGTGGTGGCGGATCGGGCGGTCGCCATTGCGCAGGCCATGGTGCCCAAGAAGGAAGCCGTGGTGAGTTTGCTGGAGGTGCCTGTAGCGCCCACCACTGGGGAAGTATTGTTAGAGGTGATATTCGCCGACGTCGACCGGTCCACGCTCAGCCAGTTGGGCACCAATCTGCTCAGCACCTCGCCGGCCAAGACGGTTTTTACTACGACCACGGGGCAGTTTTCGCCGCCTACACTGCAGGCCAACAGCACGGTCAGCGGAGGATCGAGCCAGACCACTAGCGCCGCGGTCAGTTCCAGCGGTGTGCCCATAACGCTAGGCCAGTTGCTGAATATCTTCATCTTCCGCCCCGACATCAATTTGGGTGCTGTCATCCAAGCGCTGGAAGGAAAGAATCTGCTGCAAATCCTGGCGGAGCCCAACGTGCTGGCGGAGACGGGTAAAGAAGCGAGCTTCCTGGCGGGCGGCCAGTTTCCGTTTCCGGTCGTGCAGGGCTCGACGGGCGGGGTGCCCGTGGTTACGATCCAGTTCCGGGAATACGGGGTGAAACTCCTGTTCACGCCGGTGATCACGCCGGACGGACTGATTCACCTGAAGGTGGCTCCGGAAGTGAGCTCCCTGGACTACACGAACGCCCTGACCATCCAGGGCTTTACCATTCCCTCCATCGCCTCGCGACGCGTAGAGTCCGAGATGATTTTGAAGGACGGACAGAGTTTTGTGATTGCCGGTCTGGTGAATAACCAGGTGACCGAGCAGTTTTCGAAAATTCCCGGCCTTGGGGATCTACCCATTCTCGGAAAGTTTTTCAAGAGTCGTTCGATCAGTAAGAGCCAGGATGAGTTGCTGGTGATGGTGACGCCGCGCATCGTGCACATGGCTGCACCTCCGAAGCAACCGTCCCTGCCCAATTTTCCGGATACATTCCTGCCGCCCCTTCCACCGACGAAGGATACGCCCCAAGGTGAGAAATAGAATAGAATAGGCACGATTCTGCCGGCGCGGAAGGGTCAAGAAAGTACGAAAGGATCCGAACCATGTTGACGGTAGGTGTGGTCAGTTTGGACACGAAGAGCAGCGCAGCTTTGCTGGCCAGAATGCAGCAGACCGGGTTGGTGCAGCCCATCGCGCAGTGGGATCTGATGGCGGGTGGTGGTCCAACCTCGCGAGCGGCTGTCCCAGACGTCGTGTTGGTGGAGATCGGGCGTGACGTCAAGACTCCCTTGGATTTTGCGGCGCGGCTAAACCGGCTCAACCCGTCGGCCTGTATCGTGGCTTGCTCGGCGTTTCAAGAGCCGAGTCCGGACCTGCTCATGGAGGCCATGCGCAGTGGGGTGCGGGAGTTCGTTTCCCAACCGCTCGATCCCATGGTGCTTCGGGAGGTGCTGGAGCGGCTGGTCAAGCAGCGCGGCGTGCCGCAGGCGGACGTGGAAAGACTCCTGGTCATCATGGGGGCCAAAGGCGGCGTGGGCACCACCACCGTGGCGGTCAACCTGTCCGTGCAGTTGGCCCGGGCGGCTAACAAGCGGACGGTGCTGTTCGATTTCGGGCGCCCGCTGGGGCATGCGGCCCTGCTGCTGGATTTGGAGACCCGTTTTTCCTTCCGCGCTGCAGTGGAGAGTCTCGACCGGCTGGACAGCTCTCTTCTCAGCGGGTTGCTGGCGATTCACAAGAGCGGGGTCCAGGTGCTGGCCGGGGCTTCCCATGCCGATGAATGGGACCGCGTTACTCCTACGGCCCTGGCCCGCGTGATCAACGTGGGCCAGAGCACTTTTGATTTTGTGGTGGCCGACCTCGGCTCCATGTGCTCGTCCGAGTGGATACCCGTTCTGCGTCTGGCTCGCCTGGTGGTCATGGTAACGGAGACCAACGTTCCCAGCTTATGGAGTCTGGAACGCCAGCTTTCGTTGCTGCGCTCCGTCGGCATCGATTCGGAGCGCTTTCGGCTCGTCGCCAACCGCTGGCATCGCGCCGATGAGGAGCCCCTGGGGGCTTTTGAGAAACGGGTGAAGATGCCCTTCGCCGTGCGCCTGCCGAATGACTACCGACAGGTGAGTAAAGCCGTGAACATGGGGACGGCGCTTTCACGGGGGCAGAACGATCAGTTGGTTCAGAAGTTTCGCAGCATGGCGGAGGAGATTGCGGGCATCCCGCGGGAAGCCCCGGGGAAGCGTGGATCAATCCTCGGCTTGTTTTCTTCCAAGAAGTAAGAGGGCCGGATGGCAGATATCCAAACAGGTCAAACCGATTTCGGCAAAGTGAAGGCGGCCATCCACCGCCGGCTGCTGCAGACGTTGAATCTGGACCGCGTCAACCAGCTGGGCCGCGAATCCGTGCGCGCCGAAGTTGGCCAGATCGTTGAGAGTCTGGCGACTGCGGAGAGCACGCCGATGACCCTGCAGGAAAGAGAGCGGGTCGCGCAGGAAGTCCTGGATGAGGTGTTCGGGCTGGGCCCGCTCGAGCCGCTGCTGAAGGATCCCGCGATTTCGGACATCCTGGTGAATTCGTACAAGGACGTGTACGTCGAGCGCCGGGGGCTTTTGGAACGGACCACGGTGCAATTCCGGGACGAAGGGCACTTGCTGGCCATCATTGACCGCATCGTTTCTGCCGTGGGGCGCCGGGTGGATGAGTCCTCGCCCATGGTGGACGCGCGCCTCGCCGACGGCTCGCGTGTGAACGCCATCATTCCGCCTCTGGCCATTGACGGGGCCTGCCTGTCCATTCGCCGTTTCGGGCGGGATCCGCTGACCGTGGATGATCTGCTCCGCAATCAGTCTCTCACCTCCGGAATGTTGGCCCTGCTGCGCGGGTGTGTTTTTGCGCGCTTGAATGTCCTGATCTCGGGAGGGACGGGGGCGGGCAAGACCACGCTGCTCAATGTTCTGTCGTCTTTCATCTCGAACCGCGAACGCATCATCACCATCGAGGACGCCGCAGAATTGCAGCTCCACCAGGACCACGTGGTGCGCTTGGAGACCCGTCCTCCCAACATTGAGGGGAAGGGCGCCGTGTTCCAGCGGCAACTCGTGATCAACAGTCTGCGTATGCGCCCGGACCGGATCATCGTGGGCGAAGTCCGGAGCGAGGAAGCGCTCGACATGCTCCAGGCGATGAATACGGGCCATGACGGCTCCCTGACGACCGTCCACGCAAACTCGGCCCGCGATGCGCTGGGACGTTTGGAAACCATGGTGGCTATGGCCAATCTGCACCTGCCGGAGACTGCTACCCGTCGCCAGATCGCCTCGGCCGTTGATCTGGTCGTGCAGGTCAGCCGCTTGAGCGACGGCACCCGTAAGGTAACGAGCATCTCGGAAATCACCGGAATGGAAGGCGACATCATCAGCATGCAGGAAATCTATGGGTACCGCAAGACGGGCCTCGCCGAAAATGGCGCCGTCCTGGGGGATTTTATGGCTACGGGTATTCGTCCCCGACTCGCGGAGCGGCTTGCGGCCTCCGGAGTCAACCTGCCCGCGGCCATGTTCGAGGTCACCCGGCACCACTAGGAAGGGATCGCACGATGCAGTTTTTGTTTGTAGCGCTCACGTTCTTCATGGTCGCCCTGGCCCTGCTGTTTGTGTTTGTGCTGGCGGGCGGCACGAGACCGGGCAGCATCATTGGGGGGCGCCTCGAGGCCATCAATAGGAGCACCCCCTACGGGAAGATCAAGCTGGATCTGGGTTTAATCCGTGACGAATTGCTCAGCAGCATCCCCGCCCTGAACCGTGTGCTCCAGCGCTGGACTTGGTCGGGGCGCTTGCGCGTCCTTATCGCCCAAGCGGGATTAAAGTTGAGGCCGGGCAAACTGGTGCTTCTGAGCACGGTGTTGGGAGTCCTGACCGCGGAGATTGTTCAGGCCTTGTACGGAATCCTCCTGCTGTCCGGGGCGGTGGCCGCCCTTGCCCTCTTAAGCCCCTTGGGCTTGGTCTTATTTCTGCGGACGCGACGCTTGCAGGCCTTCGAAAGGGAATTTCCAGAGGTGATTGAACTTCTGTCCCGTTCGGTGCGCGCTGGGCACTCGTTCACGACCGGACTCGAAATGGTGGCCGCGGACTTGCCGGAACCTGCCGCCGGGGAGTTTCGAGTCACTTTTGACGAACAGCGTTTCGGATTGCCCATCCGGGACGCCCTCTTGAACCTTTGTCTGCGCATACCCCTTCTGGACGTTCGCCTTTTTGTGACGGCGCTCATGGTGCAGAAAGAGACGGGAGGCAATCTGGCCGAGATTCTGGACAACCTCTCCCACGTGATCCGGGAGAGGTTTCGAATCGCCGGGGAAGTGCGGGTGCGGACCGCCCAGGGCCGCCTCACGGCCGTCATCTTGATTATTATCCCCGTGGCGATGTTGGGCATCTTGCACGCAATCAATCCTGATTATGTGGACTTGCTGTTTGTTGACCGTATGGGGAAGTATATGCTCGCTGCCGCCGCCGTCTTGCAGGTGATCGGGGCCGCGGTGCTGTGGAAAATCGTCAAGATCAAAGTCTAAGACTGGTAAGGAGACCCAGCCGATATGCCTGGGCCCGTAGCTGTCATCTTCCTGGCGGTCGTCTTGATCGCCCTGGCAATGTTTTACGCGTTCTCCAGTAGAACTCTGCTGGTTACCGAGCGTCTCGGTCACCTCTGGCGGCATTCTGGCAAGTACCAGCCGGCTCTTAAGGAGAGGCGGCAACAACTGATCAGTTGGATCCTCTCCGGCGTTGCCAAGATTCTACCCACCTCTGCGGCCCCATCTTCGGAAGCGGTGCACTTGTTAGCACGAGCCGGCTACCGCAGGCCCGAAGCCGCGACGGCCATGCGGATGGCAAGGGCTATCCTGCCGATCATTTTGGTGGGTGGGACCCTGCTTACGGGTTTCTACCGGCTAAATCCCGTCTTCATCCTCTTGGCGGCCGCGGTGCTGGGATTTGTCCTCCCCGACCTCTGGTTGACGGAGCGCGCCAGAAGTCGGCAGGGAGAACTGCGCTTGGCGTTGCCGGATGCCCTCGACCTTCTGGTGATTTGTGTGGAGGCGGGTCTGGGCCTGGACCAGGCGCTCCTGTACGTCAGCCAGGAGTTGAGGATTGCGCATCCCGGTTTATGTGAAGAATTTGATCTCGTCAATGCCGAGGTGCACGTGGGCAAGACCCGCAGCGAAGCTCTACGTTCTCTCTCCTCGCGCACCGGCGTGGAAGATATCAAAGTGTTGGTCGCCACGCTGATTCAAACCGAACGTTTCGGCACGAGCGTGGCGCAGGCGCTACGCATCCACTCCGACGACCTGCGCACCAAACGCCGGCAGCGGGCGGAGGAAATGGCGGCCAAGACCACCGTCAAGATGGTACTGCCTCTGGTGTTCTGCATCTTTCCTGCGCTGTTCGTGGTCATTCTAGGTCCGGCAGTGATCAGCTTGATTCGGGACTTTGGCCAGTTGCAATAATGATTTAACGGACCCAGCAGAACCGCGGGTCCTGCGCGGGAGCAGGAACGAACCCCAGGAAGAGAGGAGGGTCCTCATGGATGTATCCACTATTCGCATCATAGCAGGCGTGGCGGCGGTCATCATAGTCGTCATCATCATTTGGCGCCGCAAACAGAAGGTATCCAAGTAGGTTGTCAAGCCGTCGTCTCCGGACGCCGGACAGCGAGGCATCAGCCGTGCGCGAGCCCGACCTAAACGGCGCGAGGCATGTTTGTGTCTACAATCAGACCCGCGAGAGGTTTGTAGCGACCCAGGCCAAGGTGGCCGACAGCTACTTCACCCGGCTCGTGGGCCTGCTGGGCACGGGCCGGAGTTGGCCCCGTCCCGGGAGAGGGCTATGGATCGTGCCCTCACACGGAGTTCACACCCTTGGGATGATGTACGCTTTGGATCTGATTTTCCTGGACCGTAACCACGTGGTCGTGGAGGTCGAGGAGAATATGCGCCCCTTTCGCATTTCCAAGCTCAGCCTTAAAGCCCACAGCGTGCTGGAACTTCCCGCGCACACCCTCTTTAGCACGGAGACTCGCGTGGGAGACCAACTGGAAATAACCCGAGTGCGCGCCTACGACCCCGCGTCCTAGCAGGTTGCTGAAAAACCCTCCCAGGCTGTCATCTTGAATCCTTCGCTGTCATCCTGAGCGCAGCGAAGGATCTCGCCCTGCCGCTCAGGGTAGACTCCGCGAAGGATCTCGCCCTGCCGCTCAGGGTAGACTCCGCGAAGGATCTCGCTCTGCCCGCTCAGGGTAAACTGCGCGAAGGATCTCGCCCTGCGCATTTTCATGAGTATACGAGATTCTTCCTTCGCTACGCTCAGGACCGCCTGCGGCTCCTCAGAATGACACCGCCTACGAGTTTTTCCGCAGCCTGTAAAGCCCCGCCCTTCCAATCCCGTGGTGAGAAATCCCCCTTAGCTCAGCATGACCAGCGTAGCTCCCCAGCCTCCGGCTTCCGGGGGCGCGTCGCGGTAAGAGAGGACGAACGGCGTGCGGGCCAGCACGGCGCGCACAATTTCCCGCTGCACGCCGATGCCCCGCCCGTGGATGATCCGCAGGGCTTTCAGACCCAGGCGGTTCGCTTCCTCGAGATAAGCTTCCACCACCGCCCCGACCTCCCTGGGCTGCACGGTATGCAGGTCAAAAACATCGGTGACCGGGATGCGGACGGGTTCCTCGTCTTGGTCCATAGCCGCTTTACCGCACGGGCTCCGGAAGAGTGCTGTGATAATTCGGGTAGGGCGGCTTCGGATAAGATGGAGGTGGATTCTTCTTCAGCAGATCCAGAACCACCTCGACCGCCCGTTCCAGTTGCGGATCGTGGCCTTGCCGCACCACCTGGGGGTCCAGTTCAACTTCCACGTCGGGGGCAATTCCGTGGTTCTCCACTTCCCACTGTCCCTTAAGGCCGTAGATAGCCCAGCGCGGAGCGGTAACGAAACCCCCGTCGATGAGCTGGGGGTAGTTTCCAATTCCTACCAAGCCTCCCCAGGTGCGGGTGCCGACCAGGGGGCCGACGCCGGCTTGGCGGAAGTACCAGGGCATGGCGTCTCCGCCGGACCCCGCGAATTCATTAATGATCATCACCTTGGGGCCATAAATCGCTTCCTGCGGCTCGGCATAGGCCTCACCCTCGCGGGTCATCACCTGGCTCTGGACAGAGCGGTGCAGGTAATCGATGATGTAATCCGCCAATTGACCGCCGCCATTGAATCGCTCATCCAGCACCGCGCCCTGTTTTCCGACCTGCGCAAAGTAGTAGCGATTGAAGTTCGTGTAGCCCGCGCCGGCGGTGTCGGGCAGGTAGACGTAGGCCAGCTTGCCGCCGCTCAGTTCGTCCACCTGGCGGCGGTTTCCTTCAATCCAGGCCAGATTTCGCAGCCCGGTTTCGCTGTCGATCGGAACCGCGGTGACTTCGCGTGAGCCCGAGCCATCCGGGTGGGGGCCAACCTTGAGCACTGTCTGCTTCCCGGCGGTTTCCAGAAATAAGCCATAGACGTTGTCGCTCGCGGTGAGGTCGCGTCCGTTCACTCCCAGCAGGTATTCACCCTCTTTCACGTTAACGCCCGGCTGCGTGAGGGGGGCGTGCAGTTGCGGGTTCCAGTTTTCTCCATTGAAAATCCGGGAGAAGCGGTAGCGGCCGTTTTCGATCTTGTAGTCGGCGCCCAGCAGGCCCACTTTTACGCTGGGGAGGTCCGGATGCTTGCCGCCCGCCACATACATGTGGAGAACATTGATATTCGCCAGCATCTCGCCGAAAAGATAATTCAGGTCGGCGCGGCTGGCGAGGCCTTCGAGGTACGGCGCGTACACCTGCTCCGCCTTCTGGATGTTGAGCCCGTGGAAGTGCGGGTCGTAGAAGAAGTCGCGCTCGATGCGCCACACCTCGTGGTACATCTGTTTCCATTCGGCGCGGGGGACTACGAAGACTTCCATGGCCTCGGTCTTCAACATGCCTTTGCCGGCCTCCGGCGGTTTTTCCGCCGGATTGATGAACCAGTGTTCGTCCTGGCGGTAGAGCATCTTCTCGCCGTTAGCGGAAAGATCGAAGGCCTGCACGTTGTCCACGATCTTTTCGGTCTTGCGAGTTTTGGGGTCAAACCTCTCGACCGTGAGGTGCGCCGGGCCAGGCTCGATATCCACCAGGGGGCCTTCCACAAGGTAGAGGACGCCCTCCTTCCCAGCCAGGAGGCCGAGGTAATTGCGGGCGGGAATCGGCATGGCAAGAATACGCTGGCCGAGGCCGTCAAAATCGATCCCAACGGTGACGGGTTCGGGCTTCTTTTCGCCCTCCTGGGCTTTCTCCTTATCGCTGTCGGCAGCAGGTTTCGAGGCGGCCTCATCCTTCTTGGCTTCCGGCGGTTTTTCTTCGTCGCTTTCCGGAGCGATCGGCGAAGGCAGATCCTTCTTCAGCACGGCCACATAGACGCTGCGGGTGACGGGATGCTCCGCGCTGGTCATGTCGAGCCAGCCCGTGCTCAGTCCCAGGTTGGTGCTGGCGGTGAAGTAGAGATACTTGCCGTTCTTGTCGAAATGGGGATAAAGCGCGTCGCTCATGCCGTCGGTGACTTGTGTGGCTTTATGGCTGTCAAGTGAGTACACGTAGACGGCCCGCATGTGATTCTCAAGCTGCAGGGTGTAGGCCAGCCACTTGCTGTCGGGGGACCAGTTCACGTCGAATTCCTGCAGCGGCGAATCAAAGCGGTCCGTCGCCACCGGGACGGGGGAAGGGTGGTCGAGGTCCACATACCAGAGGTTCAGCCGCTTGTCACTGTAAGCAATCTTCTTGTTATCCGGCGACCAAGCCGGCGCATAAAAAAAGGAGGGCGGCTTGCCCAGGTCAATCTTCTTCACTGTTCCCAGGCCGTTCTGGTCGCGGATGTGGAGCGCGTATTCCCCTGACTCATCCGAGAAGTAAGCGATGGACTTCCCATCGGGGGACCAGGCGGGGTCTCGCTCCGCCACGCCCGGCGTGCTCGTGAGATTGCGCGCATCGCCCTTCTCCGCGGGGACAGTGAGAACTTCGCCGTGCGCCTCGAAGAGGGCTCGGGCGCCGGTCGGCGAGAGGCGCGCGCTGAGAATCTGCGGGTTGGTGACCTTCTCGAAGCGCGGCCGCACCTGCGGCATGTCGCCCGCCACCCGAATGCGGATCTCGCGCGATTTGCCGGAGCGCGGATCATAGATATGAATCGAGCCGAACTGCTCATAGACGATGCCGTTTGGGCCCGCGGAGGCGGACTCCAAATCGAAGCCCTCATTCCTGAAGAGCGCCTTCACTTGCCGGGTCTTGAGGTCGTAGGAAAAGAGCGTGACCGGGCCGTCGCGATCGGAGAGAAAGTAGACTCGCTCGCCCACCCACATGGGATCGAAATCGTTGGAGCCTTCGCGGGGAATGCGCACGATGCTGGAATCCGACAAGTCGGTAATCCAGATGCGCGCGGCATGCCCGCCGCGATAATGCTTGATGGCAATATAGGCGTCGACCGCGCCCAGGCGGCGATTCCAACTGGGGACGCAGGCAAGGTGCGTTCCGTCCGCAGAGAAAGACCCTTCCACACCCATGGGCAAGGGGAGAGCCGCAGGGAACCCCCCCGCGACGGGGACTGTGTAGAGCTTTTCGAAGCGCGAGTAGCTGGCCCGCGTGGTGCGAAACAGTACGCTCTTGCCGTCTGGCGTCCAACCGACGGCGACATCCGGGCCGGGATGGAACGTCAGGCGACGAGGTTCGCCGCCCGCGGCGGGGACCACATAGACGTCATCGTTACCCTCATAATCCCCCGTGTAGACGACCATCGTTCCATCGGGAGAGAAAATCGGGCCGCTCAAGGTTCCGGCGCCGGTTACCAGGCGCTGGGCGTCGCCTCCTTCGCGGCTGACAATCCAGATCTCGCCGCCATAAGCGAAAGCAATCTGGGTCTTGCTGAGCGTGGGACTTTGCAGCAAGAGCGGCCCGGAGTCCGCTGAGTAGCTGAGGCTGGACGCAAAAAGCAAGAAGAGGCTTGCCAGCAGTAGTCGACGCATAAGCGCTCCGAAGACAAAGTGATGTGTGTTGAGGTGCAAGAAAAGCCACGACCCTGGTCACCAGAAGCGATGCATTATCCCAGATTACGGCCTCCGCCTCTACCGAAAAACCAAACTACTTAGACATCAACGGCGGACTTTGGTAATGCGGCTTGGAGTGCGGCAAGGGCAGTCAGGGTCAGTGCCCTCCTGACCGCGAGTTTTTCGTGACGTGCACCAGCAATACCGACTAACCCGGGAGCCCGTTCCAGCCGATATAAATAGGACAGGCGTTCGGTCTAGGTAGCCGGAACGGACCTTTCGGGAGACCGGCAAGCATGCGAGGTGGCTCGGGATCATGGCGCGGCTTCGTGACTTTGTTGCTCCTCATCTTGCCCTCGCCGGCGGCCAAGGCGGGTGGTGCGGCGCCGTTCTCGCTTGCACCCACCTTTCACGCGGCCTGGTGGTTCTATCCTGCGGCCATAGCGCTTGCCCTGGCGTTACTGACCAGAGGACATCGGTGGCAGATACAGCAGGCGCGTAAGCGGGAGGGTGCACTTGCCCTCCGGGTGGGCAGGGGCGCGAGCGAGCTACAGGCAGCGGAGGCTGAAGTGCGGAAGGCGCAGGAGGTGGCCCACGCCGCGAACCGCGCCAGCAGCGATTTCGCCACCCACCTGAGCCGGGAGGTCCACGCTTACTTGAACGGCGTCCTGGTGATGTCGGAACTTCTGCTCGGCACCCACCTTACTCTCGAACAGACTGAGTACGTCGGCACGGTCAAGACCTCCACGGATTCCCTTCTCACGAGGTTCCATGAAATCCTGGATTTCTCGAAGCTCGAGGTGGGGAAGCTTGACCTGGAAGCGATAGACTTCAAGTTGCGGGGCAGCCTTGAGCCTGCCCTGGAGACGATGGCGCTGCGTGCCCAGCAGAAGGGCCTGGATCTGACCTGCAGTGTCGAGCTCGACGTTCCCGAAGCTCTGATTGGCGACCCCGGCCGGCTTCGCCAGGTCCTGCTCAACCTGCTCGGAAACTCTCTCAAGTTCACCGAAAAGGGCGGTGTTCGTTTGCGGGTCCAGCAGGACACGGCGGACGAAACCTGCACTTGTCTGCACTTCAGCGTGCAGGATACCGGCAGCGGAGTTCCCCTTGAGAAACAGCAGCGCATCTTCGAGGCCCCCACCCAGGATGACGGTTCTACGCCCCCCCGCTTGGGGGGCGCGGGATTGGGACTGACCATCTCCCGTCACCTCGTTCGAATGATGGGAGGCCGCATCTGGGTGGAAAGCGTCCCCGGCCAGGGAAGTACTTTCCACTTTACGGCCCGCTTTGGGGTTTCCCAGATGAGGAGCTCTCCTGCGCCGGTGGAGAAAGCCCAGCTCGAAGGCATGCGAGTGCTGGTGGTGGACGACAACCTGACCAACCGCAGCGTTCTGGAGGGCTTGCTTACGAGTTGGGGCATGCAGCCCATGCTGGCGGGCAGTGGCTTCGCGGCGCTGCGGGCGCTGGAGCGGGCGCTCACCGTCCCAGGACCGCTCCCCTTGGTGCTCTGCGATGCCAACCTGCCGGGCATGGACGGCTTTGCTTTGGCCGAACAGATTCGTAAGACTCCCGGGCTCGCCGCCGCCCCGATCATGATGCTCTCTGCGGCGGGACAGCGCGGCGACGCGGCACGCTGCCGCGAATTGGGACTCGCCGCCTATCTGACTAAACCCTTGGCCCAAAAGGAACTCCAGGAAGCTATTGCGCGGGCGGTGCGCCCCAAGCCACCCGAGGCGAAGCCGGCGCTGGTCACTCGGCATTCCTTGCGCGAAGAGGCGAAGTCCCTGCGCATCTTGCTGGCAGAAGCGAACCAGGTGAACCAGAAACTGGCCACCCGCCTGCTGGAACAGCACGGGCATAGCGTGGTTCTGGCGGGTAATGGGCGTGAGGCGCTGGGGCGATTGGAGAAAGAGCCCTTCGACCTGGTCCTCATGGACGTGCAAATGCCTGAGGTGGACGGCTTGGAGGCTACAGTCGCGATAAGAAAGAAGGAGAAAACCACCGGAACCCACATTCCCATCGTGGCCATGACCGCACCCGCCGTGCAGGGTTACGCGGAGCGCTGTCTGGAGGCCGGAGTAGACGGCTATATCTCAAAACCCATCAATGTCAGGGAACTCTTCACGGTTGTCGATGCGGTGCTTCCGTAGGCTTTGGGGACGCTTCCGAAAGCGTGCGTTGTGCGGCCTCTACCTGCTTTGCCTTTTTGCACGATGACGAATTCCAGGGTTTTGGAGCAAGAACAGCTCGATAAGCTCTTTTCCTGTCGAGAACACGCTGTTTTCGCCCTGAATTATGGCGCAGCGTGTGCAATGTCGGCCAAAAAGTCGGCACGATTGCATGACATTGTGTCACCCTTGCCTTTGTTTTCATACACATAGTCGGGTCGACCTTCATTCTTAACATCTTTATGGGTCAGCGCCCCGTTCCGGACCTTGAAAAGCACATTCGTGAGCCGCCACAATTGGCGCAGGCTGGAATCCTCCATCCTGTTTTTGGACTAGAGACATGGAAACCTCCACGAAAAGATGCGTTCAGCCGTCAGCTTTCAGCCTACTGCCTACTGCCTACTGCTTTCTGCCTACTGTTCTATGGGTTACGCCGACCCGTTGTATAGGTCGCGGCCTTTCAACTCAGCCAGCGGGTGCTGGCCCCAAAGGCTAGTGTACACACCGTCATTACCGGTGTCAAGTATAAAGTGGTGGTACACACTCCAGCGCGTAGCGCGGACCTGTTCTGAAGGTCCGCGGTTCGTCCCCCATTCATACCAAAAAGCCGCGGACCTGCCAAACAGGTCCGCGCTACGGGCTTGGGGAATTGCTGGTAACAAGGTGGGGCCTCGCAATGTCTAGGGCTTCGGAAGTAAGCGCCCCCGGTGCGCGCGACTTTGGACTTGCATCGCAGGTAGAGTAGTTGTGTAATCACGGCATCCTTTCGCCAGCCCGAGGATTCCTGGGAGGCTGGCCGTCATGAACAATCTCCCCTCCTGTTTTAGGAGGGGGCCAGGGGGTGGTAAACCCGCGAATCCTCGCTTACCGTTGGGGCTGTTCCCCGGCGAGCCGACTCCGGGGCTCTACCACCGCGTGGCAGAAGCCCTGCGCACTCGGCATCGGCGCTTTCTCGTTACGCCGACCGGGAAGGGTTTTATGCAGGTCAGCCTAAACAAGAGTTAGGCGTACGACGAATCACGGCAAGGTTCATGGACGCGTTCACCAAGCGTAATCATTACAACCCCTGCTTCTGGACTGCCCTGTGGAATCCTGGCTACTTCGAAGCTCTTAAGCGCGGTAGCCGGACGGAATCAGCTCGGTCACAACATGTGTTTGCGCTTGGCCTTTGCGCCAACAAGGTTTATCCGACCATAATTGACCACGTCCATTACGCGAAAGGCCTTGGCGTCGCGGAGATCACGCCAGAAGCTATGAAGCAGTTCTGCAAGAAGCGGTTTCCTGACCAGTACGAACACTTGGCAGGTTATGTAGACGAGCATCCGGAAACCCTGTACATGGATTTTGAGGATATTCTGGCGGCCGTCGAACAGAAAGCTAAGTACGATCTTCTGATCGAGGCCGCCATGCTCGGCGGTTTTTCGTCGAATGAGCATAAGGGTTTCATAACTTGCCTTCTCGTCATCCAGGCGATGCGAAGCTACGAGATGATGGCATCGATGGTTGATTTCGCTGAATCCGTCGGCATGCCCAGGTGGGAATATTTCTGGCTTCTGAAGAACGCTTGGGGGAATCAGTTCGTGCTCGCTCGAGCCACTGTCGCGCTGGCCTGTGCCCGGTGGACGCTGTATCGAACCGACCAGCATCGGTTTCCGCTCTGCGATTCGCCGATCATTATGGGGCGAGATTCGGTGCTGGCCATCCTATCACCTCGGCTACTGCTTGAGATTGATTTGAAAGTGGCCTCTTCCGAAGACTCGTGGGTAATCCGCGAGGGAATCAGCTTCAGTAAGTACCGCGAGTTCCGCAGACGATCGATCGGCAATACGTTTCGCGAGGTAATCTTCCATGATTCCGAGGAACTTGAGTCCTGGCGTGCCACGCCCGAGTTTAAGGCACGCGTTCGCACGCTCGCCGATCCGACAGTTGCGCGTCAAGTTGTGGCAGCTGCCGCAAATCGCGTCATCTGGGGTCTACACGGTTTTGGGAGGGTGCCCACAGAGTTCGAGAGCTGGATCAAGGATCGAGTCGATGCCTAACACGGCGATACACCTGACCTCGGGGCGCGATGCGGCCCTCGGCAGGTAAGCTTGAACGTTTCGCGTCTCAGAAACTCTGGGGCTCTCCTGATCGAAAGAACCGCACACTCCCAAAAAGCCGAACTCTGCCCTACACGCCACGGAGCGACCAATGAGCGTTTACGATTATCGCGACAGGCCAGCATATAGGAATGAAGATTGGCCCCCGTATTCAAACCGAAACATTTCAAAGTGGTGGACTGCCGAACACGATGAACTATTGGGACGGCTCATCGATCGATGGCAATGGCATTGGTATTGGGAGGTCGCAGATGCCGTGGAGTCGATGACCCCTAGAGATGCAATCGCCTCATTTCTCGCAACTGGAGCTTGGTACAACAAGGTCATGAAGTACGCCATCACGAGAGCGAAGAGCCTCGGATTGGACGAGAGGATTCGCAAGCCCCAGTGGAAGGTGTGCCCGCTGTGTCAAGAGAGATTCGTCGAGGACTCACTCCCACATCCCTTGGTCCAACGCTTTGGTATTGATAACCTAGATGTTTGCGCCCCCTGCTTGAGAGACACGGTTCTTCGAGCCGGTGACGATGCTGCACTGCGAGAAGAGGTAGTGACGTACCTTAGAGACCTGACCGAGGTTCTCCAGCAAATTCCACATCAGGGATTTCGTGAGGGACTCGACGATTTTCGCGGTATGGACTTCAACCAGAGATTAGCCGTCCTCCGAGTACTTCGGAGAAAGCCGACTGTTCGGCGTGTGAAAGAGCTATTCGGATCTTGGCTGCAAGCACTCATCGAATCAGAAATCCTAAACGATGACGCCCGAAGAGCAAGTCGAGGCATACAATGTCTGGCAAAGGATGGGCATGTGTGCCTGTCCCTCGGCGAGAAAACGATCGACGATTATCTCCATACACATGGGATATTCCACGAAAAGGAGCCTGCTTACCCAGAAGGAAACTACCGTGCTGACTTCGCCGTCAAGGGTGTTTTCATTGAGTACTTCGGCCTCCAAGGGAACCCTGAATACGAGCAGAGAACCAAAGAAAAGCAGCGGATCTGCAAGAAACACTGTGTCGACTTGGTTTCTATTTTTCCGAAGGATCTTGTCAACGTGGCGACCCTCGAAAGCAAGTTGCAACAAGTTTTGCCGGGCACTCTGCAAGTAGGCCCGTTGTGTAACGAACCAGTGTAGGGGCGTGGGCTCCCTCGCGATTTTGGATGAACTTGAAGGGTTCCGGTTGGGGCCGCGCCCCTGAGCGGGGGCGTCACCCTCCTGGAGGATCACCGTCAAAAGCGGCTGTTCCCGACAACCATCGGCGGCGGTGCAACGGTTAAGAGCAGCGACAAGTGGCGAGCGGGTAGCCACAGTCAGTGCGGTTCTGACTGTGGGTTCTTCCATTGATGGCTAAGGCATAACCTGCTGGAATAATTCCAAATGAGCCCGGTGCGGAAAGGGCTGTTGAAGCGGCCGGAAGATTGGCGGGGGTCGAGTTACAACAATTCTGCTTTGGACAACGCAACGGTAGCAGCGTGCCCCATTCAGATTGACTATGTGCGGTTACCGCTGGGGTATCGGGCAAGGGAAAAGCCCACGGACAGAAAGGCACTGTCCGTGGCTACCTGCTTTACTGACACGATCTCCCCTGTTTTACTGACACGATCTTTATTCGCTCACAGGGCGAGGGCAAAGAAATCAAATCAATCCTCCCCTCGGTCGCCGCGGCGACAGAGGGTGGCGCGAAGCGCCGGGTGAGGGGGTCACCCAGGAACGAATTCAGAAGTGTTTTCCTGAAACCCCTTAAGTGAACAGCATTGAGGTTGGTCCGGATATGGTGCTGAAAACAAAGGTAGTGTGACAAAGTGTCACCTCACTGTGTCACGGTGCCCTTGGCGTGCCTCGCCTGAGAGGGGAGTGCAGCAAGGGTGGTCAGGGTCAGGGCCCTCCTGACCGCGAGTTTTTCGGGACATGCAACAGAGATACCGGCTAACCCGGGAGCCCGTTCCAGCCGATATAAATAGGACAGGCGTTCGGTCTGGATAGCCTGAACGGACCTTTCGGGAGACCGGCAAGCATGCAAGGTAGCTCGGGATCATGGCGCGGCTTCGTGACTTTGTTGCTCCTCATTTTGCCCTCGCCGGCGGCCGAGGCGCTGGATCCGTCGCAAACCCTCGGACAGTATCATCACAACATTTGGGACCAACGCAACGGGCTGATGGGCACTTCCATCAACGCTCTGGCGCAGTCGCAGGATGGCTATCTCTGGTGCGGAACTCGAAGTGGGCTCTTCCGCTTCGACGGCGTGAAGTTCACACGTTTCAGCACCCGTAATACTCCGGCCTTTTTCGAGAACGAGGTCACCTCCCTGTTGGCCGATGACGAAGGCGGCCTGTGGATCGGCACCGGGGTGGGAGGGCTCCTGTATTACCGGGACAGGGCTTTCCGTCGATTCAGCACCCACGATGGGCTGCCCGACGACCACGTTCTGAGCCTCGCTCGCGCCCGAGACGGGACTCTCTGGGTGGGAACGGGAACCGGCGTTGCCGCCTATGCCAACCACAAGTTTACCCGCATGCTGACTTCGGCCGTGCAGGGGCCCGTGGTCTCCCTGGCAGGAGACCGGGACGGGAACATGTGGATTAACGTCAAGGGCCAGATCGTGCGGGCATCACCGGGCGGCGTCACGGCTTGGCGCCCAAACGCGACACGCGAAGAAGGGTTCATTTACGCGGACAAGGAAGGTGGTATTTGGATCGGAGGCGGGAACGCTACCTACCGCATGCAGGGCAATGAGCCCAGACGGGCGAATCTGCCGGCTGGCGACGCAACTGGTCTGACGGCCATGCTGGAGGACTCGGACCATCAGTTTTGGGTGGCGAATGATAGCCTGCAAACCCTCACCCTGGACTTCTCGCAGAAGTTCCGCCCAGCCCCTACCCGTCAATCCTCCGGAGGCGGTGTTCCTCCTGGAGACGTGACGGCGCTCTTGGAGGACCGCGAGGGCAGCATCTGGGCAGGTACGCTGAGCGGTGATTTGCACAGGTTTCGCAACAATGTATTCACCACTTTCACCCGCCGCGACGGCCTCAGTAGCGATTACATTTACTCCGTCTACGAGGATGACGGTGGCGTTCTCTGGGTGGGAACACCGGCGGGTCTGAACCGGATCGAGAACGGTCACGTCCAAGTTTTTGCAACCAACGATGGACTTCCTAACGACCACGTGAACGCCATCTGGGGCGGCGCCGACCATACCCTGTGGCTCGGGACCGGCGCCGGCGTGTCCGCATTCCAGAACGGCCGCTTCAAGAATTTCACAAGCCGCGATGGCCTGTCGAGCGACTCCATCAACGTTGTATTTGAAGACAAACTGGGCAATCTGTGGGTGGGGACACGGTATAGCGGCCTGGATGTGCTGAGCAAGGGACGGTGGCGCCACTACGGAATTGGGAAGGGCTTGGCGGCGAATACCGTGCGTGAGATCCATGAGGATGCCACAGGAGCAGTTTGGGTGGGAACCGGCGGGGGATTGACACGCTTTGACGACCAAGGCCCCCGGATATACACCGTGGCGGCGGGACTTCCCCACAATTCCACCACCGTGCTGGAGGAAGACCAGGACGGCTCCCTCTGGATCGGCACTCCCGCAGGATTGGCCCATTACCTGAACGGTGTATTCACTGCCATCGGGAGCAGCGCCGGCATAACAGACGCCGTTGAGCAGATCTCAATTGATGGCCAGGGCTCAATCTGGCTGGCAGGTGGTGAGGGCATTTCCCGGCTTCGACGGACCGACCTGGAGGCATTCGCGGGGGGAAGGATCGGAAGCCTTCCCCTGGTGAATTACGGCACCGAGGACGGGCTCGCTACCCTCGAGTGCAGCGTCAGCACCCACCCGCTTTCCTGGCGGGGACGCGACGGCCGCCTCTGGTTTGCGACCACGAAGGGTTTGGCGATGGTGGACCCCGCGCGGCGGCCACTGAACCCGCTTCCCCCGCCCGTGCATGTGGAGAGCCTCACCGTCGATAATCAGGAGGTCGATCTTCGCCGCGAGGTTCGCTTGCCCGCCGGCAGCCGCAAGCTCGAAATCCAGTACACGGCGCTTTGTCTCCGCCAACCCGCGCGCGTGCGCTTTCGGTACAAGCTCGAGGGCGTCGATAAAGAGTGGGTGGAGGCGGGTGGGCACCGTGCCGCCTTGTACGACAACGTCGGGCCGGGCCGTTTTAGATTCCGCCTCATGGCCTCGAACGACGATGGTTTGTGGAACGAGTCCGGCGATACGCTGGCCTTTTCCCTTGCCCCGTACTTCTACCAGACTTGGTGGTTTTATTCCGCTTCCCTGGCGCTCTTCTTATTGTCCCTGACGGGGGGACATCGCCTGCGCGTCGAAGGGCTGCGCCGGCGGGAGCGTGAACTCGCTCTCATGGTGGACAGTCGCACCTGCGAGTTGAAGGAGGCGGAGGCTGAAATGCGGAAAGCCTGGGAGGCGGCCAACGCCGCCAGCCGCGCCAAGAGTGAATTCGTCGCCAATATGAGCCACGAGATCCGCACTCCCATGAACGGCGTCCTGGGTATGACGGACCTTCTGCTTGACACCCAACTCACCCCCGAGCAGTCCGAATACGTGGGCATGGTGAAAGCTTCCGCCGATTCTCTGCTCACGATCATTAATGACATCCTGGACTTTTCGAAGCTCGAGGCGGGGAAATTGGATCTGGAAGCAATCGACTTTATGCTGCGGTGTAGCCTGGAGCCCACACTCAAGACCCTGGCCTGGCGCGCCCGCCAGAAGGGCCTGGAATTGAGCTGCGCGGTCGAGCCCGATGTCCCCGAGGCTCTGGTCGGCGACCCCAGCCGGCTTCGGCAGGTGCTGATTAACCTGTTGGGCAACGCCGTTAAATTTACTGAAAAGGGCAGTGTCACCCTAAGGGTTCAACAGGACACCGCGGACGAAGACTCAGCCTGCCTGCACTTCCGCGTCGAGGACACCGGGATCGGCATACCCCTTGAGCAGCAAGCCCATATCTTCGACGCCTTCACCCAGGCGGACGGTTCCATCGCCCGCCGCTTCGGGGGTACGGGCTTGGGGCTGACCATTTCCCGTCAACTTGTGGAAATGATGGGAGGCCGCATTTGGCTGGAGAGCGAGAACGGCAAGGGCAGCACCTTCCACTTTACCCTGTGTTTTGACGTATCTCGGACGGCTACCTCGCCCCTGCCGACCGAGAGAGCCCAGCTACAGGGGATACAGGCGCTGGTGGTGGATGACAACCTGACCAATCGCCGCATTCTGGAGGGCTTGCTCGCGGGCTGGGGCATGGAGCCCATACTGGCGGGCAGCGGCATCGCGGCGCTTCGGGCTCTGGAGCGTGTGCTTGCCGCCGCCCAACCACTTCCCCTGATCCTCTGCGATGCCAATATGCCGGGAATGGACGGCTACGCGTTGGCGGCACAGATTCGGAAAAATCCAGGGTTATCCAGCGCCAAAATTATGATGCTCTCTTCGGCGGGTCAGCGAGGAGATGCCGCCCGGTGCCGCGAGTTGGGGCTCGCCGCCTACCTGACCAGGCCCGTTAGCCAAACGGAACTTTTGGCGGCCATCCGGCGGGCGGTTGGGTCCAAACCAGACGACGGGAGGGCCGCGCTGGTCACTCGTCACTCCTTACGCGAAGAGGCAAAATCACTGCACATTCTCCTGGCGGAAGACAATTTGGTTAACCAGCTCCTGGCCACGCGCCTGCTCGAGAAGCATGGACACAGCGTGGTAATTGCCGTCAATGGGCGTGAGGCGCTGGGGCGAATGGAAAAGGAGCCCTTTGATCTGATTCTCATGGATGTGCAGATGCCTGAGGTTGACGGGTTGGAAGCAACGATGGCGATCAGGCAGAAGGAAATCGTCACCGGAGCCCACATCCCCATCGTTGCCATGACCGCACATGCCATGCAGGGTGACGAGGAGCGTTGCCTGGCGGCAGGAATGGACGGCTACGTTTCGAAGCCCATTGATGTCAAGGAACTTTTTTCGGTTGTTGATGCGGTGGTTCCGTAGGTTCTGCCTTCCCGAAACAGCGTGGCCGGTGACGGTTCAACGCGCTGCGGAAAAACCGCCAAAGCTGGCATCCTGGGTCCTTTGCTGTCATTCTGAGCATTGACAGCCTTTCGGCTGCCCATGGTGGGCAGAAACTCGACAAAGAGAACCAATGCCCCTCGCTGTCATCCTGAGCGAAGCGAGGGACCCCGGCAGTTCGCGGGGGGTTGGCGAACAGAGTAAACTACGGGGGTTGTTCGCCCAAAATGCGGGCTCAGAATGACAGCGCAAGCGATGCTGAATCTAAATGACTTACGCGTCGAGTTTCTGCAGAGCCCTTCGCTGTCATTCTGAGCGAAGCGAAGAATCTCGCTCTGCCCGCTCAGGGTGAACTGTGCGAAGAATCTCCGCATTGCCCTCGTTCTACATATTGATGGCGTGTTGTGGCGCTGAGCTCTAGCTCAGCACGTGCCGACCCTTCGCCCCGCTCAGGGCCAGGGCTGTCCAAATTCACCAACTATACGAGCGCTGAGCGCGGCTTTGCCGCCTGCTGTGCGGAAAGCCTCTGGCTTTCCGGCCCATGCTGCATCCTTCCTCCCCCTCCGCGCCGGCTGGAAGGCTCAGCCTTCCAGCCGGCGCGGAGGAAGTTGTCCTGGACACACGCGCCACGGAAAGGCGAAGCCTTTCCGCACAGATATCATGAGCCTTCGGCTCGCCACGAAAGATGAAAATGCTCCGGATGATTCCCCTCCTTGATAAGGAGGGGGCCGGGGGGTGGTAAACCCGAGAATGTTCGCGCACTTCGCAGGGCCGAACGGCGTTCGGCCCAGGGCCAGCGCCGCTGGCCCCTACACGTTTGGTTGCGGCTTCGCCGCGCTGCGCTACCCGCTGGCGCTCCATACATTCCATAAGGCGGAACGTATGCGCCACGCGCGATAAAAACCGCCGGGACGTATGGAGCGCCAGGCGAAGCCTGGCTGATCTGGTAAGCTGAAAGGAGCTTACCCTGTAATTGCCCGTTCAACAGGTAGCCGAGCCAGCGTGGAGCGGAGCGATCCGCCGAGCGAAGCCTGGCGAAGGCGAACCCGTGAGCCGTAGCGCAAGCGAACCCGATTCGGCCTCGTTACCCGAAGTGAGAGCGGCCAGTCTCCCATACGTGATGAAGCCTGACGCCGGTGGTGAAGCA
>Ga0187865_1000547_pt1 | contig 51201 bp, 38 predicted proteins | sample June2016WEW_11_1_2_FD_132989 | JGI IMG/M metagenome (GOLD analysis project Ga0187865, IMG submission 132989) | Peatland microbial communities from SPRUCE experiment site at the Marcell Experimental Forest, Minnesota, USA - June2016WEW_11_100 | ecosystem: Environmental > Terrestrial > Soil >...
CATGAGGGTCATTCTCTCATTCCTGGTGGATTTTACCGGTTTGAATCCATAGCTGATATATCATAGCCGGGAAGGAATGGGAATAGCGATCTTGGATGGGCCGTTACGCTTTCGAAAAAGGCGTGCTGGCGGAGAGCGACCTGAGCGGCAATGTGACCAGCGAGCACATCTTTCTGGGCGGGCGTCGTATCGCGCGGCGGGACGTGGCCACGGGCAACAGCTACGACGCGGCGGGCAACATCACCGCCGACAGCGTCAACAATTATCTCTACGACGCCGAAGGGCGGGACGCCGACGGCAACCGGGTGGCTAAAGGAACCATCACTTCGATGAGCTGCGATACTTCGGTCAACGGGCTTGCCACGGCGGGCAACGAGACCGGCTACGTGCTCGGCCCTGGCGGCGAGCAGGTGACGGAGCTGGCCCAGGACGCCAACGGCACGATGAACTGGCAGCGCACGTATGTCTACGCGGGCGGCGCGCTGATCGCCACCTACGATCCCACCCCCGACAATCCCAGCCAACCTCTGCCCTCCTTCCGATTCACTGACTGGCTGGGCACATTGCGCGCCACAACCGATTCTGCCGGAGTCTGTGCCGCCATGGTTTGCAGGTCGATGGCACACGATTCCGCAGCGGTTTGAGCTGGAGTCCTGCTGGCATGTCTGGCAGCCGACCCCACGGCTCCCGGCGGCCTCAACCGTGCGCAAGCACCCGGAACTATACTACCGTCAGCATTCCGTGTGCGCGGCGCCGAAGGGGTCGAATGTGACAGCAAGGGCTGGCGCCTGTGCGGCGTTGAGCAGCGGCGTTGGGCAGCATCGAGGGTTTTGATCTCGCGCGACGCGTTCGCGTGCCAGCAGGAGAGAAGAAATCATGGAGAAGACATTGTCGCCCGACCTGTTACGGAAAGTTGACGCCTATTGGAGAGCCGCCAATTATCTTTCCGTAGGCCAGATTTACCTCTACGACAATTCGCTGCTCAAGCGCCCCCTCGAGCTCACGGACGTAAAGCACATGCTCCTGGGACACTGGGGAACAACTCCGGGGCAGAACTTCATTTATACGCACCTGAACCGGGTCATCAAGAAGTACGGCCTCGACATGATCTATGTCTCCGGCCCCGGGCATGGCGGTCCGGCTGTCGTCAGCCACACATACTTAGAAGGCACTTATAGCGAGATCTATCCCAATATCACCCGGGATGAAGACGGACTTAGGAAATTATTCATCCAATTTTCATTTCCCGGAGGCATTCCCAGCCATGCATCGCCGGAGACGCCGGGATCGATTCACGAGGGCGGCGAGCTGGGTTACTCGCTGAGCCACTCGTTCGGAGCGATTCTGGACAATCCTGAACTGATCGTGGCATGCGTGGTCGGCGACGGCGAGGCGGAGACGGGGCCTCTGGCCACCGCATGGCACTCGAACAAGTTTCTCGATCCGGCGACCGATGGTGCCGTGTTGCCCATCCTGCATCTGAACGGCTACAAAATTGCCAATCCCACGGTTCTGGCGCGCATTACCCATGAGGAGTTGGAGGAACTCTTCCGGGGCTACGGGTGGACGCCGTATTTCGTCGAAGGACACGAGCCGGAACTGATGCATGAGGCCATGGCGGGGACGCTTGATCGTGCAGTGGAAGAGATCAAGAGGATTCAGCAAGAGGCCCGCGTCCACGGGAACACCGTTCGCCCTCGCTGGCCAATGATTGTCCTCAACTCACCCAAGGGCTGGACGGGGCCAAAAGTCGTCGATGGCCTGCAGGTGGAAGGCACGTTCCGTTCGCATCAGGTTCCGCTGTCCGATCCGGCCGCCAATCCGGCGCACTTGAAGCAACTGGAAGAGTGGCTGAGAAGCTACCGGCCGGAGGAACTTTTCGACGAGAGCGGCCGCCTGCTGCCGGAGCTGGCCGAGCTTGCGCCGAAGGGCGAACGGCGCATGGGCGCCAATCCCCACGCCAACGGCGGCGGCCTTCTGCGCGACTTGCGGATGCCCGATTTTCGTGATTACGCGGCCAACGTGCCATCGCCTGGAGCGCCGGGCATCGGAGACACGCGCGTGATGGCGCCGTTCCTGCGCGATGTGGCGAAGCTGAACGCAGAGCAGCGGAACTTCCGTATCTTCGGTCCCGATGAAACCATCTCCAACGGACTGGCGGCGGTGTTCGGAGTGACCAACCGGCAGTGGGATGCCGCGACCGAGGCCAACGATGAGTTTCTCGCTCCAGACGGACGAGTGATGGAGATGCTTAGTGAGCATCAATGCGAGGGCTGGCTCGAGGGCTACCTGCTAACGGGACGCCACGGCTTGTTCAACTGCTATGAGGCGTTCATTCACATCGTAGACTCGATGTTCAACCAGCACGCCAAATGGCTGAAAGTTACTGCCGGCTTGCCGTGGAGACACAAGATCGCCTCGCTCAACTATCTTTTGTCATCCCACGTCTGGCGGCAGGACCACAACGGTTTCACGCACCAGGATCCGGGATTTATCGATCACGTCGTGAATAAGAAGGCGGAAGTGGTCCGCGTGTATCTGCCGCCCGACGCCAACTGCCTGCTTTCGGTGATGGACCACTGCCTGCGCAGCCGCCACTACGTCAACGTGGTGATTGCGGGCAAGCATCCCGCGCCACAATGGCTCACCATGGACGCTGCCATCAAACACTGCACTGAAGGCATCGGCATCTGGCAATGGGCCAGCAACGACCAGGGCGCCGTTCCCGACGCGGTGATGGCGTGCTGCGGCGACGTGCCCACGCTGGAAACGCTGGCCGCGGTTTCCATTCTCCGCGGACATTTTCCCGACCTGAAGCTGCGCGTGGTGAATATCGTGGACTTGATGAAACTCCAGCCGAGCTCCGAGCATCCGCACGGACTGAGCGACACGGACTTCGACACCCTCTTCACCAAAGATAAGCCGGTCATCTTTGCATTCCACGGCTATCCATGGCTGATCCACCGCCTGACCTATCGCCGGACCAACCACAACAATATTCACGTACGCGGCTACAAGGAGGAAGGCACCATCACCACTCCGTTCGACATGACGGTGATGAACGATCTCGACCGCTTCCACCTGGCCATGGACACCATCGACCGCATCCCGCGAATCGCCGAACGAGGCGCTTATCTGAAACAGGAACTCAAGGACAAACTGGTGGAGCACAAGCAATACATCAGGAAGAACGGGCAGGATCTGCCGGAGATCCGGGACTGGAAGTGGAAAACCCAGTAGGCTCGCGCGGAACCGCAAGGAACCGAACAGCATATAATCCGGCAGGAAGAACACGCGTGCTCCCGCGTCAACTTCGGCGGGAGATATTCAGAAGACATCGTTACCTGCCCCTTTAGTGCGTGTTGCATGGGAGGCTTCACTGCATATGGATGCGCTCACGTTGCACCGGCTCCAATTCGCCTTCACGGTGACGTATCACTACTTATTTCCGCAATTGACCATGGGCCTGGCGCTGCTGATCGTCATTCTTAAGACGATTGCGCTGCGTAAGGCCGACGCGCGCTACGACGTTGCCGCAAGGTTCTGGGCACGCATCTTCGCCATCAATTTTCTGCTCGGCGTGGTGACCGGAATCCCGATGGAATTTCAGTTCGGGACGAACTGGTCGGTGTTTTCGCGCCTTACCGGAGGGGTGATCGGCCAACCTCTTGCGATGGAAGGGGTCTTCTCGTTCTTCCTGGAGTCTGCGTTCCTGGGCTTGTTCCTCTTCGGCGAGAAGCGCTTGTCGCGGCGAGCGCACTGGGGCTCCGCATTCCTGGTGTTCCTGGGATCCTGGATCTCGGGTTTTTTCATCATCGTCACCGACGCGTGGATGCAGCATCCGGTCGCATACCAGATTCTTCCTAATGGAAGCTACGAGCTCGCCAGCTTCTGGGGACTGCTGATGAACCCGTGGGCCTGGTTGCAGTACGCGCACACCATGTGCGGAGCCGTGGTGACGGCGGCCTTCGTCGTAGCCGCCGTGGGAGCATTCTATGTTCTTGAAGACCGGGATGCGGACTCCGGCAGGATATTCCTCAAGATCGGCGTCATCGCCGGCGCCATTGCATGCATCGCGCAGATCTTTCCGACAGGGGATCTTCACGGCAAATACATGGCGCGGCACCAGCCCGTCGCGATTGCCGCGATGGAAGGTCTGTTTCACACCGCGAAGGGAGCGCCGATCATTCTCATCGGGCAGCCTGACTTTGCGGCGCAAAAAATCGACAATCCCCTGGCCGTGAATAACGTGCTCAGCTTTTTGATTTATGGCACAACGGCGGCGGAGGTGAAGGGGCTCGACCAGTTTCCGCAGGATCAGTGGCCAAGCACGCTTCCGTTGCTTTTTTACAGCTACCACATCATGGCAGGGCTGGGCACTTATTTCGTCGTCCTGATGGCCGCCGCCGCGCTTTTGCTTTGGCGCGGGAAGCTATTCAGCTCCCGGTGGGTGTTATGGCTCCTCATGCTTAGCTTTCCCCTGCCGTACATCGCCAATACCGCGGGGTGGATGACTGCGGAGATCGGCCGCCAGCCGTGGCTTGTTTATGGGCTGCTGCGGACATCGGAAGGATATTCGATGCAGATCGGGGCCGGAACAACTCTCTTCAGCCTGCTCGGATTCCTCGGCATGTATTCGGTTCTCTCGATCCTGTGGATACTTCTTGTGTACAGAACCATCCAGCAGGGGCCCGAGGCCGTGGGAGCACATGCCGGTTCCGGCCATGGCCTGACCACCGCTTGAGGGGGGAGCATGGGAACACTGTGGTTTTGGATCGTAGCCGCGATGCTGGCGGCTTACGTCGTTCTCGATGGATTCGATCTTGGCGTTGGCGTGTTGATGCTTTTCGTTGCCCGGACAGACAGTGAGCGGCAACTGGTGTTGAAGGCGATCGGCCCGGTGTGGGACGGCAACGAGGTCTGGCTGCTCGCGGCGGGCGGAACGCTCTTCTTCGCGTTTCCTCTGCTCTACGCCTCCGCCTTCAGCGGGTTTTATATGCCTCTCATGATCGTTCTGTGGCTGCTGATTCTGCGCGGCCTTTCCATCGAACTGCGCATGCACACGCGGGACACTCTGTGGAGAAGCTTCTGGGATAGCGTTCTGTTTCTTTCCAGTTCCCTGCTGGCCATCATCTTTGGAGCGGCTCTCGCCAATGTCATCCGGGGAGTTCCGATCGGCGCCGATGGCTTCTTCTATCTCCCCTTATGGACCGATTGGCGCACCGGCTTGAATCCGGGAATATTGGACTGGTACGCGGTGATCGGCGGCGTGATGGCTTTGGCCGCTCTCGCGCTCCACGGCGCGCTTTACCTTGCGCTGAAGACCACCGGGGCGGTTGAAGCGCGAGCATGGAACACGGCCAGGCGCCTGTGGCCGATTGTGACGGTGGGAACCTTGTTGAGCATACCGGCTACCGTGGTCGCGCGCCCCAGCTCGCTGGACAATTATCGAAACCATCCAGCGGCTATCCTGGCTCCCTTGGGGGTTGCGGCCGCGCTTGCGGCACTGGCTGTCTTCCTGCGCAGGAGAGATGCATTTGCAGCCTTTCTCGCCTCGTGCGGCTATCTCGCCGCGATGCTTTGCGGCGCAGCGGCCGGACTCTATCCCACTCTGCTTCCATCCACATCTTCGGCGGCAATGGATATCACGGTTCAAAGCGCGCTGGCCGGGAGCCATACGTTGAGCGTCGGTTTGGTGTGGTGGAGTATTGGCGCCGCGCTGGCCCTTTTTTACTTTGGAGTCGTCTACTGGCTATTCCGGGGAAAGGTTTCCGAGTCATCCGGATCGTACGGGCATTGATTCAGGGCCAGGCCGCCATTGTGCAGGCAACATAGTCCAGTCAGCGCTACTGTGGCTCTTTCTGGCGGCAGGGCGAATGCCGTACGCAACTCGCTGTAACCACAGGTACCTTCCACTCCTCCGCATGCCGCCGCGCTGCAGTGTATCCTGTCAAGCAGGCCAGGAACACATAAGACGAGGATCGCTTGCATGGAGATCTTTCAACAACTGCCGCTGGACGCAGTGAAGATCGTTCTGGTTCTGTTCCTGTCGTTCCTCATCGGGCTGGAGCGTGAGGAACACAAGGCCGCAGGGAGCACATACGCTTTTGGCGGAGTGCGAACCTTCCCCTTGATCGGTCTCATCGGCTACTCGATAGCATTGATTTCGGGCACTCAGCTTTTGCCGCTTACGGTTGGTTTTCTGGTCGTCGCGGGCTTTTTGCTGCTCTCCTATTGGCATAAGCTGGCCAAGGCCGAAACCGCGGGCGTCACCACGGAAATGTCGGGCCTGACCACATTTCTTGTCGGCGCGCTCGTCTGTTATGGCCATTTCTGGATCGCCACCACGCTGAGCGTGGCCAGCCTTGTGCTGCTCGATTTGAAGGCCGCATTGGAGAAGCTGGCCGCGCGAATCGCCGCGCGCGAGATTCTCACCTTTGCCAAGTTCCTGTTTCTGAGTGGCGTTATTCTTCCGGTGCTGCCCAACCAGGAGTTCGGCCGCTTCCACATCAATCCATTCAAAACCTGGCTGGTTGTCGTCGCCATCAGTGCCATCTCATACGCCAGTTATGTGCTGCAGAAGCTCACCAAGGGGCAGGGCGGTACTGTACTGGCAGCTTTGCTCGGCGGCGCTTACTCTTCCACGGTCACGACCGTCGTTTTGGCACGGCGCGGCAAGGACGATGAGCACCCGCATCTGTACTCGGGCGGGATCCTCATTGCATCGGGCGTGATGTATGTGCGCCTGTGCACTCTGCTGGTTCTCTTCAACCGTCAATTGATGTTGCTGCTCTGGGCGCCGCTGCTTTTGCTGGGGGGCATCGCGGCCGGCGTGGGCTGGCTTTGGACACGACGTGCAGACAAAGGTGCGCAAGCCATACAGCAGGACTTGGAGCCCAAGAACCCACTGGAGCTCATCACGGCGTTTCTTTTTGCCGCGCTCTTTCTGGCCATGCTGGTCATCACGCAATTAGCGGTCACCTATCTTGGCCGCGCCGGCATCGACACTCTGGCGGCCATCATGGGCGTCAGCGACGTGGATCCCTTCATCATGGGCCTGACGCAGGCGCCGACGACATCCACCGCGCTGAACATCTCCGCAGGTGCAATTCTTATCGCCGCCGCCAGTAACAACGTCATCAAGGGAATCTACGCATATAGCCTTGCCGGCCGCAAAACAGGCAGGCAAAGCCTGTGGTTTCTGCTCGCTCTGGCGGCTGCCGGAATCGCCCCGCTCTTCATACTCGGGTGGTAATGCGCCGAGCGGCAACGCGGCAAAGGAAGCGCCGCCGCGTTGCAACCAGCGCAGTGAATCCACTTCAGGTTGAATCCGGCGCCCGATGCGCGAGTCATCGCGCAATGGCCTGGATTTGGCCGGCGGCGAAACCGTGCACGAACATGAGGCTGGTGGGCGCCGTCACGGTTTCAGGACTTTGCTGGCCGGGCGTGTGAATCAGCAGGACCGGCCGAGGATCCCACTGGCCGCCGTTTGAAATGCGCTCGTCCTCGGCGCTCCATCCGGGGGACTGCCGCCACATGTGCGTGCGCCAGGAGTGATCGCCCTGCACGATCAAGGTTGTGGCCGGCCAGCGTGGCTGGGCCTGAAGAACATCGAGGATCTGGCCGAGAAGCTGATCGGAATAATCCAGCGCATCAAGATAGGATCCACCCGCAGCAAACGTATGCGTATGGCGGTCCCAGAATGGTGGCGGATGCGGTGCAGGAAAATGCAGGTAGATGACATCCGCCTGGCTGGTAGCCAGCGCGGTAAGAGCATGCTGGCTTAGATCTATCGCCGTAGCAGCGTGACTTAGCGATTTCCAGCGCGCTACATCCGCCAGGGCCTTTTTGGGCGCGACGAGTTGCTCGGCCACGATGCGTAGCGGGAACCAGGCATTTTCAGCAAAGCTATCGTTGAAGGACGGTGCGTCGCCGGCCTCGGTATCGTCGTTGCTCCAATAGCACTCTGTAACTATACCCGCGAAGATTGGGCAATAGGGTATGTACCAACCGGCAACGGACGTTGTGACTCCGTGCTGTTTGGCCAGACCGAAGAGCGATGCGTTGACATCGAAGGGTTGCCAGTGGGGGGAATCGGCTGTGCGGACGAGATATTGTTTGCTCGCAGTATAGGTAGCGCGTTTCAGGATACGGCCAAGCAGCAGACTCGGTACCACGGCGTCGGTGTGGTAACCGATCGGGGCTACGTCGGTGTAAAGCGTGCTCCGGCTGCGGAGACGGTCGAAATTCGGAAGACTGAGCGACGCATCGCGCGTTTCAAATACGGGCTTGTATGCCAATTCATCGAAGAGAATCCAAACAAGGCGCGGCCTGCTTGCGGATTGCGCGGGGATGGCTGACGCATAAGCCTGCGGACCCGGATGCCAGTAGGCGGCACGAACCAGTTGAACACTAATTACAAGGGCGAATATGGCAATACCCGTGAGGATAGCGCTGCAGAACCTGTAGAACGCGGATGCGATGGAAGGCGCGCGAAAGACGAGAAACGCCAGCACCGAAAACCACGCCGCGATGGCGGCAAGCAGCACAGTGAACGGAACGTAGTACGGAAAGTTGCTCAGATTGCACACCAGCGCATAAACGGGAAGGGAAGCCAGGAGGAACCACCGAATTCGCGTCCAGGACTTTCGCTTGCGCAAGTTCGCCATCAAGCCCGCAAAGACGAGAGCCACAATTGCCAGATCGCAAAGTTGCGCCAGTGCGAATCGGGTGAGCGGGAATGGGACATGCACCTGCTCGTCCCCGAACGAAGAGGTCAAGTCGACATAGCTTGGAAGAAGCAGTATGGCGGCAATGCCCCAGGCTTGTGCGAACCTATTGATCATGCCGGGCTGGTTTCTGGAAGTGAGATCCCCGCGATGGCTGATTCTGCGCCAGAATACTATATCCGTTCGAAGAGCAACAGAATGCGGCCGTTGCCCAGTTGCGCGCGGTCAGCGACGGCGAAGAACGGCCCGAATGCGCGTAAGAGATCGTCTTCACTCAGATGGCCATACAAGTCGTCGCGCCCGCGCAGCCACTCCCGATACATGGGATCGGCGGGTGGCACCCACTCCAGCAACAGCCAGCGGCGCGTGAGACTGGCGCAAAGACCGGCGATGTGCGCCAGCGGCACCTGCTCGCGCAGGATCAGATGATGAATCGTCGCGAGTAGGAAAAGCATGTCAAATTTGCCGCTGAGGCGATCGAGCAGAGAAAGATGCTCGCAATTTTTCCATCCCGCTGCGGGAGTAGGGCGGGCGATGTTCGCGACCAAAGCGGTGATGGATTTGTTCTGTAGCGCGGCGGTTCGCCACAGCGCTTCGAGAGCCGCGGAGTCGGCGTCGAGCGCGACCACATCCGCGCCGGCGTTGGCCGCCAGCAGCGAATAAGTTCCCGTGTTGGCGCCAATATCGAGGACGCGTGCAGGACGAAGGCGCTCCAGCGCGCTCTTGACGAACTTCTTCTTCGTTTCTGTATCAGCTGGCGGGTAGTGACTGGCGCACTGTTCGTACCGGCTCCACTGGCTGCGGCGCTCAGGTGCAGCTGTGTGGCGAATCTGTTTGCCCAGGCGCGCGATGCGCTTGCGCAGGATATGCGCGGCCAGTTCGGGCTCGGTGGCGGAAGACAGCTTCTTCGAGGCGCTTTGCTTTCCGCCGGATCGCCCAAAGAGCGTGGCCAGAGTGACAACATCGAGCAGACCGGGGGCGAGCCGCCGCCAGCGCGGAAGAGCGCTGTAGATTTGTCCCGGCTCATAGCCGTCGCGCGCAAACAGAGTTGCCTGGAGCGGCCAGCTCAAGTGCCTGGCCGCCACGAGGGGCAGTAGGAACGTGCGTACGAATTGGCCATAGGCCAGCCAGACCTCGGAGTGCGGATCGCGGCGTTGGAACGATAGAACATCGACAAGGATGGGGCGCGCACCGGCGAAGAGAATGTTGAGGGGCGTGGCGTCTTTCAGGGTCCAGCCGGCGGCAACGGCTTGGCTGGCGACGCGCAGCGTAAGCTCCGCGGCGGCCCGCCACTGCGCAGGAGTCCACTCCCAGGGGTAGCTGATGGGGTCGATGCGCGGATGTTCGAGCCAGAACTCGCCGGAAGAGATGCACGGATGGGTGGCGGGACTGGCGATCCGGCTGGAAATCAGGTCGCCGCTCTTCTCTAAGGCGGCGCGTAAATTGGATGCGAGAAAGGCAAGTGTCTCTTCTGCCGCATCGGGGCGAATCCGCCGCAAAGCGCAGTCTGCGGTCAGGCGGAGCTGGCCGGCAGGATCGCGGAAGGTCAACTCCAGCTCTTGGTCTCCGCGCGGGAGGCTCAGATCACAGCAAGAAACCCCGGCGGGGCCGCTCACGGATTTAGCGAGCCCTCGCTGTCCGCGGTGCTGGACGCCTGTTCCGGTTCGTTCTTGGCCGCGGTGTCCCGATGGAAAAGGGCATAGATCTTTCGGCGCAGATACCACCCGGCGGCAATGAGCGTGGATCCAGCGGCCTGGACAGCCAGCAGGCCAGTGCCGGGGTCGGCGTATGCGTAGGCGGGACGCTCAAACAATAGAACCGCGCCCACCACAATCAAAGCGAGTGGGAAAACACGCTGTAGTCTCATGTGGCCGCAAGGCAACTCCAGGATGAATGGACGTTCCCGCCGGAAATCCACCGGGGAAGGATCCCAAACAGGGCTCTGGCGCCCATCATACACCATGGTAGACGGCAAGTATGCGCGCGAGTTTACAGGACTAAAAACTCGATGCTCAGAAGAGATGCCCCCGGGGGAAAAACAGTCTCGGGGCTGTTCTACGCGGCTGCGTCGATGGTGTTCTTCGGAGCGTTTATCCTGCGCTACCGCGTGGAGATGATCTTCGCCTTTCCCTTCATTGCGCTTCTGATGGCGGTCTGCTTCAACCTCGCGTTTCAGCGGGACAGTCCGGTGCAGAATCCCGAGAAGCTCTACCGGGAACCCCGGCTGATGGCGCTGCTCGCCGCGTGCTGCACGGTGCTGGTGCTCACGCCGTTTGTGCACATGCCGTGGCTGGCGCAATTGTTTCCTAAGCCGGGTGTTCACTAGGCCCTCTTCGCACGCTCGATCCGATATATTCCTAGCCAGGAGTTTCTACCTTTTCGTCCAGGAGCATTCCGCATGCCGGAACCGAAGATTGCGCAAAAGGGCCCTTATCCCGTCGCGGTGGAAGCATCGAAGACGTATTACTGGTGTGCTTGCGGGCGCAGCGCGAACCAGCCGTTCTGCGACGGCAGCCACAAGGGAAGCGAATTCACACCGATGAAGTACGAGGCCGCCGAATCGAAGACCGTGTACTTTTGCGGATGCAAGCATACGGCCACGCCCTGCATGTGCGACGGAACGCACGCTCGGCTCTAAGGCCTCCGGTTATGCTTGCGCAACGGGAGCCGGCTTGGGCTTAGGTGTGTCCTTGCGGGACGGGGCCAGGATGGCATGGAGGATGGTGCCCTCCATGCGCGGCATGAATTCGACCACGCCGGCATCGCCAATGTCCTGGATGAGGCGGTTGATGATCTTATATCCGAGCTCGCGGTGGGCCATCTGACGGCCGCGAAAACGCAGGCTGGCCTTCACCTTGTCGCCTTCGGAAAGGAACCGGATAGCCTGGTTCTTCTTGGTCTGATAGTCGTGTTCGTCTACGGTGACCGAAAACTTGACTTCTTTGACGGTGATCACCTTCTGGCGCTTGCGCGCGGCGCGCTCGCTCTTTTCCTTTTCGTAGAGATAGCGGCCATAGTCCTGAATGCGGCAGACGGGAGGGACGGCGTTGGGCGAGACCTCGACGAGATCGAGACCGCGCTCGCGGGCGGTGCGCAACGCCTCGTAAGGCGGGAGAATTCCAAGTTGTGCGCCGTTTTCGTCGATGACGCGGACTTCGCGCGCGCGAATCCGCTCATTGATGCGGATGAAAGACTTGGCCGAACGTTTATCGAATGCGATGGTGCTCCTCCGAAGGCGTACCGTGCGGACCCAGGCAGGGCGCCCTATGGGCCGCGGCGGCACGAACGCAAACTGAGTATAGCATTGGCTTGGCTTTGCTGAACAAAGGGGTTACGGGTTTTCACTACCCAACAGCACGAACTCGGGATTGAAGCCGGTCACGCGGACGTGCAGTAGCTGGTTGGCGGGCAGACGGCCTTCGAGCTCGATGGGGAGAAAATTCTCAGTAAGAGCGGCAGTACGGCCCTGCGCCGCGAGTGAGGCAGGCGTGTGCAGCGTGATGGCGGGGAGCCGGCTGCCGATGAAACGGGCGCGGTGGGCGCGTGTCTTTTCGGCGGCGAGGGCGCGAAGAACGGCCATGCGCTCTTCGATGGCGTGCGGCGGGACGGGCGAGGCGGCGTGGAGCGGCCATGCCCGCGTGCCTGGCCGCGGCGAAAAAGGAAACAGATGAAGATAGCCGAAGGGCAGGCTGCGAACGAAGGCGAGCGTCTCTTCGAACTCGCGATCAGTCTCGCCGGGAAAGCCCACCATCACGTCAGCGCCAAGCGTGAGATCGGGGCCGGCGGCGCGCGCAAGCGAAGCAACCTTTTCCGCGTAGTGCCATGGGCGGTAGCGGCGGTGCATCCTGCGCAGCACGGCATCGGAGCCTGATTGTAGCGGCAGGTGGGCGTGGCGGGCCAGGCGTCCACCCCATCGATCGGGATCCGCCGAAGAAGACCCCGGTTGGCCGCGGCCGCTATATTCGCGCATCAGCGCGATCAATTCGTCGTCCCAATCCATGGGCTCAATGGAGCTGAGCCGCAGGCGGGGCAGGCCGGTTTGCTCGATGATCGCGCGCACCAGCGCGGCGAATGTGGCGAGCGCGCCGCGTTCCGGTTGCCGGTCGCGTCCCCAGCGGCCGAGGTTGATACCCGAGAGCACGAGTTCCTTACCTCCAGCGGCGACGAAGGCCTCGACCTGGCGCAGAACACTTGCCGCAGGCAGGCTTTTGGATGGCCCTCGCGTGAAGGGAATTACGCAAAACGTGCAGCGGTTGCCGCACCCCTCCTGGATCTTCAGGTTGGGGCGCGTTTGCGCGCCTGGAGCCAGTTGCGCTTCCTCAAGAAATGAGTGAGCGAAGCGGTCATCGACCCAGATTGGGGCCTGGATACGTGCCTGGATGCGGGCCTGGATGCGGGCCTGGATGCGGGCCTGAACGGGAGCAGCGGACGGAGCGCTCGGGGAGAGAAGCGATTCCACCGGGACCAATGCTGGCGGCAGCGGCGCGGTTAGGCCTGCGCCGCGCGAGAGATGGAAGATGATCTCCGGCGCCAGAGCCTTGTGGCTGTTGCCGACGACCGCCGCTACCCCCGCCATCCCCGCCAACTCCTCGGGCGCGCGTTGCGCGTAGCAGCCGGTAACGACGATCTTGGCCTCGGGATTCCGGCGATGCGCGCGGCGGATGAAGGCGCGGGCGGCGCGGTCGGCCTCGGCTGTCACGCTGCAGGTATTCACCACCACCACGTCGGATGCGAAGGGCTGGCGCTCAGCGAGAGTGCGCAGAAGCCCGGCTATAGCCTCGCCGTCGGCGCGAGCCGCCCTGCAGCCGAAGTGTTCGATGTGAAAGCCGGGCATCCCCTTCAGTGTAGGACCTTGCTCATCGTGCGAGGCTGGGAAATCGCTTTGCCTATAACGGCGGCTCGGAAAACTGCCCTTCGGTATACTGGAGAGGGATAGTTTCTGTCTGTAGATTCGTTCCTCACGATGTCAACCCCCTCCGCAGCCAACATGCCGGTCTCAGCCCGGGCTTCTGCAAGGGGCCACACATGGCACATTGCCGGATATGTCTACTTCACCTTTATCTGCTATATTTCCATAGGCTTACCGCTGGCAGTCCTGCCGCCGTTTGTGCATCTGCGCATGGGCTATAGCGCGGTGCTGGCGGGGTTGGCCATCAGCATCCAGTACATTGCCACGCTGGCGAGCCGGCCCTGGGCGGGCCGCATCTCCGATCACATGGGAGCCAAAGTTTCCGTGCTGTGGGGCATGGCCTGCTGCACCTTGAGCGGCGCATTCCTCATCGGCGTGGCGGCGTTGCGCGAGGTGCACTGGCTAAGTTTTTCGGTGTTGATCGTGAGCCGCCTGCTGCTGGGCGTGGGCGAAAGCCTGGGCGCGACCGGAGCGACCCTTTGGGGCATTACCAGCGCGGGAGAGGAGCACACCGCGAAGGTGATCGGCCTGAACGGCATCAGCACGTATGGCGGCATGGCGCTGGCTGCGCCGCTGGGGGTGGTGCTGGACCAGCAGTGGGGCTTGGCGTCGATCGGCGTGCTTACGATCCTGATTTGCGCCGCGAGCTTCGCCCTGGCCTGGCGCAAGGATCCCGTAACCGTCGAACCGGGCCAGCATCTTCCGTTCAGCCACGTTCTGGGGCGAGTGGCCCCGCACGGCATGGGGCTGGCGCTGAGCGGCGTGGGTTACAGCGTTCTGGCCACGTTCGTCACGCTGTTTTACGTCAGCCGCCACTGGAATGGAGCGGCGCTCTGCCTGACCGCCTTCGGGATTGGGTTCATCGCCGTGCGCCTGCTCTTCATCCAAACCATCACCCGTTATGGCGGGTTCCCGGTGGCGATCGCTTCGCTTCTTCTGGAAAGCGCAGGAATGCTGTTGCTGTGGCAGGCTGTGGCGCCGTGGATGGCCATGGCCGGCGCTGCGGTGAGCGGTTTGGGCTTCTCGCTCATCTTTCCGGCAATCGGCGTGGAGGCGGTGAAGCGCGTGCCGGAGTTTAATCGCGGCACCGCTTTGGGCGTCTACACGGCATTTTCCGACGTGTCGTTCTTCCTGGTGGGCCCCATCGCCGGCGCGGTGATCGGCTTCTTCGGCTACTCGAGCGTGTTTCTGTTCGCGCTAGTCAGCGTGCTGGCGGCGCTGGGGATTGTGCTCGTACTGCGAGAGATGCAGAGGGGCTGAGCCAATAGCCGGTAGCCGGTAGCCAATAGCCAGTAGCCAGTAGCCAGTAGCCGGTGGCCGGTGGCTGGCGTGGTGTTAACTTTTTCGATAGTTCCCCCCTCCCCCGGTATGCCATACCTCCATATTTGATAACAAAGGGTTTATGGGACGGGTATACCGGTAAATATCTGATTCCAAAGGGTAGCATCTCGTAAATACTCAAATTCATGAGAGTTAATGGTATTTTGCGGGCGATTTGTGGAGCACCTGTAGACTTTTTGGTTAACAAAGAGCAGCGAGTTGGCGGGTCGGCGGAGCTAGCGGTGTTAGCGGAGATGGACGAATAGGGCTGGCGGCAGGTGCGGGTCTTTGCGTGGAAGCGGATCATGGAATGATTGTGCGCCAAGTGGGGGAAATGATCGGCAAGTTTGCAACAAGAATCAGGGGTCGTGGATCAGGTGACGAATCAGCGAGATAGCAGGTTTGCGGGGCGGCGGGGAGCGGTGCTCGCGGTTGACAGAGGGAGTTGGGCAGTGGGATCGGGGAAGCGCGGGATCACGCGGGCTTTCTGCGATAGTCTAGAAAGAAACTTCTTGTACATATCGTTCATATACTATACAAATGTATAGTATGCCTAAGGCGTTGACACCGGCGCAGCAGCGTGTCTTCAATTTCCTGGAGTCACGTATCGTCCGCGGCGAGAATGCGCCGACTTACCGTGAAATCTGTAAGGAGTTGGGCTATCGAAGCCCAAAGGCTGCGGCGGACCACGTTGCAGCACTTGAACGGAAGGGATATCTGATCCGGGAGAGGGGCCGGGCGCGGTCAATGAAGCTGACGGCAAAATCGTCGGGCGTCCCGCTATTTGGGCGGATTTCCGCCGGATATCCGAGCGACTCACCGTCTGAGCTCGAGGCTCATCTGCCAATCGATCCAACAGCATTCGGCATCCGCGACCGCACGAAGGCATTTGCTCTACGAGTTCGCGGAGACTCTATGACTGGACGCCAAATCCTCGATGGTGACATCGTGCTTGTCGAACAAGAACAGTCACCCCGAAACGGTGAGATCGTCGCCGCCATCATCGATAATGAATCGACGCTCAAAACCCTTGTTCGGCAGGACGGAGGGGCCTGGCTGCGGGCGGAGAACCCACTGTACCCGGCTCTCGTCCCAGCGATGGGTCTAGCCATCCAAGGTGTTGCGCGAGCAGTAATCCGGATTCTTAGCCTATGAGTACCGTTCTTGAGACTCTTCACTTTACGCCGACTGGCTCATTGCCCGGACTTGTCGCCGTCAACGGCGAGAGGCCGGACAAGATCGAGGAACAGTACGCAATATGGCAAGCAAGAGATATCGGCGAAATTGATTATGTCTTCTTCCGCAGGTTCGCGGACGGCAGGTCCTCGCAGCCTGCGGCCTGTGTGGTCGACAACAGCGATGACCATCTCGATGAAGCTCAACTGGCGGAGCTTCACCGCAGGCTGTGGCTGAACGGTTTCTCTCCTCTTCTTTACGTAGGATGGCAGACTCGTGTCGATATCCTGAGCTGTGCGCGCGGTCCCGATTTCTGGGAAGGCTCGAAAGTCAAATACGGGCCGGCCGAGAGAATTGAGATTGCGAAACAAATCTCGCTCGCTCTAGGCGAAGATGACAGACTGAGCCGCTTCTCGGCATTTCGTCTTAGTGACGGGACCTTCTGGGACGACCCGGCAAATTCGGGACTTGCGCAATCCGAAAAGGCCGCTCACCGGCAACTCATTCGTGCCGTTGTAGAGACCGATAACGAGATCGAGGGTCACAAACAACCCGTTCTGAGGCGGCTTCTGCTCCTGACGATTCTGATCAAGTATCTCGAAGATCGAGGGGTCTTCCCGAAAGATTGGTTCAAGCAGTTCCAGCCAGGGGCAACTTGCTTCTTCGATCTCTTGCGGCAAGGATCGCCAAACACTATCCGAGAACTCCTGGTCAAGCTGGAAAGAAAGTTTAACGGTGACGTCTTCGAGCTTCCCGAAGCCGGGCAGCGTCTTACTGTGAACGCTTTGCGCCGCTTTGCCGAATTTGTGGAGGGCAAAACGCTTGGCTCTCAGCGGTATTTATGGGAGCAGTATTCCTTTCGGCATATCCCTGTCGAGGTTCTGAGCCACCTCTATCAGCATTTTGCGCAAGAGGGGAAAGGTGCGGTATTTACCCCGCCAATGGTCGCAACTCTCATGCTTGACTATGTAATGCCGTACAAGAGTCTTACTGGTCAAGAGCGCGTTTTGGACCCGACTTGTGGTTCGGGAATTTTTCTTGTTGGCGCGTTTCGGCGGCTCGTGCATTTCTGGCAGAGCAAGAACAACTGGCAACAGCCGGAAGTGGCTACGCTGAAGAAGATACTCAAACAGAGCATCTTCGGAGTGGAACTGCAGGACGAAGCCGTTCATCTGACGGCATTCAGTCTCGCACTCGCGATTTGCGACGCGCTTCAGCCCAACGTGATCTGGGGCGAGTTGCGCTTCGACAAGCTGGTGGGAACCAATCTGCAAATTGGCGATTTCTCTGGATGGCTTGAATCTCGCCAAGGGAACGCAAGGCATGACCGCTTCGATGTCGTCGTGGGGAATCCTCCCTTCATGTCCAAGCTGAATGGGGCAGCGGTGCTGTTCCGCCGCCAGCAAAAGCGTCTAGCCGCAATCCCAGACAAGCAGATGGCATATTTCATCCTCGAACAATCGCTGTCGCTCTTGGCGGAGAATGGGCGGCTTTGCCTCATCCAGCCGCACGGCTTTCTGTACAACGAGAAAGCCCGTTCATTCCAGCAGTCGTTTCTCGGTACTGCCTCTACAGAGGTAATTCTGGATTTCACATCCATTCGCCAGCTTTATGACGGAGCCGATCCAAAGACAGTGGCCGTGCTGAGTACCTCACGGAAGCCCGAGAGCAATCACCGCATCCTTCACCTGACATTTCGTCGCACCTTCAGCGTGAAGGAAAGAATAGCGTTCGAGCTTGATCACTATGATCGACATTTCGTATCTCAAACGACAGCGAAGAATTATCCATGGATCTGGCGGGCGAACCTGCTTGGAGGGGGGCGTCTCTTCAATCTCGCGGTTCGCATGGGTGACATGGCCACTTTAAAGAAATTCGTTGACGGAAACAAATGGGATTATGGCGAAGGCTACATCGCGGCGTCGACGGGCAAGCGCGAGCTCGCCCCTTGGCTGACTGGCCAGCCATTACTGCCGGCCGAAGCGTTAACAGAGAATGGGATCGATGACACCCGAATCGAGGTTGTAAAGGCAAAACGCTTCAGATCGTGCTATACGCCGACGCGGTATACCGGGCCAATTGTAATGATTCGAGAGAATGAATCATTACCGTGCGCATTTCGCAGGCGTGGCTTCTTGGCCTACAAAGCCAAGATCATGGGCATCCATGCGGACGAATCTGACGAGGAAAAGCTCGAACATTTCTATCGAATGTTTGTCGCGAATCGTAATGTGTTTCGGGCATTTTGTCTGTTGTTTGGAACGCAGGCCCTACTTGGCAAGTCCACGGCAATACTTAAGCGAGATCTTGATGTCCTTCCGTGGCCGCGTGACGGCGTCTCATGGGACTTGAGTAGCTGGGAGAAAATCCTGTGCGCCGAGTTGGTCGATTATATGGCGGATTATGTCCGACTGGGCCAGAATTCCGAACTATTGAAAACGCAAGTCCGGTCCACTGAATTCCGGCGTTATTCAGAGACTTTTTGCAGCCTGTTAGGCAGTGTCTATGGAAACATCAGACCAAACAGATCAGGTATCTTCGGGGGGCTCGCTTACCAGGCATTTTGTTTCGGTGATACTGCGACCCTCGATTGGCCAGGGGATTGGGCAGAGACATTGCAGGAACTCGTGTTCGCCAAGCATGGCGACGCCTTGCGGACCGTTCGCATACTTCGGTTCTATGAAGGCAACACAATCATTATGGTGAAACCGGATCGCTTGCGCTACTGGATCCCTTCTACTGCGATTCGCGACGCCGATGAATCCTTAGTGGACCTTCAAGGGCAGGGCTACTGATGGCAGACGCACTTCCTTTGAATGATCCAAGTCGGGGCCGAATCACAGAAGGACCCACAACATCGCTTGTCGAACGGACATTGGAGTTTGTATCTTCGGAACTTGCGGCGTGGCGCGATGACCCAGAGCGTCTCCCAGAAGACGGTGAGGAGCGCCTCAATGCCCAGCTCTGCAAGTATCTCAACGTGGCTGCCTCAAACCGATTCTCCATGGTTTTCTTTCAGCACGAGGAGAAGCAGACCCGCAGTCGTCGCGTCGATATTGCAGCTCTTTCCAAGAGCGGGATCGTCCTCGGTCTCACATACCACTCGATTTACGACCCATTCCTGGTCTTTGAAGGAAAGCGCCTGCCAGCGCCAAGCGCGGATCGCGAACGGGAATATGTGACTGGACGTACCAAGAAGTCAGGCGGAATTCAGCGATTTAAGCTCGCTCTGCATGGTGCTCAGCAGACGACGGCAGCAATCGTTGGATATGTCCAGTCGGGAAACCTGCGCGAGTGGCTGTCGAGGATCAATGAATGGATTAGCGAAGAGGCGGAGAGCAAAGAGACATCGGGAGAAGACTGGTCATTAGCGGAACAACTCCTCGATTTCAAAGAAGACGCCAGCCTGCGCATTGCCGTTTCGTCATCTGCGCACCCTCGCGACAAATCCGCAGTTTCTCCTCGGATTCAGCTCCGTCATTTTTGGGTAGCGATGGCCAATTGATCACATCACGCCTGCAACATATGAGTGTAGATGAGTCTTAGTTGGCGACCCCGGGCCAAAATTGAGCGGTGGAAAAGACGGCATGAGACGGCTTCGTGCTTGAAGAGGTCGCCGGGTTGCGTGAAGTCGGTGACGCGGATGTGACGGGCGAGGTTCCAGGCGCGGCTTCGCCGCGTACTTTGTTTCTCGAAAGGGGTGGGGAGGGTTTACGGCAGTCGGGGATGAATCCCCGACCTACCAGCCATGCCCTGACACAAGGCTCCGTCGAGCGCCTCCGGGCCTAAAGGCCGGATGATTCTTGCTCGGCGATTCAGGGGACCCCACGCCCCCTGCTCCTTCCGGACGCAGAACGGCCACCCCGGAGGGTGGCCGCCGCTCTTACTGATCACTGACAACGGATCACTGACAACTGTTTTTACCGCTCGCCCTTGCGCCAGTTGACCAGGTCGCCGAGCGTGGTGGTAGAGCTGGAGACGGGGTGCTTGTGGGTATCCGCCTTGTAGCTTTCCACGGTGACGCGGCTGGCTTCCTGGCCGTTGGCCGCGCGCAGGCTCAGGCCCACCTTCTTTTCTTCGACGTTGATCTTGATGATCTTGAAGTCGTTCTCCAGCCCCTGCTCGATCGGGGAGTGGCCATCGACCGGGTCGCCGGCTTCGGAGATGTGGCAAAGGCCCTCGACGCCCTCGGCGATTTCGACAAAAGCGCCGAACTGCGCGGTGCGCAGGATCTTGCCGTGAACTAGATCGCCGACGCGATGCGAGGCGAAGAAGCTCTCCCAGACATCGGGCTGCAACTGCTTGATGCCCAGGCTGAGACGGCGATTCTGGGGCTCAACGCCGAGAACGACGGCCTTGACCTTCTCGCCCTTCTTCACCACTTCCGATGGGTGCTTGACGCGCTTGATCCAGCTCAGGTTGGAGACGTGGACGAGACCGTCGATGCCGTCTTCGATTTCGATGAAGGCGCCGAAGTCGGTAAGGTTGCGCACGCGGCCCTCGATGATCGTGCCGACCGGATACTTGTCGGTCAGGTTCTCCCAGGGGTTTTCCATGAGCTGCTTCATGCCCAGGGAGATGCGGCGGTCGGCGGGGTTGACGCTGAGAACCACCGTGTCCACCTCGTCACCCGGCTTGACCATCTTGGAGGGATGCTTGAGGCGCTTGGACCAGGTCATCTCGGAAAGGTGAACCAGCCCTTCGATGCCCTGTTCGAGCTCGACGAAGGCGCCGTAGTCGGTAACTGAAAGGACGCGCCCATGCACCTTGGCGCCGATGGGATAACGCTCCGCTGCGTCGAGCCATGGGTCGGGCGTCAACTGCTTGAAGCCGAGCGAGACGCGCTGCTTGTCCTTGTCGAACTTGAGCACTTTGACCTGGATTTCGTCGCTGACGTTGACCAGGTCGCGGGGATGAGTAAGGCGTCCCCAGCTCATATCGGTGATGTGGAGCAAGCCGTCGATGCCGCCGAGGTCGACAAACGCGCCGTAGTCGGTCAGGTTCTTCACCGTGCCGGTGAGGACCGCGCCCTCGGCCAGATGCTCCATGGTGGCCGAGCGCTTGGCGTTCTGCTCTTCTTCGAGGATCTCCTTACGGCTGACGACGACGTTCCCGCGCTTCTTGTTGAGCTTGATGATGCGGACTTCAATCGGCTGGCCAAGGTAGGTGTCGAGGTTGCGCACCGGCCGGATCTCAAGCTGCGAGCCGGGCAAAAACGCCTTGATGCCGATGTCCACGGTGAGCCCGCCCTTGACGCGGCTAACCACGGTGCCGGTGATGGGCGTCTTTTCGCTGGCGGCCCTTTCGATGGTGTCCCACACGCGGAGGCGCTGAGCGCGCTCGTAGCTGACCAGGTAGCCGCCTTCGGACTCCTCGCGCTCGATGACGACATCGATTTCGTCGCCGGGCTGGAACCTGACCGCGCCGGTCTGATCGAGAACCTGTTCCAGGGGCACGAGGCCCTCGGATTTAAGGCCCACATCGACGACCAGAAACTTCTCTCTCTGTTCGACCACCTTGCCCGAGACGAGCTTGTCTCCGTAGGCCTCGACGGCGGCTGCTTCAGCGGCCTGCTCGCGCTCAAAAGCGGCAAGCGCGGAGGAAAAATCTTCTGCCGGCTCGGCGGCAGTCGCGGGCGCACGAGTCGCAACGGCTGGAGCCGGCGCTAATGGCGCGGGGGCTTCGACAACAGGCGCGGCTGTCTCGACGGCAGGCGCAGGCGGGGGCTCGGCGGGCGGCGCTGACTCGAACGCTGGGGGCGCAACAGCCGCGGCAGGCGGCTCGGGCGCCTCGGCTTCGGGTGCGGCCTCTGCGCGAGTTTCAGGAGGAGCCGGCTCTAGGAGTGGAACAACCTGAGCGGCAGGCTCGGTTAGGGCATCGGCGTCCAGCGGGAGTGCTTCGACAACGGCGGCGTTCTCAGGGGTGGACGTGGATTCACGCGACGGCTGGTCAACACTCGCTAGATTTTCTAGCTCCGTCGCAGGGTCAAGCGTTGGGGTTTCCAATTCGGCGTTCAGGGTTTCGCTCTCGGTTTCGGGATTGACGACGTTTGCCATTACAGCCAGCTCCGGGACTGCGTGCTCCAGCGCTGGTTTGCGCCAGCCGCTGGGTGGCTCCCACGCCGCAATTCCGCGTTCCGGTCGCCATCGGGTCCCTTGACTTGCCCTCGCGCCATGTGACGCGCCGGTACCGTCTTCCGGAGGAAAAGCCGTTCCCCATCGTATTGCTCTGGGGTAATAACGCGGCTTGTTTCCTTGGGAAACGCCGGCAGGCAACGGCTTGCTGGGAGGGCGGCCGCAACTCACTGCTGGAATCCGCGCAGGAAGCTACGCCCTTGAGTGTAGCAATCTCCGCAATCCAGCGTCAATTGAGCGCTCCGCGGCAGACCGGTCTGCCCGTTCTCCCGGACACGCGCCTTTCGCCGTCCGCTGCGGGAGGCGCGGAGAGCTGGGCGCCGAAATCCTTCTATACTGGAACGAACAGCGAGCCGTGCAATGGATCATCTCTGGACCCCATGGCGCTTTGCCTACGTCACTACGGCGGAGAATGCGGTGCGGCCCGGCGTTCCCGCGGCCCTGGATGCCTGGCCCGGGGACCTGGGCTGCGTCTTCTGCAACCTGATCGGCTCGATCGACCACGCCATTGCGAACGGTATGGATCGCGAAAAGGCCGAGGCTGCCGGCGGCCTGGTTCTGCGCGCCAAGCACTGCTTCATCTGCCTGAACGCCTTTCCCTACACCTCGGGGCACGTGATGGTGGTGCCTTATGCGCATCTGGACCGCCTGGCCGCGCTGGCGCCCGAAACCGCGCACGAACTGATGGACTTGGCGCAGTTGACCGAACGCGCCTTGGATCGGATCTACGCGCCGCACGGCTTCAATTTTGGAATGAATGTCGGCCAAGCCGCCGGAGCGGGCGTGGCCGGCCACCTGCACCTGCACGCCATGCCGCGCTGGGTGGGCGACACCAACTTTATGACCACGGTGGGCGAGACGCGGGTGCTGCCGGAGGACCTGGAGACGACGTGGCGGAGGATGAGAGAGGCGTTCGCGGAGCTGGCGGGTTAGCGAGTCAGCGGATTAGCAAGTCAGCAGGTCGGCCGCGCTTCACGCGTGTTGGCGGAGTTGGCAGGTCAACGGCTCCGGGCCTGAAGGCCCCCCATTAATCCGATCTATTCGGGAGCCTGAAGGTTCCTGCTCCCCCCGTGATTATTCCGATTCGGCGCTCTCTTCCGCCTCGGCCGCCAGGGCCAGTCCGGGAACTATTTCCGGCTCGTCGATTCCCGCTGCTTCAAGTAGCTTGGGCTTCAACTTCTTCTTCGGTGTCAGTCCGAGTTCGCGGAGCATTTCGACCTGACGCACCAAACTCCCCGGTCCAAAGGTTAGCTTCTTAAGCGCTTCTTTGTAGCTTGAATCCGCTTCGCCGATTTTACTTCCAACCGCCTCGAGATCTTCGGCAAACCCTACGAATTTCTCATAGAGCTTCTCTCCGCGATCAATGACCTTCTGCACATTCTTTGCCTGTTGCTCCTGACGCCAGAGGTTTTCCACGATACGCACGATAAACAGCACTGTTGTCGGTCCGGCCAAGAGAACACCTTTTTGATACGCGTCCATCCAAAGTGATTCGTCCTTCTGAATTGCCAGCATGAATGCAGGTTCCAGTGGAGCGAACATCACGACAAAATCGGGAGACTGTAGCCTGGGAAGTCGTTGATAGTTACGCTCCGCCAAGCCTTTGTAGTGCTCGCGAAAGCTCTTCAAGAGACGATCAAGCGCCGTGTTGCGTTCATTATCGTTAATTGCATTTTCATAATCACGGTAAGCATTGAGTGTCACTTTACAGTCGATAATCAGATGACGACCTTCAGGCAGCTTCACGATGACATCGGTCTGTTGTTTGCGTTTTTGTCCGGTCTCCTCATCTTCTATAAAAAACGGCTCTTGATATGTGTAATGTATGCCCTTCTGTAAGTAACCGGATTTCTCAAGAATTAATAGAAGAATCTGTTCGCCCCAATGGCCCTGCTTTTGAGTGTCTTGGCGTAGAGCAGTGCTAAGGCTATGCGCCTCAGAAGAGAGGTTCTCGTTTAGGCTCCTTAGCTGTTTCAGTTCAGATGCAAGTTCAGTTCGGCCGACCAAGCTATCCTTCTGAGCTTCCTCGACTTTCTCGCGGAATTCGCCGATCTGTGTCTTGAGTGGCTCGAGTAGCGTGCCCAATTGCGTCTGGCTGGCTTCGGAAAATGTCTTCGATTTTGCCTCCAGAACCTCCGCGGCGAGCGCCTGAAACTGATCGGAAAGCGCCTTTTTCGCCGTTTCCAGCAGAGCCAGCTTTTCGGCCAGATTCTGGCGCTCGTTGTTCAGTTCCGCTTCCAACCTGCTGATGCGGGCTGCTTGGTCGCGATCGGTCTCACTCTTGACGCGCAGTTCCTCGCGGAGCGCGATGCGTTCGTTCTCCAGCCTGTCGATTGCCCCCTGCCGTTCGGTGGCGAGCGCCTCAAAGCTGGCCCTGGACTCTGATTCCGTCCTAGCCTTCGCAAGGGCGTTTTTCGCCTCAGCAAGATCGGCACTCAATTCCCGATTGCGGCGCTCAAAAATGCTCTTCCCAAGCAAGAAACCGAGAAAGCCTCCGGCGATAATGGCCAGTACAACCCAAGCCAATTGCATGTTTCCCCCTCTTCGCCAAATATACGCCGGGCGGCTGTGCATTTTCGCAGCGAATATCGGGGTGGGGCGCTTGCAGCCGTTGTGGGACGAGCCGCTTCCGCCGTGGACGCGGGAATTCGGGACCGCCAGTTCATATTCTCTTCTTCTGCGCGCCTTTACACCCCCGGTTTCGCCCGGTAGACTTGAAGATTCGGGGCCATGCGCATCTTTTGTGGCGCGGTGGTTGTCATTCCCAGCCGCGGGCGGGTATGGTAGGCTCGCGGGGCGAAGCAATCGTTTCAGTCCCCGAAGTGTTTTGCTTGAGTTGTAAACATCACGAGGAGAAGCACGCATGGCCGTTGAAGAAAAAGTGAAGCAGATCATTGTCGAGCAGTTGCAGGTGGATGAAGCCGAAGTCACGCCCGGCGCCAGCTTTCAGGAAGACCTGGGCGCCGACTCGCTGGACGTGGTCGAGCTGGTGATGCAGTTCGAGGAGGCGTTCGACATGGAGATTCCCGACGAGGACGCCGAGAAGATCAAGACTGTCAAGGACGCCATCGACTACATCGAGAAGAACGCGAAAGGCGGCAAGTAGCCATTGACTGAAGCACCAACCCAGGCATCGAAGCGCAGAGTTGTCGTTACCGGTGTGGGGCTGCTCTGCGGCGTGGGCAACACCGCACCCGAAGTTTGGCGGCAGCTACTGACCGGCGCCAGCGGCATGGGGCCGATCCAGGGCTTTGACGCCACCGGATTCCCGGTCACCTTTGCCGCCGAGGTGAAGAACTTCGACCCGCTGCAATTTGTGGACAAGAAGGAAGCGCGCAAGATGGGGCGCTTCATTCACTACGCCTTTGCGGCGACGCAGGAGGCGATGGCGCAGTCGGGCCTGAAGATCGCGGAAGAGAACGCCGAGCGCGTGGGCGTGTTCATCGGCTCCGGGATCGGCGGATTCGAAGTCATCGAGCGCGAGCACTCGAACCTGCTGCAGGGCGGCCCGCGCAAGATGTCGCCTTTCTTCATTCCCGCCGCGATCGTAAACATGGCCGCGGGGCAGATCAGCATCCGCTACGGCGCGCAGGGGCCCATCTCCGCCACGGCTACGGCCTGCGCCACCAGCGCCAACTCCATCGGCGACTCGGTGCGCATGATTCTGCACGGCGACGCGGACGCGATGATCGCCGGGGGCGCCGAGGCCGCGGTAACGCCGATGTCGGTGGGAGGATTCGCCGCCATGAAGGCGCTTTCGACGCGCAACGACGAGCCCACGCGCGCCAGCCGCCCGTTCGACAAAGACCGCGACGGCTTTGTGATCGGCGAGGGCGCGGGCATCGTCATCCTGGAAGAACTTGAGTTTGCGCGGGCACGTGGCGCACAAATCCTGGCCGAGGTGATTGGTTACGGCATGAGCGCCGACGCCTATCACATGACGGCCCTCGCTCCTGAGGGCGCGGGCGCGCAGCGCAGCATGAGGGCCGCGCTCAAGGACGCAGGCATCCGGCCGGAAGAGGTGGGCTACATCAATGCGCACGCCACGTCCACGCCGGCGGGAGACGGCAACGAGTCGCGCGCGATTGAGCTGGTCTTCGGCGAGCACGCGCTCAGCCGCCGGCTCAAGATCAGCGGAACGAAGTCGATGACCGGCCACCTGCTGGGCGGAGCAGGCGGGCTCGAAGCCGGCATTACCGTGCTGGCGCTTATCAACCAGCAGCTCCCGCCGACCATCAATCTTGAGAATCCCGACCCGGAGTGCCGGCTGGACTATGTGCCCAACAAGGCCATCGCGTACTCGTTCGACATCGCCCTGTCGAATTCGTTCGGGTTCGGCGGCATCAACGCCACGCTGATCATGCGGCGCTGGAACGAGTAGCGATTCCCTCTCTTTAGCTGAGTGTGAGCGATGGATCTGCGCTGAGGTCCGGCGAAGCGAAATCTTGCGCCAGCAGGCGCGGCCATGCGGCAGCGGCGATCATGGCGGCGTTGTCGGTGGAGAGCGCCAGCGTGGGGAACGCGATGCGCAGTCCGCGGCGCGCGGCTTCGGCGGTGAAGCGGGCGCGAAGCTCGCGGTTGGCGGCCACTCCGCCGGTGACCAGGATGCGCGCGGCGCCGAGCGACTCGGCCGCGGCGAAGGTTTTCTTGATCAGGTCGCCGATGACGGCGTGCTGAAAGCTGGCGATGAGGTCGAGCGTGGGCTGCGGGCAGAGGGCGAGAGCTTCGTCGCGCGATTGTGGCGGGCGGAAATTGGCGAGAACGCGCGGGACGCGGGCTCTGGACTCGGCGCGCAGGCCATGCAGCTCAACGTAGCGCAGCACGGCGGTTTTGATTCCCGAAAACGAAAAGAGGAAGTGCGGGTCGAGGCGCGCGATGGGCGCGGTCTTGGCGGCCTTGGTGCACGGGGGTTTGCCGCCGAGGTGGACTTTTGTTTTGATTTGCGCGAAGGAAAAGGGCACAGCGTGCGGGTTTCCGAACCTGGCGAGCGCGTCAATCCATGGTCCGCCGGGATAGCCGAGGCCGAGGAGCTTGGCGACCTTGTCGAAGGCCTCGCCCGCGGCGTCGTCGACGGTGCGGCCGATGAGGGTGTAAGTCCAGGCGTCATGCGCGAGGCGCGCGAGATAGAGGTGAGTGTGGCCGCCGGAGACGACGAGGGCTAGAGCGGGTTCGGAGGCCGGATGTGCGCGTTCCCAGGTCTCAGACCCGAGACCTCCACCCCATGGACGAAGACCTGTCCATGGGGACCCCGGACCTGGGGCACCCAAGGACTCGCGCTCGTTGAGCAGCACGGCGTGGATGTGGCCTTCGAGGTGGTTGACGGCGATCAGAGGAAGATTGTTGGCGAAGGCGAGAGCTTTGGCATAGGTGATGCCGACGAGGAGCGCGCCGGCGAGGCCGGGACCGCAGGTGACAGCGATGGCGTCAAGGCCGGCGAGGGTCAGATGCGCTTCAGCGAGCGCGCCGCGGACGACGGGGACGATGGCGCGGAGATGCTCGCGGCTGGCCAGTTCCGGAACAACGCCGCCATAACGGGCGTGGGTGGCGATCTGCGACGCGACGACAGAGGAAAGTGTGCGCTCGCCGCGCTCGACGATGGCCGCGGCGGTCTCGTCGCACGAGGTTTCAATGCCGAGGATGAGGCCGGAGCCGGGCATGGTTTCAGTGTAGCGAGTTGGCACGCCGCTGCGCGGCGAGTTGGCAAGTTGGCGAGTTAGCTACTTCGCAGGCGCGGACGGGCGGAGTGAGAATAGAAACATTGACGATGGCGAGAGCGATTCAGTTCGAAGCGGCGCTGGGGATTGTGGAGACGCTGCGCGCGGCGGGGTATGAAGCGTATCTCGCGGGCGGATGCGTGCGCGACCTGCTGCTGGGGCGCGAGCCGGCAGACTACGACGTGGCCACGAGCGCAACGCCGGACGTGGTGCTGGAGATGTTTCCGCGAACCTTCGCCGTGGGCGCGCACTTCGGCGTCGTCCTGGTCGCCACCTGCGGTGGGGCAGACGGCGCTGGCGCGCCAGATGCTTCGCAGGAGGTTCCGATCGACGGGTCAAGGGGCGGGAAGCCCGTGATAGAAGTGGCGACCTTCCGGTCGGACCTGTCGTATTCCGATGGGCGTCACCCTGATGCGGTGCGGTATACGAAGACCGCCGAGGAGGATGTGCGGCGGCGCGATTTCACGATCAATGGGCTGCTGCTGGACCCGCTGAAAGCATTCCTGCACGAGCTAAAGCCCCTGTCATTGGAAGGAGGCAATGTACGGGCTGAAACGCGTACCCTTCGGGAAAAAGCAGCCGCAGATCCTTCGACTGCGCCGCTCGTAAAGGACGCGAGCGGCTCCGCTCAGGATGACAAAGCATTGGAAGGACGGGCAGGTCTTCGCGCGGCGGTGCTCGATTATGTCGGCGGGCTTGCGGATCTGGATGCGGGGGTAGTGCGGGCGATCGGCCGTGCGGAGCAGCGCTTCGAAGAAGACCATCTGCGCATGTTGCGTGGGGTGCGCTTCGCGGCGCGATTCGGATTCGAGCTGGAAGCGCAGACGTTGCTCGCGATTCGGTCGCTCGCGTCGCGCATTCATGCCGTGAGCCGCGAGCGCGTGCGCGACGAACTGACGAAGATGCTGACGGAGGGCCATGCGCGGCGAGCGTTCGAACTGCTGGACGAGACGGGGCTGCTCGGCGAGGTGCTGCCGGAGGTGGCGCGGATGAAGGGAGTGGAGCAGCCGCCGCAGTTCCACCCCGAGGGCGACGTGTGGGTACACACGCTGATGCTGCTGGAGCAACTGGAGGCGGGATGCTCGATGACGCTGGCGTGGGGAGCGCTGTTGCACGATGTGGGCAAGCCGCCGGCCTTCCGGCGCGCGCCGGAACGGATTCGCTTCGATGGGCATGTAGAGATCGGCGCGGCCATGGGCGCGGAGATTTGCAGGCGGTTCCGCTTTTCGAATGAGGAGACGCGGCAGGTACTGGCGCTGATCGAGAATCACATGCGGTTCATGGATGCGCAGCGGATGAAGGAATCGACGCTGAAGCGGTTTTTCCGGCTGGAGCGGTTTGAGGAGCACCTGGCGCTGCATCGCATGGATTGCCTGGCCGCGACGGGCAACCTGGAAAATTGGGAGTTTGTGCGCGAGCGTTTTTCCTCGATGCCGGAGGCGGTGGTGAGACCGCGGCCGCTGATTACGGGCAGAGAACTGATTGCGGCGGGTTACGTGCCGGGAGCGCGGTTTCGCGAGATGCTGCGCGCGGCCGAGGATGCGCAACTGGAGGGAACGGTTGCGACGGCGGAAGAGGCGTTGAAGCTGGTGCGGGAGCGATTTCCGCTGGCGGTGGGCGGCTTGCAGCAGAGGAATGGCTAAAACTTCATGCGCAGGCCGAACTGAATCTGGCGCTCGCGGTAGAAGTCGGTGCCGTTGATGTTGAGCGGCTGGCCGAAGGCGGGAATTGGCAGGCCGGTCTTGGGGTTGGTCTTCAAGCCGGTGAGAAAGTTTAGCGTCGGATTTTCCCCTTGGGCACTGTTTTCAATGTAGTAGCCGGTGGTTTCAATCTCGGTCACGTTCTGGTGGTTGAAGAGGTTGAAGCTCTCGGCAAGCAGCTCCAACTGGCGGGTTTCGCCCAGGTCGAATTTCTTGCCTAGGCGCAGATCGGCCTTCCAGGTGTTGGGATAACGGTAGGTGTTGCGGCCGATGTTGTAGACCTGGCCGTCGTTGCCCACGCCGTAGACGCGGTTGTCGCCGCCGGAGCCGTTCATGCCCGGCCGCAAACCGACGATGGTTCCGTTGGCGATGGACTCCTGAGGCAGCGAGCCAGTGACATGCATGGTGTAGGGCAAGCCGCTGCGGAATTGCCCGATACCGGAGAGCATCCAGCCGTTGGCGAATCGGCCGGCGAAGTCGCGCAGCTTCCAGGGCGCTTCATAGACCAACATGACGGCGGCCGAGTGGCGAATGTCGAGGTTACTGGTTCCATACTCCTGGCTGAAGTCGGCCGGGTCCATCGGGCTCTCGTTGGGGTTCCAGTCCATGGTGTGCGAGTAGGTGTAGTGGGCGTGGAAGCTGAGGCCGCGGCTGCCGTAGCGCGTGAGCTTGACCATGGCAGCCTCATAGGTCGAATTGGCCTTGCTCGTGATTTGGTCGGTCTGTTGATAGTCCGGGTTGAGCCATCCGGCGACGCCAGCGCTTGCAGTAGACGCGTAAAAGGGGACCGTAATCCGCGTGGCCTTGATAGGACCCAAGCCGAGGTTGCCGCACGCGCCATTGCCGGGACCCGTGGGAACCTGGTCGCACACGTCGTAGGTGATGGACTGTAGCTGCTGCGACTGGGGGTCGGTCGGCGGCGGGGCGAGATTCGTGTCGATGAAGACGGGCAGCCGGCGGCCGAGGCTGAGCATGGCGCTTGCCGTGAGCTCGACGCGGCCCGGCAGCGGCTGCTCGATGGCGGCAACGGCCTGGTGAATCTCGGGGTTCCGGAAGTTGGGCGCGAAGCCGACGACGCTGGGCTTGACTACGCTGGCGGGCGGGCCGGTGAGCACGTAAGGAAACGGCGGCGCGGCGCTGGTTCCGTCGATGGAGGTATAGCCGTCGTTCGGCCGGATGAAGATGTACAGGTCTCCTTTGAGCGAGCCGGTTTGCGTGAGCGCGGTCTCGACAGTGGCGTTTTCCACGCGGCCGTAGTACATGCCATAGCCGAGGCGCAGCACCGGCCAGTGGCTCCGAGCGTTGCCGATGGCGAGGCTGATGCGCGGACCCCAGTTGTTGCCGGGATCGGGAAGCTTTTCTGTGAATGGCAGATTCGGGTTGTCGAGCGCTGCGATGGGCGGCGGCATCTGCTCGCGCTCCCAGCGCAAGCCGGCGGAGAAAACGGCGAAATCGTTCAGTTGCCACTGCGCGGTCGCGTAGCCTGCCCACTCGTTGGTGCTTAAGTGCCAATTGGTGGGACCGATCGTCTGCGAGTAGTGGGAGTAGCAGGGCATCGCGCCCAAACCCATGAGCTGGCCGTTTGAGGTCTGCCATGGCTTGCCGGTCACGTCGCAATTGTGCGGATTGGCCGGGTCGAGCGCATCGGCGAATCCAAATTTCTCAAAGACCAGGGCGTCGGCGATAAAATTCTGCACCTTGGAGTAAACATAGGTTCCGGTCTGGTTGCGCAGTTGGCTGACCGCGTCGGCGTCATGGTCGAGCTCGAAACCGGACCGGACCAGCAGATGGCCGTGAACCCAGTCGAGCATTTCCTGCGCGTGGTAGAGTTTTTCGTCGGGATAGCTGCCCTGGCCGAAGCGCGAGGGATTGCCGATGGTGAATCCGTAGCGTGAGTCGACGACGATCTGCGGCAACTGGCCGTAGGCACTCCCGGGGAGAAACGTCTTCTCGAATTCCGACGGCGTGCCGGGCCGCGCGGTCAGGATCGTGCGCCCTGCGGAGCCCTGCGTGACGGCGAGCAGGTTTGGCGTGAGATAGGCTTCCCAACGAGCGAGCAGCCACTGTTGGCTGGCGTGGCTGGAGCCGAAGCTGTTGCTCCCATAATTCTCTGAAACGCGCGTGAGCCCGCCGCCGGGCGCGTTCAAGTCGGCGCCGATGCCTTCGAGGGCGAAGCGATGACGCTCGGCCGCCTGCCAATCGATGCGTCCGAATCCAGTCCATTGCGAGGAGTTGCGGGGCGCGGGACCGAGGAGGCTGGCCAGCGTCCCCAGCATCTGCGAATAAGCCGTCACCGCCGCGTCCAAGCCTGAGACGCAGCCGGTTGACTGCGTCCCCGGCGGCCCCGGTACCGTCAGTCCCAGTTGTGCGCTGAGCAACTGCATCTGGCAGTTGCTGGGTTGGGCAAAAAAGCCGGTTGTTGTCGAGGCGCATGGTGGAGTTCCGCAATGGCTCGGCGGCTGCAGGTAAGGATATTTCACCATCGCCAGCCCCGGATCGTTACGGTGGTAGCTATCGAGAGCGGTAAACCAGAAGAGCTTGTCGCGGCGGATATGGCTGCCCGCGCCGAGTCCCCAGACGATCTCATGGTCCGGCGGGGTATACGACTCCGGGGGTCCGGCCGGGCCATTATCAAAGACCGGAACGGTGGGCAGCATGCCGAGCTCGCCGGCCGGCGCGGTCTCCGTGACCCACTGTGTGTAGGGATTCCGCGCGCCCCATGTGTTCTGGCGGTCGAAGAGGAAGGCCTGGCCGTGGAGCGCGTTGCCGCCGCTCTCGGTGCGGATGGCCGTGCGCCCGCCGGAGGAGCGCAGTCCCTCAGCCTCCACGTTGCCTGCTGCTGTGGTTACCTCATGGATGGCGGCTTCGCTCAGGCCCAGGCCGCGCCCGCCATTCCATGCGCGGCTCGTGGATCTCTCCTGACCCTCGTTCTCAGAGGAGGGATCGGACGCCTGCGAACGGGAGCCCGAGCCGGCGGCTGCGCCAAAGGCCAGGCGTATGCTCGCGCCGTCGACCGCAATTTCGGCTGACTCTTGGGAGTTGCGGAATGAGGCCTGCGAAGAGTCGGCAGAGGCGCTGGCCGCGGGCGTGTCGAGAAGGAACTCCTGCCAGCGGCGCCCGCTCGCAGGCAGAGCCTGCAGTTGCGCGGCGGTAACGGTAGTGGCGACAACAGGCGTTACGGGATCAGGCATCTGCGTGAAGGTTGTGCCGGGCGCTGTCGAAGACGGGTTCAGCAGGGCTGCCTGCGCCATGCCGGCTGGCGCTCCTGCCGCGGCGAAGGCGGGAGCCGCGCCGGATGCGAGGGGGAGGGTGCGCTGAGGCGCAACCGCAAGCGCGAAGTGCATTTCAACCGATTGCGTTTCCAGCACGGCGCGCTGCGGCAAGGCGGGCGCGTGGGTTTCCGGCTGATCCTGCCGTGGCTCGCGTACGGCGGCCGGCGCGGCCGGCTGCGCGGATGGACGCATTCCGTCTGCGTCCCGTGAAGCTGTCAAAGACATGGACCGCAACGGTTCGGTGGCGATGGATGCGGTGGGCGCGGGGCGGGAGATGCTAAGCGCCGGACGCGCAGCGATGAGCGTCGTGTTGGCCGCAACTGCCGGATTGGCCGCGTTGCGTTGCGTGTCCGGCGCCGTGGACTGCGCCGTGCTGGACGCGCGCGATGGCGCGGATGCGGGCGCCGCCGAAGCCGCGATTGATTTGGGAGCAGCGGCAGGCGCGGCGGGCAGTATGGAAACTGCCAGCGGCATGGGACTGGCGGCAGCGGAGGGCGCCGCGATGCGGGTTGGCGCGGCGGCCTCAAGCAACGCAGGTGCGGCGGGCTCGAAGCGCATGGCGGCCTGCACGCGCGCTTCGTTGCCGCCGGTAATGAGAATCCCCTCGAGTTGGCCGCGGCCGAGCTGCGCCGCTTCGGCTTCGAGCGTGTATTCGCCCGCGCCGAGAGAGGCAAAGCGGAATGCGCCATTCTTCGCTGTGGTTGTGCGAACCTCGGCGCCGGTTGTCTGGTTGCGCAGAGCGACGGAGACGCCAACGAGCGGAGCCGAATGCAGATCGGTAAGGCGGCCGGCAAGCGAACCTGAGGGGACAGAGGAAATTTGGACGGAGCGCGGGGAGTCGAGACCGGCGGGACTCGATTGGGCGAAAACCGCCACCCCGAGGCTCAGACACAACGCCCCCAACGACGACCGTTTGCTCCAACTCCGCCTTGCCTCTGCCATGGTCAACGCTACCCGGGCAGATCGCAGGGAAAGGACAAACCAAGCTGCCGGCCCACTCTGGCGGCGGGTCCGGTGCGGGGCGTGCGATATGCGATTTTTTCGCCGCGCTACGCGGGTCTGAAGGATGTTTGCGAGCGATTCTATGCCTCGAAAACGCTATTGAGAAGTAGCCTGCGTCACAATTGCAAGTTTTTCCGCCGTTGGCCGGGGCGGTGGGGTGCGGGTTTTCGCGCGAAGCCGGCCGGGATGACGATCCTGGCCGGCAGCAGGCGAGCGGAACGGTTCGATACACTGAAAAAGACTGCGCAGCGCATTTGCGTCCTCCAGATTGATCTCGGCCTTCGATCACTGATCCCTGAACCCTGATCCCTGACCCCATGTTCATTGATGAAGCCAAAATTCGCGTGAAGGCCGGGGACGGCGGCAACGGGTGCATGGCCTTCCGGCGCGAAAAGTCCGTGCCGCGCGGAGGCCCTTCGGGCGGCGACGGCGGCCGCGGCGGCGACGTGATCATGGAGTCGAGCCAGCGGCACAACACGCTCATCCACTTCCGCTACAACCCGGAGCACAAGGCGCAGCGCGGAGAGCACGGCATGGGCTCGAACTGCACCGGGCAGGACGGCCGCTCGATCGTGCTGCAGGTTCCCGTGGGCACGTCGCTCTACGATGCCGAAACCGGCGAACTGGTGCACGACTTTCACGAGCCGGACGAGCGTATCGTCATTGCCCGGGGCGGCCGGGGCGGGCGCGGCAACCAGCACTTCGCCACCAGTACGCATCAGGCTCCGCGCGAACACGAACTGGGGCGGCCGGGCGAGGAGCGCAGCTATCGTTTAGAGCTGAAACTGCTGGCTGACGTGGGTCTCGTCGGCTTGCCCAACGCGGGCAAGTCGACGCTGATCTCGCGCATCTCTGCGGCGCGGCCCAAGATCGCCGATTATCCATTCACGACGCTCGTGCCAAACCTGGGCGTGGTGACGGTGGGCGAGGAGCCGGAGCAGCAGTCGTTTGTGGTGGCCGACGTGCCGGGGCTCATCGAGGGCGCGCACCAGGGCGCGGGGCTGGGAACGCAGTTCCTGCGGCACATTGAGCGCACGCGCGTGCTGGCGCATCTGGTGGATGTGTCGGATGCGCCGGGCCGTCCCGATCCGGTGCAAGACTTCAGGGTGATCAACAACGAGCTGGCGAACTTTGGCTCGCCGCGGCAGGGCACGGAGGAGCATCCGCTGGCCGCAAAGCCGATGATCGTGGTGGCCACCAAGATCGACGCGGCCAACCCGGCAAAGCTCAAAAAGCTGGCGGCGCACGCCAGGCGCAGGAAGCTCGAGTTCCACGCCGTCTCGGCGGTGACGGGCGAGGGCATCGAAGAGTTGAAGTGGGCGCTGGCCAAACGAGTGCGGCCGGCTGTGAGCGCGGCAGCCAGGTAACCCGCTGAAAACAAGCGCGAAATGCTCATCCAAAAGCGACCTCGACCCCTCGAAATGGCCGCTTAAAGTTTCACAAAAAACCCCAAATGGTCGCTTCAAGCTTCGCGAATCTTCGAGTGGTGCGCCAAGAAATTTCCCAAAACAAGGGCAAATGGTCAATTAGAATTTCACGAATCGAGGGGGTAGGTTGCCGAGAATTTCGCGGAGAGCGTGTTTTTGCGCGCTAACTGGGCCTTCGGTGCGCATTTTTGCGCGATTTTGCGCTCCTAAGCGGGGTACGAACTTCGCGGCGGCGTGGCTGGTGACGGGGAACCTGAAGCACTACCCGCGGAGCGGGCGCGGCGGAGTTAGGGTGATCTCGCTGGCGGAGTATTTGGAGGGGCTTCAGGTGTCCTGAGGCTCAGGATAGGCGGTCGAAGTCTTCGGGCGGCGTGTCGGTTGCTTTGTCCAAGACGGCATGGAACTTGGCGAGGGAGCCACGCTCGGCACGGGCGTACAACCGCCGCGCCTAAGCGTCAAGCTCTTCGGCGTCGGGCAAGCCCAAGTCGGCGAAAACGTTGCCACTGCTGGGAATGATGCGCTCTCGAATTTTCTTAGCCAAGATCTTCCCTTTTCTTCATGCTACGCGCCGGGTCTCTGCGGATTCTTTTCGCGCGTGGCGGCCAGCGAGAATGCGCGCGATCCAACTGTTGAGGCTCACGCCTTCTGCTTCGGCCTCCTGGGCCAACCCGCGGTGCAGGCTTTTGGCGATGCGCAGCAGGAGGCGGCCGCTGTATTGAGGTTCTTCTCCCGGTTCGGGGACCGGAAGGCCGGTAGCGCGGCGGCTTTCAATCCAGAGATCTCTTGCAATACCGAGAGAAGCCAGAGCGTCGGCGGCAGTTTCGCCGTCGGCGATGCAGCCCGGCAGTTCGGGATGCTCGGCGACCCAGTAGCCATCGGGATCGTAGCGCAGCGCAACGCGGTAGTGCTTGTTCACGGTTTCTGCAGCGTTTTCCATTGGCATTACTCCTGCTCGTAGAGATCGATCTCGGCCATCGCGTCCAGAAAAGACCGCACGTAGACGGGCTTCAGAAGCGATGTTCCGTGCGGCTTCGCCACGGTAAATGTGCTCGTCCCCACGGTGAAAACGTGGTGGCTTCCGCCTCGATTGCGATGGTCGTAGCGCAGTCCTCTGGCCTGGCAGAACGGCTGAATGTGGTTGTCCAGCAAGGCAAATAGTTCGTCGTCCCGAATGTTCTTCGCGCTCTCCGCGATTTCCTTGACCCGTTGCCTCAGGCGAGCGTCGTCCATTCAGATCGATGATACCACATATAGTATCAAACCCCAACAGATCGTTTTGTTGCCGCTGATTTCTACGTGATCGGGGAGTGACTGGTGACGGGGAATCTGAAGCACTACCCGGAGCGCGGGCGTAGCGGCGGAACGCAGGCGAGGTGAAGCTCGGATTTTGACTATTTCGGAGCGAGCTTTTATAGTGGGTTAGCTCTTTACGCGTAACCACAGAGTAATCTGTGGTTCCGGCGATTCGCCGGAACGTGTTCGATTGGCGGCATTTACCAGCGCGAGGACGAAGAATCTCTCGTCGCGCTGTCGCGCCAAGAGATTCTTCGTCCTCGCGCTTCACGATAAGGTAAAGAGCAACCCTCCAAATGGCGCGAACTCTCGCCGAAATTGCGAAGACCCTCAATCTCGGCAAGAGCTTCGTGCAAAATCGCACTCCGATGCTATTCCTCTGTGGCGGGTCCTTGCCAAAAGCTCGCCATGCGCCAGCATCGTTGCGTGGATTCTTAGTAAAGGTCCTAAAGGGGAAGAGTAGGGTTCTGAGGTCCAGTGTAATTCTGGCAGAAGATGCGGCGAGGTGGTACCGCGGGGCTAATGGTCCGCAGTTCTCGAATCTCGTGGATCTTGAAGAGCAGATTGCCGCCCTTTCCACGCTCATTCTTCTCATTGTTGAAAGCTCTGGATCGATTGCTGAGTTGGGTGCTTTTTCCTTTATTCCAAGTCTTCGTGCGAAGCTTCATGTGATTTTGGATGGAAGTTTTCAATACGACCACTCGTTCATTATGGATGGACCGGTGGCGATGGTTGATGCAGAGAGTAAGGCAAAAAGCGGTCAGAGCAGATACTACACGTACGACTGGTTGAAGCGAAAAGGAAAGCAATTAGTGAACGCCAGCCGTGCGGAGCAAGTGGCGCATCAGATCGTCGCTGAGATACTCGATCCAGCGGTCAAGGAGATGAGCAAGAGTGAACTCTTTCGTGTAGGAAGCATGGAACATCAGATGCTTCTTGTCGCGGACCTTGTGAATGTAAGCGGTGCCCTTCTAATTTCTGAAATCATCGAGATGTTGAGTGCCCTCGGAGTTAGTGTCGAGCAGGGGAGGGTGGAACAGTACCTCTTTCTCCTGGAGAATTTAGGGTATTTGAGCAAGACGCATCCGGGTAACTATGACTTCTATGTTCAGTCGAAACGCGATCTGGAACTAATCTCATTCATCTCGACCGAGGGTAAGCCGGTCAAGAGGGTGGATCTTTCACGAGACCTGCGGAATGCATTCAGTGTGCTGCCGAACTACGATCACCGGCGACGCGCATTCGGGAGTGCGCCCAAGAGGAAGGTGGGACGATGAACATCCTAGGGTCCATTTCGCGCTCCTTGATGATCCCGGAAGAAACCTTGGGCTATCTTATCCGCACTGCGCCCTTCCGCTACAAGGTTTTCAAGGTGGAAAAAAGGAACGGCAAGGGCAAGAGAACAATTGCGCAGCCAGCGAGGGAGGTCAAGGATCTCCAGTATTGGGTAATGGAAAAAATTCTGCACAATTTTCCAATTCATTCCGCTGCGACTGCGTATCGCGCTGGGCGCAGTATAACCACAAATGCCGCAAAGCACGCGCCCAATCATTTTCTTCTCAAGATGGATTTCAAGGATTTTTTCAATTCGATAAGGTCAGATGATCTTGACGCCTACCTTAGAAAGCTTTCGAGCGAAGAATGGGGTGATAAGGATATTGAGTATTTGAAGAGAATCCTGTTCTGGGATAAGGAAAGAAGGGGACGGCTTGTGATGTCGATTGGGGCCCCTTCATCCCCGATGCTTTCCAATATCCTGCTGTACGACTTCGATAGGAGGGTCCAGGCCTTTTGCACCCCTAGGAGGGTCAGGTACTCGCGTTACGCTGACGACTTGGCTTTTTCAACGAATAAGCCAAACGTGCTCCGCGAGGTAGAGGTGGAGGTAGTTCGTATCTGCAAGCGGATGCGTCATCCGAAGCTGACGGTGAATGCAGAAAAGACGGTCCACGCCTCTGCTCGGGTCGCTAGGCGCGTCACAGGCTTGGTCTTGACTAATGAGGGAAGCGTTTCGTTAGGGCGAGATCGAAAGCGGTTGATTAGGGCTCAGATTCATAGATTCCTTATGGGTGGCCTGAATTTAGAGGAAAAGGGAAAGCTTCGCGGGATGTTGGCGTTCGTAAACTCGGCCGAGCCATCTTTTATTGAAAAGCTCCGTGACCATTACGGGAGTGCCGAAATTGATAAGATCTTCAAAATGTCAGATTGATTGTCGCCGCGGTTGTGTCGAGTTGGATTACGGAATGAGGCTGGCAGCACCCGCCTCACCAATTTCCGGTGGGGCTGAGAGCCTAGGCTGGATTGCGGCTGCGGACCCTAGCGCAGCGTTTACTTTTCCTCTTCGTCAACGGGCCGTTTGGCGTTGGCGCGGATCTATAACGACGATGCTCCGAAGAACACCGCGGGCGAGACGTTGAAGCGGCGGCTGAGGCGCGCGATGTGGTCGCGGTTCAGATGGCGCTTGCCGGAGAGGACCAGCGAGACGGTGCTTTCGCTTCCCAACGCAGGGGCGATGTCGCGCTGAGAGAGTCCGTTGTGCTCCAGCAGAAAACGCAGCACGCCGGCGGGCTCGGCGGCCGTACGAGCCGATCTGAGGCTGCTCCGGCGATTCCTTTTTACCTGCGCAGGCAGTTTTTACCCTCACACAGGCAAGCAGTTTTTACTCGCGCGGCGCGCGCGCGGCTCTGAATTCCCTGTGTATTCAACCTACTTCGGATTGGATTGCAATTCATTTCGGTTTGGCCTGCCGGATGCTGGAATCTCCGCACCCGGACCTGACCGAACGAGGGGTCCGGGCGAATCCAACCCCGGAGGTACTCCTTATGCGTTCCCTTAAGCGCGACCTTATTGGCCTCTCCGCCCTCGGCGCAATGGTACTGGCGTTCGCGCTGGCGTGGGGGAGCCCATTTGTCGGCGCCAATTCCGCTCGCGTGCAGGATCAGGCGCAGCCGCAACAGCAACCGGATCAAAGCCAGGCCAAGTCCGCAACCTTTACCGGAACCATCGTCCAGAATGGCGAGCAATACGTACTGCGCGACTCATCCGGCCAAGTCTACGGGCTCGACGACCCGGAGCGCGCCAAGCCGTTCGTGGGCAAGACGGTGAAGGTGACGGGCCAGCTCGATGAGCAGGCGAAGGTGATTCACGTAGAAAGCATTGAAGCCGCGGAAGCGTGACCGGATTCGGAATCGCTTACGGTTCCACGGAGAAGATCCAGCGAACAACAGCGCGGGTAAATCCACGCGGGGGGAGAGGTCGGCGAGTCTTTTCCTCCGCGGCTTACCCGGCGAGGAAATCGCTCATCGGGCGAGCCGCCATTTGGTTCTCGGGCCAGGGCGACGCAACGCGCTTCAGCCTGCGCCGGGAGCTTCGCCGGGCGTAAAGAGGTAGTCGTCGCGCCGGCCGCGAAAGTGCGTTTGAATCTCGAAGGCAACCGGGAACTCGCCGCGAGCCGCGCTCTGCCGCGCCTGCGCGACGAAGCGGGCGGCGAAAGCGCGATCGCAATCCAGCAGGCGCAACCCCTGCGCGAGGCGGCCGAGGAAGCGCGGAGCCAGGCGCAGCCAGCGGCGCGCCGCCCAGGCGTCCGCGTCGAGGCAATCGAGGGCGATGGCATCCAGCTTCGGCAGCCACTGCGCGGGTGCCGAATGCACGCGCCATGTAACAAGAGCCGGCGCCTTTTCGAGATCGAGTTCAGCCCGCTCTCCCTCCTGAAGCAGGAGCGCGGGGTGATCGGGCGGCAGTGGCACGTCACTTCGCAGCAGATGGGGCACGACGCCGCGCTGCTCGATCTCGCGCTCCACGACGGCCGGCGCCAAGGCAACGCAAACGGCCACGGATTCGCGCTTGCGAAGCTGGTTTTTGAGGATGCGCAGGGATTCATCGAGTGAATTGACCAGAAAATCGATCACGCCGTCACGGAGGGCCTGCTTTTGCGTGGCGCGATCGCCCGTGGCGGCGAGCGATGCGGCGCCCGCGATGCTGGCCGCCACAACCAGCGCGCGGCCCGCGCCGTCCGGTTCTCCCGCGTAGAACAGCGTGCCGCCAAGGGCCGTCTCCGGGTGAGCATGAGGGGACGCGATCAGCTTCGCGTAGGCCTGCGCCGCGCGCGCGACGAACGCGAAAGCGGCCGGGGATGGAGGTTCGAGCGCCAAGATTCCATCTTATCCATTCGCGCGCAATGGACTCCGGGCAACTCAGTGCACTTCCCGGCAAGGAATTCCTTGCCCGAGATTTGCCCAAACTGACGCCGGAAGCAGAAACGGCCTCCGAACTCATATCGGAAGCCGCTTGGAATTAAGAACTTTTTGGTTGCGGGGGCTGGATTTGAACCAGCGACCTTTGGGTTATGAGCCCAACGAGCTACCGGGCTGCTCCACCCCGCACTACCATCTTATCAATCGAATCGACGCGGGGTCAATGATTCGCCGGCAAGGGGATTGCGCGCAGCACAAATGTCTTCGCTATAAATTCCTGTCGCCCCAGCGGAATCCGCCCAGGCAATTTCCCCATGGAATCTGTTGAGAAAGCGCGCCCGGTCGCCCAAACCGGCCCTCCGCCTGACGCAATCGGCAGTCAGTCCGGGTTGTACACATCGCAAATCGTAGGCGGGCGTCAGAATCCCCTGGCTGCGGACGCTGATCCGATTCCGCAACCTCTCACGGCTGCTTCGGGCCGGTTTCCGATGCGTCAGGCTCGCCCTCTACTGCGATGCGCAGCGAGCGCAGAAAGTGCAGGTCGTTTGGCGTAAATTTTCCCGCTTCGCCGCCCGTCCCCTCGTCGCTCTGCGCGGCCTCGTTTTCCTTCCCTGTCACTTCGTTCAGGCCGATCGTGGCTTCCAGCATCAGCAGCACGTCGAAGCCGTGCTTGCGGATATCCTGCACCACGCCCGCGATCTGTTCGCTCTCGATAACCGACTCATGGATGGCTTCGCCGAGTTGCTGAATCAGTTCACGCAGGCGCGATGTCACGGCTACCTCCAGGAGCTGCCATCCGCGTCTGAAAAGGCGCGGACCGCGAGGTCGAATCTTTCTACCTTACTTCCATTCCGGTTCAAGAGCAACCCGGGATCTGCGGCAGGCGGCGCAAAGCTCCATGTCCGCTGCTACCATCATAAACGGTATGAGACCTCGAATCGTTGGCCGCGCCCTGGGCATCGGCGTTCGCGTCGCCGGGCGCATCGTGGGGCAGCGGGTTGCCGCTCATGCGCAATCCGGCGCCGGCGCGCCGCGCGCCCGTGTGGGCCCGGCCGTGCCGCTCGCCGCCCGTCTCCAGCAGGCCCAGGCTGCAAGCCAGGCGGTCCAGCAGATCGCAACCCAGGCCAGGCAGGGGGCCAACCGGGGCATTGCTGGATTCCTGCGTCCCTTCCGCCGCGTAGGCGGCATCGTTTGGCTCGAGGTCACCGGCTTCTTCTTTCTTTTGTTCGCCGCTATCTTCACTCTGCGCCTGTGGCAAAACTGGGCCGGATTCAGCGGCAACCCCATTCCCCGCGATTTCGCCGTCGTCGCCGCGGCGGTCTTTCTCTACCTGGGAATCAGCGCCTTCTGGCGCGCGCACCGCCGCTGACCGGCGCGTGCGGCCGGTGAACACAAACAGAAGCACGCCGGTGCGCCTCGGAGCGGTTCGGTGAGTCCCTCGGCGATTTGGCGCTCGTCCGGAACTGGATTTGCGCAACGCTCAGATGAGCGGAAGGGAAGGGAAGGGCATTTTTCGATACTAATCTACGTTTTCGATACCGTTGCCCGCCTCGGCTCGACCCAACCCCTTTTTTGTGATAGGCATGGCGGATTTGCGGTATCATGAACTGACTCTGAGAGATGCGATGCCTGTCGCTGCTATGAGAATGCCGATGGACGGCTGCCCGCCATTTCTTCGGTGGGCCGGGAGCAAGCGGAAGCTGCTGCCAAAACTGAAGGGCTTCTGGAAAAAGGATCACAAGCGCTACGTTGAGCCCTTTGCCGGATCGGCGTGTCTTTTTTTTGCCCTCAATCCGCCGAAGGCGATCCTTGGTGACCTAAACCCAGAGTTGATTTCGACCTATATTGAGGTGAAATACCGAACGGATGCAGTCTTGAAGGAATTGAGAGGCCTGCCTCCCTGGAACAAGAAGGAGTACACACGGCTCAGGTCACTGGACCCGCTAAAGCTGGGGCGACATGTGCGGGCAGCCCGCTTCATCTACCTGAATAGGTTTTGTTTTAATGGAATCTACCGGACAAATCTCGCCGGGCAGTTCAACGTGCCCTATAGCGGGGACGGGTGCGGCTCTTTGCCCGAGGATGAGGTTTTCAAGCGCTGTTCGCGTCTTCTGCGCCGAGCGCGATTCGTTAGAGGCGATTTCGAGACGGTCCTGAGCCAGGTTGAGAAGGGCGACCTTGTCTATATGGACCCTCCCTACGCCGTGCGAGCACGGAGAGTGTTCCGGGAATACGACCCGAGTGCGTTCACGCATGGGGATATTTCCAGACTCCGTTCATGGATGATGCGCCTGCACGCCACCGGCGTCAGTTTTTTGGTAAGTTATGCCGAGTCAGACGAGGCGGATGTTCTCAAGAAGGGCTTCTCCTACGAGACGATCCCGGTTCGCCGGAATGTTGCCGGTTTCGCGGCGCATCGTGCGGTAACAAACGAATTGCTGATTTCAAACGCTTAGGTCGAAGAGATGCCAAGCCTGAATCCGACGCAACCCACCGTACCACAGCTCATACCCGCGGGCCTGCTGCTCCAGCTTTCGATCGACGAGGTCAAACCAAGTTCCAATAACCCCCGGCACCTATTTGACCCCGACCAGCTCGACGAGCTCAAGAAAAACATCGCCGAGCATGGCGTCCTCGTCCCGATCGTTGTCTATCAGGCGAAGGGCCAATCGAAGTTCTCGATCCTCGACGGCGAACGGAGGTTTAGATGCGTCCGTGACCTCGTAAGCGAGGGGCGGACAGGAAAGAACGGGGAGCCGCTCAAGCTTCCCGCGAACGTGGTCGAGCCGCCTACGAAGATCGCAGGCCTGCTCTATATGTTCAACATTCACAACTACCGAGAGGGCTGGGAGCTAATGCCAACGGCCCTTAGCCTCAAGATCGTGATGGAGGATCTCGGGACCGAGGACAACAAGGCCCTGTCGAAGCTGACCGGGCTCAGCGACCCCCAGATTGAGCGATGCAAGAAGCTCCTCCGGTTTCCAGAGAGATTCCAAGAACTGTCCCTTGACCCAGACCCGAGGACCCGAGTTCCCTCAAATTTTTGGATTGAGGCATTGCCGGTCATCGACCTAGCACTAGAAACGAGCGAGACGATTAAGGCCATCGGTCGCGATCGCGCGACAGAAAAGCTGGTAGATAAGTACCGCGGGAAGAAAATAAAGAGCGTCATACATTTCCGGCGAATTATGGAGAGCTACGAAATCAATGAGGACGATCCGCAGACGCGTGCGCGAGTTCTCCGGAGGGTCGAAGAGTTCTTTCTGAACCCAAGCCTGGAAACACGCGATGGATTCGACGAATTCGTAATGGATAAGAAGCGCGTGCTCAGCGCTCTGGCCGCGTGCGATGAGTTCCTAGCGGAGTTGCAGCGTTTCAGGCTTACATATACTTCTAACGACGAGGAGCGCAATAGCCTCCGAATTGCTCTCCGGCGGGTGCAGACATATTGCGAGAGCCTATGGAATGCGCTCGAAGGGAAAGATGACCCCGAGGTCCCGCAAGACCAACCATGAAAGGGATCATCCACAGCCTGAGGGCCGCTATCCGTTATAGGGACTACAAGCCAATGTCGCTAACTTGGCTTGCGGCAAAGCGCTGGGTCATGCAATTCGACAAGGGGGACCGGAGGCTCGCGCAGCGACTACTCGACAAAGTCATATATATTTCAGAATCGAGAACGAGGGAGATTCTGGTCCAACAAAACGCGGCCCTCATGAATCGGTTGGTTGCGGCCGGGCTAAAGCCCAAGCAGTTTATTTACGTGTCGGTCCACGATACCGGAAGCAGCAGTCACGTAATGTTGAATCTTCTCCGCGATGCAGCCGGTCTTGAAAGGATGGGCTGCAAGTTTCTTGACGCCCACGATTCGATGCGTCTGATCAAGACAATGAATGAGCTAGGGGAGGGCGCACTTATCTACGTTGACGATTTCCTTGGCACAGGAAATCAGTTCTGCGGCGAACGAGACTCCGTGGCAAGGGTTATGGTGGGCGCGTTTTCCGAGTTTATTCTTGCCCCCAGCATATGCGAAGAGGCAATTTACGAGATTGGCAAGCGAGGCGTCGAGGCCTTCACGGGGCACGTGCACTCCAAAGTTGAGCGGCCGCTGCACGCGAATTCGCCACTTTTCGTGCGAACGGAAAAAGATAGGATGGAGCTCATCTGCAAGGGAATTAACAAAGGCGGGCCGTTGGGATATAAGGGTCTCGCAACGATGGTTGTCCTCTATCGGAACGCCCCAAACACGGTTCCGGCAGTATTGCGGGGAAGCCAGAACCAGACACCTTTTAAAGGGATCTTTCCAAGGACGACTGACCTTCCGGTTCAGAAAATTACATAGCGCGTCTTGCGGCGTCTTCCCCCTTCGGGCGCCGCCGCTTCAATCGCTCCCGAGAAGCCGCCCAGCGTTCACCAATCCGTGGCGCTATTGGCCGTCAACGGAAGCCAACAGCCTAATTCACTCCTTGACCGTCCCCGCTGCTTTCCAAGCCCCTATAGCGGGTCTCCTGCAGGTGTAGACCAAGGCACAATCGCTAAGTGGCTTTTTCATCAAGAAAAAGCCACCTTGAATTCTGTCCGAAATGGCTCATAGTTGCAGGAGAACCGCCGTAAAACCTCCCGGCGAGCCGGAACTTCCGCTTCGAGTGGTTCGATTCCCGACGAACAACCCACCAGAGACAGCCCGCCCTGAGCAGCGTCTGCCGTCCGCGCCCCGCCCCCTGATCTCTGTTCTCTGATCTCTGCTCTCTGATCTCTGCTCTCTACCATCTTTTCGACGATTTCCACCAAAATCATCGACCCGCAGGTCACAATTTCCCGCGTTTGCTCCACCTGTAGGTGGAGTTTTCCGCGAGCTCGCGATGCGACGATTTTTTCCCCCGCCGCAGCCTTGCGGTTCTGTGACCTATGGAGCACAAATTCCGCCCATCCGGCGGCAGCCTCGGACTGCTTTCCGTGGCCGTGATTCACCGCAGGGTTCCGCGGTTGCTCTCCATGAACCGCCGTAAACTCAAACACTGAGGCTCTCACTTATACTGTCAAACGGACGGGGCAGCTCAGGGAAGTGGTCTTGAAAATGAGAAGAAGCCAAATGAATCGGCCTTCATGCGCGCATGGCCCCTTGAGAGTTGCCCGCGGAGAGTTGTCTTGAAGGAGTAAGAAATGAGCTCTGTTTCGAAGTTTGCCGATCCCGAATTACCGGGTCAAAATAATACCTCGCGGCGCGAGTTCCTCAAAACAAGTCTCGTGACTTCGGTTGCAGCAACCGCGGTTGGCATGGCCGCGATGGGGGAAAGCACCTCCGCGAACGCCGAATCGGACGCGAAGAATGTATCCATCATCACGGTGACCGGCGCACAAGCTGCGCCGCCGTTGCGCAAGCCGTGGAAAAGCGCGATTGCGACAGGGTATGCGCCTTTGCTGCTGCGCGAAGACCTGCAGAATCATCTGGAAATTCTGCAGCGGGATATCGGCTATCGTTACTGCCGGTTCCACGGGATGTTCAACGACGACATGGCGGTGGTTGCGCGCCGCAAGGACGGAAGCCTGGCCTTCCGCTGGGCGCAGGTGGACAAGGTTCTGGACGCGCTGCAAAGGCTTGGCCTGCGCCCACGGGTGGAGTTGTCCTCAATGCCCGTGGCGCTGGCTTCAGGAACCACGACGATCGACGATTGGCAATGGAACGTCACGCCACCCCGCGACTACGCCGAATGGGGCCAGTTGGTGGGAGCCTTTGCCCGTCATTGTCTGGATCGCTATGGCCTGGATGAGATTGCGCAGTGGTATTACGAAGTCTGGAATGAGCCGAACATCAATTATTGGACGGGTTCGCAGCAAGACTACTGGAAGCTCTACGACACATCGGCGGCGGCGCTCAAGGCGGTCAGTCCGCGCCTCAGGGTCGGTGGGCCGGTTTCGGCCCGTGCCGAATGGGTAGCGGAAATGATCGCGCACTGTTCCACGAAGGGCGTGCCGTTGGATTTCATCAGCACCCATATTTACTTGCAGGATGAATGGGTGCTATATCCGGACCGGAAGGGCAGCCCGCACAAGCCCGGCGCGTTTGCCGCAGACATCGTGCGGGGAGTGCGCGAAACCGTCCGCCGGTCAGCCATGCCGGATTTGGAAGTGCACATGACGGAGTGGGACAGCGTGGTTCCTACTCCCGACGGTCAGCAGCTCTGGAACCTGAATCCGAGTTCGTCGGATAACGTGTCCGCTGCGGCCACCGCCTGCGATCTGGCGCTGGCGGTGGATGGGGACTGCGAGGTTTTCTGCTGGTGGGAGGCCAGCGATGTTTTTGAAGAAGGCGGCATGACGCAGAGCGAGTTTTCCGGCTGCTATGGATTGCTGACGCTCAATGGTATCCCCAAGTCAACGTTCAATGCCTTCCGCTTTCTCAACCGTCTGCGCGGCGGGCGGCAGGAACTCAAGCACGAGCCGCTTGCGGCCGGATGCAACTTGGTGGCCACGGCCGGAGATGGGAGCCTGCAAGTCCTGCTCTGGTACCGGGACCTCTCAGTTTATGGAGTCGGGACGCCGCAGCCATGGACGGGCACGCTGGAATTGCCTTGGGCAGAATCGGCCAAACCCGTGCTGGTGCAGGAGCGAATTACGGCCGGCGCCGGCAGTTGCTATGAAACCTGGCAGTCGTTGGGCAGCCCGCAAAATCTCTCGCCGATCGAGCGCCATTTGCTGCAAGTTCATGCTGCTCCGGAGGCGCAAGTATTCCATCCGGACGCAGGTAACGGCCAGGTGACTCACAATTTCCGGCTGCTTCCCGGAGAGGTGGTCTATCTGGAGTTGCGTGCGCAGGGAGAGGCTGCTCTTCCCACCACCCCGCTGCGGCAAGAACTGGCGGAGTGGTATGCGAAGCACGGCGCGAAGGAGTAGCCGGATTGTCGATACGCGATGCCAGGCTTCGGCACGGCATCGCGTTTCTGCGTGAATGTACAACGCAGGTTGAACCGCACAAGGTTTTTGCAAAAGGACATCGGCGTGAACAAAATCGACAGATTGACGAATGAAGATGAATTGAGCCGGCGCGAGTTCCTAAAAACAAGTCTCGTGACTTCGGTTGCAGCGACCGCGGTTGGCATGGCCGCGATGGGGGAAAGCACCTCCGCGAAGGCCGACTCGAACACAGAGAATCCATCCATCATCACGGTGACCGGAGCACAAGCCGCGCCGCCGTTGCGAAAGCCGTGGAAAAACGCCATCGCCGTGGACGTGTCTATCTTGCTGTTGCGGGAGGATCTACAGAGCCATCTGGCAATTTTGCAGCGCGACATCGGCTATCGCTACTGCCGAACCTATGGGTTCTTCTATGATGAGATGGCCATTGTGGCGCGTCGCAAGGATGGAAGCCTGGCGTTCCGCTGGGCGCAGGTGGACAAGGTTCTCGATGCGTTGAAGCGGCTCCGGTTGCGCCCTTTCATGAATCTGTCCCCCGTGCCGGTTCCGCTGGCTTCCGGAACTCAAACCATCTTTGATTGGGGCGTGAACGTCACGCCGCCCAGCGATTACGCCGAATGGGGCCAGTTGGTGGGGGCTTTCGCCCGCCATTGCATGGATCGCTATGGATTGGATGAGATTGCGCAGTGGTATTTCGAGGTTTGGAACGAACCGAACATCAATTTTTGGACGGGTTCGCAGGCCGACTACTGGAAGCTTTATGACGTCTCGGCGAAGGCGCTCAAGGCAGTCAGTCCGCGCCTCCGGGTGGGCGGGCCCGTCTCGGCCCATGCCGAATGGGTAGCGGAAATGATCGCGCACTGTTCCAAGCAGAACATTCCGCTGGATTTCATCAGCACCCATATTTACTTGCAGGATGAATGGGTGGCGTATCCGGACCGGAAGGGCAGCCCGCACAAGCCCGGCGCGTTTGCCGCAGACATCGTGCGGGGAGTGCGCGAAACCGTCCGCCGGTCGGCAATGCCCGATCTGGAGATTCATCTGACGGAGTGGAACAGCGTGGCGCCTCTGCCCAACGGCGAGCTTGCCTGGGACAATAATCCGAGCCTGGACGAGGCATCCGCGGCGGCAACGGTTTGCGATCTCGCCATGGCGGTGGATGGGGACTGCGACACCTTCTGCTGGTGGGAGGCCAGCGATGTGGTTGGCCAAAGCGGCATCCCGCTGAGCGAGTTTTCCGGCACCTATGGATTGCTGACGCTGAACGGTCTTCCGAAAGCGACGTTCAATGCCTTCCGCTTTCTCAACCGCCTGCGCGGCGGGCGGCTGGAACTCAAGCACGAGCCTCTGGCTCCCGGTCGAGGTCTCGTGGCGACAGCGGAAGGGCAAAGCCTGCAAGTCCTGCTTTGGTACCGGGATCTCTCAGTCTATGGAGTGGGGACGCAGCAGCCATGGACGGGCACGCTGGAACTGCCCTGGGCGGAACCGGCCAAACCCGTGCTGGTGCAGGAGCGGATTACGGCCGGCGCGGGCAGTTGTTATGAGACCTGGAAGTCGTTGGGTAGCCCGCAAAATCTTTCACCGATCGAGCACCGGCAGGTGCACGTTCATGCTGCTCCCGAAGCGCGAGTGTTCCATCCGAACGCACGCACCAGCCAGGTGACTCACAGTTTCCGGCTGGCTTCCGGAGACGTGCTATATTTGGAATTGCGTCCGCAAGAAGAAGCCGCTCTTCCCACGGCACCGCTGCGGCATGAACTGGCAGCCTGGTATGCATCTCGGCGCGAAAAGTCAAAATGAAAGAGAGAATCGTTATAGGAGTGAGGACAGGTGTTTCACCACAATGTATTCCGTGCGATAGGGGTTAGCGCATCTCTGTTTGGAGCGATTTTCCTGCTTGCATCTGTTTCGCCACATCCATCACACTCCGATGCTAATTGCCTGCAAGTGATGCGCGTTTTGGCGGCTTGGCAGCCCTCCGGGAAGACTCCCACCGAACAACTGACCCGGCCCGAGAGCAAGGCTGCACCCATCACCGTCGATTATCCCCAGAACGGCTCCATCTTCCCGCCCGAGATCTTGTCGCCGACCTTCATCTGGCGCGATCCAGATACCTCATCCACGTCGTGGCGCATCGATATCGTTTTTGCCGATGGCACGAAACCGGTCCATACAAAATCACTGGGCGAGCACATGCAGATCGGCGAGATCGACCCGCGTTGCATTTCTCCGAACAATCAGCTTCCTTCACTGACTCCGGAGCAGGCCGCCGGGCACACCTGGAAGCCGGAAGAGGCAACCTGGACATTCATCAAGCAACACTCAGTGAAGCGCCCAGCCACGGTGACAATCACCGGTCTTGATGCCGCAGGACGGCTAACCAATCATGGGCGCGTCACGCTGTCTACCTCCAAAGATCCGGTGGACGGAGAGATCTTTTATCGCGACGTTCCGCTGATGCCGAGCGAGGGCCAGAAGGGTCAGATTCAGCCGTTGGCCTTTGCCAATCAGCCTCTGATCAACTGGCGGCTTCGCGACATCGGCCAGCCGCAGAGCCGGATCGTGATGCACGATATGTATACATGCGCCAATTGCCACTCCTTCTCCGCCGACGGCAAGTGGATGGGCCTCGACGTGGATGGCTCCCTCCAGAACAAAGGCCTGTACGCCGTTGTTCCCGTTCAAAAGCATATGACCATTACCGACCAAGATCTGGTGGCCTGGATTCCTGATCGGAGCATTGCGAATACGCGCGTCGGCTTCATGTCGCAGGTCTCGCCAGACGGCAAGTACGTGCTGTCTACCTTTGCCGGGCCGGACCAGACCGTTCCCAGTTCTTACTACCTGGCCAATTTCAAGGATTATCGTTTCCTCCAGGTCTTTTATCCCACGCGCGGCATTCTTGCTTGGTACAACCGCGCCACGGGCATCAGAAAGTCGCTGCCGGGCGCCGACGATCCTTACTATTCCCAAGGGAATGGGGTCTGGAGCCCGGATGGAAAGTACATCGTGTTTGACCGCGCGGTGGCCAGGGATTCCTACCCGCCAGGACAGCCACCGGCATTGGCGGCCAACGACCCGAACGAAACGCAGATCCAGTACGACCTTTACCGGATACCGTTCAATAATGGGCTGGGCGGCAAGGCAGAACCGATTGAGGGCGCATCCAACAATGGAATGAGCAACAATTTCCCCAAGGTTTCCCCCGACGGCCGCTGGATTGTTTTCGTCAAGTGCCGCAACGGTTTTTTGATGCGCCCGGACAGCGAGTTATGGATCGTTCCGGCCACCGGAGGCGTTGCGCGCCGCTTGCGCGCCAATATGTCGCCGATGAACTCCTGGCACAGCTTTTCGCCCAACGGGCGCTGGCTGGTTTTCTCTTCCAAGAGCCGCTCCCCTTACACGCAGATGTATCTA
>Ga0187865_1000555_pt1 | contig 50607 bp, 43 predicted proteins | sample June2016WEW_11_1_2_FD_132989 | JGI IMG/M metagenome (GOLD analysis project Ga0187865, IMG submission 132989) | Peatland microbial communities from SPRUCE experiment site at the Marcell Experimental Forest, Minnesota, USA - June2016WEW_11_100 | ecosystem: Environmental > Terrestrial > Soil >...
CGCGGGAAGCACTTACTTCGGCCTGGGCCGGAGCGCAGATGCGCGTCCAGGATCAGAGTTGGGCTATGCCCAATGTTTTCAATGTGGGGAATGTTGTCAAACAGCTAATTTGGACGCGAATGAGAAAAACTAAACCCTTAGAACGCTAAAGACATTCGCTTTTCTCGGCGTGCTCCGCGTCTCGGCGGTTCGCGTTTTTGGCCCACTGCGGTATCCTCACCTGTTCCCATGCCTGACGACTTCCCACTCCAGTCCCAGACGCCGGATGCGCTCATGCTCTTCGGTTTCTGGTACCGCACGCTCCCGGCCGGTCAACTCCGTTGCGGACAGCTCGCCAAAACCATGTTGCTGGAACAGCCGCTAGTCATCGGACGCGACCAACAAGGCCAGCCCTTTGCCCTGCGCGACGCCTGCCCTCATCGCGGCATGCCGCTGTCCTGCGGACAATTCGACGGCCAGCAAGTCGAATGCTCCTACCATGGCTGGAGATTCGACGCCCACTCCGGCCAGTGCAAACTGATCCCGTCGCTCGTCCCCGAGCAAAATCTGAAAATCGACCGCATCTACGCCGGCAGCTATCCCTGCGAAGAGCGCGACGATTTCATCTGGGTCTTCATTCCCGATCCCGGCCCAGCCGGCGCCGGATTCTCAAAGCCCGCGCCCGCTCCCACTCCCGCCCCCGAGATTCCGAAATTCAGCGAGCATTACAAACTCGCCTATCTCACCGCCGACCTGCCCTGCTCGGTCGACCACGGCATCATCGGCTTGATGGATCCCGCGCACGGCCCCTTCGTCCACCAGGCGTGGTGGTGGCGCACGCAAAAATCAATTCACGAGAAGCACAAGAACTTTGAACCCATCCCCTACGGATTTCGCATGAGCGCGCACACGCCCAGCTCCAACAGCGCTCCCTACAAACTTCTCCGCCTCTACGCCGACGCCGATTCGATTACCACGACCATCGATTTCGTCCTGCCCAACCTGCGCTCGGAAATCATTTGCGCCGGCAAATACTGGTTCTCCAGCCTAACCACCGTCACTCCCATCACGCGCAACCAGTGCCGCATCGACGTAGTGGCCGCCTGGAACCTCTTCCGCTGGATTCCTTTCGGCCCCCAGCTGCTGAAATTCGTCTTCGCGAAGTTCGTGGAGCAGGACCGCCGGACCATGGAGCTTCAGTCCGAGGGCCTGCAACACAACCCGCACCTCATGCTGATCGACGACGCCGACCGCCCCGCAAAGTGGTATTTCGGCTTGAAGAGCGCAATGCTGGAGATGAAGAAAACCGGCGGCGAGTTCCGGCACCCGATGGCGGGGCCGGTGACGCTAAAGTGGAGAAGCTGAGAGTCAGTTCCCAGTTCTCGGTTCTCAGTTCTCAGAAAAACCACCCCGGAGCGAATCACTGAGAACTGAGAACCGGGAACTGAGAACTACTCTTTCACCAGCCAGTCCATCGCCTCTTCCCGCGTCTTGAACGTCACAATCTCGCGCTGAGAAAAAGTGTGGAAGTTTTCCATGAACGCGTGCGGGATGCTCTCCGTGCCGACCCACGCCGTCTTCTTCACAAACGGCCGGTCGAGCGTCAGCACTTCTTTAAGCTTGGTAGCAACCGCGTGATCCACTGTGGAGCCGGTGTAGTCGGCAAGCGTGACCAGCGACTCGCGCGCGTGCTGCGCCACAGTGATGCGCAGATGCTCAAGCAGAAGTTGCATCTCGTGTGCATTGGCATGCGAAAAGTCCAGCAGCAGAATCTGCTTGCCCTGGTGCTCGACGAAATGGATCCGATCATCCATGTGGACCCCGAATCGTTTCCCCTGTGTTCCTCTGTGTCCCCTGTGGTGAAAAAAGTCTTAACCACAGGGGACACAGAGGGGCACAGGGGACTTCTACATTAACAACGTCTCCACGACGTTGTACACGTCGGCCAGCGCCGAGTCCAGCGCCGCCACATCCTTGCCGCCCGCTTCGGCCAGGTCCGGACGCCCGCCGCCTTTGCCGCCAACTTTCTCCGCCACCGCACCCACCACTTTCCCCGCCTGAATACGGCTGGTCAAATCTTTGGTGACGCCCGCAATCAGCGAAACGTTTCCGTCCGCGACCGAACCGACCACCACCACGCCCGAGCCGAGTTTATCGCGCAGTTGATCGACCAGCGTCCGCAACTGCGCACGTTCGAGATTGTCCACGCGATGGGCAAGCACTTTGACGCCGCGAACTTCTCTGACTTTGTCGCTGACCGAAGCAACCGAAGACGAAGCCGACTTCATCCGCGCCTGATCAAGCTCGCGCGTGAGCCGCTTGATTTCCGAATCGCGCTTATCCAGTTCCGCGCGCAGCGCGTCGGCGGGAGACTCGGCTTCTTTGCTGCTCAAAGCAGCCACCACGCCTTCCAGTTCGTGATCCTTGCGGAAGTGGCGCAGCGAGCCTTCGCCGGTCACGGCCTCGATGCGGCGCACGCCCGAGGACACGCTTCCCTCTTTCAAAATCTTGATCAGGCCGATCTCGCCGGTCGCGCCGGTGTGTGTGCCGCCGCAGAGTTCCGTCGAAAAATCGCCGATCTTGATCACGCGCACCTTGTCGCCGTATTTCTCGCCGAACAGCGCCATCGCGTGATACTCGTTGACCGCCACGTCAATCGGAACGTTCTCGATGATCTCGACGCGTTCGTTGCGCAGAACCTCTTTGTTGATGATGTCTTCGATATCTTGAAGCTCTTCTTCGGCAACGCCGGTGAAGTGCGAGAAATCAAAGCGCAGATGATTGGGAGCGACCAGCGATCCAGCCTGCTTGACGTGCTTACCCAAGACCTCGCGCAGCCCGGCCTGAAGCAGATGCGTAGCCGTGTGATTGCGCATGGTGGCATCGCGAATCGCAGTGTCAACAACGGCATCCACTTTCTGCCCAACCCGAATTGCCTGCTTGGCCACAACCTGGTGCGCGCGCACGCCCTGGATCGGGTAGTAGCATCCGGTCACCTCGGCAACGACGGTGTTGTGATCGTCGGAGTAGAGCCATCCGCGATCGCCCACCTGCCCACCTGACTCGGCGTAGACCGGCGTGTGGTCGAGAATGATCTCGCCGGAGTCGCCGGGCTTGAGTTCCTGCGCGCCCTGATTGCCTTTGATGATGGCCAGCACTTCACAATTCTCCGAACGAGTCTGACGATAGCCTTCGAACGTTGAGGTTGGCAGCTTCTGATACGCAGGATTCGCCGTCTGCTTGGCTGCACCTTTCCAGGAAGCGCGGGCACGGTCACGCTGTTCGGCCATCGCGCCGTCAAAGCCGATCGAATCGAAAGAGAATCCGTTGTCGCGGCAGGCATCTTCAATGAAATCCCGGGGAAGGCCGAACGTGTCGTAAAGACGAAAAGCTTTATCGCCCCGGTAAATAGGCCGCACATTTGGAGCTATGTTTCCCCAGTCGGCGGAGCTTATTCGCTCTCCAAACACCTTCTTCAGTTCATCAAGAGACTTGGCCGGATTCTCTGCGAGATGCTTTTCTGCCCGTAATGGTTGGAAGTCCTGTTCGAGTCTCTCTAGCCCTCCATCCAACGTGTGTGCGAACCGAACCTCCTCCTGTTCCACGGTTTTCGCAACGCGTGCGACGGTGTCTACAAGCTCAGGATATGCGTCGCTCATCAAATTGACGACGGAATGAACCATCTCGTGAAGAAAAGGCTTCTCCGCCCAGCCTTTCTTTCCGTGAAGGATGGCTCGGCGAATTATCTTTCGCAGCACATACCCTCTTCCGTCGTTGGATGGCAGCACCCCATCGGAAATCAGGAATGTTACAGCGCGCGCGTGGTCAGCGATTACCCGCAAAGACGCTGCTGTGTGCTCCGGCTGTCTGACGAACTTAGTCCCAAGGATAGAAGTGCCCATGAGCTCAGCCGCCCGCTCGACCAGCGGTTTGAACAGGTCTGTGTCGTAGTTCGAGATCACTTCCTGCAGCACGGACGCTATCCGTTCAAGTCCCGCGCCAGTATCAATCGACGGTTTCGGCAGCGGCGTCAACTTGCCGCTGCCGTCGCGGTCGAACTGCATGAACACCAGGTTCCAGAGTTCGACGTAGCGCCCGCAGTCGCAACCAAACTTGCAATCCGTGTGACCCTGATCGCTTGCCGCCACCCCCATGTCGTAGTGAATCTCGCTGCAGGGGCCGCAGGGGCCGGTGTCGCCCATCTGCCAGAAATTGTCTTTCGCGCCAAATTCGTAGATGCGATCTTTCGGCACGCCTTGCCCGAGCCACAGGTCGTAAGCTTCGGCATCGCGCGGGACGCCGTTTTCGCCCATAAAGATCGTGACGTAAAGCTTCGCTTTATCAATCCCGAACCACTCCGGCGACGTGATCAACTCCCACGCATAGGCGATGGCGTCTTTCTTGAAGTAGTCGCCGAAGGAAAAATTTCCCAGCATTTCGAAAAACGTGTGGTGACGGTTGGTGAAGCCGACGTTTTCAAGATCGTTGTGCTTACCGCCGGCGCGCACGCATTTTTGCGAGGTCGTCGCCCGCGCGTAGTCGCGCTTTTCGAGGCCGAGGAAAACGTCCTTGAACTGGTTCATTCCCGCGTTGGTGAAGAGCAGCGTCGGGTCGTTGGCCGGGACGAGCGACGAGGAGTGCACCTCGCGGTGTCCCTTCTGAATGAAGAAGTCCAGGAACTTGCGACGAATTTCGGAGCCGGTGAGCATGGAAGATTAAATTCTAAACGATAACCATGGTTCAGCTAAGTTTGTTCGGCGAGGGTCTGCAGACACTAAACGGGGCGGGATCGGGATGAAGATGAGGAAAGACGGGCACGGACGCCCGCCGCTACTCGCGCGAAACAACAGGACGGGCAGGACGCCCGTCCCTACACTAAGCAAAAAGACGGGCGAGGCCACGCCCGTCTTTACGCTACTTCACCGCACACTACTTCACCGCGTCTGCAGTTTTCTCGGCGCCCTTCTTCACGCCCTTCCCGGTGTCCTTGGCGGCGGTCTTAGTGGCAGCGCCAGTTTTGTCGGCGGCCTTTTCAGTGGCTTTGCCAGTATCCTTAGCAGCGGTCTTCGTGGCTTTCCCGGTGTCCTTGGCAGCGGTCTTGGTGGCAGCACCAGTTTTGTCGGCGGCCTTTTCAGTGGCTTTGCCGGTATCCTTGGCGGCGGTTTTGGTGGCGTGGCCGGTCTTCACGGCTGCTGTCTTGGTGGCATGCCCCGTCGTCACTGCAGCCTTCTTGGTTGCTTTGCCGGTATCGTCGGCTGCGGTTTTCACGTCGGTTCCGGCCTGGCCGTACGAGAACGCAGTCAGAGCCAGCAGCGCAGTTGCCATCATCAAAGAGAACTTCATTTTCATAGTTCCTCCAGAGGAATTAAAGAGTTCTTCAGTTGCAAGGTTGTATCAGAGTATGCGTGGTGCGCGCAACCAGGAACTTAATTTCCCGACTTCGTCGAGAACTTGTTTCGATTTACACTCTGCGCCGTAGAGACGAGGCAAGCCTCGTCTCTACAAACGAGTTGTCCGGGATCAGTGAGACGCCTCGGAAGTCTCGTTCTCGAGTTCGGTGAGGGTTTCTTCGTCCACGTCCCATTTCTTCAGGATCGTGAAGATGGTTTTTGATGCGAATCCGGCGCGCATCAGGTTGCGGAAGATGCGGGCTGCCTGTTTCTGGTCTTTGTCCTTGGGCTTCTGCAGGCGTTTGCGGCGGAGGTAGTCGCGAGCGAGATTTTCTTCTTTCACGTCGTCGTAGACGGAAGAAACCGCCTTCTGGATGACGTCGCCGTGCACTCCCTTCGCCTTCAGGTCGGTGACGACGCGCATTCTCCCGAACTTCTCGTTGTCCCGGCGATACGACGAAAAGGCCGCCGCGTATTTAGCGTCGTTCAGATAGCCCTGGTCTTTCAGGCGAACGACAATCAGTTCCACCAGCGTCTTTCCGATTTCCGTATCGGCTTCCACCCGGTTCCGCAGCAGGCGTTTCAGTTCCGCGACCGAGCGCATGCGGCGCGCCAGCGCGCCTACTGCGTAGTCGTAAAGCTCCGCTTCGGTGAAGAGTTTTCTGGGACGGCCAAACGCCATGCCTACACGATAGCGCGAGACGGGGCTTGGGGGTTAGCGCTCACCGGCTGGTGTCCTGAATTCAACTGCGAGCTACGAGCTCCGGGCTGTTCACAAACCAGAACCTCACCACGGAGGCACGGAGGCACGGAGAAAAGCGAGTTCATGATTTTGTCCCTTATGAATCGACTGCGACCCGACAATAAACCTATGAAAAAGCCTTCCTCCGTGTCTCTGTGTCTCCGTGGCGGGTGTTGCTCGGGATCGGGGATCGCAGCCGATTTAGGACACTGCCCGCTCACCGGCTTCGCTCGACGGAGGACGAATTCCCAAAGTTCTTCACTGGCTTATTTTGGCGGCGGCACGGAACTCGGCGCGGAACTAGGCACAGAACTAGGAAAGACCGGTGCGCTTGTCGCGGGTGGTACGTTTGCCGCCGGCGCGCTCGCCGCCATTGGCGCGACCAGCACCGCTTTTGTCGAGGGTGGCAGCTTGTCGGCATTGGCTAGCAGGATCGCCAATTGCCACATCTGCGTTTCAGAAAGCGACTTGCTGAAGCCGGGCATGCCCGTCAGGCGAATGCCGTTGAATATCTTCCAGTAGCTTTCGCCGGGCTCATCGTCGGTCACGCCTTTTCCCTCTAACAGTCTCGGCGGTTTCGGATACATTCCTGTCGCAATCGCCGTCTTCGGCGACAGGGGCAAGCCGTGGCAAACCGCGCAATGCTGCTTGTAAAGCTCGGCGCCGGCCAGGTAGTTGGCATCGTTCGCCTGGATCGGAACATTCTTCGGCATGTCTTTTTTGATGCGCGCATTCAAAGCCTTGTTTGCGAAGAAAGTTTCGAAGGGCATGTTGGAGTCGGTGGTGGCAACGGGAGCACTGCCCCCGGTGAAGTACAGATAAGCCCCGGCGGGCACGAGGAGGAGACCGAGCAGCAGTCCGACGATGAATTTCACTGGTATGGTCCTGCCTTTCTGAATTTAGTACTTTAACACTACGAATCTGCATCTAAGCTTAAATTGACACATAATTTTCGGGTACCCCGGCGGCGAGATTGGCCCAGGTCTTCCGTGACGAGAATAAACATGCGAATTGTTAGCGCGGCAAGCGCCTTTCCCCAGCATTATTACACCCAGGAGATGTTGCTGGCGGCCCTGCAGGAATACTGGGGCGATCAGATCGAAAACCCGCACGTGCTGCGGCGTTTGCACCGTCACGTGGGCGTCGACGGACGATTCTTATCGCTCCCCAAAGAAGAATATCTGAAAATGAAAACCTGGGGCGAGGCCAACCGTCACTGGATTCGCACGGCCAAGGAATTGGGTGAGAAAGCGGTTACAGGCGCGCTGGCGGACGCGGGTTTGAATGGCCGAAATCTGGGCGCGTTCTTTTTTGTTTCGGTGACCGGCATTTGCAGTCCATCGATCGACGCGCTGCTGATCAACCGGATGGGATTATGCAGAAACATTCGCCGCGTTCCGATTTTCGGGCTGGGCTGTGTGGCAGGCGCGGCGGCCATTTCGCGCGCGGCCGATTATGTGCGGGCTTATCCAGATCAGGCCGCGGTGGTGCTGTCGGTCGAACTCTGCTCGCTCACGCTGCAGCGCGAGGATATCTCGATGGCCAACCTGATTTCGTCCGGCCTGTTCGGCGACGGCGCGGCCGCGGTGATCGTGGCCGGCGCGGATTGCGGACTTTCCGGCCCCAAGATTCTCGCAACCCGCTCCGTGTTCTATCCCGACACCGAAGAGATGATGGGTTGGGACGTTTCGGAAAAAGGCTTCCGCATTGTTCTCTCGCGCGAAATTCCGAACCTGGTTCGAAAAAACCTGGCGCACGATCTCGACGATTTTCTTGCCGAGCGTGAATTGACCCGCGCCGACATCGGTAGCTGGGTGCTGCATACCGGCGGGCCGAAGATTCTGGAAGCAACAGCCGAGGCGCTGGGACTGAAGAATGGCGAACTCGACGTCTCCTGGCAATGCCTGCGCAGGACCGGCAATTTGTCGTCGGCTTCCGTGCTGGTGGTGCTCGAAGAAGTCATGAAGAATCGCCGCCCCGCGCCGGGCACGCTCGGCTTGCTGGCCGCCATGGGTCCGGGGTTCTGTTCGGAATTCGTTTTGCTGGAATGGTAAAAGGGTTATTGGCAGGAAGTCGCGAGTTAGAAACTCCTCCATAGGGAATTTATAGTGAGCCGTTTTCCGAATCCGTGGGATGTATTCATAGTTGGCGGCGGACCTGCCGGTCTGGCGACGGCCATCGCGGCGCGCCGTCACGGTTTGAGCGTGGTAGTGGCGGATGGCGCGGTTCCGCCGATCGACAAGCCCTGCGGCGAGGGACTGATGCCGGACGGAGTGGAGGCTCTGCACCAGCTCGGCGTCACGATTCCCGAGGGCGAAGCGTATCCATTTCGCGGTATTCGTTTCGTGAGCGACGGCACAAAAGCCGAGGCTGCGTTTCCTCGCGGTACCGCTTACGGAATCCGGCGCACGCATCTGCATCGCGTCATGTCGGAGCACGCGGCGGCGTGCGGCGTCCGCTTGCTGTGGCAATCGGCGGTCACCGGGCTTCATCCCGAAGGCGCCCTGGTTGCTGGAGAATTGGTGCGCGCGCGCTGGGTGGTGGGCGCCGATGGAACCAGTTCCCGCGTCCGTGGCTGGGCAAAGCTGGATCAACACGAGCTGGATACAACCCAGAATAAAAATCTGCGCTTCGCGTTCCGGCGCCACTACCGCGTCGCGCCCTGGACGGGGTTCATGGAACTGCACTGGGGCCGTCAATGCCAGATTTACGCCACGCCGGTCAGCCGCGAAGAAGTTTGTGTGGCGATGATCTCGCGTAACCCGAAGTTGCGGCTGGAAGATGTGCTCGGCGAATTTCCGGAACTTTACGCACGCCTCGAAGATGCAGAACACGCCTCCAGCGAACGGGGCGCGATCACCGTCACCCGAAGATTGCGGCGCGTCTATCGTGGCCGAACGGCATTGGTAGGCGATGCTTCGGGCGGAGTGGACGCCATCACCGGAGAAGGTCTTTGCCTCACCTTTCGGCAAGCCGCGCTGCTGGGCGATTGCCTGGCCAGCGGCGACCTCGCTCGCTATCAAAAGGGTCATCGCGCGCTGATCCGCCGTCCCGCCCTGATGGCTCGCATGATGCTGTTCATGGCCAAACACAGCCGTCTGCGGCGACGCACCATGCAAGTATTCCAATCCAGCCCCCGCTCCTTTGCTGGAATGTTGGCCATGCACGTGGGCGAAGGCTCCACGCGGGATCACATCTCGAACGGAATTGCCTTGGGCTGGGAACTGCTGAAGGCCTGAAGCATGGCGGACCCATTGGAATCCATCTCGGTATCTACAAGAATATCTATGGCAAATACTTTTCGTTCGATAGTTCTTGGTCAGATCGGTCTACTAGTCGTGGTCGCTGCGCTTGCAGCACAGCCGGCGGCGGCACCGGTTACCCATGAACTCCTGCTGCAACTCGACACTGCGCAAAGCGGGGCCGATATTACTCTGGTCGGCAACCTGCACACGGTGAAGGGCGCGTTCCTGTTGAAACGTGGCGCCATTCACTTCGACCCCGCAACCGGCAAGGCCAGCGGAGAAATCGCGTTCGACGCCACCAGCGGCAAGACCGGCAACTCCTCGCGTGACAACAAAATGCACAAGGATGTGATTGAGAGCGGGCGCTATCCGGAGATCGTCTTCCGCCCCCATCGCGCCGAAGGCACACTCGCCACATCGGACGCTTCCACGCTCCTGGTTCACGGCATGTTTACGATGCACGGTGCTGAACACGAAGTTACTTTTCCCGTCGAAGTAACTTTCGCCGGAAGCGCGTGGACCGCGAAGGCTTCGTTTCAAATTCCGTACGTGCAGTGGGGGATGAAAAACCCCAGCGTGCTTTTCCTCAGAGTTGGCGACACGGTGCAGGTGCAGTTTCATGCCGCCGGAAGCACAACCCCGTAGAACCAGCGCTGGACAGGCGGTTCCAGTTGCCATGGTTACTTCCTTCCGATTACCGGAAGTTACTAACAATCGTCACTAGCGCCGGTTCACTTCCACCCAGCGACGAGATATCTGCAACGGTTTTCACTTTCCCGTTTCCGCAAATCGGCAAGTACTTGCAGCAGTAAGCACAACCTTGCGAGCCAATTGGCATCGCGGTTGCACTTTCTTATGTTGCGTCCTCCCCGTCAGGAAAGTTTGCCAAGAACCAGAGAATTCGAGTTTGTTTTGGGAGGATCCAATCGTGTTTCGTAGCCGCTTTCTCTTGTCGCTGGTTGTAGCCCTGTTCCTCTCCACGCTGGCCTCGGCCAATTCCACCACGGTCAATATGACGTTCCTTCAGCCGGGTACCAACGTCTCCGGTGGTTACTACACTTATCCCTACTATTTTTCGATCAACGGTGGGAAGGCCACGCCCATGATGTGTGACTCGTTCACCAACCACATTTCGACGGGTGAGAGCTGGAATGCCAACGTCAGTGGGCTGCTTTCTGGGAAAGGCTTGTTTGGCAAGGACATCACGGACTACAAAGCGGCGGGCATCATTTTCCTGGGCGTGATGAATGGAACGATTGACGCCAAAGTGGGCAACTGGGCTGTGTGGAACCTGTTCGCCAAGGGCATCACGGCGGACGCTGCGGTACTGGCCCTCGACAAGAACGCTCTGTTCTTGGCGCAGCACGCTCCGTCGAGCGAGTTTAAAGGACTGGCGCTGTACACGCCTGTCGGCGGAAGCCCGGGCCACGGACCGCAGGAATTCATCGGATATAGAGGAACGGCGATATCCACGCCAGAACCGGCTAGCCTGTTGCTGCTCTCGACAGGCCTGCTCGGGATTGCAGGAATGGTGCGGCGCAAACTTCGCCGCGACTAATTCGAGTTTGGTGGTTCACGGTTTCGCAAGTCAAGTTTCCGCTTGCTCCTTTGATCGCCGCCATCAACGCAAATCTGATGGCGGCCTTTTTCTTCTGTCTCATGGAATCCTGGCCGTAGGAACCCTGTAGCTTTCTTGCGTTCCCCGCATCTCATGTCCGGCCGTGCGGAATCAGGGCGACAAATCCATACCCGTGTCGCGCCACAGCCGCCCGCGTTTCCGCTGACCCGCGATCCAGCTTGGCATGAATATTAACTTCATTCTTTTCAATTAGCTGGCTCTGGCTCCCCGCTTGCTTTTTCTTCCTGCGCGGGCAAGGGGGCTAATCATGGAAACGATGCTGCAAGGTCTGGTAATCATCGGCGGTCTGACGTTCTCGCTGGCCGCGTCTCTGCTGATCGAAGAACTCATCTTCTGACAAATCGTTCGCGTGGCGTTTGCGCGCCGCCCGGATATCTCCAAACAAGGGCAAAAGCGATCGCACCTTTATAAGAAGGCCGAGCAGGTAGGGATTGATCTGAAAGCCACGCGGAATGAGGGTGACCGCTGAGAGCTTATAGCCGTAGCCGCCTTGTGTTGTGTCCTCCAACCTCGCCACAACTCAAAACAAACCGTATTTATGTCGCGAATTTACAGGATACGACACTAAGTCCGTTTGCAATTTCTATCCCCCACAGACGACAATCGCATTGTGCCCAGCACTAGCTTTTATCAGGACCCCCAAACTGTCAGCCCCTTCCGTCCCGGCGCGCTCGTGATCGCGACATTGACCAACCCGCGCGAAAAATTCTGGGGCGCAATTCTCTGTCTTGCGGGCGAAGGCGTCAGCCTGCGCGGTGTCGATGTCGCGTCTTTCGACGATCTGGCCTCGCAGATCAAGAGCGGCGAGCCCTTCACCTCCGGCGTCGTATTCTTTCCCATGCACCGCGTGGAGCGAATGGAGCTGGATCTTCCCGAGGGCAACATCCTCTCGCTCGCACAGCGCTTCGCCCAGAAGACCGGGCAGGATCCCGCTCCGCTTCTGGTGAGCGAATTTCTTGGGATCGCCGGAGGAAAAGCCGGAGGAGAAGAGTAGCGGTGAACTTCCGGCAGATCCTGACCGCGCCCAACCAGCTCACGCTGCTGCGGATGATTTTCCTGCCGTTCATCGTCATCAATCTGGTCAAGCACGATTTCAAATGGGCGCTGGCGCTGTTCATTCTCGCCGGATTGAGCGACGGCCTCGACGGCCTCCTGGCCCGCACCCTGCATCAGCAAACGCTTCTCGGCCAGTATCTCGACCCCATCGCCGACAAGCTGCTGATGAGCACCATGTTTCTTGTGCTCTCGATTGAACGCATGATTCCCTGGAAATATACGGTCATGGTGTTCAGCCGCGACATCTCCATCCTGCTGGTCAGCGGCGTGCTGTTCATGATTGCCGGCCTGCGCGATTTTCGTCCCAGCATCTTCGGCAAAGCCAACACCTTCGCCCAAGTGGCTGCAATTTTCTTCGTGCTGCTGCTGCTGGTCGAGCCCGTACGCTGGGTCTGGATTGCGCGCACAACCTTCCTGCGCGCCACGTTTATCTTTACCATCGTCTCCGCCGTGCACTACGCATTTCTGGTGCAACACCGGCTGCATGCGGGTGCGCACTCTTGAGCGTCAGGGTCCGCAGCGGGCCACGAAGTCACAGAGAGAAAATCAGAAAGAAGTGTCTAGGGGCGCGAGCAAGCCACGCCCTTCTTATTGCCAGCCTAGCGGCCTTATCCTCTAGTACGTCCCCACGCCGTTCGCGCAGCGGATCTTAAACCAATCGTAAGCGGTCTTGCCGCGGTTCATGATCGCATCGACGCGCACTCGCGCGAACGTCTGCTGAATCCGCATGATGACTTGCCAGTTATCCCGGTTGCTGCGAGCGTCCACGCGTTGCGACCAGCGCTCGGTCATCTGGCGCTGCTGCATCTTCGAGTAGTCGCCGTCGTACACATACGGGGACCGATCTTGTGCCGCTTCCATGCGAAGCTCATTGTGCTGGGCGAGTTTGGTATTGGCCTCGATGGCCGCGGAAAGGACTTCCGTTTGCTCGTCGAACCATTCATGGACGACGCGCTCGGTTTCGGCTGCATCGTGCGTCCTTCTGAACTCGTGGATCGCATTCAGCACGTTCTCGATATTCTCCACGCCCTGCAATGCGATCGCCGGAATGGGACTGTTGCGGACCGGTAGATCGTCGTCCGAGAATACCCGCTTCGCCTTGCTCTTCGAGCTGTCTTTATTCTTCTTGGCCACGTCGCCGAGCGGCGGCGCAGTGCCCTCGTCGCTATTCTGGCCAAACGTCTGCCCTGTGAACGGGAGGATGAGAATCATCACAAGTAAGCACTTCCAACGCATAAGTCCTCGGCGCGGGGAGAAGATGCGGAGGAGACAATGATTTCCGCACCTCCATGATACCCGCTCGCGAAGAGCACCAGCGGTTACTTCTGTTATAAGACGAAGGTGCTCGACGTTCCCCTGTTTTATCACTGACTTACGGCCTGGAACTTCATGCGCTCTGGCTCTAGGCGGAGCAGCGGCCCGGTGCACTGGCCAAGGCCAGGCACGCCGCACCGCACCGCTATCCTAGCGCGCCCCGGCCCCACGACCATCCCAACCCGGTGGAGAGTGCAGCCGAATTTTTCCCGGAGAGTACTTCCCCTCACCCCATTTGACCCCTTTTCTTCCGCCCACCTAGAATAAAAGATTCGCACTGCGCTCGCGAACTCATCCATGGGACTGCGCCTCTATAACACTCTTTCCGGGAAGATCGAGGACTTTCATCCGCTCGACGGCAATCGCGTCCGCATGTACGCCTGCGGGCCGACCGTCTATGACTACGGCCACATTGGCAATTTCCGCACATTTATCGCCGTCGATCTTCTTTATCGCTTTCTGCGCCAGAGTGGATACGACGTCCGCTACGTCATGAACATCACCGACGTGGACGACAAGATCATTCGCAACTCCGCGCGCGACGGCGTGACCGTGCAGCAATACACCGCGAAGTTTGCCCAGGCCTTCCTGGAAGATTCGGCTACGTTGAGCATTGAGCAACCGGGTCTGGTGCGCGCTACCGAACACATCAACGCGATGGCCGGCTTCATTGCCGAACTGGTGCACAAAGGCTTCGCTTACCGCACCGACGACGGTTCTTACTATTTCCGCATCGCGAAGTTTCCCGAGTATGGCAAGCTTTCGAAAAAAGATTTTGCCGGCATGACCGACGGTGCGCGCGTGGACGTGGACGAATACGACAAGGACAACGCCCGCGACTTCGCCCTCTGGAAGGCTCCGAAACCGGGCGAAGCCTCGTGGGACACATCGATCGGGCCGGGGCGTCCGGGCTGGCACATCGAGTGCTCGGTGATGTCGATGGAGCAACTCGGGCCGAGTTTTGACTTGCACGCCGGCGGCGAAGACCTGATTTTTCCGCATCACGAGAACGAAATCGCGCAGTCGGAGGCGCTCAGCGGAAAGCAGTTTGCTCGCTATTGGTTTCATGCGCGTTTTCTGCTGGTCGAGGGCCAGAAAATGTCAAAGAGTCTCGGGAATTTCTTTACCATCCGGGATCTCGTGTTGCGCGGGCACAAGCCGTCATCGATCCGCTGGCTGCTGACGCAGGTACCCTATCGCAATCAGCTGAACTTCACTTTCGATGGCTTGAAGTCCGCGGCAAGTTCGGTAGAGAAATTGCGTAACTTCCGCTTCCGCCTGACGAGCACGCAGCTCCCCGCCGGCGCGACCCCGCCGATGGCGCAACTGGCGGACGAAACCACCGCACGAATGAAGAACGCCCTCGACGATGATTTGAACACTGCCGAGGCGCAAGCCGCCATGTTCGACATGTTGCGCAAAGCCAACACTGCGCTCGATGCCGCCGAAGTTCGCCAGGACGACGTGAAGCCGCTGCTCGCAGCGCTGGACAAGTTCGACGAGATATTCGCCGTGCTGAAAGATGACGATCAGCCCAGGATGAAAGCCATCCTCGACTGGGCCCGCGCCGAAGGCCGCGAAAAAGATATCAGCCCCGAATTGCTGGAAACCGCCGGCTCCGCGCAACTATCCGATGAGCAGGTGAATCAAAAACTGGCGGAGATGCAGGCCGCGCGCAATGGCCGCAAGTTCAAGGAGTCAGATGCACTGCGCGCCGAACTGACCGCCGCCGGTATCATCGTGGAGAACACAAAAGACGGGGTACGCTGGCGAAGAAAGTGAAGGAAATTGGTAATTTGTAATTTGTAATTTGGGTCGGCGACTGCAGGTTTCCAATTACAAATTACAAATTGGAAATTACAAATCCCCATGAAGTCGCTCGATGACTATCTCGCTGCCGCCGAACAGGCCCACGGCCATCTCTGCGCGGGGCAGGTACTGGGCGTGCGCCTGGCCATGTTGGGGCTTGAGAAGCTGGGCATCGAGGACCCTCGCGGCAACAAGGAAGACCGCAAACGTCTGGTCACGTTCGTCGAAATCGACCGCTGCGCCACCGACGCCATATCCCTCGTCACCGGATGCCGTCTTGGAAAACGCGCCCTGAAGTTTCGCGACTGGGGAAAGATGGCCGCGACCTTCGTGGACGTGAGCACCGGCAGAGCCATCCGCATCGCCGCGAAAGAATCGTCAAAGGCGCTGGCGCGCACGATGCATCCCGAAATCGAAAGCAAGAACCAGCAGCAGATGCTGGCCTATCGCGAAATGCCGGAAGACGACTTATTCACGAAGCAGTGGGTGAAGGTCGAACTTCCCGCGGAAGAGTTCCCCGGATACAAGGGCGAGCGCATAGTCTGTGCCGAGTGCGGCGAAGGCATCAACTTCCGCCGCGAAGTTCTACGCGACGGGCGAGTGTTATGCCGCGCCTGCGCCGGCGAGCGGTATTACGAAATCCTTTAGACAACGGCGAGCTTCGCTCGCCTGGACAGGTCCTGAGCGAAGTCGAAGGAGGGCGGCTGTCCCCTACGCAAGCTTTCTCGCCTGCTCATACGCATGCGCGACTCGCAGCAGCGTCGCCTCGTCGAAGTGGCGTCCAAACAACTGCAGCCCGATCGGCAGCTTCTCGTGGTTTTCGCCGCACGGCACCGATATCCCGGGAATGCCCGCCAGATTGGCCGTCACGGTGTAGATGTCGGCCAGGTACATGGCCAGCGGATCATTCACTTTCTCGCCTAGCTTGAACGCAGGTGTCGGACAAGTCGGCGCAGCGATCACATCCACTTTTTTGAAGGCTTCGTCGAAGTCGCGCGTCAGCAGCGTGCGCACTTTCTGCGCCTTCAGATAGTAGGCGTCGTAATATCCGGCGCTCAGCGCGTAGGTGCCGAGCATGATGCGGCGTTTGACTTCCATGCCGAATCCGCCGTCGCGGCTCAGCCGGTACATTTCGGAAAGCGTGCCCGCCTTGGCGCGGAAGCCGTAGCGCACACCGTCATAGCGCGCCAGATTCGACGACGCTTCCGCCGTGGCCACAATGTAATACGCGGGAATTGCATACTCGGTGTGCGGCAAACTCACCGGCACAACCTCGCATCCCAACTCCGCCAGCTTCTGAATCGCAGCCTCAACCGCCGCGCGAACTTCGGGATCGAGCCCCGATCCGAAGTATTCTTTGGCCACGCCAACCTTCAGGCCCTTCACCGGCTTCTCGAGTTCCGCCACATAGTCGGGCACGGGCACCTCGGCGGAAGTCGAATCCATGGGATCGCGGCCCGCAATCGTGCGCAGCACCAGCGCGACTTCCTTCACCGTTTTCGCAAACGGGCCGATGTGATCGAGCGACGAAGCAAACGCAATCAGCCCATAGCGCGACACACGGCCATACGTCGGCTTCAAGCCAACCACGCCGCAAAACGACGCCGGCTGGCGAATCGATCCACCCGTATCGGAGCCGAGCGTCGCCACCGCCATCTCCGCGGCAACCGCCGCCGCCGATCCACCCGACGATCCACCCGGCACGCGGCTCTTGTCGCGCGGATTGTGCACGGCGTGATACGCCGAGTTCTCAGTGGACGAGCCCATGGCAAACTCATCGCAGTTGAGCTTGCCCAAAATCACCGCGCCCGCCGCTTCCAGGCGAGCCACCGCCGTGCAGTCGTAAGGCGGAATAAAGTTTTCGAGAATTTTCGAACCGGCGGTGGTGCGCACGCCACGCGTCACCATGACGTCCTTGATCGCAACCGGAACTCCCGCGAGCGGCGGCAAAGACTTGCCCTCCGCGGCCATCGCGTCGATACGCCCGGCCTGCGCCAGCGCGCGCTCCTCGCAAAGAGTCAGGAACGCGCCAATCTCGGAATCTTCCTGCCTGATCCGTGTGTAGAAATCCCGAGCCAGAGCGGTCGCCGTCGTCTGCCGCCCCGTGATCGCGCGCCGGACCTCATCAATCGTCAATTCAGCCACCATCTATCTCTCATCACTATCTCTCAATCACCTTTGGAACCTCGAAAAATGTCCCGTCAGTGTCCGGAGCATTTTTCACGGCGGCGGCGTGCGGCAGCGATTCCCGCAGACCGTCCTTCACGTCCTCCCGTATGGCGTACGCGAACCGCTCGCTCCCCTGCCGCGACTCGTCCACGCCGTAGCGGTCCGAGACCTGAGCCATGGGCACGACTTTGTCGGTCTCCAGTTCGTTGAGTCGCTCGATGTATTCAAGAATGGAGTTCAAATCGCGCAGCATGTGGGCGCGCTCTTCCTCGGTCAACTCGAGGTTGGCCAGATCGGCCACGTAGGCGACGTCTTTGTCGGTAACTTTCATAAGGTGCACCAAAAAGTGTTTCAGCCCCGCCCTGGTATTTTGTCATCCCGAGCGAAGCGAGGGATCTGCATTCTGCCGGCGAACTGCAGATCCCTCGCTTCGCTCGGGATGATAATTCAAAACAACCGTGTCGCCGCTCTCACCACGCACCCCTACGCCTTCACCACGAATTCAATTCGCTTCACCGAAGTCGCGCAATACTTGTTGATCAAGGCCACATAGCGCGGCGCCAGGGTTGCGAGTTCCCGCCGCCATCCCGCGTCCGCAACTTCCACTCGCAGAATACCGTCGGAAAAACTGAGCGCCCGAGTCCGCTCGGCCACCGCACTGCCACACGCGACAGGCCAGGCCAGCAACGCGCTCTCGCCCGCTGGCGCGCGATGAAGAGCTTTGGCGATGATGGTTTCCAAGCCGGCGGAAGCACGGTTCAAGGCATGACTCCAGGGTCGCGATTGCGATCGGAACGCCGATCGGAACGCAATGATTGTAGCATCGGAAAATGTTGCGTCTCTTTACGAGGTCGCAGCTTACGCGGCCACAGCCGCCGCCGCCTTGGCGCGCTTCTTGGCGAGCTTGCGCAGGTGCGTCGCCGAATACAGACTCCCCCGGCAGCGCCGCGCCCCGCATAAACAGGGCGCGTCGTCCTCGCCGTCGTAGAGGTTGTAGTCGTAGGTCAATTCTTCTCCGGCCTCAATATCGCGCAGTGCGATGATCCACATCTTGCCCCGGATCTGATCGGTCTCGCAGTTCGGTTTGCAGGAATGATTGACGAAGGCGGCCACACCGTAGCCGTCAATGATGCGTTTGCCACCGTCCAGGCCGAATAAATACGTGTTCTCAAAGTCGTCGTAAAGATCTTCGGCCTGTTCGTAGGTGAGGTACTCACCCACGTATTCCACGATCAACGTCCCTTTGCGAATCGGCCGCGTGGTGTAGCAACCATAGGAGTGAATGCGGGACTGGTGAAGGATCAGGGTCATAGAGCGTTGGTCGATTTTATCTGCTGCACTTATCTTTAGCACACCGGGCAGGGGGTCGAGCAAGAAGCGCCGCCAGTGGTAGTGGGCTAATTCTGTGTTGCCGAGTAGATAAGCTGCGAGCTACGAGTTGCGGGGCATCCGGTTTGCTCGAAGCTCGCGGCTCGAAGCTCGCGGCTCAGCAACACGGAATTAGCCCACCACCCCGCCAGTCAGTCACTCCGGCCATTCCCCAGCCGCCTGCTATCATTCTCAGGGGCAAGCATCAGACGACCGAGCATCAGAAGACCGACCAGTGGGGGACCGGCGACCATGGCTCATCAGCATCCACCGCGCTTTCTGAAGATTGTCGACGACGCCAAGCAGCGCGTCCGCGAAACCAACGTTGACGAAGTCAAAGCCCGGCTCGATCGCGGCGAGAAATTCGTTCTTGTCGACGTTCGCGAAGACCGCGAATTCGACGCCGACCACCTGCCCGGTGCCGTCCATCTGGGCAAGGGCGTTATCGAGCGCGACATTGAAGGCAAGTATCCCGATCTCGAAACTCCGCTCGTACTCTATTGCGGCGGCGGCTTCCGTTCCGCGCTGGCGGCCGATAACCTGCAAAAAATGGGATACACCAACGTCATTTCCATGGACGGCGGAATCCGCGATTGGCGCGAAAAGGGTTACCCGCTGGAGAAGTCACGGTAAATAGCTCGCAAGGTGGCGCCCAATCCACCACCGGGCTTGTCTGGATTCCTGAACGAAACTGCACTTCCGAGGCGTCCGGTGGATTGCATACCACTCGCTTCTTTGAAAAAATGTTGTAATGATACTGTGGGGTTCCTGTGATGTCTCAAATCGGAAGCTTTGCGCTGCTCCTGGCGCTCGGCCTCAGTGCGTACTCGTTTCTTGCAGGCTTTTTGGCATTATTCGGTCGGGATGCCGCTTCGGCTCGTCTCGGTGAGACCGCCCGCCGCGCCGGAATTGCAACATTCGCCGCGGTGCTGCTGGCTGGCATCGTTCTCGTAGTGGCCGCGTTCAACGACGACTTCTCTATCGCCTACATCTTCCATCACAGTAATCGCGACTTGCCCGCCGCCTATAAGTTCGCCGTGCTGTGGTCCGGTCAGGAAGGGTCGCTGCTGTTCTGGTCGCTGCTGCTGGCCGGCTACGGATTCGTTCTCCGCTTGCGCTACAAGACCGATCAGCGGCTGTTCGCGCACGCTTCGGTGGTGATGGCCTCGGTGCAGGTTTTCTTTCTGCTGATTCTGAATTTCGCGGCGCACCCGTTCGCCATCATGCAGGGCTCGCTCCCCCAGGATGGCACTGGGCTGAATCCTCTCTTGCAGTATCCCGAGATGGTCATCCATCCGCCCATGCTGTACCTGGGATACGTCGGCTTCACCGTCCCCTTCGCCTTTGCGCTGGGCGCGCTCATCATGAAGTACCCCGGCGAGAAATGGATTCACATCACCCGCCGCTGGACCATGGTGACCTGGTGCTTCCTCACGATCGGCGTTTTCCTCGGCGCGCACTGGGCCTACGCGGTGCTCGGATGGGGCGGCTACTGGGGATGGGACCCCGTGGAAAATGCCTCGCTCATGCCCTGGCTCACCGGCACAGCGTTTCTGCATTCCGTCATGATGCAGGAAAAACGCGGCATGTTAAAAGTGTGGAACATGTCGCTCATCTTCGCGACGTTCCTGCTCTCGATGCTCGGGACCTTCCTCACGCGTTCGGGTGTGATCAGTTCGGTGCACGCGTTCGCGCAGTCCTCGATCGGCACCTGGTTCTTGGTCTTCATAGGATTGACTCTGGCCGTCTGCACCTTTTTCCTTGTGGCGAACCGGTCGCACCTCAAGAGCGAGCACAAGCTGGAGTCGCTGGTTTCGCGCGAATCCAGTTTCCTGTTCAACAATCTCCTCTTGCTGGTCGTCTGCTTCACCATACTGTGGGGCACGTTTTTCCCCATTCTGTCGGAATTCGTGCAGGGACACAAAGTCACGGTCGGGCCGCCTTTTTTCAATCGCGTTGCGGTCCCGGTTGCCTTGCTGCTCCTGCTGCTCACCGCCGTCGGACCGCTGCTGGCCTGGCGTAAGACGTCCATCGAAAGCCTCAAGCGGAATTTCCTGTTCCCCGCGATCGGCGCGGTTTCGATTGGCGTGATGATGATCGTTTTCGGCGTGCGTCCCTGGGAGGATCCTTCTTTCTTCTATGCCACCATGGCCGCCGTGCTGTCGGCGCTGGTGATCTTCACCGTCATTTCCGAGTTCCTCCGCGGAGGGCGCGTCATCGCCGGCAAGAGCCAGCAAAATCTGTTCGCCGCCATGGCTCACCTGTGCCACAGAAACACACGCCGCTACGGCGGCTACATCGTCCACTTCGGCGTCGCGCTGGTGGTGATTGGGATTCTCGGGACGCCTTTCAACAAAGAAGTTGAAAAAGAAATGGGCTTTGGCGACAAAATTTCCCTTGGCCCCTACACTCTGGTCTGCCAGTCCTACACGCAGGACGACAATCCCAACTACGGCAACGAGTGGGCCATCATCAACGTGTTCCGCGGCGGCAAGCAGATTACGACCATGTATCCCGAGCGCCGCTTCTATAAAGCGAGCGGACAGCCGCAGACGCTGCCGCGCATTTACCCCAGCTTCCGCGAAGATTTTTTTCTGGTGAGCGACGTTTATCTGGTTTATGAAGGCAAGAACGAGACCACAGGACGCCCCATCATCAAAGCGCATTTGAATCCGCTCGTGCCGTGGATTTGGATCGGCCTGATCGTCATGGTCTTCGGCACCATCGTCGCACTCGTGCCCAATGCCGCCGCCGTCCAGGTGGCCGCAACCACGCCGGTTCGCGCTCCGGCGCAGGTGGGAGCAGGTGACTGAGATGAAATCCTCCATGCTCTCCGTTCGTCGGATCTCCCTTCGTCGCTGCTTGCAGGCCGCTGCTCTCGCGTGCGCGGTGGTTATTCTCATGGGCGCCGGGGACGATTCCGCACGCTTCAAAGACCTGGGCCACCGCATGATGTGCACCTGCGGATGCGGCCAGGTGCTGCTCGAATGCAATCACGTCGGCTGCCAGTCCTCCGACAAGATGCGCAACCAACTGCTGGCCGCGCTCGATAAAGGCGACAACGACGACCTCATCCTGCAAGGCTTCGTGCAGGAATACGGACCAACGGTGATCGCCGCGCCCACCGCCACCGGCTTCAATCGCGTGGCCTGGATCATGCCCTTCGTCGCGCTGGCGTTCGGCATCGCCTTCGTCGTTTACGTCGTGCGCTCGTGGAAGAATCGGCCCGCACCGGCCCTCGCCGATGGCATCACCATCCCGCGCGGCAGCGAGCTCGACGAGTTCCGCCAGAAGGCCCGCAAGGAGACCAACTTATGATTCCTTTCGTCTGCGCCGTCGTTACGGTCGCCTGTTTCTATTACGTTTTTTTCTTTCCCGGCGAAGTCTATGCCGGAGAAGAGAAGACGCGGCTCGGCTATCTCCGCGAGCGCAAGGAAGCGGTTTACGAGAACCTGCGCGACCTGAATTTCGAATACAAGGCAGGCAAGGTGCCTGACGCGGACTATCAATCCATGCGCGCGTCGCTCGAAGAAGAAGCGGCTGCGATCATGGCGGAGATTGCGCGGCTCGAACAATCTGTAATTGCGCCCGCGTGACCGCGTTTCGGATAGCTTTGAAAGGGCATGGCTTTAGCCATGCCGTTAGAACCCGCCATACGAACGGCTTTAGCCGCTGAGGGTCGCCCTTTCATGGCATCCAGTCTGCCGACGAAGACTGGTCAGACAACTCTGATGTTGGAAAAGGAGTGGATTTGAAGAAACCCGCAAAGTCTGTGGCGCCGTCGCGCCGCCAAATGCGAGTAGCGTCCCTAGCCATCCTGCTGCTAAGCCTGGCGTCTTTAGCCACCGCGCAGAGCCAGGCCGCATCAGTCTTGTCCGGAACCGTCACCAACGGCACCACCGGCAAACCCGCCGTCGGCGATGAAGTCATTCTCATCAACCTTGCCAACGGCATGGACGTAGCCGGCAACACCAAGGTGGACAGCAACGGAAAATTCAGCTTCAAACTCACCGGCGGAGCCGGGCCACATCTCATCCGCGCCGTCCATCAGGGAGTTACTTATCATCAGATGGCGCCTCCCGGCGTTAACTCGGCCGACGTTCAGGTCTATGACGTCGCGACCAAAGTCGCCGGCCTCAGCGTGACCGCCGACGTCATTCGCTTCCAGGCCGACAGCGGAACGATGCAGGGCGTGCGCCTGTTCGTCGTCAACAACGCGTCTTCTCCCGCGAAAACGCAGATGAACGATCACAACTTCGAGTTCTATCTGCCCCCCGGCGCAAAGATTGAGCAACTGCAGGCCCGCGCCCCGAACGGTCAGCCCATCAGCGCGGAAGCCGTTCCCCAAGCCGAGAAGAACCGCTACGCGATCGCCTTCCCGCTGCGTCCCGGAGAAACGCAATTCCAGGTGGAGTTCACTCTGCCCTACTCCGGCGAGATCAAGATCGATCCCAAGCCGCTCTATCCCGCCGAGCACCTCGTCGTCGTTCTTCCCCAGACGATGCACTTCAAGGCCGCGAATCCGCCCAGCTTCCAGTCCATGCAGGATCCCAGCAAGGGCGACACCATCGTGGAAGTCGCGCAACAGACAAAGCCCGGCCAGCCGCTCGCCTTCACACTCACGGGCAACGGAGTCATCAACGAGTCGCCCGGAGAAACCTCCTCGGGCACGGCCCAACAGCAGGATCAGCAGCAACCGCAGGGACGCGACAATCGGCCCGGCGGCGGACTTGGCGCCCCCATCGACGCTCCCGATGCTCTGCAGAAATATCGGTGGCCCATCCTCTTCGGATTCGCCGTGCTGCTGGCCATCGGCGGATGGGTGGTCACGAAACGGCAACCCGTAACATCAGCGGCCGCCGCATCCGCTGCGAGGCCTGGCGCTGCATCGAGCGACAACAGCGCCGCGCTCCGTCCAACCGCGACGTCACCGGCGGCGTCCGCGACCAGCGCTCCGGTCGCAAAATCGTCGATGCTGCTCGAAGCGCTGAAAGAAGAACTGTTCCAACTAGAGGTAGAACGAAAACAAGGCAAGATCACGCCCGCGGATTACGAAAAAGCCAAAGCAGCCCTCGACCAAACGCTCGACCGGGCACTGAAGCGGCAGGGTTAGCTGAGTGTGCGCCAGAACCAATTTCACGAACCGCCTCGTGGTAGATGGAATCCAGCCCCGGAGGGGCGAACCAGCTTAGCCCAGCGCTTCAGCGCTGGGAGAACTGCAAGAAGCGATTCAAGTCCCGGAGGGACGGCCCAGTTCGCACGCACACTCCGGGTGCTCCCGATCACCAGAGCCCAAAGCCTGGAGCCCGGCATCTAATCGATTGCACCAAGAAAACTGAGGCAACAACCATGAGTAACGTATTCAAAACTACGCTCCTGCTCACCGGCATGACGCTGCTGCTCATGCTGGCCGGCCGTGCTTTCGGCGGCCAGCGTGGAATGCTGATGGCGCTCGCCTTCGCCGCCGTCCTGAATTTCGTTTCCTACTTTTTCTCCGACAAGATCGCGCTCGCCACCTACCGCGCCCAGCCCGTCGGCCGCGACGATCTGCCGCGCGTTTACAACATCGTCGAGCGCCTGGCGCAAAAAGTCAGCCTGCCGATGCCCAAGGTCTACCTCATCCCGACCGACTCGCCCAACGCCTTCGCCACCGGACGCAATCCGAACCACGCTTCCGTCGCCGTAACCCAGGGCATCCTCGGCCTGCTCACCGACGACGAACTGGAAGGTGTGCTGGCTCATGAACTCGGCCACGTGCGCAATCGCGACATCCTCATCAGTTCGATTGCCGCCACTTTAGCCGGCGCCATCACCTATCTCGCCTCGATTGCCCGATGGGGCATGATTTTTGGCGGCATGCGAGGCAGCCGCGACGATCGCGACGGAGGCGGCATCGCAGCCATCGCCATGATGTTCCTCGCCCCCTTCGCAGCCATGCTCATTCAACTCGCTGTCTCGCGCTCCCGCGAATACGGCGCCGACGACACCGGAGCCCACTGGACCGGCAATCCCTACGCCTTGGCCAGCGCTCTGGCCAAGATCGACGCCTATTCCCGCCAGCGCCCGCTGGTAGCGACCCCATCCACCGCGCATCTATTCATCATTGCGCCGTTCCTCGGAGCAGGAAGCTTCGGCAGCTTGTTCTCGACGCATCCGCCAACCGCGAAACGAATCGAGCGCCTGACCGGAAGGCCGGCCGAGTTCGGGCAGTGAGAGTAGCCGTCAGCTTTCAGCTGTCAGCTATCAGTGAGCGACGAAGAGTTGAGTTGACGGGGGAAGCGTTGACGGATTTGCAAAAGGCCAGAAGCGAGAGCCATTTTTTACTGAGAGCTGATAGCTGAGAGCTGACGGCTGAAAGCCCCATGACCGCCGTAACCCCCATCCCCGCTGCCCACATAGTAGAATCGGCCCAATGGCTCCCGAAACTCTGGTGGCAACCTCCCGCCGCGCCGCGGAACTCGAGAACAGTTTGCGCCGCGTCATCCGCGGCAAAGACGACGTCCTCCGCCTCGCCCTGGTTTCCATCTTCGCCAAAGGCCACCTGCTGATCGAAGGCGTCCCCGGAGTCGGCAAGACCACGCTCGGCCAAGCCCTCGCCCGCGCCATCGACTGCACCTTCCAGCGCATCCAGTTCACCAGCGACATGTTGCCCTCCGACGTGCTGGGCATCTCGATCTACTCCGCCATCGAGCAGAAATTCGAATTCAAGCGCGGACCAGTCTTCGCCAACGTCCTGTTAGCCGACGAAATCAACCGCACCACTCCCAAGACGCAATCCGCCTTGCTCGAAGCCATGAACGAGGGCCAAGTCACCATTGACGCGCATTCCTATCCGCTGCCGCAACCGTTCCTGGTCATCGCCACGCAGAATCCCATCGAGCACCACGGCACCTATCCCTTGCCCGAGTCGCAACTCGATCGTTTCTTGATGCGAGTTCGCATGGGATATCCCGAGGGCAACGCCGAGCGCGAGATCCTGCGTGCCGAAGCCGGCGCCGCCCAACTCGAACACCTGCGCCCCGCGCTCAACGCCGCCGACGTAGTCGAAATCCAGCATGCCGTGGCCCAGGTTCACGTGGACGAATCGCTCATCACTTACCTGCTGAACATTGTCAACAAGACCCGCGAGTCCGAGTATCTCTCCCTCGGAGTATCTCCCCGAGGCTCGCAGATGCTCTACCGCGCCGCCCAAGCTATGGCCTTCCTCGAGGGCCGCGATTACTGCACTCCCGAAGATTTCAAGCCCTTAGTCGTCTCCGTCTTCGCCCACCGCGTAGTAGTAAGTTCGCTCTACACGTCCACCCTGAACAAGTCCGAGCAAGCCGAGCAAGTCCTCCGCGAAATTGTAGAGAGCGTGCCCGTACCGGTTTAGTTCTATTCCATAGCGCAAGAAAAAGGGCGGGATCAAAATCCCGCCCTGCTTAGCCATTCAGCTACGGTCTTCGCGCTGCTACTGGCAGTTGGAAAACTTGAAGGACCCAATGTGCGAGCTCCAATCAAACGTGCCATTTATTTTCTGGTACTGGTTTGTGTACCAGAACGTGCAATCATCGCTCGGATCAACTTGCAGCGCCGTGTAGTCGCCCCACCGGTTCAGCCCAAGGGTTTGTGACCCGGCACCTGCGAGGATGCTGCCTTCCGTTTCCAGGGTGCCGAGTGGATCGGTGGGCACGCGACCGGTAAAGCGAATCGCGGGGTGAATTGTGCTGCTGGAGGCGCTGTAACCGATGGCAATATCTTCCGATTTATCCATGGCCGCGCTCGCCATCCAGCGGTAGGTCGCATCTGGGGCGAAGGTGCCTTGTTGATGCACGGTTACCGCGCCGCTCGGGTCCAGGATTTCATACCAGCGGACAGCCACCCGACCCCCGCTGCCGACGGCGTGGTTCACGACCACGCGCTCGTGATCGGAAAACTTCCGGTAGGCCATCCGGTACATGAGGCGGTCGCCGAGAGTGTCCAACGTTTGCGTTGTACCTTTTTGTGGAACGCACGTGCCGCCGTCACCACAGGCGAGGTTGGAGTTAGCTACCGGAATGGTAGTCGCCGCCGACAGAGAAGCCGTGCCCGCCGCGAAGTTCAGCTTGAGCTTGCGCAGATACAACTGGCCGGGATTGTTGTTTTGCCAGGTCAGGAAGAGTCCGGGCGTGCCGTCTGTAGGAGGAGTGGGGCCATCAAGGTCGGATGGCAGGTAACCACCCTCGCTGGTGGGTGTCTTGACGCAGATCTGCTTTGCCGTAGCGTTACCAGCAAGCATTTTTGTACGGTCAAATCCGCAGAGGTCAGCACCGGTGAAAAACAGGGCGTACTTGAAAATGTTGTAGGTGGCCAGGTAGGCGCTGTTGGTGGTGGTGGGCCAAACGCTTAACTTCGGATAGTCGTTCAGACTGGTGCCAAAGGAGAAGGCGTAAAGAGTATAGGCTCCAGTCGGATCCTTGGTCTTTGACACGGCCACGCACTCCGAGAAGGTGGTAAAGCCGCTACTGATGCCGACGTAGCTGAGGACCCAGCGGTCCGCCAGCCGGTCATAGTTCACAATCGGATCGCTCGCCCCGGCCTTGCAGTTACCGCCCAGAGGCCCAAATAAAGTGGTGAAATTGGTTGGACCCGAAAGCAGCGTGCCGCTCTTGCTGTACACCGCCAGCCGCACATTCACCGTCTGCACAATGTGGTTGGGCCCGACCGCCAGGTTTACATCCGAAGGCGCCCAGCCTTTCGCCCCGATGCCATCGAAAGCAGCACCTTTCGTGGCCGAAACGAAGGGCATGACCTCTTTCTGCAACACGGAGTCTGCTTCCGTGGGGGCAGCGCCGGCGCGAGATCCCAGCGGAACCGGCATCGGGCGAGCAGCTTCCTTTCCTTCAACCGCCATTGTGTCGATCGGCAACTCCGACAACGGCTGCGAGATCGCGTACGCAGACGGGTATTTTACGGTTGCTTTCGTGTTGACGTCCTGGGCAAATGTCAGCGCTGCCGTAAGCGCGAAGACAGACGCAATGAAAACCTTGGGGAAGGCTCGAAGCATTGATTCCTCCGGGTGAGATTGGGATAGGGTTGAACCAGGGAAAGTCCCGGCCATTGTCCTGCTCTTGTCCTGCCTTGCAGATTGTGTTGAGCCGGCTGGCGAAGCGCGAGCGCGCACAATACACAAACTAAATTATCGCTAGGATACACCACCGGGAAGGAATACCCAAGGAGAAACGGCTACCAGCTTGCTCAGCCGCGTTTACTCACCCGCCGCCACCGGCGGCGCCGGCTGCAAACTGGAAAGACGCGAGATCGTCGCCACCATCATTCCGGAGAGAAACTGCATGGTGGCGACATCGTTATTGTCAAACGCGTGGGGCGTCGACGACAGCACTTCGAAAACACCCAGCGTCCGCCGGAAGTGGCGCAGCGGAGCGACCAGGATCGAGCGCACGCCCATCCGCCGGCAACTCGCCCAATCCACTCGCGGGTTCGACTCGGCGTCATGGCAAAGCAGCACTTCGCCCGTGCGCACGCATTCGGCCGAGAGTCCACTATCGGTTTGCAGGCGCACCCCGATATCCGGAGCCGTGCGGCCCGTGCGCGCCCGGCAAATAATTTCGTTGCCCCGGCGCAGCGCGATGGCAGCCCCGGTGGCGCCGGTTAAAGTCTGCGCTTTTTCCGCGATGATGCTGATGCCCGGCTCGAGATCAATTTCTCCGGCGTTGATCAGCGTATGCGGCGCGGAGAGTGGTCCATGATGGCGAGGCCGCATGCGATGGCGAGGGGAAAAAGATGACGCGGGGAATTCGACCGGATATTCGTCGACCTGATTTTCGTTGCTCTGATGTTCGCCGACCGCCGGAATTCCCGGAACACTGTGGAGCAGCGACCGCACCAGCCGGTCCAGTTCCGCATCCGCGATGAGATGCGCGGTCCGCTGCCCGCGAAGCGATCCGCCGAGCACGCGCGAAAGACTGAGCACCGCGCCACTGCCGCAGGCCAGACACCGCGGCGTGTTGTTTTCGCTGAGCAATTCACACTGCACGCAAAATACTGCCGACTGTAATGACACGAAATTCACGTCGGTGGCCGTCAGCGAACGCTGCATTTGGATGATTCCTTCCGGAGGATGAGGAAGGATGAGGGTAAACAGTTGCGCGCACAGGAGTAAGTGACAGCGCTGGTTCGGGCTGTGGCTGACTGGCCGGCGACATCGCAACTGTGCGGCAGACGTCAGTGTCGTATCCCGCAAGTTCGCGGTATAAATCCCAACTGTCATCCTGAGCGAAGCGAAGGACCTGTGTATTGGATTCCGCCATGCATAGGTTCTTCGCTTCGCTCAGGATGACAACCCAAACGTATGTCGCGAATTTACGGGATACGACACTGCGCTGGGAGAATCGATACCCGGAGAATCAGCGCCAGGAGTTCTATAATTCCGCTCATGTCATTTCTCCGGTTCCTCATGCTGTTGTCGCTCGTGGTCTGGCTGGGCGGAGTGATTTTTCTAGCATTCGTACTCGCGCCCACCGCTTTTTCGCCCGGACTTCTCCCGACCCGCCACATGGCGGGATCGATCGTAGGCCGCTCGCTCGACGGACTGCACTACATGGCGATCGTGTCTGGAATTGTTTTTCTAATCGCCTCCATGCTCTACAGCCGGATGGCCACTGGCAATGCGCGACCGCTGGCGGCGCGGCACCTTCTGATTGTGCTGATGCTGCTGCTGACCGTGATCTCGCAGTTCGCCATTACCCCGAAGATGCACGCCCTTCGCGCTGAGGTTGGCGTTATCGATAACGTGCCTCTGGACAATCCGCTGCGCATGGAATTCGACCGTCTGCACGTGTGGTCGGAAAAATTCGAGGAGGCGGTGCTTTTGCTGGGGCTGGTGGCGTTGTACACGACCGCGCAAGCGCTTCGGTGAGCCGGCGACGGACAAGCAGTTCGTGGCGAAAGTGAGACCCCGCTCTTCAACCCTCACCAGACTTTGTCATCCCGAGCGGAGCGAGGGATCTGCATTTTGCGGCGAACTGCCGATCCCTCGCTCCGCTCGGGATGACAATCCACAAAAATATCGCTACTGCGCCGCTTTCTCCGACTTCGGCCCCGGCCGCGGTTTTAACGCGTCGTCGAGATACGCCAGATACTCGGCGATCAGCTTATAACTGTCGTAGTAATCCTTCATCTTGATCGCTGCCAGCTTGTCGAACGGCGAATGCAGGATCGACCAGGTCTTTTGTGTCACCGAGTGCAGGGTGATGCGCGGGATCTGGTAGCGAGCGAACGATTCGGAATCGGCGGTGCCGAGGTTGTCCACGTTCACCGCGGCCAGCGGCAGGTTCGCAGACGTGGCAGTCGTGATCAGCGCGTCGAGCAGCGCCTTGTCGGCGTGCGAGGCCCATACCTTGGTCGAACTCAGTCCCAAGCTGTCGAAGTTGACCATGGCTTCGACATGCGCGCGCTGCTCGCTGGTGAGGTGATCCACGTAATACCGCGATCCGACCAATCCCTTTTCCTCGGCCGAGAACCCGACGAAGATCAACGTGTGATGACGCGACCGCGCGCTCAGGCTGTAGAGCAGGCTGGGCAATAACACCGCTCCTGTCCAGTTGTCAACCACGCCGTCGCCAAAGCTGTCGACGTGATCGGTGTGCGCGCCGACCACGATGACCTGTTGCGTTTCGCCAGGCAGCACGCAAATAATGTTCGGCGGAAGCTTGCGGTCGAGCGCTTGCTCGGAGAGATTCGCGTCCTTGCACCCGGACTCGGCAAACCACTTCCGGATCAGCGCTTCGCGTTCGCTGTTCCTGGTTGAAAACGACTTCAGGTGGGCTTCGACAGCTTCGCGAGTCTGCAAGCGAAAGTGAATCTGCGCCGAAGTCTGCGCTGAAGACCAGGCGGCACAAGCGATGCAAGCGATCAGCGCCCCGGCAAAATGGCGAAGGAATTGTCTGCCAAGGGTTTTATCGTCAAGATACATTCCGCCGAGCGTAGCACGGCCGCTCTGCGCGACGCACGTCAGACCGATTAACCACCAAGGACACGAAGGTCCACGAAGGAAAGCCTGGCGCCTGCCACCTTCGTGGACCTTCGTGCCCTTGGTGGTTAAAGATTCTAGGACACTACCGCGCACGGCGTATGCGCATGAGGCACGATGATTTATTCTTTTGATTGAACTGAAAACTGATAGCTGAGAGCTGAGAACTCCCCATGAAAACTGGCATCATCGGTCTGCCGCAGGTCGGCAAGACATCTCTATTTCGCATTCTGACGAAGGTAAATCTTTCCGAGCAGGCGTATTCGAACCCGCGCGAGGCGCACATCGGCGTCGCGAAGGTGCCCGACGAGCGCCTCGACAAGCTGGCCGCGCTCTACAAGCCGAAGAAGCTGACGCACGCCTCGGTCGAGTACGTGGACGTCGGCGCGATCGGCCAGGACGCGCTGAAAGAGACCGCCTACATCGGCCATCTGCGTCAGGTGGACGCGCTCATTCACGTTCTCCGCGCCTTTGAAAACGACGCCATTCCGCACGTCGGTCCCATCGATCCCCTGCGCGACATCAAGAACGTCGATTTCGATCTGATGGTCAGCGATCTTGGCCAGATCGAAAAGCGGCTCGAGCGGCTGGAAAAAGATTTGAAGAAGATGAAGACTCCGGAACTGGAAAAAGAAAACGAGCTGCTGATCAAAGCCAAGGCCCATCTCGAAACCGAGAAGCCGCTGCGCGAAATGGAAATGACGCCCGAGGACAAGAAGCGCATAAGGGGCTTCATGTTTCTGAGCGAGAAGCCGATGCTCTACGTGCTCAATATCGGCGAGAGCACGGAACTCGGCAAAGACCTGGAAGCGGCGGTTGCGAAATATAACTTGAGCGAAGTGGCCGCGCGTCCCAATGCCGGGGCGAGCGCGATCTGCGGCAAAGTGGAAGCGGAACTGGCGGAGATGAGCGACGAGGACGCGGCCGAATTTCTCGGCAGCTATGGACTCGGAGAAAGCGGACTCTCGCGGCTGATCCGCAAGAGCTATCACCTGCTGGGACTGATCTCGTTTTTCACGGCCGGCGAAGATGAGTGCCGCGCCTGGACGATCCCGCTGAATACACGCGCCCAGAACGGTGCCGGTGCTATTCACTCCGACTTGGAAAAACACTTCATCCGAGCGGAGACGATTCGCTGGGACCAGCTACTGGAAGCGGGATCCGAGGCGAACGCCCGCGCCAAAGGCACGCTGCGCCTGGAAGGCAAGGACTACATCGTGCAGGATGGGGATGTGATGCACATAAGGCACAGTGGGTAGGTGCGAAAACCTCGATGGCGTGACTGAGAGCTGACAGCTCAGAGCTGAGAGCCTTTTCAATGCACGTGAAAAAACCGATCCAGCAAAAACATGCAGGCCGCTCCGACGAAGACCAATAGCGCCATCTTCACGCCGGGCTCTTTATTTACTTCCGGAATCAGATCCGACGCGGCTACGTAGATGGTAACGCCTGCCGACAGTGGCAGACCGAAGCTCACTTCGTGGCGGAAGATGGCCATCGTCATCACTCCGGCCACGGTTGCCACGCCCAACTGCGCGGAAGCTCCCCAGGCGAACGCGCGGCTTCGGCCACTCGCCAGCATCACCGATGAGACGGTGAAGCCTTCCGGAATCTTGTGGAGAAAAACCGCCACGAAGATGATCCAGCCGAGCGCCGGGGAAACGAGGAATCCCGAGGCGATCGCGATGCCATCAAAAAACGTGTGAATCAGCAACCCGATCAGAACCGAGTATCCCTTGTGAGCATGCACGAACTGGTCGGCGTGGGTTTCTTCTCCAAAGTGGAAGTGCGGGGTGACGGTGTGCTCGAAGAAATGGACGAGCAGGTATCCCGCAAGGATGAGAAATCCGGCATACGGGCCGCGCAACTGAATGCTGGCTGGCACCATTTCAACGAGCGCCGTCGCCAGCATGAAACCTGCGCCAAGCGCGACAAAGTAGCGGAGGTAGGAACGCTCCCAATTCCTTTGGACAATGATGGCGCCGCCGAACACGTTCGCGCCCGCCGCGGTCAGCCCCAGCAGCACACTGGTCAAGATGGGGGACATGAGGAAAGAGAATATCAGGTTGCGAGGGGGGCCGGAGGGCGGCTTAGCGACCCCAGATTTTGTCATCCCGAGCGAAGCGAGGGATCTGCAGTCCGCCGCAAAATGCAGATCCCTCGCTTCGCTCGGGATGACAATTCATAAAGGGTATCGCTGGTCCGCGCCACGAGCGGAACGCGGCGCTGCTAAGATTCTGGCGAAGGGCGAACAGCGAACGACGAGAATTTCCATGCCGCACTGGCTACGAATCATCGGATGGCTGGCCTGCGTCGCGTATTCGACCATCCCCGCTTTCTGGCTGATGATTCATCCGTTTGCCGAGCAGTGGCGCGCGCGGCATCGCTCGCCATATTATCGATCGCCATATATGGTGCTGTTGCCGGTGTGGGTAGCGATGTGGGTCGTGGTCGCGCTGGTCACTCGGCCCTGGCGGGGCATCTTGCTGTATCGAGCGGACTGGGCCTGGGGGGCGGCGGCTCTGCTGTTCATTTGCGGGCTGTATGTCTATTCGCGGTCCGGGAAGAATTTCAGCGCCAAGCAACTCGGCGGGCTGCCCGAAATTCATGGCGGGAATCGCGAGCAGCGGCTGGTCACGGATGGAATCCGTTCGCGGGTGCGGCATCCGGTGTACCTGGCGCATCTGTGCGAAATGCTGGCATGGAGCGTGGGGACCGGCCTTGCGGTGTGCTGGGGACTGACGGCGCTCGCAGCGATCACGGGAGCGGCGATGATCCGGATGGAGGATGCGGAGTTGGAGCAGAGGTTTGGCGACTCCTACCGCGCTTATCGTCGATCCGTGCCAGCGGTTCTACCAAGAGTGTTCGCGCATCGCCAGCTATAATCCGCAGTAACTGAAAGCTGATGACTGACAGCTGACGGCTGCTCCTATGCGCTTTGAACTTTTCGTCGCAACCCGCTATCTTCGCGCCAAACGCCGCCAGGCGTTCATCGGCATCATCACGGGTATCTCCATCCTGGGAGTGGCGGCGGGCGTGGCTTCGCTGATCGTTGCGTTGGCCATCAATAATGGTTTTCGGCAGGACTTGCAGGCGCGGCTGCTGGGTTCGACCGCGCACATCAGTCTGCTGCGGGTGGAAAGTGACGGCATGCGCGATTGGCGTCCGCTGCTCGATAAGTTATCGAGGGAGCCGCACGTGGTGGCGGCCGCTCCGGCGATTTACGAGCAGGTGCTGATTTCGCGCGGACCGCGGGCGCGCGGCGCGGTGCTGAAAGGGATGCTGCCGCAGTATGAGCGGAAGGTCAGCGATCTGCTGAAATCGGTGACGCTGGGATCGGCGGCGGCGCTGGAGGAGCCTGCGGTTGGGACGGGCGGTCTCGAAGAAACAAGTTCAAAGGCAAGATCAAATTCAAATGCAGCGGCGGCGGACAAGCATGCCCTGAGCAAAGCCGAAGGGAGTGTCCGCTCCACACAAGCTGAGTCGCCTGACGACTTGAGTGGCGTGCAGCAGCGCGTTGCGGCAATGCCTCCGATTATTCTCGGCAAAGACATGGCGGAGGAGATAGGCGCGACCGTGGGGTCAGTGGTGCTGGTGACTTCTCCGCAGGGCGAGCTGACTCCGTTTGGAATGGTGCCGAAATACATTCGTTTTCATGTCGCGGGAATCTTCAACTCCGGCTTCTTCGACTACGACTCTTCCTGGGCGTTCATACGGCTTTCTGACGCGCAGCAGTTGTTTGGTTTGGGCGACGTGATCTCGGTCATCCAATTCAAGCTCGACGATATCTACCTGGCGGGCGACGTGGCCCGCGCGCTCGAACAGGCCGCCGGACACGGCTTTATGGCCACCAGTTGGATGGAACAGAACAAACCTCTGTTCCGCGCGCTGCGACTGGAGCGCGTGGTCACCTTCATCACCATCGGGCTGATCGTGTTCGTGGCCGCGCTCAACATTTTGATCTCGCTGATCATGATGGTCATGGAGAAGACGAAAGATATTGCCGTGCTCATGTCACTGGGCACGAAGAAGGCGCAGATTCGGCGCGTCTTCATCGCGCAGGGCGTTCTGATTGGAGTCATCGGTACGGCGATCGGGCTGGTGCTCGGGTACGCGATCTCGTGGGCGGGCGGACACTACCACTTTATTTCGCTCTCGCCCGAGGTCTATTCGATTGATTACGTACCGTTCGCGCCGCGGCTGATCGACGGAGTGATCGTGGCGCTCGTGTCCATCGGAATTTCGTTTGTGGCCACGATTTATCCGTCGTGGTCGGCGGCGCGGATTCTGCCGGCGGAGGCGCTGCGGTACGAGTAGCAGTTTAGTTTCAGTCAACTTCCTTCGATCTTTTCATCCCGAACCTGAGCGAAGCCGAAGGGGAGGGATCTGCAGTTCGTCGCCACGAGCCGACGCTGGACCCAAATCCCTGAACTTTTTCCAAAGCAATACAGAAAATTCACTTTGCTTTAATCTGCGTTTCACTTGCATGAAACAAACGCGAGGTAGGATTCGCCTACCTTTGAGAGGAAGGTAAAGCATGAACGTTACCCAGCTAGCTCCGTTTAAGTGGCGCTCGGCAGCTCTTCTGAGCGTCGTAGCCTTGTCGATTCAGCTAATCTCACCCGTTTTTGCAGCAGCCGAGGACCGGGGGCACAGAACCCGGACCCCGATCAAGCACGTGATCGTAATCATCGGAGAAAACCGCTCCTTTGATCACGTGTTCGCTACCTACAAGCCACGCCGGGGCGAGGGCGTCTGGAATCTGCTCTCCAAAGGCATTGTCAACGAAGATGGAACGCCGGGACCCAATTTCTCGCTGGCCAGTCAGTCGTCGGCCAACGACTCCAGCACCGACGGATTTCAGCTGAGTCCATCGGGAAACGTCCCGTATTCGACCTTGCCACCGGTGCTTGCCGGCGGATATACCACCGCGCCGTTCCCAGATGTGGCGACTGCCCAGAAATATGAGAACGGGCTTCCGGACAACTATTACGTCTATCTGACGACGGGTGGCACCGGGTTGGCTCACGGAGTCCCCGACGCTCGCATTCCCAACCAGTCGAGTCTTCCTTCCGGTCCCTTCCAGTTGACCTCGGCAACTCTGCCGTACGATTCCTACACGAACAGTCCTGTTCACCGCTTCTACCAGATGTGGCAGCAGTTCGATTGCAGCGCCGCCAATGCCACTCGAAGCAACCCCAGCGGATGCCGCAATGATCTGTTTCCTTGGGTCGAAGTCTCGATCGGCGCCGGCTCCAACGGCAATCCGCAGCCGGCCGGCTTCAACGTATTCAGCACCGGAGAAGGCAGCACGTCCATGGGCTTCTACAACATGCTGCAAGGCGACGCCCCTTACCTCAAGTTTCTCGCCGACAACTACGCCATGAGCGACAACTACCACCAGGCCGCCATAGGCGGGACCGGCGCCAACCACGTAATGCTCGGCACCGGCGATGGCATCTGGTTCAGCGACGGCAACGGCAACGCCGCGACGCCCCCGCACAATCAACTCGTCGCAGCCGGCACTCCCAACGCCGGAGTCGTCGATGAGATCGAGAACCCCAACCCGCAGGTTGGCACCAACGACTACTACACAGAGGATGGCTACGGCGGCGGCTCCTATGGGTCCCCCTCCTACGGCGGAGGAACCTACAGCAACTGCTCCGACAGCACTGCGCCTGGCGCGAGTGCGGTGGTGAGCTATCTGCAATCACTCCCCAGCCCCATTAATCCGAATTGCGATCCGGGGCACTACTATCTGCTCAACAACTACAACCCTGGATACTACGGTGACGGCAGAAACGCGTATGCCGACATCGGCAACCCAAACGAGACCGTCTTCACCATTCCCCCATCTCCCCTCCGCAACATCGGCGATGCGTTGAACGAAAAGAACATCTCGTGGGCGTACTACGGGGACCAGTGGAGCGCCTACCTGGCCAATCCGGACGGGAACTACGTGACCCCCGACAACACCTACTGCAACATCTGCAATCCCTTTCAGTATTCGACCTCGATCATGACGAGTGCATCCGGCCGGGCGCATAACCAGGACACCACCGCCCTCTATCAGGCGATCCAGAACGGAACGCTGCCGGCCGTGTCGTACGTGAAACCCGACGGCTGGCTCGACGGTCACCCGGCTTCTTCGAAGCTTAATTTGTTCGAGGGCTTTGTAAAGAAGATCGTGGACGGCGTCCGCGCCAACCCGAAATTGTGGGAAAGCACCGCCATCATCGTCACCTTCGACGAGGGCGGCGGGTACTGGGACTCCGGCTACATCCAACCCCTGGACTTTTTTGGCGACGGCACCAGAATCCCGACGCTGGTGGTTTCTCCCTTCACCAGGCCCGGGCACATCTCGCACACCTACACCGACCACGTTTCGATCCTGAAGTTCATCGAAGCCAACTGGGGACTGGCTCCGCTGACGGGTCGCAGCCGCGACAATCTCCACAATCCAGCGACCAACCCGCACAACCCCTACGTTCCTTTGAATAGGCCAGCGATCGGCGATCTGATGGACCTGTTCAACTTTGAGGGCCAGGGAAAGTAGTAGCAGTTTCGTAGAGTCCAGTGAGTAAGCGTCAGCCTGATTGGCGTCAACCGGCAACGTCTTTCGCCGGTTGACGCCATCTTTTTTCCCGGCGGAAGCTCTGAGCTCTGAGTAGAGCTGTCTTGTCGGGAGCCGCCCCACACCTCTGCCATCCTTCTGACTGAAATTTGTGGGAATCTGATGCAAAGTTCCCTCTGCTCCCCTCTGTGACCACGGTCACATTGCAATTGTTTTCCGGAGGTATACAGTCTTTCGCATAGCTCGTTCCCGCGGGTGGAATCGCGGGCTCGGGTTGTTCCTCCTCATGATCTGATGGATCATGATCTGATTTATCAGGGTCTGATGGATCATGGTCTAATGGGGCAGGGGCTGTTTCCGCGGCATTGCAGCGGGAGACGGCCATCTACCTTGGTACGTAGGAGGGCGCGTTTGCATCCAATAGCTCAAGATCCTCTGCTGAGGGTCGAAGGGTTAAGTAAGGTGTTTCGCTCAGGCGAAGCGGAGCTCGTGCTCTTTGAGAATCTGTCTTTCCAGGTCAGCAAAGGAACGATGCTCGCCATCGTCGGGCAATCGGGTGCGGGAAAGAGTACCTTGTTGCACATCCTGGCGGCGCTTGATCGTCCCTCTGCTGGTGCCGTATACTGCGCAAACTCCCAAGTGAATTCACTTTCTGAGGATGATGCCGCCGAGTTTCGTAACCGCGAGATCGGCTACGTCTGGCAGTTCCATTACCTGCTGCCGGAATTCACCGCTTTGGAAAACGTCGCCATGCCCCTGCTGACGCGCGGGCAAGCGCTCTCCTCCGCAGAAGAGGAAGCTTCGCGGTGGTTGCGCGAGGTGGGACTGGAGCAGCGCGGGCATCATCGTTCGGGCGAATTGTCCGGCGGCGAGCAGCAACGGCTGGCGCTGGCGCGGGCGCTTATCACCCAGCCGCAACTATTGCTCGCCGATGAGCCTACCGGCGATCTCGACGGGCGCACCGGGGAATTGGTTTTTGAACTGGTCGCGCGGTTGCACCGGGAGCACCAGTTAACGTCTTTAATCGCCACCCACAACCTGGCGTTTGCACGGCGGTGCCATCGCGTTTTACGGTTGGATCGGGGCAAAATGGAAGAAGTGGCGCCCGAGTCGCTTCCGGCGTGAGGAAAGGCAGAACACAAGAGCCAGGGTTGAAGAACGCAAATTGAAAGATCGGAGTACCCGAAGGTCAGACTGTACGGGTTACTATAAGGCGGAAATCGCTGGGAGATTAGGCGATATAAATGCATAATTAAGGTGGTAGGGTAAGGGGTTTGGCGGAGTGCGGGGCGTTCCGCAGGAAGTCGGGGATTAGTATATGTTCGAACGCTACACGGAGAAAGCCAGGCGCGTTATTTTCTTTGCGCGGTACGAGGCCAGCCAGTTTGGGTCTCCTTATATTGAGACCGAACACCTGCTGCTCGGACTGCTGCGCGAAGACAAGGCCCTGACCAATCGTTTCCTGCGCTCTCATGCGTCGGTGGAATCGATCCGGAAACAGATCGAGGGTCACACCACCATCCGGGAAAAGGTTTCCACTTCGGTCGATCTTCCCCTGAGCAACGAATGCAAGCGTGTGCTGGCGTATGCCGCGGAAGAGGCGGAGCGGCTTTCGCACAAACATATTGGAACCGAGCACCTGCTGCTGGGATTGTTGCGCGAAGAAAAGTGTTTTGCGGCTGAGATTTTGCACGAGCGGGGATTGCGCCTTTCGACGATCCGCGAAGAACTGGCGCGTACCAGCCAGGAAAAAGCTGCGCCGCAACGCGGGCAGCGCGAATCTTCTCTACTGAGTGAGTTTTCGCGCGACCTGACGCAGTCCGCCATGGACAACCAGCTCGATCCGCTGGTCGGCCGCGACAACGAAGTGGAGCGGGTGGTGCAGATTCTGTGCCGCCGCACCAAGAACAATCCTGTTCTGATCGGCGAGCCGGGTGTGGGCAAGACCGCCATTGTGGAAGGCCTGGCACAGCGCATCGCCGACGGCGAAGTTCCTTCCTTCCTCGCCGATAAGCGCATTCTGGCGCTCGATCTTTCTCTGATCGTCGCCGGCACCAAGTATCGCGGACAGTTTGAAGAGCGGCTCAAGACCATCATGAAAGAGCTGATGGAGTCGCAGAATTCCATCATCTTCATCGACGAGCTGCACACCTTGGTCGGCGCGGGATCGGCGGAAGGCTCGCTGGACGCGGCCAACATCCTGAAGCCGGCCCTCTCGCGCGGCGAGATTCAGTGTATTGGCGCAACCACTCCCGCTGAATATCGCAAGTCGATTGAGAAAGACCGGTCACTCGAGCGCCGCTTCCAGGCCGTGAAAGTTCCGCCGCCGAACGAAGTCGACGCGGTTAAGATTCTTTTCGGGATCAAGGAACGCTACGAAAAATTCCACGCCGTCACCTACACCGACGATGCCATCAATTTTTCGGTGTCGCATTCGAATCGCTATATTCCCGACCGTTTTCTGCCGGATAAGGCAATCGACCTGATCGACGAAGCAGGCGCGCGCGTGAAACTGCGCCAGACCACGCTGCCGGAAGAATTGACGGAAGTCCAGAAGCGGATCAAGTTCATCGTCCATCGCATGGAGAACGCCATCGCGAACCACGAGTTCGAGAAGGCGCGCTTCTACTCGGACGAAGAACGCAAGGAGCGCGAGAACCTGCGCGCCCTTCGCGAAAAATACCACCTCGATGAGTCCTCCACCGGCGTTGTCGGTCGCGAGGACATCGAGGACGTGGTATCGCGCTGGACCGGCGTTCCCATCACCTCGATCAAGGAAGAAGAAACGCAGAAGCTGCTGCGCATTGAAGAAGAGCTGCACAAGCGCATCATCTCGCAGGACAAAGCCATCAGCGCCCTGGCGCGCGCCATCCGCCGCTCGCGCGCGGGGTTGAAGAGCCCGAACCGGCCGATCGGCTCGTTCCTGTTCCTCGGACCGACCGGCGTTGGCAAAACCGAAGTAGCTCGCACCCTGGCGCAGTTCATGTTTGGCAGCGACAAGGCGCTGGTGCGTTTCGATATGTCGGAGTTCATGGAGAAGCACTCCGTTTCGAAACTGATCGGGTCGCCTCCCGGATACGTGGGCTATGAAGAGGGTGGGCAACTGACGGAACGCGTCAAGCGGGCGCCGTATTCCGTCGTTCTGCTCGACGAAATCGAGAAGGCGCACCCGGATGTGTTCAACATCCTGCTGCAGGTTTTTGAAGACGGCCAGTTAACCGACGGCTTGGGCACCACGGTCGATTTCAAGAACGCCATCATTATCATGACGTCGAACATCGGGGCACGGCACCTGATGAAACGCGAGGGCCTGGGCTTCCAGTCGTCGAAGGACGAGATGGTTTCCGAGAAGGTCGAAGACCTGGTGAGGAGCGAGGTCAAGCGCACCTTCAATCCGGAATTCCTGAACCGCGTGGATGAAATCATCCTGTTCATGGCGCTCAGCGAAGCCGACCTGATCCAGATTCTCGAACTCATGGTCAACCAACTGAACCAGAACCTGGCGCAGCGTTCGATCACCGTAACCGTGGCCGACGAGGCGAAGAAGTGGATTCTGAACCAGACGCTGACCGACCGCAGCTACGGAGCGCGTCCGCTGCGGCGCGCCTTGCAGAAGTACATCGAAGACCCGCTGTCGGAGGCCCTGATCCAGGGCACAATCACCACCCGCCCGGCGTTCATCGAGGTCTTCCTCGAAGACAACAAGCTGTACTACCGCCCGGTGGATTCAGAGAAAGCCGAAGGCGTGCTGCTGTACGAGAGCTAGTTGCCCGTGTAGGGACGGCCGCCCCCGGCCGTCCAAGCCGAGCGCAGCTCGGCAACGGTTTCGGCCGACAGCCGAGATCTAGTAATGCGCCGGGCCGGGAGCTAGGTTGGCAGGACCTCGTGGAATCTCTACTGGAGCGGTGGCGCCACTCTTTTCCGGTCATTTTCGAGGGAAGCCTTCGCGGCGTCAAGCTTTGCCGCGAATTCACCAGGATAATAGAGGCGAAGTCTGCTCGCATTCTTTTCCGGATTTGCAGTTAGATCGGCAAGCAATGGTGCAACTGACTCGCTCAATTCGTGGATCGCATTCTTTGAGCCGAAAGAATCATCGAGAGGCTTATTGTCTTGGAACATATCCGCCAGTACGGCTGCCGTATCGATCGCCTGCCTTTCCAGCTCCGTATTGCTGTTGGAGGTTTGAGCCAGTTTGAACATATAAAACACGTTGCCCTGTACCTTTATGAGGTCACGGTCCAGTTTGTCAAGTGCGGAAGCTTGAGCTCGGGAGACATCCTTAGCAAGATCAATCTTCGCTTTTCGTTGCTCGAGCCAGTACTCTCCTCCGACAGTGACGGTTGCTGTCAACAGTGTGGTCAGTACCGATCCGACAGCTACCAGCAGCCAAGGTCGGTTTTTGTCGTTTATGGTCATGGTGAATTTGGATTCACATGTGACGTGGAAGGAGCCGGTTTCAACTGCTGCTGACGAGAACTGCAAAGAATTGTACCGTCATCCTTACACAACCAGCATTTATCTGAAATTGGCCGGAGATCTTTACAGGCCTTGAAAACCTTGTCCAACTCCTTCACTGAACCTTTTTGGACAAGCGTGCCGTCCGGCTTGAAAACGGCAGCACTGTCAGGACCGAGCGTCTTCGAGTCGGCAACGGCTTTCTTCTGTCCGGGGGTTAGTTTCACCGTGACACGATCTTGCACTGGTATCTCTTCGGAGAGCTGCACTTGATTATGCTGACTTCCCGCTTGTGCATCTTGCTTTCCAGACGTTGTGCTCTGTCCAAAGCTCAAGATACTGCATAAGGATATTAGTGCGGGAACAAACGCAGCAAGGGTTGCAATAGTGCGGGAACTCGATTTTTCCATCGTTACCCCCGGACGGATAACACGTTATCAGAGGGGTCACATCCGGACAAGGACAGACTAACGCTATGTCAAGCTGCTGTGTATACCGATGCACTACGTGTACTAGGCGAATTTCACGTGTTCCAACAGCCGGGTGCCCCACACATTCGCGTTTTCTGCGAATGCGTGGGTTCATCGAGTCCATGTCGCTAATGGCTCATGGCGACAGCTTCCTTCCGTCTGGGCCGCCCGCCTTTCAACCCATTCACCCGAGCCGCCCTCCTCTTGGCATCGCTTTTCACCGAACCTCCGCTGCGCCCGATCTCCGCCATCCATTTCTTGTTGCCATAGACGCGCCGAAGCAAGCTGGGCACGTAAAAGTCGAGGTTGAGAGCCGGCCAATGCAGGCCGGTTCCATTGCCGAGAATTTCCACCCGCGCAATCTGCTCCTTCGTGGCGGATCGCAGCCCTTGCAGGTCTTCGCGTGGAATCATGTGCCGGTGGCCATCGCTCAACTTGAGGATGAGCAGGTCCAGTCCCGATCCCGGCCTATACTCCACTTCGGTCACACGCGGCTCGTTTTGCAGGCTCTTGGCGCGCTCGATTGCGCGATCGATCTCGGCATTGGTAGTGACGATCTTATGTTGGGCGATCTCACGTCTGGCCATGTATTTCCTCCCACAACTGTACGAGTTCCTCAAAGTGCAGGGCCGCAGCGCTCAAAATCTTGCTCACATCGGACCGCTTGGCATTGGCGGGCCGGATCGCATCGTTCCGTCCCGCTAATGCAACGGTCCCGCCCAACCGAAGATCAATAATCGCCTCTGTCTCACTGAGAAAGCCGTGCACATGACGCGGCGAATGATCGTTCGAATAGGCGACAAATAGAACACCGTCAAACCTAAGGGAACCCACGCGGCTATTATAACCTAAGCGACGCTTGGGTTAAAAGGGTCTTTTCGCCCATTTTTTCGTCACAACCAACCTGTGACCGCCATCACAGACTCCCACCCCACCCCATGCGACCATGATCATTTGATGGGGCAGTGCCGAGGCAGAACCGTCTCCAAAAACGGACCTCGAAGCTGCCCCAAAACCATTTTCAGCGCTCTTTGACAACCTAAGTTGAGGCGATTAGCGGGCGTGAGCAAAGCGGGAGCCCGCTGCCGAAATCCTGAGCGAAGCGAACGGATCTCGTAAGTCCTTATTCCGGAATATTTTACCTATAAGTCCTTTAAACTCAAAGATTTTGCGGGGTTTTTTGTCTAAGTCTATGATTCCAAAAGACCGGGTACATAATTTTTTTCTCACACAGCGCGTATTAACTATATAGTAAACATGCTGCAAGATGCTGGACGCGGCAGTGAGTGACTCTGGCACACGGCGAGTCGTTTGTTGCAACAAAGACACACTTTGATCCTCAAACGTCGATTGACCGCCGGACCGACTTTGTGTTTAACTCCATTCAATCGGGGCTGGCTCAACGCGGTAGCTTGGGAATACGTACCAAAAATTCCAGGGGCGTGAGACCGAGGTGACGTTATGAAGTCCAGCTCGTATGCAGTCCTGGCAGTATCCCTTCTAACTTTGAACCTGAGTGCCAGCGCGCGGGAGATGGTGCTGCCCGCCGGTACCCTTCTGCAGTGCACCATGAATGAACCCAACTTTTCTTCTTCGACCGTCGCGGTCGGCGATCCCGTGCTCTGTCATCTGCACTCGGTGACGGAATTCGGCCAGCAGGCGTTCCCGCGCGGAAGCTACCTGGTCGGACATCTGGAATCGGCCCAGGACCCAGGACATTTCTGGGGCAAGGGCAACATGAAGCTGCGGTTTGATCGCATCGGATTGCCGAACGGCGACATGCCTTTGGATGCGAAGGTGATCGCGACGCGTGGCTACAAGGTCAATAAGGACGGCGACATCCGGGGCAAAGGGCACGCCAAGCGTGACATCGTCGAATGGATGCTGCCGCCGCTGTGGCCATGGAAGATCATCATGCTCCCGGCACGCGGGCCGCGTCCCACGCTCAAGGGCGAGAGCATGCTCACGCTGCGCTTGATGGATGATGTGCAAATCCCGCAGGTCTCGGCGACCAACGGGCCGGACTGGCACTTCTTTGGTCGTCCGCGGATGGAAAACGATTCGTATTATCGCGGTTCGGCCTACAACGGATCCAGCGACAATTCTATTCCTCAGTTGGCAGTGCGCCAGGTCACACCTGCAGCCAGCGAACAGCCGGTGGCGGAAGAAATTCCGCAGGTCACCTACGCCAGCTACATTGCCAAGGATGCAGTGGGCGGCGGTGGAGCGGCACCGGGAGTGCCGGTGTTTGTGCTGAAAACGGGAATGGTTCTGGAGGTGGGCAACTACACCTATCAGGACGGCCGCATCAGTTACGAACTGGCCAGCGGCGGGAACGGCGTGATCAGCACGGACGAAGTGGACTGGAGCACGACCACTCGCGTGAATAGCCAACGCGGAGTGCGGGTGACGCTGCGCGGTGGACATCCGAGTGCGGGGGTGGCGGGATTCTAGAGAGCCGTCAGCGATCAGCATTCAGCCGTCAGCGCGAGCTGGCGGCTTTTGCTTTGTTTGACACTAAACTCTTAAACATCGAAACTTTAGAAACCTGACCTCATGGAAATCACCGTTTACTCCGCCCCCTGGTGTCCGGATTGCCGCGAGGCCAAGCGCTTCCTCAACCAGCAGAAGCTTTTGTACACCGATATCAATATCGAGGCCACTCCAGGAGCTGCCGATGAGGTTGTGAAACGGACCGGCAAGCGCGCCATCCCGCAGTTTGTGATTGATGGAGAATGGGTACAGCCCTACCGTCCGGGCGAAGGATTCCTCTACGAAGAGATGGCCAAGCGGCTGGGGGTTGAGCAATAGCTTGAGTAGAGACGGGGCTTGCCGCGTCTCTACGTGAGAGTGCCCCGTTCCTCAGTTACCTTCGGCCTTCTGCCACCCGACTTCTGTACCCTACACGCCTGGGCCCGAATGCGTCAGGATAGTGGCTACCCGGTCATCTCCCTCCGTGCCGGACCTGACGGCTCATGTTCAATTCCGATAGTGGGGAAAACGAGTTGCTTGAAACCTGGCAGCGGTTTGTGCAGGGGCTGCTGGGCGTGCTGGCGCTGGTGGGCGCCTTAGTGATGGCGCACTACTACGCTCCCTCGGAGACGGCCGGCCTGGAGCAGCAGGTGCACCAGCTCTCGCGCCAGGTGGCGGATCTGGAGCGGCAGCAATCGTTTTCGCCGGCGGCAGTGGATGATGCGCGGGAGTCGGTCGCTTACATCTACGGGATTTATCACGTGTCCGGCCATGGGCAAAGTTTTCGCGCTCGCGTGGCCGGGACGGGGTTTGTAGTGGCACCGGGGCTGCTGGCCACCAATCGCCACGTAGCCGAGCCCTGGTACGGCGACCGGGAAGTCGCAGCGGCATTGCGGCGGGGCGGATCGCCGATGCTGGAAAAGCTGGAGGCATATTTTCCGGGCTCGCCGCTTCCGGTAAAACTGGAGACGGCGGTCGTGGCCACGCATGGCGATCTGGCCGTACTGCGCCTCGAAGCCACCGCCTTCACGAAGAAACTGCGCCCGTTGACTCTGTCCGAGACGCCGGCGCATGTGGGCGAGTCGGTGAGCGTGCTGGCTTATCCGATGGGCGTGACAGGCATGGTGGCAAAGTCGCCGGCGGTAGTGTATGAGCGGCTTTCGTCGCATCCGGATAATGCCGACACGGCGGGCGAACTGGCGGCGCTATCGCTGATCCGGCCTTCGGCGACGTTCGGGCACATCGGCGATGTAACCGGCGACAAGCTGATCTATGACGCGCCCACGGCGCGAGGCGGCAGCGGCGGACCGGTGCTGAACCTGCGCGGCGAAGTCGTGGGTATCAACTCCGCCTACATCGACGGCTTCTCCGGGGGCACGCTGGGCATCACCGCCGCTGAGTTGCGTCCGCTGATGGAAACCGCAAAGCGCGCGGCTTTGGAATCAGGTGTCAGGTCTCAGGTGTCAGGTGTCAGGAACGTATCGACTCTCCACTGAAAACCGACACCTGGGGCCTGAGACCTAAGACCTGACACCTGATGTTGCAATTCCTTGCGCAAACAGCTCTTCTGCCCGCGGTCCGAAACCTCCTCCCGCGCAGACAAAGTGCCTTGAATTCAGGTACATTTGTAACCTACTGATTTGAATAATAAATTGGCCTTATGGCTGCTCTCAAATTGGGATAAGTCCCAGATGGAAGTCGTGTTTTCGGGCAACGGATTCCCTACTGGCGGGTTCAAAGAGACTGGTTCAGGAGCAACTTGGTTCCAAGAGATCTGATCATGATAAAAAATTGTCTGTTTGCGGTGGCTTTGCTGAGTCTGGCGCTGGCTGGCGGTTGCGCGAAGGGCGGCAACGGCGTGGTTCCCCCTCCAATCACCATTGACGTTACCATTACGTCTCCCAGCAACGTTAACCCTACCGCGATCTACCCGACCCAGACGGTGACGCTTACGGCCACGGTATCGAACTCGTCGACTACGGCCGTTAACTGGAGCGTGACGGGCGGGGGAACGATCGCTGCCGTCACGCCGCCGACAACCCCGGCAACCGCGATCTACGTGGCCCCGGCAGCGCCAGTTTCGGGGGTGACGGTCACAGCGACATTGGTGTCCGACACCTCGGTAACGGGCCCTCTGGGGATAACCGTGATACCGGTCACGGTGGTCGTGACACCATTAACCGTGAGCGTTGGGCAGAATCTGGTGCAGCAGTTCACTGCTATCGCGGTACCAGACGATGCGCCGCAAACCTTCACCTGGACGTGCACGCCAAGTTCCGCCTGCCCAAGCTTCCAGTGCACGCCAAGTTCCGCCTGCGGAGGCTCCGTGCCAGGCGTGGCGATCTATACGGCACCGTCAACCTCTCAGACTGGGGTTCAGGTAACGGCGACTTCGACCGTGCAGCAGAGTCCCCTGGGCGTCGGTGCATCTAAGGTTTCGGTTGTGTCCTCGCGCCTGGCATCGGGCTCCTACGCATTCCAGTTCTCGGGCTATGACAGCGGCAACTACGTCGCCGTGGCAGGAACCCTCACGGTTGCCGCGAACGGCACGATCACTACGGGAGTCGAAGACGTGCTGTCTTTTGCCAGCGGGCCACAGCAGTACAGCATTACCTCGGGCTCGTACGCTCCGAGTCCCAATAACGGCAACGATATCAGCAACAACCTGGGCACGCTTACGCTGAACTTAACCAACGGTACCATCAACATCACCAACATATACACCGCGGTTCTCACCTCGTCGGGCATTATTCGGATGATCGAGTCGTCATCGGACGGCACGGGCATCACCGGCTCCGGCGTCATGCAAAAGTTGCCGGCAAGCACAGTCTTCAATACCGCCGGGCAGACCTTCGCATTCGGATTTACCGGTGTGGATTCGAGCGGCAAGCGGGTCGGGTATGTTGGGATGCTGCCGATGACCTCAAACTCAAACGGAACCGGCGGGACTATCAGCGGCGGCCTGCTCGACTCCAACGACAACGGCTCTGCGACGACCAGCGTGTGCGCCACACCGCCTTGCAGCGTTACCGGCACGTACACACTCAACGCAACAAACGGGTCGTGGAAAATGACGCTGAACACCGGCACGACAACGCTGGGTTTCGACTTCTATGTTTCCGCCGGGACAGCGCAAACCAAGACCGGTCCCGGCCCGTTGACGCTTTATGCCATTTCCACGGACCCGATCACGACGAATCCCGCAGTTTCCGGATCCATGGTCTACCAGGTCCCGTTGACTTCTGGTTACAACAACGCAGCCTTCGCTGGCACATCGGTTTCCAATTTGACGGGAGCAAGCGCGAATGTCTCGCTGACACTCGGCACGACCGATGGCACATCGGGGGGAACGGGTGGGGCTGGAGGCTTCACGGGCACCTTCGACCAGAATAATGACGGAACGATTGTTTCCGTGACGCCGACGAAGCCCTTCGCGTACACCTACGTGGCGACCGGCACCACCAACGGACGCTACATCTTCCAGATGCTGGGCAATCCGAACGCGACCACGGTGGTACCGCCGCTTCCGTTCGTTCTGTATGCCAGCGGGGCGAATCGTGGTTTTCTGCTCGATCAGTCGAGTTCGTCGGTAATGACGGGGACCATGGATCCGCAGCCGACGACGCTGAAAAACTTCTCCTATACTCCGTCGGAGCTACCGGGGACGTTTGCGGCGGCGACGATCGGCAACAGCGATTCCAGCATTGCACCAGTGGTCCAGAACCTGCTGCTCACCTCGACGGGAAGTGCGACCTACAACGTCGCCGGAATACAGAACACACAGAACAGCAGCCAAGCGCTGACCGGGACGTACAACTTGACCGGCTTTGGCGCCGGCGCTGGCACGGGCACAATCACGCTAACCGCCCCGGTCGCGAATTATGTGATTTACGCCATCGACGCCAACGTGGTAACCGGTACGACGAATGACGTGATTACGGATTTCATGATGATGGGCCTGACCAGTGGAACTCCGAGTTCCATCATTTTCGCGCAGCAGTAAGTAAGTAGAACTCGTGTAGGGACGGGCGCCCTCGCCCGTCCGGGCCGAGCGCAGCTCGGCAGCGCCGCCAGCACGACCACGATTTACGACGAGTAGGAGCCGCCGACGGTCGCCCCTCCATGGCGAGCAGTCCTGCCAACGAAGACTGCCTCGGACCATCCCTGAAGCGGATCGACAGCCGGTTCCCGCATGGAAACCAGCGAGCTTCGCTCGCTAGCCCGGACGAGGGCGTCCGGGCCTACGTGATTCTGGAACAGGTACAGAGTTCTACTTCCCGCGAATCACGATTTTTGCCGTAGCGAGATTGTCGAACCGATCATAGGCGCGGACCACGACGACGTGGTCATTCGCGGTGTTCTCGGCCATCAGAGGCGGCGGCGTTTGAGGTTGCGGCACGACCAGGCGAAAGTCGTAATCTTCCGTTTTGGAATCGGACAACTGGCCGACCGGCTCAACGAACTGCCAGTCGCCGCCATCCAGCGAGTACTCCGCCCGCTTGATCGGCGAAAACGAATCGCTGGCGTGGAAACGCACGTGGATCTGCTTCCCGTCGAGAGCGGCAGTCAGGTTGTCGATGACCGGAGCAGTGGTATCGACCTCGAAGCGGGCGCTGACTCGCTCGGCGTAGAGGGCTTCTCCGGGCGAATGCGAGGGCGCATCGGAGGCGATGACCTTCACGGTATAGCCGCCGTCCGGTAGAAGACTGGCGTCGAAAGAATAGTAGCGATCGGAGAGGTCGTTCTTCAGCAGCAGCCAGCGTGATTCGCCGTCGCCGCGGTAATAGACGGTGTAAACGAGCTGGTCGTCGTTGTCGTCATGCGCCTGCCAGCGGATGCCAATCGAGTCGCGGTCGCGCACGGCGGGAGGTGGAGGATCGAAGCGCGGCTGACCGGGAGCGGGCGGCTCGCTGCCGGTCACATGAGGAATCGGTTGATAGCGGTATCCGGGCTGCACGATGATGTCGTCAATTTCGGGGGCAACATTCTTGGGCAGGTAGTTCAGCAAGACGTCGTCAACGCGAGGAGGGGGATTGCCGGCATGGAGCACGGACTTCCACTGCACGAAGCGCGCCGGCGGAATCTTGAGTTCGGAGCCGGCGGCGAGGGCGACGCGCGTCCACGGACTCCAGTTGCGGTCGGGATTGTCCACATTGCCGCTGCGCGCATAAAGCTCGACATTGGAGTTAGCGGCGGAATTGCCGGCGCAGCGGACGCTGGCGCGTCCCCAGAGGGAAAAGACACGCGCGTCGAAGACATCGCTTTCGTACGTGCCTTCCGATTCGGGGCCAGGACCGAGGACGAAAATTTTTCCCAGGTTGCTGCCGGAGGCGTAGAGTCCTCCGCCGGGCGCGGCGGCGAAGGCGGTGATTTGCGTGGCGCTGGCTTTGATCAGATCGGTGAAATCGTCAACGCCGTTGATGGCAAAAATGTGACCGCGATTGCCGCTGCCGGCGAGCAGGCGTCCGTGCTGATCGAAACCGAGAGCGTAGACGAGATCTTCGCGGGAACTCCACAAGCGTGACGGGGCGCCATCGGGCGCGATGCGATAAATCTCGGAACCGCCAGTGGCGCCGAGTCCGGGAGCGGGAAAAGGCGACATGGCCGCGGCGGGAGCTGCGGTGATAGTGATATTGCCGCCGGGGGCGGGCGCGTTCTGCGCTGGAGTTGCGAGCATAATGCTCATTCCCGGTGTCGTGCTTCCGGGGCGCTTCTCTCCCGCAGCGGCGGCGTAAATATTGCCGGCGCCGTCGATAGCGAGCGCGGTAATTTCTTTCTTGGGCGCGCTGTAAAGAACGAACGCTTCGCCATTCGGCGCGATGCGATAGACAAGCCCGCTGCCATCGGAGCCGGCAATCAGGTTTCCCTTGGGATCAAGCGCGAGAACGCGAATGTGGACTTCATCGCTCTTGAAG
>Ga0187865_1000572_pt1 | contig 49953 bp, 47 predicted proteins | sample June2016WEW_11_1_2_FD_132989 | JGI IMG/M metagenome (GOLD analysis project Ga0187865, IMG submission 132989) | Peatland microbial communities from SPRUCE experiment site at the Marcell Experimental Forest, Minnesota, USA - June2016WEW_11_100 | ecosystem: Environmental > Terrestrial > Soil >...
GCTGCTCGACACCAGTTGAAGCGGATGGCGCCACCCAACATCCACGACCAACCGTCGCGCACACCCGCGCAGACGCACCCGTGTGCCCAGACTCAACCCCGTCCCCGAGACTGAGGGATTACCCAATCCACCCGAATGTTCTTGCATCGCGGCGCAAAAGGGTGTATATATGCGCTGTCCGCTGCCGCTGGCTGGCAATCGACAAGGGAGTGCACTATGCAAAAGATTAACTGGAACCGCGTGATCCTCGGCGGATTGCTCGCCGGGCTGGGGATCAATATCTGCGAGTTCCTTGTGGACGGTCTCGTGTTGGGCGGCCAATGGGCCGCCAGCATGAAAAACTTGGGCAGGCCCCCCATGGGCGCCGGCGCGAACGCCGCGTTCTTGCTGGTGGGCTTTTTGACCGGCATCTACGCGCTGTGGCTCTACGCGACCCTCCGGCCGCGCATGGGGCCTGGTCCCAAGACGGCCGCTTTTGCCGGCGTTGCCGTCTGGATTCTTGGTTCCCTGATCGCTTCCGTAGCGCCTATTGCGATGCACCTGTTTCCCTACCACCTGATGGGGATCGGGCTCTTGCTGGCGCTGGTCGAGATCGTCGCCAGCACCGTGCTGGGGGCTTGGCTCTACAAGGAGCCGGCCGGCACGTAAGGCCAGGCCGCGCGCCCATCTCACCGCGGTTCAGACCCGGTTCGTCGCCGGGGATGTTGAAGTGCGCCCAGGCTCCATTGGGCACGGCGCGCTACCATGAATCTCAGCCGTGCGGACCTACTTCCACCTGGACATGGATGCCTTCTTTGTCTCCGTGGAAGAACTGTTCGATCCATCTCTCAAGGGCAAGCCGGTGGTGGTGGGCGGCCGGCCCAACGAGCGCGGCGTGGTCTCGGCAGCATCCTACGCCGCGCGCAGGTTCGGCATCCATTCCGCCATGCCGCTGCGCACGGCGTATAAGCTGTGCCCGCAGGCCATTTTCGTCGAGGGCCACCCGGAGCGCTACCGCGACTACTCGCACAAGGTCCACGACGTGCTGCAATCGTTCTCGCCTTTGGTGGAGATGACATCGATCGATGAAGCCTACCTCGACATGACGGGCACCGAGCGTCTGTACGGGCCGCCGTTGCGCGCGGCGCACCTGCTGCACCAGCGCATGAAGGCGGAGACTGGCCTGAACTGCTCCATCGGAATCGCCGCCTCGCGCCTGGTGGCCAAGATCAGCTCCGACCAGGCCAAGCCCAACGGCGTGCTGTGGGTGATTCCAGGGGAGGAAGCGGCCTTTCTGGCGCCGCTCGACGTCCGCAAGGTCCCGGGCGTGGGCAAAGTGACCGAGAAGCAGCTTAACGCGCTCGGTATCCGCAAGGTTGGGGACCTGGCACGCCTGGACGAAGCCTTCCTCGAACAGCGCTTCGGCAAGTGGGGCCTGGCGCTGGCCGGCAAATCGCGCGGCTTGGATGCCGGCGGCTGGTTCGATAGCGAGATCGGCGCGGACGAGGGCCCGAAATCCATCAGCCACGAGCACACCTTCTCCGAGGACACCACAGACCTGGCGCAGATCGAAGCGACCCTGGCGCGCCTGTGCGAAATGGTGGGCCGCCGTTTGCGCGAGCACCGATTGCACGCACGCACCATTCAGCTCAAGTTGCGCTACTCCGATTTCTCGACGTTCACGCGCGCGCATTCCATCGCTCGCGCCACCGATCTCGACACCGAGCTGTTTGAAGAGATCCGCGGGCTCTTCCGCCGCCATTGGAAAACCGGAGCGGCCGTGCGCCTGTTAGGGGTCCACGTTTCTTCCTGGTCCGAGGGCGATGAACAGTTGAACCTGATGGGCGAAGAGAAGCACCAGAAATGGCGCCAAGCGCTCGAGGCCGCCGACCGGCTGCGCGACAAGTTCGGAGAGTCGGCCGTATCGCTGGCCGCCGGCCTGCGCGGCAATTTCCGCGAACGCACGCACGAGAACCCCGCCAGCCTGCCGGGGAAGAAGAAACCCGTCAACGCACCCAGATCGTAAGATTCGTATCGCGCACCGGGACGGAGCCGACGGATAGCGAAATTGCGAGTGCCCCGGCTTGGTTCGGAGGCATGCGGATGTCCACCTGCCAGACTCCGGAAATGGATCCCGGCAGCGCGGTGGCGGAGACGACCGTTGCAGCCAAGCCGTTGCCGAATGTGATTGGCAGGTTCAAGGGAGTGCCGGGAGCCGGGTTAGTCGCACCCGTGACGAGAGAAGGCGTGGTTACTCCCAGACCCGAAAGAAAAAGTCTGACGACAGAGCCGGCGCTGACCGGATTGGAGCAGGTGTTACGAGTACCGTCGCTGTTGAGGGCGAGCGGGATCGGTCCGCCGGAATAGGTTTGGCCAGGCGGGTGGCAATCGACGGACGCAAGCGAGACAGCGGTATCGAGGAATACCACCGGATTCCTGGCTGTCACCGGGAGCGTCCGCAAGTCCGATTCGTTGATTTGCGCACACGTGAGGGTCAGACTCACCTGAGAGTTGTTGGCGATTTCATAGGGAGCCTGAACATTGATCTGCTGCGGCGAGACATACAGTAACGGGCCGGCGACTCCATTGAAAGCGACCGTTATGCCGTCGATCGAAGCAGGAAACAATCCGGGGCTCGGGCCGGCTATCCCGGTGACAAAGTGCGCGCCGAAAATGGACAGCAACTCGCCGGGTGCGATCAAGGTCACCGGACGCAAATCGGCTGCATCGACAATGCAAGCTATGGGAGTGGGCGGAGCCGCCGGATCGAAACTGATGAGGTCCGCGCCGGTCCACGCGAGCAACGTGCTGGTGAACGAATCGTAGGCCAGGACGCTTCCGGGCACAATACGGGCGGCCGTAACGGCCGATCCGTCCAGACTGAGGCGCGTCTCGAACGTCTGCGGCATACACTGCAAAGGGACCCCTTCAAAGGCCGGAAGGTCGGGAGATCCTGCCTGGCCCGATAGATAGATCCCGCCGCTGGTGAACGCCGCAAAGGCAATGCTGTCCGACTGTGTGCCACTGAAGAACGTCGAATAGATCAGGGCCGTGCCGGTGGCGTTCAATTTCGTGAAGTATCCGCTCGCGGGTGGCGGGTAAAAACATCCGAACAGACAGATTTGCGGGGGGGACGGGGCGTTGGCTACGTAGAGTGGCTCGAACGCGTTGGATGTGGTAGGGTAATCCGGCGAATTGGTAGTTCCGGCGAGCAGAACGTTGTGTTGCGTGTCCACATAGATTGCGGCCGGTGCCGCACCCCACGATCCCGTGACGTATGTCGCATAAGCGATCTGGCTCAGGCTCGCGTTTAGCTTCGTCACGTACTGGTAGAGGCAGACCATGCCCATTTGACCCGTACCGCCGCATGCATTCGATTGATATGTCGATTGGAAGGCTCCAGGGGTCACGGGGATCTTAGTGGGGACCGAGAGCTGTAAGCCCGCAACGTAGACGCTGCCCTGGTCGTCCGATGCGATTCGGCCTCCAATCCCGCGGATGGCGCCGAGAACCCGTGCTCCAGTGGCGTCGAGTTTCAGGACGAAGAACGTATTGGTATCGGCACTGGTGAACGGAGCCCCGGTCGTAGCTGGGAAATTCCCCCCGATCGTCTGGCCAGAAAGAATCGCTTCACCGGCGGCATTCACCAGAAGACCGCCCGGGCTAGGATAAATATCCGAACTACCACCGATCAGCGTTGCGTATACCAGCTTTCCCTGTGCGTCTACTTTGGCTGCAAAGCCTTGTACGGAACTGGCAAGCAGCGTGGCCTGAAGCGCTCCAGGCGTAACCGGAAAGTCCGGCGATTGCGTCTGTCCGAAGATGTAGGCCGCGCCCGTGGAGTCGATGTCCAGTGCGACGGCATAATCCAACTTGCTCCCGCCGAGCTTGGTGGAATAGACGACCTTTGAACCGTCCGGGCTCAGCTTGGCCACAAAGGCGTCGTTGGAATCAGGCGCGCTCGCGTCTCCCTGTATACCTGCGACATAGATGTTTCCGAAAGCGTCCACCTTGACGGCCCTGACGCCGGCATTCGGCAGGTGTGCCAGCGTTGTCGAAGGTCCGGCCGCCGCGCTACAAGTCGAGATCAGCGAGCCTGCGATAAGCAGCCGAAGAGATGAAAAGCGCCTCCAAATTTGCGGCAAGTCAGGCCTCCTTCTGCGCCCACGTTACTGATAGTATCACTCGCCGCCTGCGAATCCGCTTTCATCCGCGTTCACCCATGGCCCTCTTTGCTTCTGTTCGCCCGGTGGCGGCGAGGATGCCGGCCTTACGCTGCACTCTGCGTCTTCGACTGAAGGGGAATATCAGGATTGCTCGTAGGCGTGCATAAAATCATCCCGGGCAATGCCAGCCTGCGTCAGGATGGTTCTCAAAGTGGAGGCCTTGAGGGCCGGGTGGTTCGGCATCGTGAGACAGTCGGAACCTCCCGTCCGGTTCGGACGCCGCATGGCAATATGCTCAGCCTCGCGCACCACCTCGAACCCGAGGCCGCGAAACGCGGCGATCACTCTTTGCTTTGGGGCATCCGCGGGAAATTTGGCCATCAGGCGGGAAAAGTCGCTTCCGCGACGAACGCTTCCAGCAACGGCGAATCGTCAGGCAAGACTTCAGCGCCAAACGTCTCGATGTGAAACCGGATGGCGGATTTGACATCGGCGAGGGCTTCCTCGTAGCTGCTGCCTTCGCCCACCACCACGCCCTTCAGGCCAAGAGGGTAGGCCACATAGCCGTCCGCGCGCTTCTCCACGATGATTTTGACTTGTCTCATCATGTCCTGTCCTGAAGTCTACCATGGCTGGGCTGCGGCCAACTCCCCGGCAATCCCGTGTTCATCCGCGTTCATCCGTGGCCCAAAAGCCTTTTCGCCAACCCGCTACACCGCCCCGAATTTCTTCAGTGCCTGTCCCGCGCCGTCACCCCTGTAATATACTGTGGTATATACCACGGGAGGAACAGACCATGCCCCGCACCGCAAAGCTATTTCGGAATGGTCGGAGTCAGGCAGTTCGCTTGCCTGCCGATCTTCGGTTTGAAGGCAATGAGGTCTATATCCGGCAGGACCCCGCGACCGGAGATGTCATCCTGTCGCGGCGGCCGGACTCCTGGGAGAGCTTTTTCAAACTCACCGAGCAGGCAGGTGTGCCCGGCGATTTCATGTCCGATCGTCAGGATCGAGCACCGCAGAAACGCAAGCTGTTTCGATGACGAGCCGGTACCTGCTGGACACCAACATCGCCAGTTACGTCATCAAGGGCAACATTCCCGCTGTCCGCCGCCGCATAGTTCAAGTGCCAATGGCGCAGCTCGCCATTTCCGCCGTGACCGAGGGCGAGTTGCGCTATGGTACGGCGCGGCGGCCCGACGCCGCACGCTTGCGGACCATCGTCGACGAATTCTTGCTCAGAATGACGATTCTGCCCTGGGATTCGGAAGCCGCCCAACACTACGGGCAGATCCGGGCCGCACTCGAACGCGAAGGCCAGCCGATGGGGAACCTCGATATGATGATCGCCGCTCACGCCCTCGCGTTGGGAGCCGTCCTGGTCACCAACGATCAAGCGCTCGCCCGGATAAAACAACTGAAAGTCGAAGACTGGACCAAGCCGTAAACCGAAGCCCCCCAATCCCCCGATGCTACACTCTGGGAATGGGAAGCGGACCGGCGGTTGGTCCCACGCCTCGCATCAGTTCGCTGCTCATCAAGCCGGCCTCCGCGGTCTGCAACCTCGATTGCGCCTACTGTTTCTACCTGGACCGCCAAGCCGATCCCTACCAGGCGCTGCCAGCCCGCCGCATGACTTTGGAAACGCTCGAGCGCTTGGTCGACACCTATCTCTTCTACTCCTATCCCCACAGCGTGTTCGCGTTTCAGGGGGGCGAGCCGACACTCGCCGGTCTGCCGTTTTTCACGAAGCTGGTGGAATTCGAGAAGCAGTATGGCCGCGACGGGCAGACCGTCGGCAATTCGCTCCAGACCAACGCCTTACTGCTGGATGAGAATTGGTGCGACCTCTTCCGCGCTTATGACTGGCTGCTGGGGGTTTCCTTGGATGGGCCCGAAGAGGTGAATGACCTGTACCGGGTCAACAAGCAGGGCCGCGGTACTTGGAAGCGCGTCATCCAAAGCGTCGAACTGCTGCAGAAGCACCAACTCGAATTCAACATCCTGTGCGTGCTCAGCCAAGCCAACATCGGCCGTCCCCAAGAGCTGTACCGGTTCTTCCGCGGCCTGGGAATCGGCCACCTCCAGTTCATCCCGCTGGCCGAGTTCGACCAGCAGGGCAATCCCCTGCCCTTCACCATCTCCCCGGAACAGTACGGCCGCTTCCTGTGCGATCTGTTCGACCTGTGGTGGCCCGACCGGCGCAAGGTGCGCATTCGTTTCTTCGACAACATCGCCGAAGCCCTGGCCGGCGAGAAGCCGGGTAATTGCACCATGCATGAGACCTGCGACAGCTACGTGGTCGTGGAGTACAACGGCGATGTCTACCCGTGCGATTTCTTCGTCGAGAGCTCCTGGAAACTCGGCAACATGCTTCTCGACTCGTGGCCGGAGATCGCGCGCCGCGCGCGCCGTTACAGCTTCGCTGCCAAGAAGACGCTGGCCCACCCCGAGTGCCAGGCTTGCCAGTATCGGTCCATTTGCCACGGCGGATGCCCGAAGCTCCGCCACGGGCCGCACGGCCGGTTCGAAGATCTCGATTATTTCTGCCAGGCGTACAAAATGATCTACGCCCGCTCGGCCGAACCGCTGCGGGCGGAGCTGCGCCAGCTACGGATAGGGGAACCAGCAGGGCTCGATCGCCGCTGAAGCGCCGCTGCTTTCCTTGACGCGCGCGATCAGCCTCTGGCGCAGCTCTTCGGCGGTCTGGCGGTAGGGCGCCCGGCCCGCCAGGTTGACCTGCTGGTAAGGGTCTGCGCTGTGGTCGTACAGGGCATACTCCACATAGCGGTCGGCCTTGGGAACCGGCTTCCAGTCTGGCCCCTTGGGCGCGGCGGCGGCGTATGTATACTGTGGGGTCCGCAGCCCTCTGCCGGTGACAAATTCCGACATCTCGAAGTAGACCTCGTTACGCCAGCCCTCCGTGCGCTGGTCCAGCAGGCCGAGGAAACTGTGGCCCTGCATCGACGCGGGCACGGCTACGCCCGCCGCTTCCAGCAGCGCCGGCGCCAGGTCCACCTGGCTCACCAACTCGGAAGTCTCCAGCGATCGATTGAACCCCGGGCCTTCGATGATGAGCGGGATGTGAATCGAACTCTCATGCGGGCTGCGCTTGTATTCCGTGTTCCGCGTCTTGAAGTGGTTGCCATGATCGCTCATGAAGACCCGGATGGTGTTGCGGTCCAGTCCGGTTTCCGCCAGCGTCTGGCGGATGCTGCCGGCCGCGTCGTCGATCCTCGCCACGCAGGCGTAGTAGTCGGATAACTGGCTGGGCCACGATCCCGGGAGCGCCCGCAGGTCTTGAGGGATGAACGGATTCGGATAGCGATGCGCGTACTCCTTCGGTGGATCGTAGGTGTCGCTGTCGTTCTGGTGGTGAACCTCGAGATACGACACCACCAGCAGAAACGGCGATTTCGCCGACCGCAGGAATCGTTGCGCGCGCCCGGTCATAAAGTCCACCCGGTACTGGCCGGAAAAGTGGATGGGCTTACCGTCGTTGTCGTAAAGATTCCCCTCGTAGGCGTGGGAGGTCCACTCCAACTGGTTGGACGCTTCCCACAGGTCCCGGAAACCTCCGCGATGGGCCGGCGCCACGGGGCCGCTCACTTCGTCGCGCGGACGTCCTTCGCCCGGCGCCAGGTGCCACTTGCCGATGTAATTCGTCGAATACCCCGCCTGCCCCAGCGCGGTAGCCAGAGTGGAGGCGTTCTCCGCCAGGCCGCTGCCATTGTGCCAGACCCCGTGGCGGCTGGGGTACTGCCCGGTGAAGATGCTGCCGCGCGCCGGAGCGCACACCGGCTGGTTCGAAAAAGCCGATCGGAACAGGACGCCGCGTCCCGCCATGGCGTCGAGGTTCGGCGTCAGGTTCATGGGGTTGAGACCCATGGCCCCGACGCAGTCCCAGCGGAACTGGTCCGAGATGATCAGAACGATATTGGGCCGCTTCACGTTCCCGCCGGTCTGCGCCGACGCCGCGGAAGAAGCGGACATGGCTGCGGAAACGCCCGTCAGCCACTCTCTGCGTGTCGATCCGGACGATGGATCGGACTGGACGCTCATAATCGCAGTATCGCTCATCCTCCGCTTGCATTGCCGCCCGCGCTGGTGTCTACTGTAGATCTCAGCCGGAGGTGAAATTTGCAGGCCGCCTCACAACCTTCGCCGGTGGCGCGCAACGTCGCGGTGGATACGTACCGGGGCTTCGTCATGCTGCTCATGATGGCCGAGGTGCTGCAACTGGCGCGCGTCGCTCAAGCCTTGCCGGGAAACTGGTTCTGGAGCTTTCTGGCGTACCACCAGACTCACGTCGACTGGGCCGGCTGCTCGCTCCATGACACCATCCAGCCGGGATTCTCTTTTCTCGTCGGTGTCGCGCTGCCTTATTCGATTTCGAGGCGCCTGGCCAAGGGCGCGACGTTCCGCGGCATGTTGGGGCACGCGCTTTGGCGGTCGCTCCTGTTGATCGCGCTCGGTATTTTCCTCCGCTCCACGCACAGCCCCCGGACGTACTTCACATTCGAGGACACGCTCACACAGATCGGCTTGGGGTATCCGTTCTTGTTCCTCCTGGGATTTCGTCCTCCGCGCTGGCAGTGGACCGCGCTCGCCGCCATCCTGACCGGCTACTGGGTCGCTTGGGCTCTCTATCCCGCACCGGGATTCGCCGCCCACTGGAGCGAATTCAGCAACGTGGGGAACGCCTTTGACCAGTGGTTCCTCAACCTATTCCCGCGGACCACGCCGTTTGTGGCGAATAGTGGAGGGTATCTGACCCTCAGTTTCATTCCCACGCTGGGCACCATGATCCTGGGATTGGCTGCCGGGCGCTGGTTGCGTGCGTGCGCGCCGCGCATCCCCATGAAACGCCTGCTGGTGGCTGGCATCGTTGGCATAGCCTCCGGTCTCCTGCTGCACCTCGCCGGCGTCTGCCCTATCGTGAAGCGCATCTGGACGCCTAGTTGGACGCTCTTCAGCGGAGGGTTGTGTTTTCTATTCCTGGCCGGCTTTTGCTGGGTTGTGGAAGTGAAGGGATACCGGAAATGGGCTTTTCCGCTGGTGGTCATCGGCATGAATTCGATTGCCGCCTATCTCATAGCGCACCTGTTCGAGCGGTTCATCATGGATTCCTTCCGCATTCACTTGGGGCCGTACGCGTTCCAGGTATTTGGGCCCGCGCTGGAACCTCTGATGCGGGGCGCGGCGGTTTTGCTGACGTATTGGCTGATTCTCTTCTGGATGTACCGGCGCAAACTATTCCTGCGCGTGTGAACCCAGCCAGCCCCAAGCGCTCACCGGCCCTTCCCCTTGCCCCCGGTCATCTCCTTAATCAACTCGACCTCCTCGGGCCGGTATGCTTTCCCATCGAAGGAGAAGATGTCGTGGAACCACATGGCCGGCTCGCGGTCGGTGTACGGTCTCTGCCAGGAATCCCAAGGCAAGGTGGTCTGGGTCTTCCCGGCAACCAGGCCCCAATTGAAGGCCGCCACCTTGTACTTCTTGGCCACCGGCAGGATCCCCTGGAAAGTGCTCTTGTTGGGGCGCGCCATGTACTCGGTGCACAGGATCGGCCGGTTGTAAGCCTGCAGCCAGCGGACTCGTTTTTCGAACTCTTCGGGCGCATCGTAGTTGTGAAACGAAATCACGTCGGAAAGCTCGATCTGCATCTTCTCCATCGGCGACAGCTTCTCCGGCGCGGACCAGTCGCCCTTCCACAGCCCGCTCGTCAATGGTTGCGTCGGGACCCCCGCGCGGGCCCATTCAAACACCGTCGGCAGCACGGCCAGCACCGCTTCACGCTTGCCCATGGGTTCGGAGGTCCCATAGCTGGAAGAGTTCGTGTTGTCCGGCTCGTTCCAAACGTCCCAGGCGAGGATTCGCTTGTCATTCGCGAAAGTCCTCACCACGTCTTGTGCGTATTCCAGAAAACGCGTGTGCAAAGCCGGGTCCATCAGCTCTTTGGCTCCGGGACTCTGCACCCACCCGGAATTATGCACGCCGGGCCTCGGCGCCGGCTGTCTTCCCGGTTGTGGAAACGGGTCCCAGCAGGAATCGAACAGGACCAGTATGGGTCTGATCCCGTGCTTCTCCGCAATCCCCAGAAATCGAGCGATCCGCCTCTCGAAGCCTCCGGCGTCCTGTTGCCATGGCAGATCGTGCAGGAACACCCGCATGGTATTCATTCCCAGACCTTCCGCCCAGGTCAGCTCCAGGTTGATCCGGGCCGGATCGAATGTGTCGGCCTGCCACATCTCCAGTTGGTTGATGGCGGTGGCCGGGATGTAGTTGCTGCCCACCAGCCAGGGTTGCTTCCGGTACCAGTCGTTGGCGGCCTTCTCGGACCACCGCTCGGACTGCGCCATGGCTGCCGTGTTCAGGAATAGCGAAACAGCTATCAGCAAATGTCTCTTCGGTGCGGTCATGCTTCTATTTTGAACGCTCCGGGCCGGATTTTGGTAAAATAAAAGTGCCTTTTGGTCGTCCCGGGAAACTTGGCCTGATCCATTTGCCTCGCGTAGCCCGCACAATCAGAAAGTAGAAGTGAAGATCGAGGAAACAACGTGAAGAACATATTCGTAGGCAATCTGGATTTCGCGGCGACGGAATCGGCAATTCGGTCGCTGTTTGAAGCTTATGGAGTAGTGGAGCGCGTCAACCTGGTCACCGACCGGGATACGGGGCGCCCGCGCGGCTTCGCATTCGTGGAAATGACGGATTCCGCCGCGGCGGACCGCGCCATCGAGGCCCTCAACGGGACCGAAATGGGCGGGCGAAAGCTCAACATCAACGAGGCCCGGCCCAAGGGCGAAGGGGGCAGGGGCGGCTCTGGCGGTGGCTTCCGCCGCGAAGGCGGCGGACCCAGGCAACGGCGCGAGCCTCGCTGGTAATTCGTCTCGCGTCATAGCGCGGCCGGCCTCAAACACCGGCCGCGGATCGGGAGTGGATCTCATGGGTATGCGTTCGGGCACTACATTCAAGAAACGGCAGAAGGAACTTGCGCGAATGGAAAAACAGCGCGACAAGGCGGCCCGGAGAATCCAGCGTAAGGCTGAAAAGCTCTCCGGCGCATCCCCGAGCACACCATCGGACGACCTGGGAGAGCCGCCCGACGCCGTCCCGATGCCGACTGGCGAATAGAGTGGATCCGCATTCCTGGCCGGCTGTGGCGAGCTTACCAGGATGCTCCAGGAGGCAGCCTGGAAGTGGAGAAAGTCATGCAGCTACGGTACATGGGGTTCGATCAGACCAAGGCAGTCCTGATCTACAGGTTTGACAGCATAGTGGACCGGGCGCCAGCCGTTCGGTACATCGTCGCCGTCGACCTGACGCTCTTCCTCAAGCACCACGTCGGCATACAGGAGGGGCCCTCTCTGTGTGCCCGGAAGCTGGCGTCCGACCTCGAGACGGTCCAGCAGCGCGAGCACACCCTCACCAACGAGGACTTGCTGGCCTACGTCACCGCGCGGACGGAAGCGGAAGCGCGCAAGGCCGCTGCCAGAAAACCGGGCGTCCGCCGCCGCGGTCCGGTCCGCCACGATGCCTGGGGAAACCCAGCCGGCGCAGCCGTCGGCGGGGCGCCCTCGGCGCACAACGGAAGGTAGCCGGCGGCCCGGCTTGGATACACGCTTGAAAGTCGGCTTTGTCAGTCTGGGCTGTCCCAAAAACCTGGTGGATAGCGAAGTCATGATGGGCCAACTGGTGGCCGGGGGCCACCAGTTGACGCCGCACCCCGCCGAAGCCGATGTCCTGGTGGTCAACACCTGCAGTTTCATCGGCCCCGCCAAGAAGGAATCGGTCGAGACCATCCTCGAAATGGCGGAATTCAAGAAGAGCGGACGCGCCCGGAAGCTGATCGTGGCGGGCTGCCTGGTGGAACGCTACCGCGGCGCCATCCGCCAGGAAGTCCCGGAAGTCGATGCCATTATCGGCACCAATGACCTGGCGAGCATCGTGGCGGTATGCGAGGGCATGGAGGCGCCGCGGATTCCACCCCAGCCGTACCTGTATCACGACCTCACGCCGCGCGTGCTCTCGACTCCGCGCCATTTCGCTTACATCAAAATCGCGGAAGGCTGCGACCATCCCTGCACCTTCTGCGTGATCCCGCAGTATCGCGGCCATTTCCGCAGCCGCCAGTTGGAATCCGTCGTCTCCGAAGCCGCGCGCTTCTTCGAGCGGGGCGTCCGCGAAATCAACCTGATCGGGCAAGACACCACCTCCTACGGCGAAGATCTCGGCCTAACCGATGGGCTGGCCCGCCTTCTCGAACGCCTGGCCCAGATCGACACCCCGCGCGAAAAATGGATCCGCTTCCTCTACGCGTACCCCAACCGGGTCACCCAGAAGCTGTTGGACACCATGGCCGCGCATCCGGCGCTGGTCAAGTACATCGACTTGCCGTTGCAGCACGCGAACGCCCGTGTCCTCAAGCGCATGCAGCGCGGCGCGGCCGGCGATCTCTTCCTGAAACTGCTGGAGCGCATTCGCCGGACCATTCCCGGGGTGGCCATCCGCACCAGCTTCATCACCGGGTTTCCCGGCGAGACGGCCGAAGATTTCGAAGAGCTGTGCCGGTTCGTCGAGGCCGCCAGGTTCGACAATCTGGGTGTTTTCGCTTATTCCGACGAAGACACCAGCGCCAGCTACGCCCTGGATGGCAAAGTGGACGGTCGCGCCATTCACAACCGCAAGCGCCGCCTCCTGGCCATTCAGCGGAAGATCGCGCGCGCCCGTAATCGCATGTTGGTGGGCGCGGAAGTGCCCGTGCTGGTCGAAGGCCCGTCGCCGGAGACCGATCTGCTTTGGACGGCGCGCCTGTCCACACAAGCGCCCGAAATCGATGGCGCCGTCCTGATCAACGACTTCGAAATCGTCGAGCCGCGTCCCGGTGAAATCCGCCGCCTCCGCGTCACCGAAGCCCACGATTACGACCTGGTTGGCACGCTTCTCCCCCCCACCGAACCCGCGCCAGCATTCGCGCCCGCGCCACTCGTCAACATCGCCCCCCCGGCCCCCGGCTCCTGGCCCCCGGCCCCGCGAGCGGAGCGAGCCAGACCGCCGGCCCCTGGCCCCGCGAGCGAAGCGAGCCTATGACCTGCCCCATTTGCAAGAAAGAGGTCGCTTCCGGCGACCCCGAATTCCCTTTTTGCAGCGAGCGTTGCCGTATCATCGATCTAGGCAACTGGTCGGCCGGGAAGTACGTGATCTCGTCGCCCATCCGGCAAGATGAAGAAGAACCGTAGCGCCGCGCTCCTCTCCACCTGGTTCGGTTGCGGGTACTCTCCCCTGGCCCCCGGCACCGCCGGTTCGCTGGCCGCGATCCTGATCGCCATCTCTCTCCATGCATACGCCGGCTTCGCCTGCTGGCACTTCCTTCTGCTGGCGGCCATCGGCTTCGGCCCCGCGGTGTGGGCCGCCGGCGTCACCGCGCGCGCCACGGGCATCGAAGACCCCGGGTTCGTCGTCATCGACGAGGTGCTGGGGCAGTGGATCGCCCTGGCCGGCGCGCACCCGTTCAATTGGAAAAGCTGCCTGGCCGCCTTCGCCCTCTTCCGGCTCTTCGACATTTGGAAGCCCCCGCCAGTCCGCCAGTTGGAAGCGTTGCCCGGCGGGCTCGGCATCGTCGCGGACGACGTGATGGCGGGCCTGTGCGCCGCGCTTGTGTTATTCCTGGCAGGATGCTTCAATCTGTATTGAATGCCCCTTCGGAGATCACCCGACCCCCGGCCCCAGATTTCTCGGGTCACGCCGCCCGCCGCCATCGCCGGCGGCGAGCTGCAGATTCGAGGGAGGGGCTTCCTTAAATCGGACCGGCCTTGCGTCACCATCGGTGAAGTCGGCGCGCCCGTGATCATTGGCTCGGATTCGTTGGTGATTGCCCGCGTCCCCGAGGGCGCCACGGCCGGAGGGCTGGTGGTCCAAAACGGCCAGCAGTCGAGCGATTCCTGGGCCTGCGATATCGGCGTCCTGGTCGCCGAGAACCTCCACCCCGTCGCCAACCCGGCCGTCGATTCCTTCGGCAATATCTACACCACCTTCAGCGGTTCACGGGGGCAGAAGGTTCCGGTAGCGGTCTACAAGATCGACCTGAACTTCACCATGAAGCCGTTCATCAACGAGCTCATGAATGCTACTGGCCTGGCTTTCGACTCCCAGGGCATGCTCTACATCTCCAGCCGCTACGACGGTTTCGTGTACCAGGCGACGCCCAACGGCAACATGTCGGTTTTCGTCGAAGGCATGGGGGTTGCCACCGGAATTGCTTTCGACGGCCAGCAGAACCTGTATGTTGGCGACCGCAGCGGCACGGTCTTCAAGATTAGCCCCGACCGCCAGATCTTCGTCTTCGCCACGCTCGAGCCTTCCATCGCCGCCTACCACCTGGCGTTCGGCCCCGACGGCTACCTCTACGTCGCCGGTCCCACCACCTCCAGCTTCGATTCCATCCACCGCATTTCGCACAACGGCGAAGTGGAAGTCTTCTATCGCGGCCTCGGCCGTCCGCAAGGCATGGCCTTCGACGAAGAGGGCCGCCTGTACGTGGCCGCCTCCCTCTCCGGCCGCAAGGGCGTCGTCCGCATCGACCCCGGCCGGCGCGCCGAGCTGTTCCTCTCCGGGCCTGGAATCGTGGGTCTGGCCTTCGCCCCCTCGCGCGCCATGGTGGTCGCCACCACCAATGCCGTCTATCGCGTGGACGTGGGGATCAAGCGCCTTTCGCTCATCTGATGAACGCCGAAATTATTGCGGTCGGCTCCGAAATGCTGACGCCCGAGCGCGTCGATACCAACTCGCTCTATCTCACCGGTGAGATGAACAACCTGGGCGTCGAAGTAGTCGCCAAGTGCGTGGTCGGCGACCACCGCGACCGTCTCGCCGGAGCCGTCCGCCAGGCGCGCGAGCGGTCGGAAATCGTGATCGTCTCGGGCGGCCTCGGCCCCACCGAAGACGACGTCACACGCGCAGCCGTGGCCCAGGCGCTCGGCCGCAACCTCGTCTTTGATTCCGAGATCGCCGAGGCGCTCGAACATCGTTTCGCGCGGGCCAACCGCAAGATGGCCGAGGTCAACAAGCGCCAGGCCTTCGTTATCGAAGGCGCCGATGTTCTTCCCAACGACCGCGGCACCGCGCCCGGCCAGTGGCTGGAGGATTCCGGCTCCGTGGTGATGCTGCTGCCCGGCCCGCCGCACGAGCTCAAGTCGATGTTCGAACGCCAATGTCTGCCGCGCCTCAGGCGCCTGGCGCCCGCACAGGCGATTCGTACGGTAATTCTGCGCGTGGCCGGCATGCCGGAATCCGATCTCGATGCGCTGATCTCGCCGGTCTATAGGAAGTATCAGAACCCGGTCACCACCATCCTGGCGGCCAACGGCGAAATTCAGGTCCACTTGCGGGCCCGCTGCGCCACCGAAGCCGAGGCCGGCGCCCTTCTGGCGGAGGTGGCCGCCCCCATCGAGCGGTTGCTCGGCGACCGCCTCTACTCCCGCAACGGCGACCCGCTCGAGGTGGTGGTGGGCGATCTCCTGCGCGGCCGCCGCGCCACCGTCTCAGTGGCCGAAAGCTGCACCGGCGGCATGCTGGGCGAGCGCCTCACGTCGGTTCCCGGCAGCTCGGACTACTTCCTGGGCGGCTTCATCACTTACTCCAACGCCATGAAGGTGGAACTCCTCGGCGTGCCCCCCGAGGTCCTCGAGCGGCACGGCGCCGTGAGCCAGCAGACCGCCGAAGCCATGGCCACGGGCGCACGCCGCCGCACCGGCTCGACCTACGCGCTTTCCGTCACCGGGATAGCCGGTCCCGATGGCGGAAGCGAATCCAAGCCCGTGGGGTCCGTTTATATCGCCATTGCCGACGACGCCGGCGCGCACACTGAGCACCGCCGCTTCCTCGGCGACCGCCAGCGTATCCGGATCTTCACCGTGCAACTGGCGCTCGACCTGCTGCGGCGGCGGCTTACCTATTCCCGGCCGGCGTAGAGCTCGTCGATGTGGGTCTGGCAGTTGGCCAGCGCCTGGGCGCGTCGGATCTTCATGGTGGCGGTCAGTTCGCCCTGCTCGATGGAAAAATCGCGCGCCAGCACGCGGTACTTGCGCACCTGCTCAAACGGCGCAAGCTGTTTGTTCACGCGCGCCACGGCTTTGCGGATCTCGGCGAGTACCGGCGGCGCCTCGGCGATTTCGGCAGCCGCACGGCCCCTCCACGGCTCCATCCCCTTGAGCGCATCGGCGGCGGCGGGATTGACCGTGAAAATCGCGGTGAGGAACGGTAGCCGGTCCCCAATCAGGAGCACCTGGCTGACCAGCGGCTCCATTTTGAACAGATTTTCCACGCGAGCGGGGTAAATCTTCTTCCCGGTGGAAGAGACGATCAACTCCTTCTTGCGCCCGGTGATGAAGATGTAGCCTTCGCTGTCGATGTGGCCCAGGTCGCCGGTGTGCAGCCAGCCGTCCCGCAGCACTTCGGCGGTGGTTTGGGGATCGTTCAGGTAGCCGGAGAACAGACAGGGGCTCTTGATGAGCATCTCGCCGTCCTCGAGGAACCGCACCTCGATGCCGGCCAACAGCTTGCCGATGCTGCCCGGCTTGGGGCGGTCGAGCGGATTCAGAGTGGCCACGCCGCCCTCGGTCAATCCATAGCCTTCGATGAGCGGCATGCCGATGGCCTCGTAGAACTCGGCCAGGTTCTTGCCCAGCGGCGCCGCGCCCGAAGCAGCTACCCGCAGGCGCCCGCCAAAGCGCGCGCGGATCTTTCGGAAGAGGAGCCGATCGGCCAATTTCAAGGGCGCGCGAATCCGCGCCGGAACCGGCTTCCCGGCCCGGCGGTAGCGCGCCGCCGCCAGCGCCAGCGCCAGCGCGCCATAGAACAGCTTGCGCGCCGGAGCGGGGCGTTTGCGCAGCTCCGTGCAGATGGTCGAGTAAATACGCTCCCACATGCGCGGGGGCGCCAGCAGAATGGTGGGCCGCACGTTGCGGATTTCCTGGGGCAGCTTCAGAAGGCTTTCGGCGAAGGTCACCGGCATGCCGCAGCGGATCGGCAGGAATTCCATCACCACGCGTTGCGCGATGTGCGCCGATGGCAGAAACACCACCGTGGAATCTTCCGGCCCCATTGGCAGCACCGCCGGACCCATGTCGATGTTGGACACGATGGCCTGGTGCGTCACCAGCGCCATCTTGGGCTCTCCGGTGGCGCCGGAGGTGAGATACAAGACCGCGGGGTCGGACGGGTGCAGTTCCGCGCATAGCCGCTCCATCAAGGCCGGATCGCGCTGGAGCGCATTGCGGCCCATTTCGCGGAGGTCCTCCAATGCGAGTGCGTCCGCGGCCCGTCCGGTAAGCAGAATCCACTGCCGGACCGGCGCCTGCCGCAGCGCCTCGAGCATCTCTGGATTTTCGATGAAAGCCGCGCACGCCCCCGCGGATTCCATGGTGCGCACCAGGTCCTTGGACGGATAGCTGGGGTACAGGGCCGCCGCCACCGAGCCATTGGCGACGATGCCCAGGTCGGCCAGATAGAATTCCAGGCGCGTCTCGGAATTCAGCGCCACGATGTCGCCTTTCCCGATTCCCAGAGCGCGTAGTCCGGCTGCGATTTCGTCCACCGCCTGCCGGTACTGGTTCCACGACCAGGGCGGCGAGCCTGGCTGAATGAGCGCAGGCGCATCACCGTGCGCGCGGGCGGCTTCCTCCAGAACCTGGTAAAGGGTACGGGACCTCACTCCATGCACTGTACCAAGAAAACCCGGGGACAGACGGAACGTTTTCCGCTTTTTTCGCCCCGAAAACTGGAAAACGTTCCGTCCCCGGGTTTAGACGCTGACCACGGGGCAGGGCGATTGCCGGATGATGGCGTAAGCGTTGGTGCGCAAGCGCCCGAACACCCCGGCAGCCGAACCGCGGCCGATCACCAGGACGTCCGCCGCTGCGCGCGCGGCGGCCGAACAGATCACCTGCGCCGGCTCTCCAGCTTCAATCGAGAGATCGGCTTCCGCGCCCACGCCGTCCAGGAGACGGAACAACTCCCGCCCGGCCGCGGCGCGGGTCTCGGTCCTCCACTGCCACCGGGGATCGTCGCCCAGATCGGGAACGCCAGCGGTGGCGTGCACCACGCCGAGGCGGGCCCCGAACTGCCGCGCCAGCCAGGCCGCCCAGTCGAGCGTCTTCGAGCTTTGCGGACCCAGGTCTACGGCGCACAAAATGCTGCGGAACGGGATGGCAGCCAACGCTGGCGCTTGCTCCAGATGCACTCCCGTCCAGACAGGGCAGTCGGCGTCGTGCAGCACCTTGGCGGTGTTCGACCCCAGGATGAACCGCCGGAACGGCCCGTAGCCGTGGGTCGGCATGGTGATGATGTCCGCTCCTTCATCGCGAGCGAGATCTACAATCTTCTTCGCCGGATCGCCTTCCAGCACAATCCTCCGCACCTTCAGGCCAGACGGCTCGGCGGTCATGAACGCATCGAGTTCCTTGGAGGCCTGATCGGCCCGGTTGCGATACAGCTCATCGAGCATCGACCCGGCAATCTCCAGGGCCCCGAATTCATAGTTGGGAGGCGTCAAAACGTGCAGAAAAATGAGTTCCGCCTGGAAGTGCCGGGCCAGCGCCTGCGCATAGCGCGCCGCCCCCGTCGAGCGCTCCGAGAAATCCACCGGCAGCAGGATCTTGGAGAAAGATCGCATGAGCGTCTCCTTTGCCGGGCGGCCCGGCAAGTCCGTCTCATAAACAGGATAATCCGATTCGAAATCTCAGATCGAGCCGCTGCCAGCCAAGGTCTAGCCGGCTTGGTCCAGATCATCCGATTGGGAAAATACCCGCTTGACGGCGGCATCCATGAGATAGAGCAAGGCCAGGCGAACCAGCCTCCCGGAGTTGGTGAAGGCTACACGCGGTGCTTCGGGGCCTTGCGCGGCTTGACCTGCGCGGCTTTGGACTGCTTGGACCGCTTGGACTTCGAAGCCTTCCGAGCCCTCTTGGCCGCCTTCTTCATGGCCTTCGAGCGGTGTACGGCCGGCTTCTGCCTGGCTTCCATGCTGGCCGTCAAGCCGAAGCTCAACGCCAGCGCCAGCGCCAGTGCGCGCAATCTCATCCCTTCTATGTTACTGCGCCACGCGGGCAAACCACAAATACATCTTTAGGAAGCTTACCGCTGTTAACAAAATGCAAACCCAGGAAGCGCCGCGCCAGAGTCTCTCGGTCCAGGAGCTTTCCAAACGGGGCAAGCCTGCCACGTACGCGGTCCCGAAGCCGGCCGCCAGCCCCCCGATGTGGGCGGCGTTGTCCACGCGGAGACCTGGCAACAGCCCGAACAGGATGATGTAGATCGCCCAGCGGATGTACGTCGCGCGAATGGCGCTGCCAAGAGGGTTCCTGTGGCGCACGCCCAGCGCGATCATGGCGCCGATCAAACCCATCAACGCGGCCGAGGCGCCCACGGAAGGAGCCGCGCTCCAGACCGCGCTCAGGTAGAAGCCAAAGACGGTGGAGACGAAATAGACCACCAGCATGCGGCTCGCGCCGTAGATTTCCTCCACCTGGGCGCCGAGGTCGAACAGCACCCAGGAATTCATGAGGATGTGGAGAAGGCCGCCGTGCAGGAAGCCGGCGGTGACCAGGCGCCACCATTGGCCGCTCGCCAGCCCCGCGTTGTACTTGGCGCCGAACGCCACCAGCGTCCCTACGTCGATATTCCACAAGGCCTCTCCGTTGCCGGCGCCCATGCTGTAGAGCGCCGTGGCGAGGAAGAGTCCGAAATTGATGACCAGGATTACGACCGTGTTGAAACGCGCATGCGGGATCATCCCGCCGAGGATCGCGGAAGGGTTGCGGCGATCGATGGCGCGGGGACCCACCGGCTCATTGCAGTAGGGGCAGGTGCGGTCCTTGGCGGTGATGAATGCCCGGCAATGCGGGCACATGCGGCGTGGATCCATCTGCACCCATTCTACAACCCTGCCGGAGAAGCCCTGTTGCCTCAGCGTATTCTGCTACAATCTAAGGTCTTGCATGGCAAAGACGGAGCGCGAGCATCGCGAAGATATCGTCCAGATCGGGCAATTGGTGTTTCAAAAGGGCTGGGTGGCGGCCAACGATGGCAATATCACCATCCGGCTGGATGCCGATCGTATCCTGGCCACTCCGACCGGAGTTTGCAAGGGCATGATGCACCCGGACGATCTGATCGTCATGGATACCCAGGGCAACAAGATCTCGGGCCGCCTCCAAGGGACAAGCGAGATCGGCATGCACCTGACGGTCTACAAGATGCGGCCGGACATCAAGGCGGTGCTGCACGCCCACCCTCCAGTGGCGACGGGCTACGCGACCGCCGGCAGGTCGCTCGACCAGGCGCTGCTGCCGGAGGTGATCATCGGGCTGGGCTGCGTCCCGCTGGCGGACTACGGGCTGCCTGGAACGCCGGCGCTGACCGAGGGCATGCTCCCGTTGATCCCCAAGTACGATGCCCTGCTGATGGCCAATCACGGCGCGGTATGCTACGGCGAGGACATCTACAAGGCATACTTCCGCATGGAGACCATGGAGCACTTCGCGCGCATCGCGCTGGTGGCGGAGTTGCTGGGCGGGGCCAAGGCGCTGCCCCGGCGGGAAGTCGACAAGCTGCTGGATGCGCGCACGCGTTATGGCGTGAAGGCCCGGAACACCGGAGAGCCGGGTTGCCCGGTGGCCGCCGACGATTCGAGCGCGGGCGGAGAATCGAGGTTTTGCGTGACGCGCGCGGAGTTGATCGCCCTGGTGGATGAGGCGCTCAAAGCGCGCGGTTTGGCTTGACAATGTTTTGGGAGAGCATAGATGGGTGAAGCGTTAGGAATGATCGAAACGCGCGGCTTGGTGGCCATGATTGAGGCCGCCGACGCCATGGTGAAGGCCGCCAAGGTAAACCTGGTCGGCTGGGAAAAAATCGGATCGGGCTACGTGACCGCGATGGTGCGCGGGGACGTGGCGGCGGTTCGCGCGGCCACCGACGCCGGCGCCGCCGCGGCGCGACGCGTTGGGGAACTCATCTCGGTGCATGTCATCCCGCGCCCGCACCAGAGCCTGGAAGACGTGCTGCCGATCGGCAAATCTCAGGCGCAGAACGCCGGCAAGTAGCCGGCGGCAGAGGCTTCATGATTCTCGCCCGCGTGGTGGGCACCGTGGTTGCCACACGGAAGGACCCTCGCTTGGAAGGCAAGAAACTGCTCGTCCTCAAACCGGTCTCTCCGGAAGGGAAGGACGAGGCCGGCTACGTCGTGGCCGTGGATACCGTCAGCGCGGGGTACAAGGAGCGCGTCATCGCGGTTTCCGGAAGCTCGGCCCGCATGGCCGAGGGCTGCAAGGATAAGCCCGTCGACACCGCCATCGTCGGCATCGTCGATGATGTGCGCCTGGACTAGCTCATGTATCTGGGCCGCGTGGTGGGTTGCGTGTGGTCCACCGTCAAGAATCGCAGTCTGGAGGGTCAGCGGCTGCTGGTGATTCAGCCTCTGACTCCGGAACTCGCCAACACCGGCCAGCGGATCGTCTGCACCGACTGCACCGGGGCGGGCGCCGGCGAGCTCATCTATTGGGTCCGCGGCCGGGAAGCCAGCTACGCTCTTCTGCCGAACCAGCCGCCCACGGACACCACCGTCGTGGGGATCGTGGATTCGGTCCACCTGAAATCGGCGGCTGCGCCGGAGCCGCCTCCCCCGGCCGCGCGTAAGCCCGCGCCCGCAGCCAGCGGCCGCAAGCCGTCGCGGAAAGGCTAGCGCATGCTGATCGCGCGAGTCATTGGAGAATTGGTGGCCACCTATAAGCACCCCAGCCACGAGGGGCGCAAGATCCTGCTGGTTCAGCCGCTCAACCTGGATGGCACCAACCGCGGTGTCGCCGTGGTGGCGCTGGACGCGGTGGATGCGGGCGTCGGCGACCAGGTGCTGGTGGTCACCGAAGGTTTCTGCGCAAGCACCTCCGTGGGCCGGATTCAGTCACCCATTGACATGGCGGTGATCGGCTTTATCGACCATATCGAACTCCTGCCGGGCGTTTCCTGAACGCCCCCTCCGGTGCGCAATCAGCCGCGCGGCCAGCGCCAGTCCCAGTACCAACTTCCCCACTTCCACTCCCCAGTACCAACTGTGCAGCACCCAAAACTGGTTGCGGTCCCCGGAGGGCGTATCGGGAGGAACAAAGTCGATCATCCTGCCCAGCGAAGTCATCGCCGGCGTGAGCATCGAGCGCTGCACCACGACCCCCGCAACCATCGACAAAATCAGGAAGAGCGCGAACCTGTTCTCCCTGGTTGCGAACAGCACGAAAAAGAAGAACAGCGCTCCTATGATGATCTGCGCCACTTCCCAAGTCTCGAAATACCGGCGGTTCTGCTCGGAGACCTGGTAGCGAAGCAGCAGGCGCGCGTCGGCGCGGCCGAGCGCCTTGAACTCCGCCGTAGCCGCCGGATGGGGCCGGGCCAGCAGACGGTCCACCGAGCCAAGGCTTTCGGCGGCGACCCAGGCCATGAGCAGTCCACCCCCTATCCATATGCCCAGCAGGAAACATGCGAATCGGCGGGAATTCATGATGAATACCTGATTCTATCGCAGGAGGACGGCGGACTTTCGCTGTGGGGCGGGCAATCTTGCCCGCAGCCGCCTTTTAGGCGGCTATTTCGCGCCGACGCCGGCTGAAAGCCGGCCGCAGCCAGGATTGGCTGCCCCACGATTCGTGCAGAATGGTCGCCGGAATCACAACCGCGAAATCACTGCCTGCCGATCTTCGTGCCGATAACCTCTCCCGAGACGATGATTTCCACTCGCCGGTTCTGCTGGCGGCCCGCCGCAGTGGCATTGTCGGCCACCGGCATCGACTTGCCGAACCCCACCGCGATCAAACTGGTTTCCGGCAATCCCTGTGCGATCAGGTACTTCCGAACCGAATCCGCGCGCTGGTCCGAGAGTTTCTGGTTCAATTCGTCGCTTCCCGTGCTGTCGGTGTGTCCTTCAATGTCGAGATTCAATCCCGGATGAGCGAGCACGATGCCGGCCAGCCTGGCCAGCTTTTCCCGCGCGAGCGGACGAAGGTCGAACTTGCCGGTATCAAAGAGCACATCGGCCATGTTGATCACCAGCCCGCGCTGCGTGTCCCGGGTATCGAGGATACGGTTGAACTGCTCCAGTAACTGCCCACGGAGAGCCTCGGCGGCCTTGCGGGCTTGTTCCGCTTCGGCCAGGGCTTTGGCCTCCCGCTCGTCGGCCTCGGCCTTGGTTTTTGCGGCCAATGCCTCCGCGTCGGCCTTGGCCTGGGCCAGCGCGTCGGCCTCGACCTTGGCCTGGGCCGCCTGAGCCTCGGCCTCCATCTTGGCTTTCACGGCGGCGAGTTCCGCTTCCGCTTTAATCTTGGCCTCACGCGCGGCCGCCAGTTCAGCCTGGCGCTGGGCTTCTTCATCGGCCTTCCTTTTGGCTTCGGCCGCCTCGGCGGCCGCTTTGGCCTCGGCCTCGGCCTTGGCTTGGGCCGCCGCGGCCTCGCGCTCCTGCGCGATGCGCTCCTCCTCCTGGCGTTGAGCGGCCAGGGCGCGTGCGTCTTCGGCGAACTGCACCGCCTGTCTCGCGGCCGAGACGATCTCCTGATTGCCGGCCTTCCGCGCCAGAGCGTCTTCAGCCTTCTTCAAGCTCTCGTCCACCTTGGCGAAAATGTCCGCCGCATATCGATCCGCGCCGCGCGACCGGGCGATTTCCGCGGCGTTGCGGGCTTCATACATTTCCAGTGGAACGTGCTTGAGGTCCAGCGATAGCGCCAGCGGATTTCCCAGTTGCTCGTACTGGGCGCGCGCCATCAGCTTGTACTCGTGGACCAGGAAAACCTCGCCTTTGGTGTTCTTCGCGATCTCGTTTTCCAGCACCAGAACCTCGCTGGGCTGACGCACCGAGAAGTACGGTTCCGCGGCGACAAACAGGGAGAAGGCCTGCAACTGGGTGCTGGTCTTCAGCTTGCCTTCCCCGGCGTTGTTGATGCGAATTTCACCGAGGTTGTAGGTGCTGCCCTCCGGGGATACGGCCCACAGCACATAGGTCAGAAACTCCGCGCCGAATCTGGTTGGTGGCGTCAGACCTCGAACGTCCGCTTCGATGGACGTCGCCCCCGTCTTGGCCTCCACCTTGGCTTCGCCGTGGGCTTCCGGGACGGCGCCTGTGGCCACCAGGGCGATTTTTGTCGCGCCGCCGCCAACCCGGTAACCGATGGCCTTGACCGGCTTATCGAATTGTTGATTGGCGGCGGGTGCGTCCGGCTGGGTTTGCCCGGCGGCGACGCCCGCCGATAAGCCCATAACCAGGAGTTGGAGCAATGCCGCGATGGGACTCTTCATGGTCGCTTCCTTTCGCCTCGCCAATCTATTTTAGCCGGAATCGCGACTGTCCGGGCGCGCCCTTTTCTGCCTGATCGATGTCATGCTGCTCCGGGCCTTGCCGGCAAAGAACCACGCGTTTTGGAGCCGGCAGTTCGGGAGGGACCCGTCAACTTGCTATATGTTATCAGCCAATGATAACCTTTCAGTAGAATGGAACGGCAGCGTCGGGACCCGAGCGCCGACGTGCTCCTGGATCTCGACGGTCAAGTGTTCGTGGTCGACCCGAAAGGCGACTACTGGGTTCGGTTTTCGGCCTGTCGCGTCGCTGCGATAAGGGAACGGCCTCATGGGCTGAGATATTCGTTGACGCTCCATGGTCCGGACGGTGGCCGGCTGGTGGGTTTTTGACAACGCTCACTCCGTACGGGCGTCCCAAAGCCCAGGTGGGAAACGCCGTGGCGGTTACGATCACAAACATCGCTTCCAGACGGTTCGGCCATACCAGTTCAGAGACCCAGCCAGTCTGCTGGAAGATTTCTGGGCCGAGGTTGACAGCGTGTTGAAGCAGAAGGGAGTCATTTGAGATGAGAACACTGCACGTTGGCATTGCCAGTTACAAAGAAATGAAGGCACGGACGGTCGCAATTGCAGGAGGCGAGTACCGGCCCGGCCCCGGCGAGCCGAAAGTCTGGTTCTCGTCGGCGGAGAGCTTCGCCAGAATACTGTCCGACCGGAACCGCGGTTTGCTTCGGGTGATCGCTGAGTCCGCTCCCCGGTCACTGGCGGAACTGGCCGAACTGACGAGCCGCAAAAAGTCGAATCTATCCCGGACCCTGAAGACCATGGAGCGTTATGGCTTTGTCCGGCTGAGCCGCGGCGCGCGAGGCACGCTCATCCCTCGGGTGCCCTACCAAAGGATCTCGCTCACACTGTCATTGTCGAAACCGGAGCGCGTGGGCGACGAGGCGGCGTAAGCCACATCACCGCTAGTCGCATCGCAATGCCACCATGGGATCGACCCGGGAAGCCCGCCGCGCCGGCGGGTACGACGCCAGAGCGCCCACCGCTATCAGAATTGCAGCCGTACCCGCATAAACCGCCGGATCTGTCGATGCAACGCCGTAAAGCAGGCTGGAAATGAATCGCACGAGCGCCAGCGCGGCCACCAACCCGATCGCGACGCCCGAGCCGATCAGCGCCAGAGCATCGGTCAGGACGCTCCGCATCACCTGGCGGGACGCGGCCCCGAGTGCCATGCGTATGCCGATTTCGCGCGTGCGCTCGGCCACCGCGAACGCCAGCACGCCGTAGATCCCGATGGCCGCGATCAATGTCGCGAGAATGCCGAGGCCGCTCAGCAGCGCCGCCGACAGCCGTTCCTGGCCGAGGCCGGCGTCGCGGAAGGATCGAAGCGTCTGGACTTCGGGGACGATCAGGTCCCTATCTAAAGACTGGATTTCGTGGCGCACCGCCGCCACCAGCCTGCCCGGGTTGACGGCCGTGCGAACCTCCAGGTTCATCGCGGAATAATAGCGTTGCGCCAGCGGCACATAAAAGCACGGGTTCACATCCGCCCGGTAGCCGCGGAATCTGCCATCGCGAACCACCCCGACGATTTCCGCCAATCGCGTCGGCTGCACCAACTGGATCTGTTTTCCAATGGGGTCTTCCCCCGGCCAGAAGCGCCGCGCCAGTTGTTCGTTCACCACCGCTGCGCCGGCGGCGCCCTCCCGATCGCGGGCCTCGAAAGCGCGTCCGCGCACCAGCGGAATGCCGACCGTTTGGAAGTATTCGGCCGACACTGCGTTGAAGTCCACTTGAACGGGCTTATCGCCTGGATGGGGCACAATGTCCGTTCCTCCGCGCCAGCCGCCGAACGGAACCACCAAGACATAGGCCGCGCTGCGGACGCCGGGAAGGGCGTGCAGGCGATCGAGCAGCGCGCTATAGAACCGCTGGCCGCGCGCGGTGTCGTATCTCCGTGCGGTCAAGTCGAGTTTGAGCAATAGGACGTTTTCGGGATTGCGGGTCACGTCGGCCGCCTGCGCGTTGCGTAGCGTGCGCACAAAAAGGCCGGCGCCGGCCAGGAGAACCAGCGAGAGCGCCACCTGCGCGACCACCAGAAGGTTCCGGGCGCCGAAGCTGCGCGGCCCGCGCCGCAAGCCTTCCGCTTTTAGAGCGCGTGCCAGTTCGATGTGAGAGACCTGCCGCAGGGGGATTAAGCCGAAGACCACGCCCGTCAGCACCGAGAGGCCAAATGCGAAGGCCAGGACCCGGCTGTCGATGCCGGTGCCCAGCAGCAGTTGCAGTCCGAAGGGTTGGAAGCCGGCGAGAGACCGGGCAGTCAGGAGCGCGACGGTGAGGCCGGCGGCGCCTCCCGCGAACGCGAGCAACAGGCCCTCGGTAAGCAGTTGCCGTGCCAATCGCGCGCGTCCCGCCCCCAGCGCCAGCCGCATACCGATTTCTCTCTGGCGTTTCACCGCCCTGGCCAGCATCAGGCTCGCGACATTGGAGCAGGCGATGAGCAGGACCAGCGCCACAACCGCCATGAGCATCGCTAGAAACCTGGTGACGGTTCCGCGCGATGCCGGCGGGAAGCGCGATTCGTTGGCGGGTAGAAGGAGGCCATTCAGCTTATCCTTCTCATCTAATTCTTCGGCGCGCCAGATCGGCTTGAGGCGATCGGTGAGTTGCGCGAAATTCGCTTCCGCTTGCGAGAGAGTCGCGCCGGGCTTGAGGCGGCCGGTGGCGGAGAGCCATTCATCGCCCCACAGATGCCGCAGGTCCCATTCGGATCCAAACGGGACCGCCACCGGATACATCATCGTCGGCACCCACAAGATGGGCCGCGCGGTGCGGTCCAGTTGCAGACCAGTATAGTCCGCTGGAACGATGCCGACGACGGTGAAGCTCACGCCATTGATCGCCACCTGCCGGCCAACGATCGCGGGATCGCCGCCAAAGCGCCGGCGCCAGAACTCGGCCGCCAGCATGACCACGGCGTTGCGTCCGGGAACGGCATCCTCGTCGGCCAGGAAGGCCCGGCCCAAGACCGGCGCGACACCCAGAACGGAAAAATAATTGGCGCTGACGATTTCGCCGGGCACGGTTTCCGTGTCGTCCCCGAACCGCATGTTCACCTGGATATCGGCATAGGCGGCGAGGCCGGCCAAGACATTGTTGTGGTCCCGGTAGTACACGTAACTCGGATAGGAAAGCGAACTATAGGGGGTAGGATACCAGGGGAGGCGAAAATACAACGTGGCCAGACGGTCCGATTGCGGGAAGGGCAGCGGGCGCAACAGCAGGCGGTCCACAAAACTGAAGATCGCGGTATTCACGCCGATGCCCAGCGCCAGCGTCAGAATGACGACGACCGTGAATCCGGGGCTCTGTCGCATGGTCCGCAGGGCGTACCGCAGGTCTTGAAAAAGCTGGTCCAGGGCTATCCAGCCCCACGCCTCCCGGCTCTGCTCCTGGAATAGTGCGGCATTCCCGAATACCTTTCGGGCCGCCGCTGGACCGGCCTCCCGTGCTTTCATGTCCAGATGGAACCGCATCTCCTCTTCGAGATCGCGATCGAACTGCCGCCGCCGGAACGCGAATAGCAACCTGCGCCACAACTCACCGGGCCATTCCATATCGCTTACCGGCGACTACGCCGGCTGTATCACGCGCGTAATCGCCTGCATCACCTTGTCGAATTCCGAGATTTCCACGCCCAACTGCTTCTTGCCGGCGGGTGTCAGCCGGTAGTACCTCGCCCGCCGATTGTGATCCGACTGGCCCCACTCGGCAGTCACCCAGCCCTTGATCAGCATCCGCTGCAAGGCAGGATAGAGCGATCCTTCCTCAACCTGGAGCACGTCTTCGGAAACCTGCTGGATATGTTGAGCTATCCCGTACCCATGCATCGGTCCGAGCCGGAACAAAGTCTTGAGGATCAGCATGTACAACGTTCCAGGCGGTATCTCCGTCCGCGATGTTGCTTCTTCTCGTCCCATAGGCGAACTACTGGTATTTTGAACCCACCCGACGATCCTGTCAAGGAATTCCGGTTCGGCTTGCCGGCTTACGCCGTCTCATCACAAACGGCCCTATTGCATTTACAATGTAAAGGTGACCTTCGATTGGGATGCCGCGAACATCCAGCACCTCGCGCGGCAGGGTCGTGCCCGCGTACCCAATGGGCAGGCCGCAACAAAAGCTCTACTTCGAGGGTGAATAGCCATGCCGACCAAGGCAATCAAGATTCCGAAATTCAAGAGTGAGGCCCAAGAGGCCGAGTGGTGGGATGCCCATCCGGAAGTGGCCACGAGCATCATGTCGCGGGCGCTGAAAGCCGGCACAGCCAGGCGCGGCCCGCTGAAGACCGTTACGATGAGGTTGCCGGTTGCGGACGTCCGGGCCGCGCAGGGCTTGGCGGAAAGAAGGAGCCTCCCTTATCAGACTTACATGAAAATGCTTCTGCACCAGGCTCTCGAAAAAGCACTGCGCGCCTCGTGAGCGCCAATCCCGCGCGTGTTACCCTCGAATGTTGTGTTCCGCCGCGTAATCTGGATCGTGCTTGACAGTGTGGGTATCGGCGTCATGCCGGACGCCGCCGACTATGGCGACCCCCCCGGCGCCGACACGCTCGGCAACATCGCCCGCATCCGCGGCCTGAAGGTCCCCAACCTCGCCCGGCTGGGGCTTGGCAATATCAAGCCGCTGGCGGGCATCGCGCCGGCCGAATCTCCCGCAGGCGCCTATGGGCGCTGCACCCTGGCCTCGCCGGGCAAGGACACAACCACCGGCCACTGGGAAATGGTGGGCATCCACCTGGTGAGTCCCTTCCCGCTTTACCCGCACGGGTTCCCGCCGGAAATTATGAGCGAGTTCGAGCGGCGCATCGGCCGCCACTCTCTTGGCAACGTGGCGGCCTCCGGCACCGAAATCATCAAGGATCTCGGGCCCGAGCACATGCGCACCGGCTCGCCTATCGTGTACACCTCCGCCGACAGCGTCTTCCAGGTGGCCGCGCACGAAGAGGTCATTCCGCTCCGGGAGCTTTACAGGATCTGCGAAATCGCCCGTGAGATTCTGCGCGGGCCGTATGAAGTGGGGCGTGTCATCGCGCGGCCGTTCATCGGCGCGCCAGGCAGTTTCACGCGCACCGCCAACCGTCACGATTACGCCGTGCCGCCGCCCCAGGGCATGCTGCTCGACCGGCTCGAAGAGCGCGGCGTGCCGGTCTACGGCGTCGGCAAGATTTTCGACGTGTTTCTGGGCCGCGGCATCCGGGAATCGGTGAAGACCAAGAACAATGCCGACGGCATGGTCAAGATTATCGAGGCCATGAACTCGCTGGATGCCGGCCTGATCTTCGTCAACCTGGTGGATTTCGACCAGCAGTACGGCCATCGCAACGATATCGAGGGCTACGGCGCCGCCCTCGAGCGGTTGGATGCCTGGCTGCCGCAATTCCACGCCGCCCTGCGCGCGGAAGACGCCGCCATCTTCACCGCCGACCACGGCTGCGACCCCACCACGCCGGGCACCGACCACACGCGCGAGTACGTGCCGCTGCTGGTCTTCGGTCCCAAGGTCCGCGCCGTGAACCTCGGACTGCGCGGCTCGTTATCGGATATCGGCCAGACCGTGGCCGCGAATTTCGGCGCGAGCATCGATCACGGCGCCAGCTTTCTAAGGATAATCTTATGAGAAAACCAGTCATGGCGGGCAATTGGAAGATGTACAAGACGCCCGCGGAAACCACTGCATTCTTCGAGAAATTCCGGCCGCTGGCCGGACAAGCGGAACACTGCGAGATGGTGATCTGTCCCCCCTTCACGAACCTCGCCGCGGCCGTGGCAGCCGCCCAGGGAACGCGCATCCACATTGGCGCGCAGAACATCGGCTGGGCCAAGGAAGGCGCCTTTACCGGCGAGATCTCCGGCCCCATGATCGTGGCCGCCGGCGCCACCTATGCCATCGTCGGGCACAGCGAGCGGCGCCAGTATTTCGCCGAGACCGACGAAACCGTCCTCCAGCGCACCCTGGCCGCGCTGGAATTCGGCCTCACCCCTATCGTCTGCGTGGGAGAGCGCCTCGAGGAACGTGAAAGCGGCCACACCGAAGCCGTGCTCGTGCGCCAGTTCCAGAAGGGAATCGCCGGCCTGTCCGAGCGGCAGTTCGCCCGGATTGTGATCGCCTACGAGCCGGTGTGGGCCATTGGAACCGGGAAGACCGCCACGCCGGAAATCGCGGCCGACGCGCATCGCGCCATCCGCGGCCAGGTGCGGGCAAAGTTCGGCAAGGAGGCGGGCGAGGCCATCCGCATTCTCTATGGCGGCAGCGTCAAGCCCGACAACGCCAGGACGCTGATGGCGCAGCCGGAAATCGACGGCGTACTGGTGGGCGGCGCCAGTCTGGACCCGGTGTCGTTCGCCTCCATCGTGAATTTCTGAGGGGACTGACCTCTCTGTCCCAAGGCGCGTTTTTCAGCGCCGCGTGGACAGAGCGGTCTGTCCCCGAATTTCGCCGGTCCAAGCGCTCTACAGCCGCCGCTCGATCTCGCTCACGAACTCGCTCGCGCGTTCGATCGTCATCGCGGCCTTGAGCCAGTAGAGCGGCAGCGGCGCCAGCAGGTCGTCGGACGATTCGCAGAGGTTCATGACGTCCTTCTCGGTGGTCACCAGCGCCGTGGCGCCCTGGGCGCGCATTTCCTGCGAGATGCGCCGCAACTCGCGCGCGCGGTAGCGGTGGTGGTCTTCGAAATCCACCCAGGCTACCGGTTCCACGCCCATGCGCTCCAGCGTGCGGCGAAACGCTTCCGGATTGCCCAGCCCGCAGAACACGCCGGCGCGTTCAAACGGCCGCTCCGCCGGTCCGTGCCGCCGGCCCGTGCGATGCTCCACCCACGCCTGCGGTTCGACGCCGGCGCGAAAGACCGGCGCGCGACGGTTCCACCGGCGCACCTGGCGCTCGATGACGGGGGTCAGGTCGGAGAGTTCGCTGCGCGTGATCAGGATCAGGTTGGCGCGCGCCAGGCCCGCGGGCGCCTCGCGCAGGCGGCCCAACGGAAAGACCTGGCCGCCGCCGAACGGGTCCAGGGCGTCGATCAGCACCACGTCCACGCTGCGCGCCAGCCTCTGGTGCTGGAACCCGTCGTCCAGCAGCAGCACGTCCGCGCCGAAATCGCGCACCAGCAGCGTGCCGGTATGGAAACGGTCCGCGCCAATGCCCACCGGCGCCAGGCCCGAGCGGACGAATATTTGCGGCTCGTCGCCGGAATGCTCGGCGCTCACAACCGCGCCCGGCTCGAGCGCCAGGTGCTTGTGGGGAGAGTTGCGGCCGTAGCCGCGCGTCAGGATTCCCGGCTTCCGCCCCCGCTGCTTGAGGATCTGGGCCAGCAGCAGTACGCAGGGCGTTTTGCCGGTGCCGCCCATGGTGATATTACCGATCGAGATCACCGGCGCAGCCAGTTTGCGGCGGCGGGCATAGTCGCGCCGCCCCTTGTTTCGGGCGCCCCATCGCCACAGCCGCGCCAGCACCGAGGCTACGGTGAAGCGCGGCTGCGCGGGGCGGTAAAAAGACACCCGGTACAACTCGCGCACCAGGGCCGCGGCGCGGGCCGTGGCGCCGCCGCGCGCCTCCGCCGACAAGCGCGCGCGTTGCCCAATCTCGCCGGCCCACTCCGGCGCTTCCAGCAACCGTGCGACCGCGCCGGCCAGCCCGGCGGCGTCCCCGATTTCGACGCACGCGCCCGCCGCCCGGAACTTGTCCGCAATGGCCTGGAAGTTCTCCATGTGCGGCCCGGTGATCACCGGCTTGGCGAAAAATGCCGGCTCCAGAATGTTGTGCCCGCCGCGCCGGGCCAGCGTTCCGCCCATGAAGACCGCGTCCGCCACCGAAAACAGGCCGCTCAATTCGCCGATCGAGTCCAGCAGCAGCACGTGGGGCAGGTCCCCGACCTGCCACGAGTCCAACCGCGATCGCCGCAGGTACGGAATCCCCGCCGCCTCCAGTTTCCCCGCCGCTGTGTCGAAACGCTCCGGCCGTCGCGGCGCCAGAATCAGCAGCAGGTCCGGATGCCGCGTGGCGAGTTCCTGGAACGCCGCAATCACCACGTCGTCTTCGTCCACGTCGCCGGGGTGCCCTCTGGGCCCGGCGGGCGGCATGGTGCTGGCGGCGATCCACACTTTGCCCGGCCGCGCGCGCTCGAGCAAAGCCGGCACCGGGGAGCCGGTCGCCGCCGCGCGCGCCTCGAAGTCGTACTTGAAATTGCCGCCCGTGTGCGTGCGCTCGGGAAGCGCCCCGAGCGCCAGAAAGCGCTCGCCCATGGCGTCCGTCTGCGCCAGAATGGAATCCACCTCGGAAAGCACTTCCCGAAAGAACCACCGGAAGGGCAAGTAGCGCGGAAAAGCCCGGTCGGAGATGCGGCCATTGACGATCGCCAGGCCCGCGCCGGAGCGGTGCGCCTCACGAAAGAGATTGGGCCAGATCTCGGTTTCCGCAATCGCCACAACCGCGGGCCGCAACGCGCGTAGCACGCGCCGCACCGCGAACACGTAGTCCACCGGCGCGTAGAATATGCCGTCGGCCAGATCGCGCAGCTTATCGCCGGCGGTGGCACGGCCCGCCAGGGTCGAGATCGAGACGAATAGCCGGCTGTGCGGAAACTCCGCCCGCAAGCGGCGCAGGAATTCCACGCACGCCAGGACCTCGCCTACGGAAACGGCATGCAACCAGATGGCCCCAGGGCCGGTCTGTCTATAAGAGCGCGGGAGGAACCCAAAGCGTTGCGGCAAGCTCCGCCAGTACCCGCGGTTTCGCAAACCGCGCAACAGGAAATACAATATGAGGACAGGCAGCCCGAACGCCTGTAGGACTCGGTAGAGGAAATAGATGCCCCGTATTTTCAAACGTTTGGCTCTTTTAATGAGTATAGCCGCCGCGTTCGCCGCGGACAAGGATACGGCCGCGTTTCGCCCTCCGCCGGCCGCCGGCATGGACCGTCGCCAGACCAACGCCCAGGTCACCATCGGTGTGGACCCGTACGTGGCGCCAGACAAGGTGAAGACCGCGTTCGGAAAATTGGACCCGTACCAATACGGAATTCTGCCGGTCCTGGTGGTGATCCAGAACGATAGCGACAAGGCCATCCGGCTGAACGGGCTGAAGGCCGAATACGTGGGTCCCAACCGCGACCGCGTGGATGCCACGCCCGCCAAGGACGTGCGCTACGTGCGCGGGCCCAACCGTCCCGGGGTGATCACCGGGCCGGGCGGCACCCCGAAGATCCTCTCCAAGAAGAACCCCCTGGATGCCTGGGAAATCGAAGGCCGCGCGTTTGCGGCCCAGATGCTGCCGGCGGGTCAGTCGGCCAGCGGATTCTTCTATTTCCGGACGGGCCTGCAGCGCGGCGCCACAATCTATTTGAACGGCCTCACCGAGGCCGCTACCGGCAAGGAACTGTTCTACTTCGAGATTCCGTTGCAGTAGGACAGACGATCGGTTTGTGGGGCGGGCATCCTGCCTGCGGACTCGCTTTCAGCGAGTCCAGCCGCCTGTAAGGCGGCCTGCTTTTTCGACCCCAGTCAACTGCCGTGCTCTGGCGAGGCTTGACAGACCACACAACCCGATGGTCTGTCCCACAAGTCACAAGCGTTCACAAAAATCTTCGGTCTCTTTAAGTGACTCCCCTGCTATGAGTTAGCGCCAATTGCCCGCGCCGGACCGGGGTTCCCGCGCGGGTCCTCCAGTTAAACTGAAGTCAGCAGGAGGGTTCCGCTTCTCCCCGCGCGCGTTCCGGCGCGGGCTCCTTTTTTCCGGAGGGATCATGACTATGCGTTTGCTTTTTGCGGCTGTGTGGCTGGCTTCGTCCGCGCTCGCGGGGCCGCCGCTCACTACCATTCAGGATGTGCTCTACAAAGCCGATGGCACCCGTTTCAACGGCACCGTGACCATCAGTTGGACCAGCTTTCAAGCCATGGACAATTCCACAATCGCCACCCAAAGCGTCACCGTGAAAATTGTGGACGGCAATCTTCGCGTGCAGCTTGTCCCCACCACCACCAGCACCCCAACCACTTATTACTCGGCCAAATACAACAGCAACGGGCGCATCCAGTTCGAAGAGACCTGGTCGGTGCCGTCCAGCGCGCAGCCGCTTCACGTGCGGGATGTTCGGGTGGCGACGCCGTCCAATGTCGCGGCGGCCGATACCGGCGGGACATCCACCCCGGCTCAGGAATCCGACATCGTGGGGCTCATCGCCGACCTGGGCGCGCGGCCGCTCAAGGGACCGGGCTACGCCGCCGGCCGCGTGGCCGTGGTCAATCCACTGGGCGCCCTCGAGTCGGCGAGCGGCAGCGCCACCGATTGCGTGCACGTAGATGGCTCTTCGGGACCGTGCGGCGGTTCGCAACCATCCTTCGTGGACGGCGACTCCCCCGCCGGCATCGTGGACGGCTCGAACACCTCGTTCACCCTCTCAGCCGTCCCCGACCCCGCCTCCAGCCTCGCGGTCTACCGCAACGGCGTGCTCCAGAAAACCGGCCAGGACTACACCTTCACCAGCGGCACGATCCAGTTTGTCGCCGCCGCCGCGCCGCAGCCGGGCGATACCCTGCTGGCCAGCTACCGCCTCACCGGGACGGATTCGGGCACGCCGCAAATGTTCCCCAACCCCCAGGTGCTGTGCAGCGGGACGGGAGCGGCCACCACCACTACCAGCCTCACCAGCGTCGGAACCTGCGCCATTCCGGCGGGACTCCTGGCGCCCGGCGACCGCGTCGAAATGCGCTTCGATTTCGCTCACCAGGGCACGGCTTCGGGCTTCAGCTTCGAGATCCATTGGGGCGCAACCACCATCGTGCATCGCGACGCCGCCGCCGCGGACGCGCTCGTCACCGGGCGGGCCGATGCGGCCCTGCTGGCGGCAGGCGCGCAGTGGAACTCTCAATCGTGGGGCGCCGTGCTCCCCTTCAGCGCTTCCGTGGCCAGCGCCGCGGACTCCTACACCAGCGGTCTAACCATCGATTTTCAAGGAATGCTGGCGCAAACCGGCGACACTCTTACGCTGGCGAATTACACCGTGGTGCGCTTCCCGTAGAGCATCGTCAGAAGGCCTGAAAAAACCGATTTGGGCCACCGATGAACACCGATCAACACCGATAAGAATTTTTTTCAATCGGTGTTTATCGGTGTTCATCGGCGGCCATAATTCTTTCTTACCGGTGGAACTGGTCCCCCGGCCGCCAGTCGGGCAGCTTGTCCTGGTTGGCGATCTCCATGCCCAGCACGAAGCCGTACTCGGCCGCCTGCTGGACCGCCGTGAAATCCCAATCCGCCTGGAATTCGTCCGAGGGCTGGTGGTAATGCTTGCTGTTGTACTCTTCCCACACCTTCTGGCCATAGCCCGCCGGCTTGCCCAGGAATTCGGTGGCGTGACCGATGGAGAACGCCGGCATTCCGGCGTGCGCGAATGAGAAGTGATCGGACCGGAAGTAGTGGCCCTGCTCCGGCTGCGCATCGGAGGAAATCTCCAGGTTCAGCCGTTTGGCGATCTGCTGCGCCACCGGCCAGACCGTGGTGCGCTCGGCGCCCGTGAGGACTAGGTCCTTGGCGCGGCCAAAGGGATACAGCGCGTCGTAATTCAAATCGATGGCCGTCTTGCCGGGGGCGTACAAAGGATGCGCGGCGTAATACTCGGAGCCGCGCAGCCCGCCTTCTTCCGCCGTCACCGAAAGGAACAGCGCGGAGCGCCGGGGTTTCTGCGGCAGCGCGGCCCACGCGCGCGCCAGATCGAGCAGAATGCCGCAGCCGGTGCCGTTGTCGATGGCGCCGTTGTAAATGGCATCGCCGTTGACCGGCGTGCCGATTCCCAGGTGGTCCCAATGCGCGCTGAAGACCACCACTTCGTTCTTCAGCTTGGGATCGCTGCCCGGCACGATGGCCGCCACGTTGCGCGTATCGAGATCCCGTATCTTGGCGGGCATCCTGCCGCGGATCAGGACTCCCAACGGAACCGGCTGGAAGTCGCGCTTCTCGGAAGCCGCCAGAAGTTCATCCACTGTCTTGCCCGCCAGGGCCAGCAACTTCTCCCCGGCTTCGCGCGTGACCCAGCCCTGAAAAGCCAGCGCCGGCTGGCTGGGGGCTAGTTTCACGAAGGGCACCTCGCGGCCCCAGGAGTTGCGCACCACCTCCCAGCCGTAGCCCGCGGTGGGAGTGGTGTGGATGAGGATGGCGCCCACCGCGCCCCGCCGCACCGCTTCTTCGTACTTGTAGGTCCAGCGGCCGTAGTAGGTGAGCGCGCGGCCCTCGAAGAACCCCGGATCGTTCGAGGCGGGCTCGTTGGTGAACAGCACCAGCACCTTGCCCTTCACGTCCACGCCTTTGAAGTCGTCCCATTTCCATTCGGGCGCGGTGATGCCGTGGCCCACAAAGATGGCCTCGCCTTCGAAGCGCGTCTGCGGCGTCTGCCGTTGGCTCACGCCCACGAAATCCTCGAGCCAGCGGAAGTCCACGCTCTTGCCGCGACTCGCTGCCGAAAGCTGCGCGTCCGGCGTGGTCTCGATCCCCACCAGCGGCACTTTCTGAAAATAGCTTCCGTTGTCGCCCGCCGGCTTGGCCCCCGCCAGGGCGAATGCGGTGGCGATGTACTCGGTGGCAATCTCCCCGCCTCGCTGGCCGACGCCGCGGCCCTCCAGCAAATCGAGCGACAGAAACCTGGTGTGCTCGCGAATGCGCTCCGCCGAGATCGAGCCGTCTTGGGCCAGGACCGGCAACGCGGCCATCACGACGATTCCGAAAGCCTTGAACATATTGGAATGGTATCCTTCGGAAGCCGCAACCGTCCACCTCATTTGGCGGCGCTTTTTGATTTTTGTGTAATCCCGCGGTGGCGCCCAACGTCCAATCAACAAGGAGGATCATGAAACTCGCGCGATTGCTGGCACTTCTTTGGGCCGCTACTGGCTGGCAGGCGTTCGCTCAGTGGGATACCAGCGGCAACGGTATGCTCAACGGGCAGTACTACTTCCGGGAAGTGATGTACTTCGTGTCGAGCACCGGCGCGCTCAGCCAGGATGCCCTATACGGCACCATCGCCTTCACCGGCAGCGGGACCTACAGTTTCACCAGTTGCACGGTTTACCATTCCACGTACGGGCTCGGAACCTGCGCGCAGTTTAGCCTCCCCACGAGCGGCTTGTACTCCATCTCGGCCTCCGGCTACGGATTCCTTTCCAGTCCGATATCGAGCAAGGTTAACGTCTACGGGCTGGTCTCCCAGCAGGGCATTTTTGTCGGTAGCAGCACGGAAAGCGGCTTCAACGATCTCTTCATCGCCGCGCCGCTGGCTTCGCCTCTGCCTACGGCTGCAACCTTCAAGGGCTCCTACTGGCTAGCGGATATGGATGTCGCGAATGGCATCGGCTCGATGTTGCAGGTGAATTCGGACGGCGTGAGCAACCTGGGAAACGTGTCCCTCACGGGATACGTTTACGGCTATGGCTCGACCGTGTTCACCCAGACCGCGGCCGCCAAATACGGCATGAGCGGCGGCGCCGCCGTGGTTACGTTTACGGTCCCATCGAATGCCACCCTGATCGCCGGCGGGCAAAAGTATTTGTATCTTTCCCCGGACGGCAGCTTCGTTTTTGGCGGGTCGCCCACATCGTGGGATTTCCTGGTGGGAATTCGCACCGCATCCGGCACGCCCGGCTTCGGGGGCCTCTACTACCAGGCTGGTATTGACCTGTCCTCCGTCTTCGATTCTTACTACGGATCGCTCAACGCGAATGCGGGCCTGGCGGTGGGCCACCAGCGGGTGAACGATGTTTTGGACGGCTACCTCTACGGCTACACTTACAGCGAAGCATACTCGGTGGCGTCGGATGGAACGTACAGCAATCCCGGCGTCATGCGCTATGTGGTGGGCGCCGGAGGGGTGCGGATCGGGTCCGGAATCGGTCCTTACCTGGGCATTAACGTGGCGCTCCCGGCGCCCGGCTTCAGCGGCTCCGGTGTGTTCCTCAACCCGGCGGGGATCGTGAATGCCGCCAGTTCGGCGCCTTTCACGGCGGGTATCGCTCCCGGGGATTTCATCACCCTTTACGGCGCCAACCTCGCGCCCGGTACCGCGACTGCCTACACGGTTCCGTTCCCGACAGCAGCCGGGCTCGACGGCGTCCAGGTGACGGTCAACGGACTTCCGGCGCCGGTCCAGTTTGTGAGCCCGGGACAGATCTCGGCCATCGTGCCGTATGCCGTCGGGTCTTCGATTGCCCGTATCCAGGTGAACAACAACGGCGTCCTCTCGAATGTGGTGACCGAATTCGTGAACCTGACGGCGCCGGGCGTGTTCACCGTGCCGCCCGGCGGGATAGGTTATGGCGCCGTGCTGCACGGGGATTATTCGCTGGTGACGGCGCAAAACCCGGCGCAAGTGGGCGAGACGGTAGCCGTATACCTGACGGGGCTGGGGACCACGAATCCAGTGATTCCGGACGGCTCGGCCGGGCCGGCCAGCAGCCAGACGAACAACACCATCGAGGTCTTCATCGGTGGACAACAGGCGACCGTCGGCTACTCCGGCCTGGCGCCTCAATTGGCCGGGCTGTATCAGATCAACGTGACCGTGCCCAGCGGCGTTACCGCGGGCGACAACACCCTGGAGATCCTGGGGCCGGACTCGGACGCAGCCGAGGCCCTCATTCCCGTGGGAAGCGCCCCGGCCGCATCCGCCAGTTCGGCGGTCCAGCCCGCCCTGCGCAAATCGCCAAAGTCTAGGCGAGTTGGTGGGGCAGGTCCGCGGCCTGCCCAGTGACCGCCCTTCGCGCTGTTGTAAACTGAATGAGTTGTCCCACATATGACTTCGGCGGCTTCCCTGGAAATCGTCAGCGCGCACAGCCCGGATTCCGATGACGCCTTCATGTTCTACGGCCTCGCCACCAAGAAGGTCCGCTCGCCCAGAGTTTCCTTCCGCCACGTGCTGGAAGACATCGAGACGCTGAACCGGAAGGCCCTGGAGGGGCTCTACGAGCTCAGCGCCATTTCCTATCACGCCTATCCCTACGTAGCCGGCAAGTACGTGCTCATGGCCAGCGGCTCCAGCGTCGGCGATGGGTACGGTCCCATGATCATTTCGAACCACCCCATGGAACCGGAAGAGCTGAAGGGCAAGCGCATCGCCGTGCCGGGCACGCTGACCACGGCGTACCTGGCGTGTAAGCTGTTCCAGCCGGATTTCGAAGCGGTGGTCACGCCCTTCGACCAGATCACGGAGGCCGTCAAGGAACACGCCGTCGAGGCGGGCCTCATCATTCACGAGGCGCAATTGACCTTCGACCGCCAGGGTTTTCATCGCGTGGTGGATCTGGGGCGGTGGTTCAAGACGAGCTTCGGCCTGCCGCTGCCGCTGGGCGCGAACGTGCTCCTGCGATCGCTCGATCCGGAAATTCAGAGCGAGTGCTGCCGGCTGATGCGCGAGAGCATTCAATACGCGCTGGACAACCGCGGCGAGGCGCTCGATTATGCGTTGCAGTTCGCGGGCGACATGGAACCGAGCCTGGCGGAAAAGTTCGTCGGCATGTACGTCAACCACTACACCCTGGACGCCGGCGACATCGTCCCGCAGGCCGCGCAGAAGCTGCTCGACCTGGGCTTCGAAGCGGGCCTGGTGCCGCGGCGCGTGGAAGTCGAATTCGTGCGGTAGGAGTATGCGGTCCTATCGCCTGGTGCTCCTGCTGGCTTCGGCGGCGCTTCTGCCCGCCCAGGACGTGCGTCCCAAGGATGTCCGCGAGATCGCCAAGGCCGGCTCCGGCGCCATCCCCCAACTCCAGGACCTGCTCCACAACCCGGATGCCGGGGTGCGCGTCGAAGCGGTCAGGCAGATTACCGAAATCGGCACGGCGCGCAGTCTCGATGCGCTGATTCTGGCCACCCGGGATAACGATCCCGAGGTGCAGATCCACGCCACCGACGGCCTGGTGAATTTCTACCTTCCCGGCTATGTGCGGACGGGCATCGGCGCGTCGCTGCGGCGTGTCGGCTCGAGCATCAAGGGCAGATTCACCGGCGCCAACGACCAGGTGATCGACCCCTACGTCACGGTGCGGCCCGAGGTAATCGACGCGCTCGGCAAACTGGTGAGCGGCGGCGGGAACATGGATGCGCGGGCCAACGCCGCGCGCGCCCTCGGCATCCTGCGCGGCCAGAAAGCCATTCCCGACCTGGTGGAGGCCCTCCACTCCAAGAACACCGATGTGATATACGAGTCGCTGGTGGCTTTGCAGAAAATCCGCGACGAATCGGCCGGGCCGCGCGTCACCTTCCTGTTGCACGACCTCGCCCAAAAGGTGCAAATCGCCGCCATCGAAACCACCGGGCTGTTGCGGGCGAAAAATGCGGTTCCGGAGCTGGCCGACGTGCTGAAACACGCGCGCGACGTCAAGGTGAGGCGCGCGGCGCTCACCGCCATCGCCATGCTGCCGTCGGAGAACAGCCGCCATCTCTACGCGCAATATCTGCGCGATAAGGACGACCAAATGCGAGCGGCGGCGGCGGAAGGATATGCCCGTCTGCGCCATGTGGACGATCTGCCAATGCTCGAAAAAGCGTGGCGGGACGAGGGAAAGACCCCGCCTCGGCTTTCGCTGGCCTTTGCCCAGGTGATGCTCGGAAAGGCCGAAATCGCCGAATTCAGCCCGTTGCAATACTTGATCGACGAGTTGAATTCCGCGGCTTACAAGGGCGAAGCGTTTCCTTTCCTGGTGGAACTGGCGCGCGACGGCCAGGTCCGCCAGGCGCTCTACGGCCCGCTCGAAGCCGGCACCAAGGACGAGAAGATCGGCTTGGCGGGCGTGCTGGCCCGCAGCGGCGACCAGCAGAGCATTCCGCATCTCCAGAAGCTCGCCAACGATAAGGACGCGGATGTGGCGCAGGAAGGATTGCGAGCCTTGCGCGCCTTGCAGGCCAGATTCTAGCGATGTGGGGCAGCCTATTCAGGCTGCGGACCCGCTTTCCAGCGGGTCCTGCCGGCTAATAGCCGGATGCGGCCAGGAATGACCGCCCCGCTCAGTCGGACAGACCACGAGCGTTATTTCGCTCTCCTCTGCTTTTGCTGGCCGACGCGGATCTTGAAGTGCTGCACCTTGGACTCCTGGAACGCCTTGTGATCGTGGCGCGCCACGGCGTCCGCCAGGTACTGATCCACGCTGGCGTCCTTGGGGAGGACGGCCATCAACGTGAAATTGTCGTTGCAGGTGGGGCAGAAAGCCCGGAACCGCTTTACATTCGGAATTGCCATATCTCCAATCAGTTTACCATTGTAGCGGCCGGGCATGCCCGGCCGCTGGCCCCTGGCCCCCGGCTTCTGGCCCCTACCCCGCCATCTCCGCCGGGTCCGTGGTCCGCATTTCCAGCCAGCCTTGCTGCGGCACGGCATCCATGGGCAAACCGGCGTGCCACAGCGAGAACTGGAACCGCAGGCCGCCGCCTGGCGCCACGCCCATCGACTCGAGCGAGATGCGCGCTTCCAGCACCCGCGCGAAAGCGCATTCCACCGGCTGCTCCGTTTCGGGCGCCGCCAGCGTCATCCCCGTCGCCTGCGCCGCGCCATTGGCGAAGCCGATCTCGACCGAGCTCGAGTGCGCGCCGTCCAGCGGTTGCGCCGTCAATCGCGCCTCCATGCGCGACAGTTCCCGCTCGCATCCCGGGTGGAAATCCACGCGCAAATAGAAGTTTGCGCCGTCGCTGCCGAAATGCGCTTCCTTCACGAGGAACCGCTTGCCGTGCATCGATCCGGAGCGCTCGTCCACCCGATAGATTCCCGCGCCGATCCATTCGAAGTACGAGGTCACCTGGCCATCGATCACCGGCGTGACCGGCCCCGATGGCGCGACGTGCACCTCCGGCAGCGCCACCCGCAGGATGGGCCGCGAAAGTTCCTCCGGCGGCGCGAGATTCAGAAAACGGTAGACGTTGGCGAGGTGGCTGCGGTAGAGCTGGTCGAATTCCACGCGGTTGGCCGAATGGTGTTCCGGCCCGTACCACCAGCACCAGTCGCTGCCTTCCGCGATCAGCAGCTCCTCCAGAGCCAGCCGCCGCTCGTCTTCGGATACCCCGGCGGCCGAGTCGTACGCCCGCCGCGCGCGCAGCAGTTGCGTCCACGCCTGATTGTCTTCCTCGGCCCCGATCCACACGTCGAAATTGGCGTCGATCCACGATCCCGGAAAAATGCGATCGACCGGCTCCGGCGCCAGCAGCCGCAGGGCCTCGCTGACGGTCACCGCGCGCATCTGCCGGTCCTCCGAGATCCTCCGGTACAGCTCGCGCAGGAACGGCCGGCCGTTGTGGTCGTAGTATTCCCACGCATTCTCGCCGTCGAGGATGATGGGCACCAGCGCATCGCGCCCGGCGGCGGCCAGGCCCGCGCAGTTTTCGCGGATGCGCCGCAGAAAATCCTCGGCCGCTTGGGCCGCGTCCATCCTGGCGTAGACGAACCCGATCAGGTCGCTGAGGAAATGGTCGCGGAAGATCACGTTCAGCGTCTTGCCCCCCTGCCGCCAGCAGTATGGACGGTAGAGATCGTCCACCGGGACCGCCCGTCCCAAGGTCCGGTTGAGCACCCCGCTGTCGGTCGCGGCCCATTCAAAACCCAGTTCGGCGGCAATCGCGAAAACCTCGTCCGAGACGGAACCCTCGGAGGGCCACAACCCCACCGGCGCCGCGCCGAAATGGCGCGCCATGTACTCCCGCGCCAGGGCGAGCTGGCGGCGCGCATCTTCGGGGTAGCGGAACCGCGGCGGCAGAGACACGTCCGGATGCGCCACGCCGGCGATGTTCGAATCGCACAGCAGCGGCAGGATGGGATGGTAATACGGGGTGGTCGAAATCTCGATCTGACCCTGGGCCGCGAGCCTCCGATACACCGGCAGCACCTGGCCCACTATCTCGCGCTGCTTCTCGCCCATGCGGCGCTGGTCGGCCGGCGTGAAGTCCCGCCCGCGCCGGACCCATTCGCGCACCTCCGCGTCCTGGGCCTGGAACTCCTCGTCGAACCAGGCGAGCTGCGACCACATTTGCAGGTCGCGAAAATCCTGCGGGCCGAACAGATTCCGCGACCCCGAGCGCTTCTGCCCCTGCCACGCGCCGTACAGCTCGCCGTAGCGCGGGTAGCGGCAGATCATGCGCTCCGGATCGGAGTAGAACGAGTGTTGCAGCAGGAATGCGCGGTCCGCCTCGGTGAGACTCTCCGCCGGCTTGAGGGCTGCATCGAGAAACGGGTCCGCGGCTTCGCCCGAGGCGTACTCCGCCACCTGCGCCATCATCGAAGGAACCAGGTTGAACGTCTGCCGGACTTCCGGAAACTCCTCCAGAATCCGCGCCATGCCGTAGTAGTCCTTGAGGGCGTGCAGACGCGTCCACGGCAGCTTGTACTCGCCGGAAACCAGGTCTTTGTAAAAAGGCTGGTGCATGTGCCACAGGAAGCACAAATAGATGCGCGCCATGTCTTTCTTATCGGCTGAAATAGCTGCGCACCGGAGGGGGCGGCGGGTCTTGGCGAATGGCGCGCCACAGGATATCGTTCAGCGCGTCGTCGTCGTTCTGGTCCGCTTCGTCGAAATTCATGCGCGCCGACGCGCGCGCGGCCGGGGCGTCGGGATTCCGCTGATCCAATGGGATGCGCGGCTTCTCGGCGGTGTACGGGGCCGGGTCGGGCTGGCGCTGGAACGACGAGGTCATGACGCGCGCCCCCGCGTCGAAGTGCGTCATGGGCTGCAGACCGAGCAGGAATTCGATGGTGCGCAGCATCGACGTGGTGTTATACATGGTGCTGTCCACGGCGTGGCGCTTCACCCAGGGCGAAATCAAAAACGCCGGCGAGCGGTGCGAATCCACGTGGTCCGGCCCGTTTTGCGCGTCGTCTTCCAGCACGCAAATCACGGTCGACGCCCAGAAGCGCGATTTGGAGACGCCCTCCACCAGCATGCCCATGGCGTAGTCGTTGTCCGCCGCCAGGGACAGCGGCGCCAGCCGCCCGGCGGCGATGCCGTAGGTGTGGTCGTTGCCCATCCGCATCACGATGAGGCGCGGCATGTTCCCGGATTTCTCGTATTCCGCCATCTCGCCGAGGAACACTTTGGCGCGCTCCACGTCGGGGTAGTTCAGGTCGAAGCCGCGATACAACCGGTTGGTCGCTTTCGCCAGCACCGGGTCGCGCACGCCGGTGATCTGTTCCGACCCTATGGGGGCATCCGGCTTGTTGTTCACCATGTAGCCGAAATTCCGGATGGAAACACCGGCGGCGGCGGCGTTGGTCCACAGGTAACCCGCGGGGGGCAGCGACGCCGGGTCCTGCTCCTCGAAGTCGTAGAGGCGGCGCCGGCCGGCGTACTCGTTGGGCCACAGCTTCTCGACGTAATCCGGCGCGATGGCCGCGGTGGACCAGTTGTGCCCGTCGGCGCTCACGTCGGCGCTCACGTAGAAGTTGTCGAGCAGCACGAATTCCCGAGCCAGTTTGTGGTGGTTGGGCGTGACGTTTTCGCCGAACAGCACCAGCGAGGCGTCGCCATTGCCTTCCTTCATGTCGCCCAGCACCTGGTCGTAGGAGCGGTTCTCCTTCACGATGTAGATGACGTGCTCGATGGCCGGCAGCGGACTGGTCTCTTCCAGTTTGGAATCCCGGTAGGGCGAGTTGGCGAGGGCCTCCCTGCTCCAGGCCTCGAGCTGGCCGCTGGTGAATGGTTCGATCCACGAGGCCGTGCCGGTTTGCATGTAGGGTATGAACCCCGGACGCGCGCCCGGTTCGCCCTGCTCGACGGGCGCCGCGCGCTTGGTGGGGTTCGGCCCGTTGGGATTGGGATACGAGCGCAGCCCTTTGCCGTTCACCACCACCAGCGTCCCCGAGGGCAGCGCGCGCACCGCCGTGGGGTACCAGCCGGTGGGAATGAATCCCTCCACGCGGCTGCGCGTTTCCGACACATCCACCACGGCGGCCGCGTTGCCGTCCGAGCAGGCTACGTAGAGCCGGTTTCCATCGGGGCTGAGCGCCAGCGCCGAGGGTGTCATCCCCAGAGGCTGCCGCGGCGTCATCGACACGTTGATGCTCTCCACCACGCTCAACTGGTTCCCCGAGCTGACCGCGACCGCGTACACGTTGTTGGTATTCGCCGCCGCCACGAACAGGCGCGCCGTCCAGGTGGGTTCGCCTTCCGCGGGTTCCGTGGGGGCGCCGTTCCGCCACACGATATCGGTGGGGTGGGCGCCAACGCGCACGGTTTCGAGCAAGCTGCCGGTGGCCGCGTCATAGTGCCCCAGAGTGCCGTCGGCCCAATGGGTCACGAAGAAGGACTTGCCGTCCGGATGGAACAGGATGCGATACGGCCGCCTCCCGGTCTTGTAGCGTTCGATCACCATTCCCGACTGCGGATTGATCGCCACCACGGAATCGCGGTACAGGTCCGCCGCGTAGAGCAGGCGCCCGTCCGGCGAAAATGCCACGTCGCCGATGAAATCGCGCACCGTGCGCTGCTCTGGCGGGACCACCGCAAACGTGCGCGCCGGCGCCAGTTTCCCGCCGGCGAAGCTGAATTCAAACACCGCCGCGCGCGACCCGCCGCCCACGTACACGCGGTCGCCCTTGGGGGAAAAGGCAAGTCCCAGCCAGCCATCCGCCACCGGCACGCTCGCGACCACGCGCGCCGACCCCGTTTCGATGACGCCGACCGAGGGCGGCCGGTACCCGCCATTGAGCACCAGCAGGTACTTGCCGTCCGGCGACAGCGCCGTGGCCATGGGAAAGGTGTCGAGCGGCACCTGCTTGCCAACCGGCGCGAGGCGCCACCCCGTATTGAGCAGGAACGAGCCGTCCGGCAGCGGCCCTACCCGTTCCCGGGGCGCCGGCTGCGAGCTGAGCAGCGCCCCCAGGGCAATGAACACGACAACGAGAGCTATTCGAGCGTGCAGAGACACAATGGCATTCTTCATGCGCACTTAACATTGTACGGTGTGCCGGTGGGGCATGCTTTAGCTTGCCCTTTGTTTCCCCCCAGCCGGCGCCACTCAGCCTGGCTGCGGCCACCTCGCGGCCGATAAAACAACCCTCTCGCAAGCATTTTCGCAGGCTCCCTGATTCGAGCGTAGATTCCAGATGGGGACGTCATGGGGGTGATCTCCCACAACGCCGCTTGGGGCCAGTTTCCGAGTACCCCGTCATCCAGGAATCGCTGACGCTCCGGAAACCCGAGGGGCACTCGGATTCAGGGTGCTGAGCAGGCCTGGGCCCCGGCGCTTGCTTCTTACACTGGGAGAAGGAAACCTGCACAACGGTGCGGTGCCACTCATCCCCCCACGTCGTTGTGCCCCGTCTGCCCGTGTAATGCCAGCCTGCGCACAGCCCGAAACTCGCGCCGCTTCATGAGAGACGGCCCGTGACTCGCGTCAGGCTGGCGGAGCGAGCGATCTCTTTTCCATCGACGAACACGGCGAGGCCCTTGGCCTTGCCGAATTTCTTCCCGGTCTTGTCCCAGATGATGGTCAATGTCCGCCCGTGATACAGCAGGTGGTCCAGACAGAACCAATCCCACTTGCCTTCCGGCAGGAGGGGGTTCACTTCGATCACGTTGTCGGGGCGTGGCCGCAGTCCGGCCAGGCCGGTGATCACGAGATCGGCGTAGCCGGAGTGGTTATAGTAGGCCCCGCGTTCATAGAAGCCGGGCTTGCGGATCTTTCTGGCGCGAGCCAGCCACTCGCCGGTGAGCGGGTTCTGGTCCTCATCGATCCACGGGATCACGCGGCCGTCGTCCAGCTTCCGATGCTGGCTGGCGGCATAGAGGAGGAGTGTGCGGAAATAATCTTCCTTGCCGATGGCGGTTTGGTGGTACCGGTTTAGGACGTTTGCCAGCGCCTTCAAGGTGATGGTGGTGGCGAACGGCCAAGTGGGGCCATTCCACTGGCAATCGTCGCCCTCGTAGGCGATTTTGAACTGCGGGCTGCGGCGTTCAACGGTGGTGGGCCCGAAGGGAGCGGAGAATCCTGCGGGATCCATCAACTGCTTCCACGCAATTTCGTAGCCCGACCGATCGTCGGGCAGGTCGAAATACCACGGCGTGAATCCGATATTTTCCCGCACGGGCGCGAACTCACCCGATTCGACCCGTGTCTCAAAGAACCACGCCTCGCTGTTCCATAAGCGGCGTTGGACCAGCTCCTTGAGCCGGGCGGATCTCCGGCGGTATTCCCGCGCGACGGGTTCTTTGCCCGCCATGGCGGCAATCGCGGCGATGGCCACGGCATTGCCGTACATGTAGCTGTTGATGCTTGGCCGGATATTCTTGACGCGGCGACCGCCGCTGGCGGATTCTTCCATGCCGTCGGAAACATCGCGCTGCCAGAAGAGGCCGGAGCTGGTGAGCCGCTCGCTTTCCCACGCCTGGTAGTCGAGGATCAACGGATCCAGGCAGGCGACGAGGGCCGCGCGGTTACCTTGCACTAGCCACCGGTCGTAGACGGCCCACGCAGTCCAGCCGCTGAACTGGTGGAGATTTTTCCGAATGCCGCCGTTTTCGCCGGTCCGCAGCCAGAAGTGGATATCTTCTTCGACGAAGCGTGGATCATGCAGCCAGCGGCCTTCGGCGATGTGGTGGCCCAGCGCGCAACTGAGCGCGTTGTACTCGGAGGCGTGGCTAACCGGTTTGAGGAACTCGGTGACGATGAATCCGAGCGGCGTCTGTTTGATATGCTTGCGGAAGGTCCACCAGCGGTAGTAGTAGATCTGTTCGACATCGTGGTCGGGGCAGGTGAAGAAGGGGATGTTGGCCTTCAAGAATTGCCAGGCTTGGGCATCCGGGATGTAGTTGGCGAAGTCTTCCGGCGCGATGCCGTTGAATTCGTCGATGTAGTGGCGGAAGGCTTCGGGATCGAGCACCTGAGGCGCGGGAGTTTCCGCGGCGCGGGCGGCGCAGACGGCTCCGGCCGCCATGCGAAGAAAGCTCTTCCTGGTGAGAAAGTCATGCATGCGGAGTGACCCTTTAACAGCGTAACGCCGGCAATGCGCCGCAAACTGGGGCCAGACACGGATTTCCGGCGCAGTTTGCCGGAAATTCGCTGTCCCCGGTTTGCCCGGCAGGATGCGCCCCATTGTCGCCGTGTCCCCCAAAACGGTTAAGCACCCAGGTTGGGGTTGCCGCAGCGGACTAGAATTGAGTCTGGTGCGTATGCGCTACTCGTGCTGCCTGCTGTTGTTGCTTTCGGGTCTTCCCTCGCTCGCGGCTGTTCCTGTCGCTTCGGGCCCCCATCCGGCTCCGCGCGAGACGATGGGCGTCGAACGGCTGCGCGGCGCGCTGGCGAACGTGTCGCAGCCTGGCGCGCGCGTGATCGCCGGGACGCGGGCCTCCGGCGCGTTCGCTGAATTTCCGAGCTTGCCGGATTTTGAATCGGGAGCGTCGGAGGCGTTTCATCTGCTGCGGCGCGGCGACGCGTGGCTGGTAATCGGCAGCGATCCATCCGGCGTGCTGTATGGATGCCTGGAGCTGGCGCGGCGTGTGAAACAGGACGGCAGGCTTCCGGCGGCCATCGATTTCGCGGACCATCCCCGGTTCCGGCTGCGAGGTCCGAACATCGGAATGCAAGAGACGGCCATTACTTACGACGGCGCGATGTACGATTACCGCTACACACCCGAAGAGTTCCCGTTCTTTTACGACAAGCCGCTCTGGACCCGCTACCTGGATTTTCTGCTCGAAAACCGGATGAACACGCTGTATTTGTGGAACGGCCATCCCTTCACTTCGCTGCTGAAGCTGCCCAAGTATCCGGAGGCGCAGGAGCTTTCGGGTGCGCAGCTAGATGCCAACATGGCAATGTTCCGCTGGCTGGCTACGGAGGCCGACCGGCGCGGCATCTGGGTGATTCAGGCGTTCTACAACATCCATATCTCGCATGCGCTGGCGAGGGCGCGCGGTCTGCCCTATCAACTGAAGGCGCCGACGGAGTTCACCAGCCAGTACACGCGCTACTGCATAAGCGAATTCATCCGAACTTATCCGAACGTGGGACTCATGATGACGCTGGGCGAAGCGCTCGCTCCGGAATACGGTCCGGAGTGGCTCGCTAAGACCATCATTCCGGGCGTGAAGGACGGAATGCGTGAGTTGGGGACGGCCCAGGAGCCGCCCATCATCGTTCGCGCGCATGCCACGCGCATCGAAGAAGCCATGCGCCAGGCGCTGCCGCTCTACAAGAACATCTACACCATGCATAAATGGAACGGCGAGTCGCTGACGTGGACGGACGTGCGCGGCGAAGTGCTGCGCATGCATCGATCGCTGGTCGAGCTCGGTTCGACGCACATCGCCAACATTCATTTGCTGTCGAACCTGGAGCCGTTCCGCTGGGGCGCGCCGAGCTTCATCCGGAAAACCCTGCAATCGTGCCAGAGAATCGGCATCCAGGGACTGCACTTGTATCCGCTGCGCTACTGGGATTGGCCCAACAGCGCCGAC